>JGI24770J26754_10000631_pt1 | contig 25196 bp, 25 predicted proteins | sample LakOneMetagenome_FD_26754 | JGI IMG/M metagenome (IMG submission 26754) | reverse complement strand
GAAGAGCGCGACCACATCAACACCACCATCGTCAACGCGATCGACGAATCGGCCGCCAACTGGGGCGTGAAGGTGCTGCGCTACGAGATCAAGGACCTGACCCCGCCGGCCGAGATCCTGCATGCGATGCAGCGCCAGATCACCGCCGAGCGCGAAAAGCGCGCCCTGATCGCGGCTTCCGAAGGGCGGCGCCAGGAGCAGATCAACATCGCCAGCGGCGAGCGCGAAGCGGCGATCGCGCGCTCCGAGGGCGAGCGCCAGGCGGCCATCAACCGCGCCCAGGGCGAAGCCAGCGCCATCGTGGCCCTGGCCGACGCCAGCGCCGCGGCGCTGCGCCAGGTTGGCGCTGCGATCCGCGAGCCGGGCGGCATGGACGCGGTCAGCCTGCGCGTGGCCGAGCACTACGTGGACGCCTTCGGCAACCTGGCCAAGACCAACAACTCGCTGATCATCCCGGCCAACATGGGCGACATGGGCAGCGTGATCGCCAGCGCCCTGCAAATCGTGAAGTCGCAGAAATGAGGGTCGTCGTCATCACTGGTGCTTCGGACGGCATCGGCGCCGAGATGGCGCGCCAGCTCGCGGCGCAAGAGGGCCCGAACATCGCCCTGGTGCTGGCCGCCCGCAACGCGCAGCAGTTGGAGCTTGTCGCCGGTGAATGCGCGGCCCACGGCGCCCAGACGCTGACGGTGCCGACCGATGTCGGCGTGCAGATCCAGTGCCGCCGCCTGGTCGTGAGCAGCATCGAGCGCTTCGGCCGCATCGACGTCCTCGTCAACAACGCGGGCCGTTCGGCGCACGCGCTGTTCGAAGAGGTCGAGGACCTGGCCTGGTACGAAGAGCTGATGCGCGTGAACCTGTGGGGCGCCGTCTGGTGCACCCAGGCCGCGCTGCCGGCGCTGAAGGCCGCGCAGGGGAAGATCGTCGCCGTGTCCTCGCTGGCCGGCCTGGTCGGGGTGCCGGGGCGCACCGCCTACAGCGCCACCAAGTTCGCCATGACCGGCTTCTTCGAAGCCTTGCGCGCCGAAATGAAGGGCTATGGCGTGAGCATCACCACCGCCTATCCGGGCGTGGTGGCGACGCGCATCCGCTACCGCGGCTTCAACGCCCAGGGCGGCGAGATGGGATCGAGCGCGCTGAAAGAGGAGGGCGCGATGAGCGTGGAAGAATGCGCGCGCCTGATCATCGCCGGGATGGACGGGCACAAGCGCGAAGTGGTGATGACGGCCAAGGGCAAGATCGGCCGTTTCCTCAAACTGCTGGCGCCAGGACTGGTCGAGAAGATGGCCCTGGCCGCCCTCAAGCAGGACGTGCGCCCGCACTAAGGCGGGCACGGATACGCCAGATCAGAAGTCGACCGTCGCCGACACGGCCAGGCTGCGCGGGTTGCCCTGCACCAGATAGCCGTAGCCGGGATAGCCGCCCGCCGACGCCCAGTAGCTCTTGTCCAGGAGGTTCTCGACCCGCGCGCGCAAGGTGACGTCGCGGTCCATGATGCGGGTAACGTAGTTCGCGCCGATGTCCAGGCGGGTCCAGGACGGCAGTCGCTGGGTGTTGGCCGCATTGGCATAGACGTTTGCGGTGTACAGCACGCGGGCGTTCAGCGCCAGGCCCTGCGCGTTCGGCACGTCCCAGTCGGCGCCCAGGTTGACCTGGGTCTTCGGTACGCCGATCACGTCCTTGCCGCTGTCCAGTTCCTCCGCCTCGAGCAGGGTCAGGCCGCCCAGCACGCGCAGGCCCTGCGTCGGCCTGCCGAACGCGTTCAGCTCCAGGCCCCGGTTGCGCTGGGCGCCATAGATGCCGAAGCGGTTGCCGACCACGGCGCCGCTCGGACGCGAGGTGGTGAAGATCGCGGCGCTCATGCCCAGCTTGCCGCTGTCGACCTTCACGCCCGCTTCCTTCTGGCGCGAGACGAAGGGCGGGAAGATTTCGCCCTGGTTGACGATGTTGACACCGTTCGCCACCGGCCCCTTCTGCAGGCCTTCGGCGTAGTTGGCATACAGCGACACGCCCTTGGCCGGCTTGTAGACGATGCCGGCGGCGGGCGTGAGTTCGCCTTCTTCGTACCTGGCGCCGGGCGCGCCGGTGTTGTAGTCGTAACCGTAATCCTTCAGCTTCTGGTAGCGCGCGCCCACCGTCACCAGCAGGCGCTCGTCCAGCAAGCCCAGGGTGTCGGCGATCGCAACGCTCGAGGCGATCGTCTTCTGGGTCAGCAGCGGCTTGTCCAGTCGTCCGCCGGTGTAGAAGGCGTTCGACGGCGCGGCGACATCGACCGGGCGGTACAGGTTGGACGGGAAACCCGCGAAATCGCTCATCGCGTAGGCGTTCTTCGAGTCGGCGTGGAAGGTCGAGGCGATGGCGCTCAGCTTGTGCGAGACGGCCCCGAGGTTCAGCCGGGTGCGCATGCCGACTTCGCCGGTGCGCACGTCGTCTTCGCGCACGTTGTCGAAGCGGGTCATGCTGGCGTCGCCGTTGGGCGCGACGACGGTGGGCGAGGAGATCACGTTGGACTCGAACCCCCTGCGCATGCCGAGGGCGGCCCAGGCGGTGGCGCCGCCCGGCAGGTCGGCCTCCATGCGCAGGGTGCCGAAGGTGTCGCGTTCGCCGGAGAAGGTCCAGGGCTGGGCGTAGTTGCTGTCGCTGTCGGGCGCGGGCACGATGGCCAGCGGCTCCCTGACCGTCACGCTCGGACGCGCCCCGCGCAGCTGGTGGTCCTGGTGCCCTGCGTCGGCCGACAGACGGTAGCCCTTGCCGCGGTAGTCGATGCCGATCGCGTAGACGCTCAGCTCGCGGCTTTCGCGGTTCACCGCCGTATCGCCGTCGCGGCGCACCGCGTTCACGCGCACGCCCAGGCGGTTTTCGGCACCGAAGCGGCGCGACGCATCAAGCGCCACATACGCCTGGCCGCCGCTCTCGACGCCCGCCGTGACCTGCGTCAGCGGCCGGTTGGCGGCGCGCTTGGGCAGCAGGTTGATGGCGCCGCCGATCCCGCCGCTGCCGGGCGGCGCGCCGGTGATGAAGCTGTTCGCGCCGCGCAGCACTTCGACCCGTTCCAGCAGTTCGGAGGCGATGTACTGGCGCGGCAGCAGGCCGTACAGGCCGTTGTAGGCCATGTCGTCCGAATAGACCGGAAAGCCGCGGATCATGTACAGCTCCTGGTAGTTGCCGAAGCCGCGCGCCGAGCGCACCGCCGGGTCGTTCGCCACCACGTCGGCGACGCTGCGCGCCTGCAGGTCCTGGATGATGCCGAGGGTATAGTTGGTGCTGTTGAAGGGCGTGTCCATGATGTCGACGTTGCCCAGCAGGCCGAGGCGGCCGCCACGCGCCACCTGGCCGCCGGCGTAGGCGGCGGGCAGGCCCTGGGCCGAAGCGTCGGCCGAGGCGCTGACCACGACCGTGGCGACCGGTTCGGCAGCTTGGCTGTCCTGGGCGTGGACGCTGGAAGCGAGGAGGGCGGCGGCGAGTGCAATGGGGGTTTGGCGGAGCAGTTTCATCGGCGTCAAAGCATTTCTGAATGAGAATGATTGTCATTCTAACCGTTGCGGCTTGCTTCTGTAAATGAGAACGATTATTATTTGCCGATCGAAGCCCTCGCACACCCCATGTCCCCCGTATCGCTACGCCGCTGGAGCTGGATCCATAAATGGAGCAGCCTGGTCTGCACTGTCTTCATGCTGCTCCTGTGCCTGACCGGCCTGCCGCTGATCTACCACCACGAGATCGGCCACCTGCTCGGCACCGACGTCGAGGCCCCCACCCTGGCCGCTGGGTTTGAAAACGCCCCACGCGGCAACATCGACGCCGTGCTGGCGTCGGCCAAGGCCCTGTACCCCACCAAGATGGCGATGTACATGTCGCAGGAAGCGGACCAACCGGCGATCTGGAACGTCACCCTGGGCGACCATCCGACGGACGAGGACTACAAGCCGATCGCTGTCGACGCCCGCACGACCAAGGTGATCACCGAACCGGCCTTCGAGGGAGGCGCCTTCATGTCGACGGTGTTCAGCCTGCACGTGGACCTGTTCGCGGGTTTGTACGGCAAACTGTTCCTGGGTTTGATGGGCCTGCTCCTGATCGTGGCCGTCGTCAGTGGTACGGCGCTGTACGCGCCCTTCATGCGCAAGCTCGACTTCGGCGAGGTGCGCCGCGAGCGCAGCCGCGTCATCAAGTGGCTCGACCTGCACAACCTGCTCGGCATCGTGACACTGGTCTGGGTGTTCGTGGTCGGCGCCACCGGCATGGTCAACACCTGGGCCGACCTGCTGCTCAAGGTCTGGCAGAACACCGAGATCGCCGCGATGCTCGAGCCTTATGAAGGCCAGCAGCGGGCGACGAAGCTGTCCTCGATCCATGAGGCGATCGTGCGCGCGGAGGCCGCGGAGCCGGGCATGAAGGTCGCCTTCGTGGCCTTCCCGGGCACGCCCTTCGCCAGCCCGCACCACTATGGCGTCTACATGCGCGGCAGCGAGGCCTTCAGCGCGCGCCTGTACAAGCCGGTGCTGATCGACGCCGCCAGCGGCCGGATCACCGACCGCCGCGAGCTGCCCTGGTACCTGACGGCGCTGCTGCTGTCGCAGCCGCTGCACTTCGGCGACTACGGCGGCCAGCCCATGAAGCTGCTGTGGGCCCTGCTGGACCTGGGCACCATCGCCATCCTCGGCTCCGGCCTCTACCTGTGGCTCAAGCGCAGCCGCAAGGCAAAGCCCGCGCAGCAGGTCGCCCTGGCCCGGCTTTCCTCGACGGAGGTCCCGTGATCCGCACCCGCGGCCAGATCTGGGCGGTGCCGGTGCTGCTGGCGCTCCTCACCGTCATCGGCCTGGTGGCGGCGCTGCTGGGCGACGGCGCCTGGGACCTGGTCTCGGCGCTGGCCCTGGGCGCGCCGGTCGCGGTTGGCGCGCGTTACGCGTTCAGGCGCACGCCAGCCCAGCGCCGCGGCTAGGGACACGGTATACTTTCGCCAACACGGCAGGCCGGCTGGCGGCGTGCCGTGCAATTTGCGAGAGAGCGCGTATGTTTGCAGCAGTGGACCTGGGGTCCAACAGCTTCCGGCTACACATCGGCGAGCCGGCGGGCGGCCGCATGCACATCGTGCGCACCGCGCGCGACCCGATCCGCCTGGCCGCGGGCCTGGACCGCAACAACATGCTCGGCGAAGCGGCCATGCGCAGCGCGGTGCGCTCGCTGGAAGCCTTCCGCGCCATCCTCGACGAATACACGCTGGACGCGGTGCGCGTGGTCGCCACCAACACCCTGCGCGTGGCGCGCAATGCCGACATCCTGCTGCCCCAGCTCGAGCATGCGATCGGCCATCCGGTCGAAGTCATCTCGGGCGAGGAAGAGGGACGCCTGATCTACATGGGCGTGGCGCGCGCGATCGACAAGCCGAACGAACGGCGCCTGGTGATCGACATCGGCGGCGGCTCGACCGAGGTGATCGCCGCCATCGGCCCCGAGATCAACCTGGTCGAATCCTTCGGTATCGGCACCCACCCGCAGAGCGCGGCCTTCTTTGCCGACGGCCGCATCACCGCGCGGCGCTTCGAGGCCGCCGTCCTCGATGCGCGCGCCCGTTTCCAGGACGCGGCCGACCTGTACAAGGCCCAGGGCTGGGACGCGGCCTATGGCTCCTCCGGCACCATGCGCGCGATCTCCGAAGTTGTGGCGCGCAACGCCATCGGCGACGGCGACCTGTCGCAGGCCAGCCTGCACGCGCTGCGCGCTATCCTGCTCGAACTCGGCCACGTCGACGCCTTCACGCTGCCCGGCATCAAGAAGGAACGGGTGCCGGCGATGCTGGGCGGGATCACCGTGCTCATCGGAGCGATGCAGGAGCTGGGGGTGGAACGCCTCACCGCCATCGACGCCGGCCTGCGCCTGGGCGTGCTGTCCGACCTCGAGCTGCGCGCCAACCGGCGCGACCGGCGCGACGCCGCTATCCGCGCCTGCATGCGCCGCTTCGGCGTGGACAGCCAGCGCGCGCTGCGCACCTCCAGCATCGCCTCCAGGCTGTACGAGCGCCTCGAGCCGGCCGACGCGCGCCACCACTACCTGTGCTGGAGCGCAATGCTGCACGAGGTGGGCCTGCTGGTGTCGATGACGGGCGCCCACAAGCACGGGGCCTACATCGTGGAGCACGCCGACCTGCCGGGTTTCACTACGCGCGAGCAGCGCCTGATGAGCACCCTGGTGCTGGGCCAGAAGGGCAACTTGCGCAAGATTCGCGAAGCGCTGCTCGACACCGACGTGGCGCGCGCCGTGCTGGCGCTGCGGATGGCGGTGGTGTTCATGCATGCGCGCGCCGACGACGACCTGGCCGGATTCAAGGCGCGCTTCAGGAACCGCGCCGACATGGTGCGCATCGAAGTGGACCTGCCGGGCACGCTGCTCGACCGGCATCCGACCCTGGGGCCGTGGCTGGAGAAGGAAGAGGGAGCCTGGAACGAAGTCGGGATCCCGTTCCAGGCCAGGGTGAACTAAGGAACGTTCATCAGCGCAGCTGGCCGATGAAGTTGGGTCCCACCACCAGCTTCACGTAAGGCAGGCCGTCGCTGGCCTTGTGGGTGATCCAGAACACACCCGCCTTGCGGATGCGCCAGTCCTGCATGCCGCCGCACAGGACCAGCGCGGCCACCTGTCCCAGCAGGGGCTGGTGGCCGACGATCAGCGCCGGCTGGCGGTGACCGGGCCAACCGGCCGCCTCGATGATCGCCTGCGCCCCTGAATCCGGCGCCAGCGCCTCGGCCAGCTTGTAGTTGCGTCCCAGCGCCTCGACCGTCTGCACGCAGCGCCTGGCGGGGCTGCTCAGCACTCGCACGTCGTCGGGCAGCTGGCGGTGCAGCCAGGCGCCGACGCGGGCGGCGTGGCGCTTGCCCTTCGGGGTCAGGGCGCGCCGCAAATCGCCCGCCTCGTCACCTTCCTCGACGTGCGGTTCAGCCTCGGCGTGGCGCCACAGGATCAAGTCCATGTTCGTTCTCCTTGTCCGGATGGCTGCCCGCGCCGAGCATCTCCATCAGGGTTTGCTGGGCGCCGGCGGCCTTGCGGCCCTTGCGCGTCTTCTTGCGGCGGTAGTGGCCGTCGCTGCCGAGTTCCCAGGCGTCGACGTTGTCCTTCAGGTAGGGCTGCAGGCCTTCGCGCAGCACCCGGCGCTTGAGCGCGGGCGACTTGATCGGAAACGCGACTTCGACACGCCGGAACAGGTTGCGGTTCATCCAGTCGGCGCTGGACAGGTAGACGTCGTGCTTCAGGTCGTTGCGGAAATAGAAGATGCGCGTGTGTTCCAGGAAGCGGCCGACGATCGAGCGCACCCGGATGTTCTCGCTCAGGCCCGCCACGCCGAGGCGCAGCGAACAGGCGCCGCGGATGACCAGGTCGATCTTCACGCCGGCTCCCGAGGCTTCGTACAGCGCCTTGATCACCGACTCGTCGGTCAATGAATTCATCTTGGCGACGATGCGGCCCGGCTTGCCGTTGCGCGCCAGGGCGGCCTCCTCGCGGATCGCGCGCACTATTTCCTTTTGCAGCGCGAACGGGGCCAGCCACAGGCGTTCCAGCTGCTTGGGCCGGGTAAGGCTGGTCAGGTGGATGAAGACCTCGTTGACGTCGGCCGTGATCTGCTCGTCGCAGGTGAGCAGGCCGAAGTCGGTGTAGAACCTGGCCGTGGTCGGGTTGTAGTTGCCGGTGCCGAGGTGGGCGTAGCGGCGCAGGCCGTGCTCTTCGCGGCGCAGCACCAGGGCAAGCTTGGCGTGGATCTTCAGGCCCACCACGCCGTAGACCACCTGGGCGCCCGCCTGTTCGAGGCGCTCGGCCCAGTTGATGTTGGCTTCCTCGTCGAAGCGCGCCATCAGCTCGACGATGACGGTGACTTCCTTGCCGCGCCGCGCGGCCGCGATCAGGGCCTCCATCAGGTCGGAGTTCATGCCGGCGCGGTAGATGGTCTGCTTGATCGCGGCCACGCACGGGTCGCTCACGGCCGACTGGATGAAGTCGATCACGGGCTGGAAGGATTCGAACGGATGGTGCAGCAGCAGGTCCTGGCGGCGCAGGGCGGCGAAGATGTCGGGACCGGTCGGCTTGGGCGGAAAGCCGGGCGCGAAGGGCGGGAACTTCAGCTCCGGCTTGTCGTTGGCGTTGGCGATTTCCAGCAGCCGGCCCAGGTTGACCGGACCGTCCACCGNGAACAGGCGCGAACGGTCGACCCCGAACTGGTCGAGCAGGAAGTTCGCCAGGTGCGGCGGGCAGGCGTGGCCCACTTCCAGGCGGACCGCAAATCCGTAGTTGCGGCTGTGCAGTTCGCTCTGCAGCGCCTGGCGCAGGTTCTTGACCTCGTCCTCGTCGACCCACAGGTCGCTGTTGCGGGTGACGCGGAACTGCGAGTAGGACAGCACTTCGCGCCCGGTGAACAGGTCGGCCATGTGGGCCTGGATCACGGACGAGAGCAGGCAGTAGGAGGCGCCCTTCTTGTCCGACAGCTCGTCGGGCAGGCGGATCACGCGCGGCAGCACGCGCGGCGCCTTCATGATGGCGATGCCGGCGCCGCGCCCGAACGCGTCCTTGCCGGCCAGTTCGACGATGAAGTTCAGGCTCTTGTTGACCACGCGCGGGAACGGATGGGCCGGGTCGAGTCCGATCGGCGTGAGCAGCGGACGCACTTCCTTGTCGAAGAACTGCTTCACCCAGGCGCGCTGGGCGGCGTTGCGCTCGCTCCGGCGCAGCATGTGGATGCCGTTGTCGGACAGGCGCGGCAGGATGTCGTGGTTGAACAGGCGGTACTGCCGCTCGATCAGGTGGCGGCATTCGGTGCTGGCGCGCGCCAATGTCGTCGCCAGGCCATGGGGCAGGCCGCTGCCGTCGTGGTCCATCTGGTGCTGGGCCAGCAGGCTGGCCACGCGCACCTCGAAGAATTCGTCGAGGTTGCTGCTGACGATGCACAGGAAACGCAGCCGTTCGAGCAGCGGAATCGACGGATCCTCGGCCTGCGCCAGCACGCGCCGGTTAAATTCGAGCAGCGACAGCTCCCGGTTCAGGAACGCGCCGGCTTCTGGAAGGGTTCCGGCCTCCGGTTCCGCGGCCTTGTGTTTCATATCCATGTTCTGCGCCGTAGTCTCGACGCAGGCAGTGTAGAGAGCGAATATGACAAGGCCGTGACAGCGGGGCGGCGTTAACGTTTAAGCACCATTAAAGCCAGCCGGCGTATAAGGTACGCATCAACAAAACGAGGAGGGTGGTCCGATGAAAGCGTTCCTGCGTGCGAACAAGGGGTTCCTGGCGTTCATGCTGTTGTTCGGGGTGTTCCGCACCGCGGTGGCGGACTGGAACCCGATTCCGTCCAGCTCGATGCGGCCCAACCTGCTGGAAGGCGACGTGGTGTTCGTGAACCGCCTGGCCTACAACGTCAAGCTGCCGCTGACCGACGTGGTGCTGGCGCGCACGGGCGAGCCGCGGCGCGGCGACGTCGTCACCTTCAGTTCGCCGCAAGACGGCACCCGCCTGATCAAGCGCGTGCTGGCGCTGCCGGGCGACCGCGTCGAGATGCGCAACGAGCGCCTCGTCATCAACGGGGTTGAATCGCAGTACGCGCTGGAAGAGACTGTGCGCGAGGCCGGACCGGAAGGCGCGATGGACGCGCTGCGCCTGACCGAGATCGTCGACGGCCGCCGCCACCGCATCCAGGTCCTGCCCCAGCGCCTGGTGGCGCGCGACTTCGGCCCGGTGACGGTGCCGCAGGACGCGTACCTGATGTTGGGCGACAACCGCGACAACAGTGCCGATTCGCGCTACATCGGCTTCGTGCCGCGCAAGCTCCTGATCGGGCGCGCCGAACGGATCCTGGTCTCGGCCGACTACCAGGGCAACTGGATGCCGCGTACCGAGCGCTTCGGGATGTCGCTGCGCTGAGTATTCCGGTCGGCTTCGAAATTGTTTTTGTGAAAGCCAGTACAATATCGTCCCCCGGACGATTGCCAGTCGCAGTGCCGGTCATTTTTGGAAGGCACTGCCATGCAACGACTCCTCACCACCATCCTCGCCTGCCTCGGCATGATCGGGGCCCTGGCGATCGACACGTATTTACCCTCGATGCCGGCGATCGGCGCCGAATTCGGGGTCGGACCGGTCGCGGTGCAGCAGACCCTCAGCGTGTTCCTGTTCTGCTTCGCGCTGATGATGCTGTTCTATGGGACCCTGTCCGACTCCTTCGGCCGTCGGCCGGTGATCCTGGGCGCGCTCTCGCTGTACACGCTGGCCTCGATCGGCGCGGCCTTCGCGCCCAGCTTCGGCTGGCTGCTGCTTTTTCGCGCGCTGCAGGGCATAGCGGCCGGCGCCGGCTCGGTGATCGGCCAGGCCATCGTGCAGGACCGCTTCTCGGGCGCCCAGGCGCAGAAGATGATGTCGCACATCATGATGGTGTTCGGGCTGGCGCCGGCCATCGCGCCGGTGCTGGGCGGCTGGCTGCACGTGACCTTCGGCTGGCGCGCCACCTTCGTGTTCCTGGCCATCTTCGGCAGCGCCATGATCGTGCTGGTGCTGCGCATGCTGCCGGAAAGCCTGCCGGTTGAAAAGCGCCAGGTGTTCCACCCGGTGACCATCGCGCGCAACTACCTGATGGTGCTGCGCCATCCGCAGTTCGTGATGCTCTCGCTCGCGCTCGGCCTGGTGTTCGGCGGCCTGTCGCTGTACATCGGCTCGGCCGCCAACTTCGTAATGGAGATCCTGGGCCTGCCGGAGACGGCGTTCGCCTGGATGTTCATCCCGCTGATCGGCGGCATGGTGCTCGGTTCGGCCTGGGGCGGCAAGCGCGCCGCCAAGGCGCCGCCCGGACGCCTGCTGTGGATCGGCTACGGCGTGATGGCGCTGGCCTCGATCCTGAACGTCGGCTACAACGCGCTGTTCGCGGCCAGCGTGCCGTGGGCGGTGCTGCCGCTGGCCGTGTTCACCTTCGGCCTGGCGGTGGCGATGCCCGGGATCCAGCTTTCCGCGATGGGCCTGTTCCCGAACAACCGCGGACTGGCGGCCTCGATGGTCGGCTTCATCCAGATGATGTCCTTCGCGCTGGTATCCGGCCTGGTGGCGCCGCTGCTGTTCGGCAGCGCGCTCAAGCTGGCCGGCGGCGCGGCCATCGGGTGCGTGCTGAGCTTCCTGATGTGGCGCCTCAGTCTGCGCTTCGCCACGCCCGCTGCCTGAATCGGGGGGGCAGGCGCGGCGCGCCCTGGTGATCAGCGGCGGTGGGTCTTCATGGCCGCGGCCACTTCGCGCTTGGCGTCGCGGTCCTTCTCGGTGGCGCGCTTGTCGTGCTGCTTCTTGCCCTTGGCCAGGCCGATCTCGCACTTCACGCGCCCGCCCTTGAAGTGCAGGTTCAGCGGCACCAGGGTGTAGCCGGCGCGTTCGACCTTGCCCACCAGCTTGTCCAGCTCGGCGCGGTGCAGCAGCAGCTTGCGGGTGCGCAGCGCTTCGGGATGGCTGAAGGCGGAGGCCGTCGTCAGCGCGCTGATGTGGGCGCCGAACAGGAACAGCTCGCCGTTGCGAACGACGACATAGGCTTCCTTGATCTGCACCTTGCCCGCGCGGATGGCCTTGACTTCCCACCCCTCCAGGACGATGCCGGCCTCATACTTGTCCTCGACGAAGTAGTCGAAAAAAGCTTTTTTATTGTCAACAATACTCATGAAATAGCGAAAATCCGCGTCTCGGTTAAACTACTGCCGTGGCGCCATAGGAAGATGCCCTATAGACAACCTGGCATGGCGCAAAATGCAACTCGTCCAACATCATAACAAACGGTTGACCAATGGCAGTAGTGCACAAATCAGTTTTTCTCGGCTATAGCACCGAGCAGATGTTCGACCTCGTCGCCAAGGTCGAGGATTACCCAAAATTCCTTCCCTGGTGCGGCGGCGTGAAGGTCCTCGAGCGCAGCGAGGACAAGCTGGTCGCCAGCCTGCAGATCAACTTCCACGGCGTGAAGCAGAGCTTTACCACCTCCAACCACAACAACCGTCCGACCCAGATGAAGATGCACCTCGTCGATGGACCGTTCAAGATGCTGGAGGGGACCTGGAACTTCAAGGCCCTGCGCGCCGACGCCTGCAAGATCGACTTCGAGCTGCAGTACGAGTTCTCGAGCATTATCCTGGAACAGATCATCGGCCCGGTGTTCGGCATGATCGCCAACACCATGGTCGATTCCTTCAGCAAGCGCGCCGAGGCGATCTATGGCTGAGGAGTTGCAGGTCTACGTCTGCTACGCGACGGCGCGCGCCGAGTTCCTGCGCCCCATGAAAGTCGCGCCCGGCACGACCATCGGCGAAGCCATCGAGATGAGCGGGGTGCTGCAAGCTTTCCCGGACATCAACCTGAGCACCCAGCCGGTCGGCGTCTACGCCAAGAAGAAAACCCTGGACACCGCGCTGCGCGAGCGCGACCGCATCGAGATCTACCGTCCGCTGGTGGCCGACCCGAAGGACTCGCGCCGCAAGCGTGCGGCCAAGAAGGAAGCCGCGGCGCCGGCGGCCAGCCCAGGTCATGCGGTATAAATTTTTCCACTTGGTAAAACTTCCAACCTAGAAATTTGGCGCTCCTTGGTAGGATGGCGCGCCGCCCGCCTGTGCGCCCGTTCTAGCCGCATCCATTTTCCTGCATGCTGAGTACCCTGAGTCTCCTGTTGGTCACCACCGCCTTGTCGGTGATCATGTTGCTGGTGTTGTCCTCGCTTGCGGGAAGCAAGGTGGCCGGCATCCGCGAATGGGGGCAGGCCAATGGACTGGCCGTGGTCGCGCTGCTGCTGTTCGCCTCGCGCGGCGTGTTGCCCGACCTGCTCAGCATCGAAGGGGCGAATGGCATTTTCCTGGTCACCATCGCCCTGATGTTCGTCGGATTCCGGCGTCATCTGGGTCTGCCGGTGCCGCTGCGCCTGCTGGCGGCGGGAGGCATCGCCTCGCTTGCCGGCGTGGTGCTGTTCCACCATGGCTTCGAGTCGACCTCGCTGCGCATTACGTCGGTGTCGGTTTTCCATGGCGCCGTCTGTTTCGGCATTGCCGCGAGCCTGGGGCCGGCGCAGGGCCGGCTGCGCTATCCGACCGCTTTCACCCGGCATGCGGCCTTGCTGCTGGGCCTGGCGCATACGGTGCGCGGTCTGTTCTACCTGGCGGACGCGCTCGAGCCGGTGACATTCGTCGCTCCCGCCAGCGCGAGTCTCGTGTTCTTTGCACTCGGCACGCTGGCCTTGCCGGCCCTGACCCTGGGCGCCGTCATGATGGCGAACGCACGCGTGCTGTCCGACACAGCCTATGCGGCCGAGCACGACCACCTGACCGGCGCTCCCTCGCGCCGCGCCTTCTTCGACATGGCCGAGCGCGAACTGGCGCGCGCGCGCCGCCACCGCACCCAGCTCGGCCTGCTGCTGGTCGACGCCGACCACTTCAAGCGCATCAACGATACCTACGGCCACAGTGTCGGCGACCAGGTCCTGCGCGACCTGGTGGCGCGCACCCAGGAAGTCATCCGCAAGATCGATTACTGCGCCCGCCTCGGCGGCGAGGAGTTCGGCGTGCTGCTGCCCGATGCGACCCGGCAGACGGCGCTGGCCGTGGCCGAGCGCCTGCGCAGCGCGCTCGACCGTCCGGCGCAGCCCGGCGGCGCCGCCTGCACGGTCAGCATCGGCCTGGCGATGCTGGAAGAAGGGGAGAGCCTGGCCAGCCTGATGGAGCGCGCCGATGCGGCCCTGTATGCGGCCAAGGAAGCGGGACGCAACCGCGTCGTGGCTGCGCTCGAACGGCCTGCAACTTAAGAGCAGCCGGCCAGGACCTTGTCGGCCTTGGCGGCCTTGGCCGCTTTTTCCTCGTCCGACAGCACCACGCGTTCGCCCTGCGCGTCATAGCGCACCTGGCGCGCGCCCGCATTCACCTGCGCCTTGACCTGGCGCGCCGCTTCGCAGCGTTCGGCCTGGGCCAGGCGCCGCTGGGCGTCTTCCGCTTCCTTCTTTTCCTCGTTCGCGCGCTGCTTCTGGCGCTGCTGGAAGGCGGCTTCCTGCTGGGCCAGGGTCGCTTGCGGTTTTGCCTCCACGACCGGTGCGGGGGCGGGCAGGGCGCGCTCGGGCGCATGGCCCGGGGCCTTCAGGATCTTGCTCGGCGGCGTGGTCGGCGGGGGAGGGCGGTCCGAGAAATGGCGTACGCCGTTCGGGGCGACCCACGAGTACTGGGCCTGGGCCAGGGACGGTCCCAGCACCAGGCAGGCGAGGGCGGCGACGCGCAGCGAAGGGGTAAAGCGCAGCATAAAAATTTCCTTACGTAAGCATTGGATTTCGCCACGGCCGGGCCAGCCTGTCAATCGTCCGGCCCCGGTTTTCCGCGATTTTTAGGCATGCCTGCGACAGCGAAAGCCACATTCTGTATAATTCACTTTTGCGCCTATAGGAAAATGCTATGCGTCTACTCCAAAAAGCACTCACGTTCGATGACGTGCTGCTCGTCCCGGCCTACTCCAATGTTCTTCCGGCCGACACTTCCCTTCGCACCAAACTGACCCGGAATATCACGCTGAATATCCCGCTGCTGTCGGCGGCGATGGACACCGTGACCGAGGCACGCCTGGCGATCGCGATGGCTCAGGAGGGCGGCATCGGCATCATCCACAAGAACTTGAGGCCAAGCGACCAGGCCCGTGAAGTAGCGCGCGTCAAACGTTTCGAAGCGGGCGTGCTGCGCGACCCGATCACCATTCCTCCCACCATGAAGATCCGTGAAGTGCTGGCGCTCTCGCAGCAGCACGGCATCAGCGGCTTCCCGGTGGTCGAGGGCAAGCAGGTGGTCGGCATCATCACCAACCGCGACCTGCGTTTCGAGGAAGACCTCGATGCGGAAGCGCGCGCCAAGATGACCCCGCGCGAAAAACTGGTGTACGTGAACGAGGACGCGAATACCGAAGAAGCCAAGCGCCTGATGAACAAGCACCGCCTCGAGCGCGTGCTGGTCGTCAACGACGACTTCGAACTGCGCGGCCTGATCACCGTCAAGGACATCCAGAAATCGCACGAGCACCCGCTGGCCTCGAAAGATTCGCGCGGCCAGCTGCTGGTCGGCGCGGCCGTCGGCGTCGGCGCCCGTGACGAAGAACGCATCGAGCTGCTGGTTGCTGCCGGCGTGGACGTGCTGGTGGTCGACACCGCCCACGGCCACTCGCAGGGCATCCTGGACCGCGTGAAGTGGATCAAGGAACGTTACCCGCACGTGGACGTCATCGGCGGCAACATCGCCACCGCGGCGGCCGCCAAGGCGCTGGTGGAGTACGGCGCCGACGCGGTCAAGGTTGGCATCGGCCCCGGCTCGATCTGCACCACCCGCATCGTGGCCGGCGTGGGCGTGCCGCAGATCACCGCGATCTCGAATGTGGCCAAGGCGCTGGAAGGCACCGGCGTGCCCTGCATCGCCGACGGCGGCATCCGCTTCTCGGGCGACATCTCGAAGGCGCTGGCAGCGGGCGCGCACACCGTCATGATGGGCAGCATGTTCGCCGGAACCGACGAGGCGCCGGGGGAAACCATCCTGTACCAGGGCCGCAGCTACAAGTCCTACCGCGGCATGGGCAGCCTGGGCGCGATGGCCGAAGGCTCGGCCGACCGCTACTTCCAGGAAGCGTCCGCCAAGGCCGACAAGTTCGTCCCGGAAGGGATCGAAGGCCGCGTCGCCTACAAGGGCAGCGTGCTCGCGATCATCTTCCAGCTGGTGGGCGGCGTGCGCCAGTCGATGGGTTACTGCGGCTGCGCGACCATCGAAGAACTGCGCGAGAAAGCCGAGTTCGTCGAGATCACCTCGGCCGGCATGCGCGAGTCGCACGTGCACGACGTGCAGATCACCAAGGAAGCGCCGAACTACCGTTCGGAATAAATGTCTACGCAGCGCGGCCCGAGGGCCGCGTTTTCGTAGGGTGGTCGGCTTTGCCGACCGCGCGTTCAGCCAGCGCGGGAGCTGCTACAAGGCTGCCGGGAGTCGAACGCGCGGTCGGGGGACCCGACCACCCTACGTCCCGATTCATCCTCTATCGTTGCCCTCCACATGCATTCGAAAATCCTCATCCTCGATTTCGGTTCCCAGGTTACCCAGCTGATCGCGCGCCGCGTGCGCGATGCGGGCGTGTTCTCGGAAGTCTTTCCGTATGACGTCAGCGACGAGTTCGTGCGCAACTACGGCGCATCCGGCATCATCCTGTCGGGCAGCCATAACTCGACCCTCGAAGGCGATTCCCCGCGCGCCCCGCAGGCCGTGTTCGAAGCCGGCGTGCCGGTGCTCGGCATCTGCTATGGCATGCAGACCATGGCCGCCCAGCTCGGCGGCCTGGTCGAGAACGGCAAGGTGCGCGAGTTCGGCTACGCCGAGGTGCGCGCCCGCGGCCATACGGCCCTCCTGAACGGCATCAACGATTTCGTCACCGACGAAGGCCACGGCATGCTGCGCGTCTGGATGAGCCACGGCGACAAGGTGCTGGACATGCCGCCGGGCTTCAAGCTGATGGGCTCGACCGACAGCTGCCCGATCGCCGCCATGGCCGACGAAGAGCGCCGTTTCTACGCGCTGCAGTTCCACCCGGAAGTCACCCACACGAGTCAAGGCGAGGCCATCATCGGCCGCTTCGTGCACGAGATCTGCGGCTGCAAGTCGGACTGGAACATGCCGGACTACATCGGCGAAGCGGTGCAGAAGATCCGCGAGCAGGTCGGCACCGATGAAGTGATCCTCGGCCTGTCGGGCGGCGTCGACTCGAGCGTGGCCGCGGCCCTGATCCACCGCGCCATCGGCGACCAGCTGACCTGCGTGTTCGTCGATCACGGCCTGCTGCGCAAGGACGAGGGCAAGATGGTCATGGACATGTTCTCGAAGAACCTCGGCGTCAAGGTGCTGCGCATCGATGCCGAGGACCAGTTCATGGGCCACCTGGCCGGCGTCACGGATCCCGAACAGAAGCGCAAGATCATTGGACGCGAGTTCGTGGAAGTGTTCCAGCAGGAAGCCGGCAAGCTGACCAACGCCAAGTGGCTGGCGCAGGGCACGATCTATCCGGACGTGATCGAATCGGCCGGTAAAGGTAAAAAAGGCCAGACCATCAAGAGCCACCACAACGTGGGCGGGCTGCCGGAGACCCTGAACCTGAAGCTGCTCGAGCCGCTGCGCGAGCTGTTCAAGGACGAGGTGCGCAAGCTGGGCGTGGCGCTGGGGCTGCCGCATGACATGGTGTATCGCCACCCGTTCCCGGGTCCGGGCCTGGGCGTGCGCATTCTCGGTGAAGTGAAGAAGGAATACGCCGACCTGCTGCGCGAAGCGGATGCGATCTTCATCGAAGAGCTGCGCAATACGCCGTTCGAACTGCCGGCGGTGGCCGGCATCGATCCGGGCAAGGCGCCGGTGAACTGGTACGAGGCGACCAGCCAGGCCTTTGCCGTGTTCCTGCCGGTGAAATCGGTGGGGGTGATGGGCGACGGACGTACCTATGAATACGTGGTGGCGCTGCGCGCGGTGCAGACGCTGGACTTCATGACGGCGCAGTGGGCGCATCTGCCGCATGCGCTGCTGGGGAAGGTGTCGAACCGGATCATCAATGAGGTGAGGGGGCTGAACCGGGTGGTGTATGACATTTCGGGCAAGCCGCCGGCGACGATCGAGTGGGAATGATCGCAGCTCGGCGGTGAATAGTACGAAATAGATCTAAGCCCCTGATTCCAGGGGCTTATTTTTTGGCAGGCAGGCGGGACACGCTTGTGCCTGGGCGCCATGGAACCGGCCCAATCCAGTCTAGCGCGGCTCGGGAGCCGAGGGCACCGTGCGACAGCATTGTCGACCGGGCGAAGCTCCGCGCCGCCACCAGGCCGCGGCGTCGCTCCGGGTATCCTGGCGACGGTTCATCCTCGGCCGGCACGCAGGGCCGCGGCGAGTCGCCGGTCGCGTCCGTAGATGTCGTCCGCGAACAGGGTGCGGCCCTGGCGGTCCGTGACCGCGGTGGCGTAGAACAGGACCACCGCGACGGGCGCGGGAAGGGACACGCTGCGCGTCGCTCCCGGGCGCATGGCGGCGGCGACCTGCGCCTCGCCCCAGCGTGCCGGGTCGGCGAGCACGAAGCCGGCCAGCGCCGCGGCGTCCTCCACGCGGATGCAGCCGTGGCTGAGGTGGCGCCGTCCACGCTGGAACAGTTCGCGCGACGGGGTGGAATGCAGGTAGATATTCATCGGGTTGGGCATCGCGAACTTGATCTCGCCCAGCGCGTTCTTCGGTCCGGGACGCTGCCGCAGCCTGACAGTGCCCGCGCGCAGGCCCGCCAGCGCGTCCGCGTTGGCCGTGCGCACGACCCTGCCATCGCCCATGACCAGCTCCATGTCGTTCTGCTTCAGATAGGCAGAATTGCGCGCCAGCTTAGGCAGCGGCTCGGCAATGGCGATACTGCGGGGGACGTTCCAGTATGGATTGAACTCGACCGCGTGCATCTGGCCGAGGAAGGCGGGCGTGGGTGTCCCCGCCGCCTTGCCGACGATGACCCGCATCTCGAGCGGCGCGCCGCCTTCCTGCCCGAGGTCGAACGCCCACAGGCGAAAGGTCGGCACGTTGACGGCGACGACGCGGCCGTGCAGGACCGGCAGCCAGCGCAGGCGCTCCATGGTCAGGGCGAGCTGCGCGGCGCGCTGCGCGGGCGGCACGGCCAGCGCGGCGAGGGTGGCGCGGCCGGGAATGCCGTCCTCGGCCAGGCCGTGGCGCGCCTGGAAGCGGCGAATGGCGGCGGCCAGCCCCAACCCGGGCGGTCGGTCGGCGCTATCGGGTCCGGCGCCGGCGGCGGCGTCGAGGTCGCCGAGCAGGCGCAGGCGCTCGCGCAGGGCGGTCTCATCGACTTCCCCGGGTACGACGCCCGGGGAGCCGAGGGCCGGCCACGACGGCGCCTGCGCGGCCAGGCTTCGGTACCGGGCCAGCGCGGCCTTCACCCGGGCGTAGAGCGGCAGCGCGGGTTCGGCGGCCCCGACGGTTTCCGCCAGCCGGCCGGTGGCGACGGCCTGGCGCAGCCGTTCCACGGGATCGAAGCCGGCCAGGGCCTCCGCGTCGGTGCGCTAGGGCGACGGCGTGCGTCCCGCGCGCAGGTCGGCCAGGTATTGCAGCATGGCGGTGCTGAGCGCGCGTTCGAAGGCGGCGGCGTCGGCGGCCGTTCCGAGGGCGTCGATCCGGCGGGCGAGCTGCCCGGTCCCGTAGTTGGCGGGGTCGAGGCCGTGGGCGCCGGCATCGCCCAGCAGGCCCAGCGCCAGCCGCGCGACCGCGCCGCCGTCCGCGTGCCAGGGCGGCGGTGGGCCGGCAGCGTAGAGGCGCGCCGCCAGCGCGCGTCCGTCGACCGGGCCGGCCGCGGCCGGTCCGGCATGCATCGTCGCGGCCAGGATCAGGCACCATAGCGCCGCGCGGACGGCCGACCGGATCACGCCGGCGCGACCTCCGCCGCGTCCGCCTGAGCGCGCGCCGGCCGCAGCACCATGACCGGTACCGCGGCATAGGCCAGCACATGCTGCGCCACGCTGCCGGCAAGCAGGCGCGAGAGGCCGCGCAAGCCGTGCGAGCCCATGACGATCAGGTCGCAGCCCTGTTCGGCGGCGGCGTCGACGATGGCGTCGCCCGGGCTCAGCGAATAGGCAGTCGCCGTGCTGCAGGGCACGCCGGCCGTCCGGGCCAGGGCCGCCACGCGGTCCACCAGCGCCTCGGCCTGGCGCACCAGCAGGTCGGCGTTGGGACCTGCCTGGCTCACGATCCCGCCCTCGGCGCCGCCAAGGTAGGCGCCGGGATAGGCGACCGACAGCGCCACCACTTCGCTGCGGCAGGCGCGGGCCAGCTGCAGCGCGGCATCGACTGCCTGGGCCGAGATGGCCGAGCCGTCGGTGGGAACCAGGCGCCCGAGGAACTCGGCCATGTCATCGTGGTCGATACCAGTGCCGGGATCGCGTCCGAGGCGCTGCGCGGGGCCTGTGCGCCGGTGCTCGCCGCGCTGTCCCGGCGTGCCTGGGCCGCGGACATTGCAAGCGGCGCACGTTGATCCGGCTCATACGACCGCCCATCCCCGGTTCTAGGATGGACCAATCACTTCCAGAAGGAGCACATCATGGCCACCAACCTGACCCGTTTCGATCCCTTCCGCGAGGTGTTGCGCGGCTCGCCGCTGCGCGGCATCGAAGACTTCATGCGCGACTTCCCGCTGTCCCCGGCCCTGCGCGCCTTCGAGAGCGAGCGCCAGATCCGGATCGACGTCAACGAGACCGAACAGGCCTATGTGGTGAAGGCCGACATGCCCGGGTACAAGAAAGAAGACATCAAGATCGCCGTCGACGGCAGCCTGGTCTCGATCAGCGCGACGATGCAGGCCGAGCAGCAAAAGACCGAGGGCGACACGGTGTACAGCGAGCGCTACAGTGGCTCGCAATACCGCAGCTTCACCCTGCCGCAGGAAGTCGACGACAGCAAGACCGAGGCGAAATACCAGGACGGGGTGCTGAACCTCACCCTGCCGAAAAAGCCGGGCACGGCCAGGAAGCGGATTGCGGTCCAGTGAAGAAGCGTCCATGACGCCGGACACGGCGTACGCGCCCCCGGCCGCGGGGCGCGAGTGTGTGCCGCTGAGCCCGGCGAGCCTGATGCGCACGTTCTCGTTCTGTACCGGGATCGAGAACAGCGCACCGGTGATCGCGGAGCCCGACGGGACCCGCTGCCGGATCGACCAGATGGCCGCATCGGGCCACGACCGCCGCTGGCGCGACGATTTCCGCCTCGTGCGCGCGCTCGGCCTGCGCTGCCTGCGCTACGGCCCGCCATACTACCGCACCCACATCGGTCCCGGCCGCTACGACTGGAGTTTCGCCGACGAGACCTTCGACGAACTGCGACGCCTGGGCATCGTCCCCATCGCCGACCTGTGCCACTTCGGCGTGCCCGACTGGCTGGAGAGCTTCCAGAACCCCGACTTCCCCGGCTATTTCGCCGAGTACGCCGAAGCCTTCGCGCGCCGCTATCCCTGGGTCTGGCTGTACACGCCGGTCAACGAGATGCTGGTGACGGCCGACTATTCCGCCCTGCGCGGCTACTGGAACGAGGGCTTGCGTAGCGACCGCGCCTTCGTGACCGCGCTGGGCAACGTGGTGGAAGCGAACATCCGCGCCAGCGAGGCGGTCTGCAGGGCGGTCGATCCCTGGTTCGTGCAGAGCGAAGCGACGCGCTACTACCACCCCTACGAACCGTCGGCCGCCGCGCATGCCGACTACCTCAACGAGCAGCGCTTCCTCTCGCTCGACCTCAATTATGGCCGCCGGCCGTCCGCGCGCATGCTCGACTACCTGCTCGGCAACGGCATGGCGCCCGGCAGGCTCGACTGGTTCCTGCAGGGCCGGGTCCGCAACGCCTGCATCATGGGCACCGACTATTACGAGTCGAGCGAGTCGGTGGTGTTCGCGGATGGCTCCACCCGCGGATCGAACGTGCTCGGCTATTACGGGCTGACCCGCCAGTACTACGAGCGCTACCGGCTGCCCATCATGCTGACCGAAACCAACCAGGTGCAGGAGCTGAACGCCGCCTTCTGGATGGAGCGCCAGTGGGCCAACGTGCTGCGCCTGCGCCAGGAGGGCTTTCCGGTGATCGGCTTCACCTGGTACAGCCTGACCGACCAGGTCGACTGGGACATCGACCTGCGCCAACGGCGCGGCCACGTGGTGGCCAACGGCCTGGTCGACCTGCAGCGGCGGGTGCGCGGCGCCGGCGTGGAGTTCCGGCGCATCGTCGGGGCATGGAGCGCCGGGCCCGCGGACAGTGCCCAGCCGGCCTGCATCCCGGGATGGCTGGAGACTGCGCAGGACGGCGCGCCGGCGGGCCTGCCCGCAACGGCGGCGGCGCCATGAACGGGCGCGCTGGCGGCGTCCTGCGCGCCATGCTGCTGGAGGCGCCTGGAAGGCCGCTGCGGCCGGTCCGGCTGCCGATCCCGCGGCCGCAGGGAAGGGAGGTGTTGCTGCGCGTGGCGGCCTGCGCCGTCTGCCGCACCGACCTGCACATCGTCGACGGCGAGCTTCCTCCGCACCTGCTGCCGCTCGTCCCCGGCCACGAGATCGTCGGCCATGTGCTGGCTGCCGGGCCGGAGGCACGGCGCTTCCGCCCCGGCCAGCGGGTCGGCGTGCCCTGGCTGGGCGGCAGCTGCGGCGCCTGCGCCTACTGCCGCGCGGGGCGCGAGAACCTGTGCGAGCGCGCCGTCTTCACCGGCTACGACCGCCACGGCGGTTATGCCGACCATGCGCTGGCCGACGAGCGCTATTGCCATCCCCTGCCGGAAGCCTACGACGACGTCCACGCCGCGCCCCTCCTGTGCGCCGGCCTGATCGGATACCGTGCCTACGCGCTGACCGGCGCCGCGCATCGCCTCGGGCTGTATGGGTTCGGCGCCGCCGCCCACCTGGTCGCCCGGCTCGCGCTGCGCCAGGGGCGGGAGGTGCTGGCCTTCACGCGCGCCGGCGACCGCCGGACGCAGGACTTCGCGCGTGCGCTCGGCGCAGCCTGGGCCGGCGCCGCGGGCGAGCCGCCACCGGAACCGCTCGACGCGGCCATCCTGTTCGCCCCTGCCGGGGAACTGGTGCCGCAGGCGCTGGCGGCCACGCGTCCGGGCGCGACGGTGGTCTGCGCCGGCATCCACATGAGCGACATCCCGTCCTTCCCGTACGCCCTGCTGTGGGGCGAGCGCTGCCTGCGCTCGGTGGCCAACCTGACGCGCGCCGACGGCGCCGCCTACTTCCGCCAGGTGGCGCACGGCGAGGTCGCCACCACCGTCACGGTCTATCCGCTCGCGGCGGCCAATACGGCCCTGGACGACCTGCGCGCCGGCCGCATCGACGGCGCCGCGGTGCTGGTGCCGGACTAGTCGCCAGCGCAGCGCCCATCCACGCCAGCGAGGCCGCCCATGACCAACCCGATCGCCCGCATCGCCATCGTGACCGGAGGCGGCGACGCGCCCGGGCTGAATGCGGTGATCCGGGCGGTCGTGCTCGCGTCGAGCGGACGCGGCTGGGAATGCTGGGGCATTCGCGACGGCTTCAACGGCCTGCTGGCGCCGCAGGACTGCCTGGACGAACCGGTCACCCGCCTGACCCCCGAGCGGGTAGCCGGCATCGGCCACCTCGGCGGCACCATCCTCGGCAGCACCAGCCGCGGCAATCCCCTGTGCTATCCGGTCGCCGGCGGGGGCGGCGCGCAGGACCGCAGCGACGAATTGCTCGCGCTGTTTCGCCGCCACCGTTTCGACGCGCTCGTGATGGCCGGCGGCGACAGCTCGATGGACATCGCCGCCTGCCTGCAGCGCAAGGGCCTGCCCGTGGTCGGCGTGCCCAAGACCATCGACAACGACCTCGACGGCACGATCCAGACCTTCGGTTTCGACACGGCGGTGGGCTTCGCCACCGAATGCATCGACCGCCTGCACACGACCGCCGACAGCCAGCACCGCGTCATGGTGGTCGAGGTGATGGGCCGCTACGCCGGCTGGATCGCGTTGCATGCCGGAATCGCGGGCGGCGCGCATGCCATCCTGCTGCCCGAGATCCCGTTCGACATCGATCCGGTGGCCGCCGCCATCGCGCGCCGCGACGCCCTCGGGCGGCGTCATGCGCTGGTGGTGGCGGTCGAGGGCGCCCAGCCGTGCGGCGGGACGCGCAGGCTGCTGGCGCAGGGCGGCGCCGGCCATGCCGAGCGCCTCGGCGGCGTCGGCGCCTGGGTCGAGGCGCAACTGGCCGAACGCAGCGGCAAGGAATGCCGCCGCGTCGTGCTGGGCCACTTGCTGCGCGGCGGCGCGCCCTCCGCGGTCGACCGGGTCGTAGCGGCGCGCTTCGGGGTGGCGGCGGTGGCCGCGCTGGCGCGTGGCGAAGCGGGCGTGATGGTGGCGCTGAGCGGGGAGGGCGTGTCGACCGTGCCCCTGCACGAGGTCGCGGGGCGCAGCAGGCGGGTGCCGCTCGACGGCGACACGCTGACGACGGCGCGGGCGCTGGGGATTTGCCTCGGCGAACCGGCTCCCTGATTCCTGCCGCGAGCACAAGCGACGCGGGTCGGGCGCTTTTGATCCAGGTCAAAGAATTTGTCGATCGGCTAGAACAGACTGGGCCTGTGCCACTCGAAACTCGACGATCTGTCTCGCTGCAGCGGCGTGCCCGAACATCCTGATTGCCCGTCCATCTTCGTCCAATTCCCGGAGGTTGCCATGTACAAGCGTATCCTGTTGCCGACCGATGGGTCGGAACCATCTCGGCGCGCCATCCTGTCCGCCGTCGACTTTGCACGAGGCATCGGCGCCGAGGTGGTCGCGATGACGGCGACGCCCGAATTCCATGCCATCACCACCGACAGCGAGATGCTCGAGCAGACCCCGGAAGGGTATGCCGAGGCGAGCCGGGCGCGCGGCCAGCGTCTGCTGGACGAGGTGCTGGCCGCGGCGCGCGATGCCGGCGTCCCCTGTACCGGGGTGCAGGTGGTGTCCGACGAACCCTGGGAGGCCATTATCTCCGCCGCGCGCCAGCACATGTGCGACCTGGTCGTGATGGCCTCGCACGGCCGCCGCGGCATCAAGGGGCTGTTGCTGGGCAGCGAAACCCAGAAAGTGCTCGTCCACAGCGCGATTCCCGTGCTGGTGCACCGTTAGCAGGACGGAGGCGATCATGTACCGACGCATCCTGGTGCCCACCGACGGTTCACCCGTGTCCGAAGCGGCCGTCGATGCCGCCATCGATTTCGCGCAGGCGCGCGGCAGCGCGATCGTGGCGCTGTCGGTCGCCGTGCCCCAGCCCGCCTTTCAATCGCTCGAAGGCGCGATTCCCTACGATCCGGGACTGCAGCCCGAGGTGCTGCTGGAAGACGCGCAGCGCCGCGTCGATGCGGTCGCGGCCCGGGCAGGCAAGGCGGGCGTGGCCTGTACCGTGCATACCTGCAGCGCGCTCGACGCCGCCGAGGCGATCGTCGATACCGCCCGCGCCCAGCATTGCGACCTGATCGTCATGGGCTCGCACGGCCGGCGCGGCTTGAGCCGGCTGCTGGCGGGCAGCGTGACCCAGGCCGTGCTGCACTACGCGCCGGTGCCGGTGATGGTGCTGCGCCCGGCGCCGCCCGCCGGCTGAGGAGGCAAGCCGGTGCACTGGGGCAAGCAGGGACCGGCGAGGCTCGGGCCGTCCGTCC
>JGI24770J26754_10000629_pt1 | contig 25223 bp, 23 predicted proteins | sample LakOneMetagenome_FD_26754 | JGI IMG/M metagenome (IMG submission 26754) | reverse complement strand
ACCGGATGACGAGCCAGGCGCGGAAACTACGCCCGAGTAAGGACCAGAATAAAAAAGCGGTGGAACGGGCTTGCGCCTGTTCCACCGCTTTTGTTTGGGACGGACGCTTTACGCCACTTCCGCCAGCTTGTCGTTTTCCACCAGTTCCGCGTGCGGCTCGTCGGCGCCGCGGAAATACTTGGCCACGCGCTTGCCCCAGCTGTCGAGGTAGGTGTACGCGACCGGCACCACCACCAGGGTCAGCAGGGTCGAGGTGATCACACCGCCGATGACGGCACGGCCCATCGGCGCTTGTTGTTCGCCGCCATCGCCCAGGCCGATCGCCATCGGCAGCATGCCGAAGATCATGGCCAGCGTGGTCATCAGGATCGGACGCAGACGCACCTGGCCCGCTTCCATGATCGCCTCGACCTGGCTCTTGCCTTCGCGCTGGCCGTGGTTGGTGAAGTCGACCAGCAAAATCGCGTTCTTGGTCACCAGGCCCATCAGCATGACGATGCCGATCACCGAGAAGATGTTGAGCGTGCTGCCCGTGATCAAGAGCGCCAGCAGCACGCCGATCATCGACAGCGGCAGCGACACCATGATCGCCACCGGCTGCAGGAAGCTGCCGAACTGCGAAGCGAGCACCAGGTAAATGAAGATCACCGCGATGCCCAGCGCCGTGCCGGCCGCACCCAGGGTCTCGGCCATCTGCTCGGCCTCGCCGCCGACCGCCATGCGTACGCCTTCGGGCAACTCGATGCTCTTGATCGCCTTTTGCACGTCGTCGTTGACGTCGCCGTTCGGGCGGCCTTCAACGCCGGCATAGATCGCCACGCGCCGTTCGAGCGCCTGGCGCTTGAGCACTTGCGGGCTGGTCGAGGGAACGAACTCGACCACCTGACGCAGCGGCACCATGATCGGATTGCCGGCGGCATTGAGCTTGCTCGAGGCGACCGACAGGTCGGCCAGGTCGGCCACTTTCTGGCGGCCCGACTTGGGCAGCTGCACGTTGACGTCGTAGTTCTGGCCGTCCGGCGCCAGCCAGCGGCTGATCTGGTCGCCGGCCACGAAGGGACGCAGCGCGCTGCCGACTTGCTGGACCGAAATCCCCATGTCGCTCGCCAGTTCATTGTTGATCTTGACCACGGTGGCGGGGTTGGCGCCTTCCTGGCTGTATTCAATGTCGGCTACGCCCTTGATGGTGCGCATCTTGTCCATCATCTTGCGCGCCACGGCGTCGAGCTTGCTTTCATCCTGGCCCAGGATGCCGATGTAGATTGGCTTCCAGCCCACCGACAAGGAAATGCCGGCGATCGGTTGCAGGCGCTCGCGGATCGCCATTTCCAGTTCCTTTTGCGAACGGCGATGGGTCAGTTTGCGGTCGGTCAGGGTCAGGTTGACCTGGGCGGCGTTGCGGCCATCCCAGGTGCCGGCGGTGGCGACGGCCGATTCGATTTCCTTGAAGTCCTTGAGGGCCGCTTCAACTTGCTTGAGCTTGCTGTCGGTGTAGTCCAGGCTCGATCCGACGGCGGTCTTGAATTGCAGGTGGATGAAGCCCTGGTCGGTCTCGGGGAACATTTCGCCGCCGATGATCGGCATCAGGGCCAGGCTGCCGATGAAGGACGCCAGCGCCAAGGTCAGGGTGGCTTTGCGCCAGCGCAGCGCCAGGGCCAGGGTCTTGCCGTACCAGACGTGCAAGCGTTCAATCCCGTGCTCGACCTTTTCCATCAGCTTGCCCAGCCATGGCACATACTTGAAGCGGTCCTTGACCGGATCGCGCCACACCGACGAGAGCATCGGGTCGAGCGTGAAGCTGACGAACAGCGACACCAGCACGGCGACCGCCACGGTAATGCCGAACTGCAGGAAGAAGCGGCCGATGATGCCGTCCATAAAGGCCACCGGCACGAACACGGCCACGATGGCGAAGGTGGTGGCCATCACGGCCAGCCCGATTTCATTGGTGCCGTCGTAAGCGGCCTGCAAATGGCTCTTGCCCATCGCCAGGTGGCGCACGATGTTTTCGCGCACCACGATCGCATCGTCGATCAGCAAGCCGATGCACAGCGACAGCGCCATCAGGGTCAGGAAGTTGAGCGTGAAGCCGAAGTATTTCATCGCGATAAAGCTGGCCATCACCGAGATCGGCAAGGTCAGGCCGGTGATGATGGTGCTGCGCCACGAATGCAGGAACAGGAACACGATCAGCATGGTCAGCAGCGCGCCTTCCATGATGGTGCGCTTGACGTTGTCGAGCTGGCTTTGCACGCGCACCGATTCATCCTTGAGGACAATGATCTTCACGTCCGCCGGCAGGGTGGTGCGCAGCTTCTCGATGGCTTTCTTGATGCCGTTGCCCACTTCCACCACGTTGGCATCCTGAATCTTGCCGATTTCCAGGGAGATGGCGCGCTTGCCGTTCAGGCGCGAGATCGACTGTTCTTCCTGCTCGCCGTCGATGACGTCGGCCACTTGTTCCAGGTACACGGGGCCGCTGGCGCGGCGCGCCACGATAATCTTGTTGAAGCCGCGCGCATCCTTGATCTTGCCTTCGACCCGCACCAGGCGCTCGCTGGCGCCGAAGGAAATGTTACCGGCCGGCAGATTGGCATTGGTGGACTGGATCGCGCGCAGCACTTCATCGACGCCGACCGACAGACCGGCCAGGGCATCGGGCTTCATNTTGACCAGGATCTGGCGGTTGGTCTTGCCGTTGATGCGGATCTGNCCGACCCCGGCCACACCCTGCATGCGCTTGCTGATCACCTGCTCGGTCAGGGTCGACAGTTCACGCAGGCTGCGNGTGTCCGACTGCAGCGAGATATCGACGATCGATTGCGCGTTCTCGCCCTCGAAGCGGATGATGAACGGTTCCTTGGCATCCTTGGGGAAGCTGGGGCGCACGCGCGCGATCTTGTCGCGCAGATCGGTCATGGCCTTGTCCATATTGGTCGACAGTTCGAATTCGACCGACAGGGCGCCGCGTCCTTCCCAGGAGCTGGCCATGATCTTCTTGACGCCCGACACGGTATTGACCGCGTCTTCCAGCGGCCGGGTAATGTCGTTCTCGACTTGTTCAGGCGAAGCGCCAGGGAAATTGACTTCCACCCAGGCGCCCGGGATTTCCACGTTTGGCATCGATTCGACGCCCAGGCCGCGGTAGGACGCCAGGCCGAGCACGATCAGCGCCACCATGACCATGGTGGCAAAGACGGGATTCTTGATACTGGTTTTGGTGATCCACATGGCTTAGCCCTTCTTGGCGACCAGCGCGCCCTCAGCAACCGGCGCCACAGGGGCGCCGGCGATCTTGACCCGGATGCCGGGCTTGACGCCTTCGAGCTTGCCGACCACCAGGCTGGCGCCGCCGGCCAGGCCGTCGGTGACTTCGACCATGCCTTCATCTTCATTGCGCATGCCGATCTTGATCGGCTGCGAAATCACCTTGCCGCCTTCGATCTTGTAGACCACGTCGGCATCCTTGTCCTTGCGCAGCGCCGCCAGCGGCACCAGCGGACGCACGGCCGACTTGCTGGTGGTCAGCTGGCCCTTGGCGAACATGCCGCCCGACAGCGCGTGGTCGGAGTTGTTGACACTGATATAGACCAGCATCGAGCGCGAACCGGCTTCGGCGGTCGGGTTGATGCGGGCCACCTTGCCGCCGAACTTGCGGCCGGCAAAACCGTCGACGGCGAATTCGACGTCCTGGCCGATTTTTACGCGCGGAATTTCGGACGCCGGCACCTGGGCTTCGAGCGTCATCTGGCGCAGGTCGACAATGGTATAGACCGGCATGTCCGGCGCCAGTTTCTCGCCGGCTTGCACATGGCGGCGGCTGATCACGCCCGCCATCGGCGCCTTGATCACGGTGTCGTTCAGGGCGATGCGCGCCATCTGCAGCTGGGCTTGCGCCGCCTTGACGCTGGCCTGGGCCAGGTCGACCGAATTCTGGGTGGTGTCGTAGGATTGCTGCGAGATGTAGTTCTGCTTGAGCAAGGCCTGGCTGTTCTGGTTGTTCTTGAGCGCCAATGCCAGGCGCGCATTGGCTTCGTCGAGCATGGCTTGCTGCTGCGCCACGCGCGCTGCCTGATCGGCCTGATCGAGGCGGGCCAGGACCTGGCCGGCGGCCACAGTGCTGCCTTCGCGCAAGTCGGCACCGAGCACCACGCCGGACACCTTCGATTTGACGGTGGCCTGGGCCAGCGGCATCAGCGAGCCCGACAGCGGCAGGTTCATGTGCAGGGCACGCGCCTCGACGGCGACCACGTCGCCTTTTGACAATTCATACACATCGACCTTGCTTTCGCCGGCGGCCTTGGCCGCGGCAGGCGGCGGCGCCTTCTTGGGCGACATGGCGTACCAGCCGCCGGCACCAAGCGTCAGGACAATGGCACCGATTACCGGTGCACGCCAGCGTTTCTTGGAAACGGTGGGCTGGGCTGGGGCGCGGGGCAGGGTCTCTAGTTTCATGGTCGCTGGTTTTCTTATCTGGGAACGGGGGGGCGCTTATGCTCCGTCTTGTTGGGCAAGATGGAGCACTTGGCGCATGTTGACACTATAGAAAATCACAATGGGATGCGGGGGGCAAATGCGACAGGCTGGCATTTCGGGACGATGAAATGCAAAAAAGGCCGATAAAGCGCGTTCGGGCGTGATGCGCGGTGCGTGGCCGGGATCTCGTTTGCGCGTGCGCAAGCGCGCGCCGGAAGGCGTGGACAAGAATGCATATAAGAGAGGCGCCCTGGCGCCTGAATCGTCTATCGAGGCCTGCCTGTGAGTGATACTGCAACCGACCCCGCCGGGTTCGAGCCCGACGGTCCCGGGCGCGAAGCCCTCGACACCCTGTACCGCATCGTGGCCGCGCTGGAGCTCACGCCCACCGTGGCCGTGCACAGCATCGACCAAGCCGGCATGGTGCGCTTCTGGAACCATAGCTGCGAAGCCATTTTCGGGGTGCCCGCCCGCGAAGCGCTGGGCCAGCCGCTCACCAGCCTGATCGACCATCTGGACCGCGAGCGCGAGTTCGAGGAAACCCTGGGCGGCATCTGGCGCAGCCGCCGCTCGCCGCCGCCGCGCGACTGGCATGTGCGCCGCCGCGACGGGCGCGATCTCTGGACCTATTCCACCCACTTCCCGGTCATGCGCGACGGCGAAGTCCAGCAAATCTTTTGCATGGAAGTCGATATCAGTAAACGCAAGATTGACGAACAGGCATTACTGGAAGCGGGCGCCAATTTCCGCACGCTGTTTGAACGGTCCAATGATGCCATCATCCTTATCGAAGGCAATGCCATCATTGATGCCAATCCGGCCGCGTTGCACCTGTTCCATGTCGACAACAGAGAGGCCATCCTGGGCAAGACCCTGATCGACTTCTCCCCCGTCAACCAGCCGTCAGGCGAATCGTCGATGATGGCCGACGCCTCGGCCAGTGCGCAAAATTTTGCAGAGGGCAACAGGCGCTACGAATGGGAATTCCGCTTGCCGGACGGCGCGACCTTCTGGGCTGAAATTCTGCTCACCTCGGTCACGCTCGACCACGAGTTCCTGTCGTATGCCGTGCTGCGCGACATTTCCGCGCGCAAGGCGACCGAAAATACCCTGCAAATGGCGGCCCAGGTGTTTGAAAACAGCCGCGACGCGATCGCCATCACCGACCGCGAACATCGGGTGCTGGCGGTCAACCATGCGTTCAGCGACATCACCGGCTTCGCCGCCGCCGAGATCGTCGGGGCCGAGCTGCCCCAGTTACGCAGCAATATGCACGAACCTGCCTTCTTCGCGCAAATCTGGGACTACGTGGCCGCCAACGAGCACTGGGAAGGCGAAGTCTGGAGCGCGCGCAGAAGCGGCGAACCGTACCCGGTCTGGATGGCGCTCACGGCCATCCGCGACAGCGGCGGCAGGCTGTCTAACTATATGGCGATTCTGTCGGACATCACCGACCGCAAACGGATCGAGGAATACACGCGCCACCTGGCCGAGCACGATTTCCTGACCGATCTGCCGAACCGGGTCCTGTTCCGCGACCGGCTGCAGCAGGCGCTGGCCACGGCGCGCCGCAAGCAGACCAAGGTGGCGGTCATGTTCGTCGACCTGGACCGCTTCAAGGGCATCAACGACAGTTTCGGGCATCTGGTGGGCGATGCCGTGCTCAAGGAAGTGGCCAGCCGCCTGAGCGGCTGCGTGCGCGGGGTCGATACCGTCAGCCGCCAGGGCGGGGACGAATTCGTCGTCATTCTGGCCGACATCGGCGGCGCCGACCAGGCCGCGCACGTGGCCGGCAGCGTGATGCAGGCGGTGGCCAGGCCGGTACAGTACGAAAACCGCAGCATCAGCATCTCGGTCTCGATCGGTATCAGCATCTGTCCCGACGACGGTGCCGACGCCGACACCCTGCTCAAGCACGCCGACGTGGCGATGTACCACGCCAAGCAAACCGGCCGCAATGCCTTCAGCTTCTTTAATGAGGCGATGCACGCGAGGGTGATCGAGAAAGTGCAGCTGGAAAAGAGCTTGCGCCACGCGCTCGACCACAAGGAGTTCGAGCTCGCTTATCAGCCCGAGATCGACATGGCCAGCGGCATGACGATCGAGGTCGAGGCGCTGCTGCGCTGGCGCCATCCGCAGCGTGGCTTGCTATTGCCGCACGACTTCCTTGGCGTGGCCGAAGAGGGCGGCTTGATCGTCCCCATCGGTAACTGGGTGCTGCGCGAGGCATGCCAGCGCGCGCGCACCTGGCACGATGCGGGTTTTCAGGTGGCGGTGGCGGTCAATCTGTCGGCAGTGCAGTTCCTGCATGACGATTTGGTCGGCAATGTCGACGCAGCGCTCGCGCAGGCCGGTTTGCCGCCCGATATGCTGGATCTGGAAATCACCGAGGCCGTGCTCATGAGCGCCAACCCCAAGGCGGTGGCAACGGTGCAGGCGCTGCGCGAGCGTGGCGTACGGCTCACCGTGGACGACTTCGGTACCGGTTACTCCAGCCTCAGCTATTTGCGGCGGCTGCCGCTGTCCAAGCTCAAGATCGATCGCTCCTTCATCGACGATATCATCCGCCGCCCGGACGACGCCGACATGATCTCCGCCATCATCGCGCTGGCGCGCAGCCTCAAGCTGAAAGTCATTGCCGAAGGGGTGGAGACGGAAGAGCAACTACGTTTCTTGCGGCAGCAGGGGTGCGACGAGTACCAGGGCTTTTACGCCGCCATGGCGCTGGCCCAGCCCGACCTCACACGCCGGCATCGCTGAGGCCGCGCGTTTCGTCGAACAGACGAATGCGCGCCAGCACCTGGCCGTGGTCCGACGCCGCCGGCAATTCCAGCACCACGTGATCGTTCAGGTAAACGACGTCGATCACTTCCCCGATTGCGTTCGGCAGCGCCGGATTGAATTCTTCCGACACCAGGATGTGGTCGATGGTCGTGTAGCTGTTATCGTGCATCATCGAAAAGCCCACATGGCGCAAGTGGTCCTGGCGATGCTGCAGTTGGCAGGCGTCGAACAGGCGGCCGCTCATGGCGGTGCCATTGCCCATCACGATGGTGGTCGAGACAGCGTCGGCCACATCGTTAAAGTCGCCGAGCACCACTTGCGGACGCTTGTTCTCCCTGGCCATGGTGGTCAGCAGCACCCGTAACGCCACCGCCTCGGTGCCGCGCCGCACCAGCGAGCGCAGGCATGCCAGCCCGAACAGCAAAGGATCTTCGACGCTGTCGCCGGTGCGGTAATCGGGCCGCTTCGATTTCAGGTGCACCACCACCACATCGACCACCACGTCCGGCGAGACGGCGATGGCCGCATGAATCACTTCGCGCGAAAAGGTGCAGGCTTCGCGGCTGCCGTCGGGCATGGTGACGCCGTCGGGAAAGTCGGCATGGCGCGCGCCGGGCGCCGCCAGCGGCAGGCGCGATACCAGCGCCACCGAGGGCGTGAGGCGTTCGGCGCCAGGATCGGGATCGAAGCCCACATGGATGGCGTCGCGGTAGCGGCGGGTGCGGGCCAGGGCGGCGCGCAGCGCATCCTGGGAGAAGATTTCCTGGAAACCGATCACGTCGGCATCGAGCAGATCGATCTGGCGCGCGGTCCATTCCAGCTTTGCCTCGTATTCTTCCTCGGTCAGCGGCAGCAGATTCTCGTACAGCTGCTGTCCGGCCGGGGCCAGATTGAATGCATTGAAGGTGGCAAAGCGGATTTCTTGCTGCATAATAAGAAGCTCCTCATTGAACGTTTAGCGTATCACGATGGCCAAGAAAGAGCACATTTCAGAGACCCCGGCGACCCAGTTCCTGCGCAAACAGGCGGTGGTCTTCAGCGAACACCCTTACGCCTACGAAGAAAAAGGCGGCACCAAGGTGTCGGCGCGCGAGTTGGGCGTGCCCGAGCATGACGTCGTCAAGACCCTCATCATGCAGGACGAGGCGGCTCGCCCGCTGATCGTGCTCATGCACGGCGACTGCAAGGTGTCGACCAAGAACCTGGCGCGCGCCATCGGCTGCAAGTCGGTCGAGCCGTGCAAGCCCGAGGTGGCCCAGCGCCATTCCGGCTACCAGGTGGGCGGCACCTCGCCGTTCGGCACGCGCAAGGCCTTGCCGGTGTATGTTGAAGAAAGCATTCTGGCGCTGGAAAAGATGTATATCAACGGTGGCCGGCGCGGCTACCTGATCGGCATCGCGCCGCAGGTGGTGGTCGAGCAATTGGGAGCCAAAACGGTCAGCTGCGCGCTCGCCGAATAAATCCATGCGCCAGTCCGCCATCATCAGCCGCTGCGGCACTTACCGTTATCGTCTGGAGCGCGACCTGGAGCGGCCGGGGCCCGTCTTCGCCTTTTTCGGCGTCAACGGCTCCACGGCGACCGCGCAGGTGGACGACCAGACCGTGCGCAAATGGATCGGCTTCACCGAGCGCAATGGCGGCGGTCGCTTCATCGTCGGCAACGCCTTTGCCTTCCGCGCCACCGACGTGCGCGCCTTGGGGCGGGCGCTCGACCCGGTCGGGCCGCGCAACCGTTCGCACCTGGGCAAGATCATTGCCGAAGCCGACATCCTGGTGCCCTGCTGGGGCAGCCGCGGCAAGCTGCCGGCCCGTCTGCACGCCCAGCTCGACGTCTTGCGCGAACAGATTCTGGCGTCCGGCAAACCGGTCAAAGTGTGGGGTTTGTCGCAGTCTGGCGACCCTTTGCATCCGCTGACGCTCGCATATTCCTTGCCGCTGGTGGAATGGGTCAGGTAACCTACAGCCCCGGGCGATGGTGTATATTCACGCCCCGGCACCCGCATAACCGGGCAAAACAATAGAGAGAGACATGAATACAGCTATTTTTACCGTCGTCGCCTACCTGATCGGTTCGATTTCCTTTGCCGTCGTCATGAGCCGCCTGTTCGGCCTGTCCGATCCGCGTACCTACGGTTCCAAGAACCCGGGCGCGACCAACGTGCTGCGCAGCGGTAACAAGAAGGCGGCAATCGCCACCTTGATCGGCGACGGCGCCAAGGGTTGGTTCGCGGTCTGGCTGGCCGAGCGCCTGGCGGCGCAGTACGGGATTGAGGACCTGGGCATTGCGCTGGTGGCCATCGCCGTGTTCCTGGGCCACCTTTATCCAGTGTTCTTCCGCTTTATCGGCGGCAAGGGCGTGGCGACCGCGCTGGGCGTGCTGCTGGGCCTGAACGTGTGGGTCGGCGTCGCCACGCTGGTGACCTGGCTGGTGATCGCCTATGCTTTCCGCTATTCTTCGCTGGCAGCGCTGATTGCGGCCATTTTTGCCCCGTTTTACTACGGCATGCTGTTCGGCACCGAGCACGTCGAGCAATTGCTGGCCGTGCTGGCCATGAGCGTGCTGCTGATCATGCGCCATCGCGGCAATATCGCCAACCTGATGGCTGGCAAAGAAAGCCGGATCGGCAGCAAGGCCGACGGCGCCAAGCCCAAGGCCAAAAAGAAGTAGTCCGCGACGCGGTTTTGCGGCAGGAACTAGAATAGACGGATCTTTTTCTTTTCGAGGGTCCTGCCGTGAACAAGCTGCGTATCGATTTCGTCTCCGACATTTCCTGCCCCTGGTGCGTGATCGGCCTCAAGTCGCTCGAGCAGGCGCTCGACAAGGCGGCCGATGCGGTCAGCGCCGAACTGCATTTCCATCCCTTTGAACTCAATCCGCAGATGGCGCCGGAAGGCGAAGACATCGGCGAGCACCTGGCGCGCAAGTATGGCGCCAGCGAAGAACAGGGCGCCCAGACGCGCGAGATGATACGCGCGCGTGGTGCCGAGCTGGGCTTCCAGTTCGAGATGGGCAAGCGCAGCCGCATCTACAACACCTTCGACGCCCACCGTCTGCTGCACTGGGCCGATATGCAGGGCCGCCAGAAGGAACTGAAAATGGCGCTGTTCTCTGCCTACTTCACCAAGGGCGAGAATCCGGGTTCGCATGATGTTCTGGTGCGCGTGGCGGGCGAGGTCGGGCTCGACACGGCCGAAGCGTCCGAGGTGCTCTCCAGCGGCGCCTATGCCGACGAAGTGCGCGAGGAGGAAGCGTTCTTCCAGCGCCAGGGCATCTCCGCCGTGCCGGCAGTCATCATCAACCAGCGTCACTTGATTTCCGGCGGCCAGCCGCCCGAGGTGTTCGAGCAGGCCCTGCGCCAGATCGCCGCCCAGACCACGGAGGCTTGAGATGCCCACCGCCACCTGGCACGGCGCCGTGATCGCCGAGGCGCGCGACGATGAAGTGCAGATCGTCGAAAACAATGTGTATTTCCCGATGTCGGCGGTGCGCCAGGAATACCTGCAGCCGAGCAGTACCGAGACCAAGTGTTCTTGGAAGGGGACGGCCAACTACTTTAATCTGGTCGTCGACGGGGAGACCAACCGCGACGCGGTCTGGATTTATCGCGCGCCGTTTGATGCCGCCAAGCAGATTGCCGGCCATGTCGCATTCTGGAAGGGTGTCACGGTCACTGCTTGAGCCTGAACATCGTGCTAGGTCGATCGACCGCATTCACGCGCCACTTGGAAGGGCGCCAGGGCCCCCGATAGAGGCGTCGGTTTGGTGCGATGCACAATATCGGTGCTGAAATGATCATCAATCGGGCTTCCATGCCCATCATTCCTCCTTGTTCCCCGCTGGCACGCCCCTTGCTGAAGCCATCGTGATGGCAGGCGCATGCCTGTTGAAAACAAGAGGGACACATGACCACCGACGACAAGACCAATCTTCTTCGCCGCACCCTGATCAAAGCCGGCGCCGCCGCATCACTGACGGGCCTGGCCAGCGGCGGCGTCTTCGCGGCCGGTTCCGACAAGCCTGAACTGGAGACGGTCAAGGTCGGTTTCATTCCACTGACCGACTGCGCCTCGGTGGTGATGGCCTCGGTACTGGGCTTTGACAAGAAATACGGCATCAAGATCGTCCCGTCTAAGGAATCGTCCTGGGCCAGCGTGCGTGACAAACTGGTCAATGGCGAGCTCGATGCCGCCCACGTGCTGTACGGCCTCATCTACGGCGTGCAAACAGGCATCGGCGGCGCCCAGAAGGACATGGCGATCCTGATGAACCTGAACCACAATGGCCAGGCCATCACCCTCTCGAAAAAAGTCGCGGACAAAGGCGGCGTCGACGGCGCTTCCCTGGCCAAGCTGATGCTGACCGACAAGCGCGAGTACTCCTTCGCCCAGACCTTCCCGACCGGCACCCACGCCATGTGGCTGTATTACTGGCTGGCCACCTATGGCGTCAATCCGATGAAGGACGCCAAGGTCATCACCGTGCCCCCGCCGCAGATGGTGGCCAACATGCGCGTCGGTAACATGGACGGCTTCTGCGTCGGCGAGCCGTGGAACCATCGCGCCATCGTCGACGGCGTGGGCGTGACGGCCGCGACGACCCAGGATATCTGGAAAGACCATCCGGAAAAGACGCTTGGCACCACGCTGGAATGGGTCAAGAAGCACCCCAACACCGCGCGCGCCTTGGTCGCCGCCGTGCTCGAGGCCAGCAAATGGATCGATGCCGGTCTGTCGAACAAGACCAAGATGGCCGACACCATCGCCGACAAGTCCTACGTCAACACCTCCGTCGACGTGATTAACCAGCGCATCCTGGGCCGCTACCAGAACGGCATGGGCCGCACCTGGGACGATCCGAACTACATGAAGTTCTACAACGACGGCCTGGTCAACTATCCCTACCTGTCCGACGGCATGTGGTTCATGACCCAGCACAAGCGCTGGGGCTTGCTCAAGGGCGAGCCCGACTATCTGGCGACCGCGACCAGCGTCAACCAGACCAAACTCTACGCGGAAGCGGCAACGATGGCCAAGGTCAGCGTGCCGAAATCGCCCATGCGCAGCGTCAAGCTGATCGACGGCACCGTGTGGGACGGCAAGAACCCGAAGGCTTACGTCGACTCGTTCAAGATCAAAGCCTAATCATTGGAGGTAGTCATGAGTGCAGTAATGGATGCGGCGACCAGGTCGCCCGCAGCGGTGCCAATGGATAAGGCACTACCGGACCGCGTGCCCCGCAGCGAGCGCCTGGCCAGTAAGGGCATCACGCTGGCCAACGGCAAGTCGCGCTCGCGTGCCTTCGCCCTGGCGGTGCTGCCGCCCATGCTGGGCGTGGGTTTGCTGATCTTGCTGTGGCAAATTCTGTCGGCGAACAACAGCGCCTTCCCGACGCCGATGGTGACCTTCCATGAAGCGGTGCGCATGTTTTCCGATCCCTTCTACAGCAACGGGCCGAATGACCAGGGCATCGGCTGGAATATCCTGGCCTCGCTCAAACGTGTGGCGGTCGGCTTTGGACTGGCCGCGCTGGTCGGCATTCCGCTCGGCTTCATGATCGGGCGTTTCAGCTTTCTGGCCGGCATGTGCAATCCCATCATTAGCCTGCTCAAGCCGGTGTCGCCGCTGGCCTGGCTGCCGATCGGCTTGCTGGTGTTCAAGTCGGCGCACCCGGCGGCGATCTGGTCGATCTTCATCTGCTCGATCTGGCCGATGATCATCAATACCGCCGTCGGCGTGCAGCGCGTGCCGCAGGATTACATGAACGTCGCACGTGTGCTCAACCTGTCGGAATGGAAAATCCTCACGCGCATCCTGTTCCCGTCCGTCTTGCCCTACATGCTCACCGGTGTGCGCCTCGCCATCGGCACGGCCTGGCTGGTGATCGTCGCGGCGGAAATGCTGACCGGCGGCGTGGGCATCGGCTTCTGGGTCTGGGACGAGTGGAACAATCTGAATGTGCCGCACATCATCATCGCGATTGTCGTGATCGGCGTGGTCGGTCTGATTCTGGAGCAGGCGCTGGTGGCGCTCGCCAAATCCTTCACTTATGAAGAAACGGGGAACTGACATGAGCGGCAAATTCATCGATGTGCGCGGCGCCGAGATGGTGTTCGAAACGCGCAAAGGCAGCTTTCATGCACTGACCAAGGTCAATCTCGCGGTCGAACAGGGCGAATTCACTACGCTGATCGGTCACTCCGGCTGCGGCAAGTCGACGCTCCTCAATCTGCTGGCGGGCCTGACCACCGCCACCGAAGGCGCTTTGATCTGCGCCGGGCGCGAGATTGCCGGGCCCTCGCCCGAACGCGCGGTAGTGTTCCAGAACCATTCCCTGCTGCCATGGCTGACCTGCTTCGAGAATGTCTATCTGGCCGTCGAACGCGTATTCGGTGCCCGAGAAAACAAGACGCAGTTGCGCGAACGCACGGGACAGGCGCTGGAACTGGTGGGGTTGAGCGCCGCCAGCGCCAAGCGTCCCAACGAGATCTCCGGCGGCATGAAGCAGCGCGTGGGCATTGCACGCGCGCTGTCGATGGAGCCGAAAGTGTTGCTGATGGACGAGCCGTTCGGTGCCCTCGACGCGCTCACACGCGCGCACTTGCAGGACGAGCTGCTGCGCATCGTCGCCAAGACCGGCTCCACCGTGGTGATGGTGACCCACGACGTGGACGAGGCGGTGCTGCTGTCGGACCGGATCGTGATGATGACCAATGGACCGGCTGCAACCATCGGCGAGATCGTGACGGTCCGCCTGCCGCGGCCACGGGAACGCGTCGCGCTGGCGCACGATCCCTTGTACATCGAGTACCGCACCACGGTGCTGGAGTTCTTGTATCGACGCCAGGCCCGGCCGCAGAAGCAGGCGGCATAGGCCGATCTTAGTTCAGATCGAGGACGATCGGCTGGTGGTCCGATGCGGCAGTTTCCGACTGTACTTCGCATTCGACAACGCGCTCCGCCAAATCCTCGGTCACAAAGAAGTAATCGAAGCAATCCGCCCGCTCCGGCCACTTGAACCCGTGAAGACCGGCAGTGGGCGCGCGAGCGATATCAGGATGCTTGAGCCGCCACGCATCCACGAGCGGCAAGGCAATACTGTCATCGGGCGCGATCAATTCCGCATGGTCGGGCGACTCCGGCGTGAAATTGAAGTCCCCGCAATAGATGGCCGACCCCGGCCGGAACCCCAGCTGATATGGCGGTTCCAGCGATGGATCCGGCTGGAAGATCCGCGCCCGCTCGCACGCTTCCCAGTGCAAATACTTGATGTGCCGTACCTGCGCCATGCGCTGAATGGGAGAGTAGTACTCGAGATGGGTGGTCAGCACCCGCACCTTGCCGCCCGGCGCATCGACCACCACTTCGATCAGCCCGCGCGGCATACCGGCAGGACTGTTGGGATCCGGCGGCCACGGCAGCAAATGCCGGTGCACCTGGTTGATGCGGTATTTGGACAGCAGCAAATTGCCGAACTGGCGCGGCATGTTGTTCTGGTAGATTTCGCTGGTCGGTTCGATGACCGGCTGGTAACCGCCGAAAGCCCCCGCCAGCTGCCGGAACTGGTTCGCGTTGGCGTTGCCTTCAAGCTCGGCGTGGTTGGAGGCAACTTCTTGCAGGCAGATTACATCGGGATTTAATTTCCGCAGTACATCGATGATTGCATGGATGCGTATCCTGCCATCCTTGCCACAGCCCCAATGAATATTCCAACTGACAACACGCATACTTCACCTCCGGAAAAACACAACCGGGCGATAGTGCCATTCTTTGAAAAAAGGCGGTACACGGTAGGATCGGCGGCGGCGCTGCGAGTTCCTGTTTTTCAGACGACCTTGATCTCGTCCAGCGGCCAGCGTGGGCGCACGTTGAAGCTGTAGTCGCGCTTGGCCGCTTGCGGATTGATCTGCAGCCGCATGGCGCCCGCAAACGCGATCATCGCGCCGTTGTCGGTGCAGAACTCGAGTTCGGGATAGTAGACGCGGAATTTCTTGGCTGCGGCGGCCGCATTGAGCGAGGCCCGCAGCTGGCTGTTGGCGCCCACGCCGCCGGCGATCACCAGGCGCTTGAGGCCACTGTGCCGCAATGCGCTCACGCACTTGGCCGTCAGCACATCCACGATCGCGTCGACGAAGCCGCGCGCGATGTTGGCCTTGTCCTGTTCGCAAATATTGGCGATGTTCTTTTGCTCGTGGTTCTTTACCACCGTCAGCACGGCGGTCTTGAGACCCGAGAAACTGAAATTGAAGTCCTTGGAGTGCAGCATCGGGCGCGGCAGCTTGTAGGCGGTCGGGTCGCCGAATTCGGCCAGGCGCGAAATGGCGGGGCCGCCAGGATAGCCGAGGCCGAGCAGCTTGGCCGATTTGTCGAACGCTTCGCCGGCCGCGTCGTCGAGCGTCTCGCCCAGGAGCGTGTACTGGCCGACGCCGTCAACGCGCATCAGCTGCGTGTGTCCGCCCGACACCAGCAGGGCGATGAACGGAAACTGCGGCGGGTCGCTGGCCAGCAGAGGCGACAGCAGATGGCCTTCCAGGTGGTGCACGCCGAGCACCGGCTTGTCGAGCGCCAGGCCCAGGCTGCAGGCGATGGACGAGCCGACCAGCAGCGCGCCGGCCAGCCCCGGACCCTGGGTATAGGCGATCGCGTCAATATCGGCCAGCGCCAGACCGGCGCCCTGCATGGTCTGCTCCAGCAGCGGAATGGCGCGCCGGATATGGTCGCGCGACGCCAGTTCCGGCACCACGCCGCCGTACTCCTCGTGCATCGCCACCTGCGAATGCAGGGCGTGGGACAGCAGGCCGCGTTGCGTGTCGTACAACGCAAGGCCGGTTTCATCGCAGGAGGATTCGACGCCGAGAACGATCATGGAAGGTGCAAAAAGGTGAGCTCAATGCGCCATTGTAAAGCACGCCAGCCCCNCGCGCCCCCGCAGCCCCGGGCGCAGNGCGCTGGCACCGCTCTTGCTACAGCCTTGTTCATCNGTGCGTGCCGGTGCGATCCAGCGGCCGCGCCGGTCGCAACTAACCAACAAGGAGAGCGACATGGAACCATTATGGAAAGCGGTATGCCGCATCAGGGATTTATCCGAGAAGGCGCACCGCGTGGCGCGCGGGCTGGCGTGGCAGGAACTGCCCGGGGTGCGGGTAGAGCGCGCCGCGAACGACGAGGTGGTGGCGCATCTGGAAGGCGACCGCGCCCGCAGCTACACGGTGCGGCTCGAGGGCGACAAGGTCTTGCTGGACCTGAACGAACTCAATGCCCCGGCCAGCAGGGCGGAGGCGGCGCTGGCCGGCCATTTCGCCGTCGCGCCGCACATCTGATTCGCCTTATGGACGCTGCAGCAGTTCCTGGTGGGCGCTCAGCAGCATCGCTTCGGTGGCATCCCAGTCGATGCAGCCGTCGGTGACCGAGCAGCCGTACTTGAGCTGCGACAGGTCGGCCGGGATCTTCTGATTGCCGCCGACGAGGTTCGATTCGATCATCACGCCGACCAGCGACTTGTTCCCGTGGCGGATCTGCTGGACCACGTCCGACATCACCAGTGGCTGCAGCTCGGGCTTCTTGTAGCTGTTTGCGTGCGAGCAGTCGACCACCAGGTTGGCCGGCAGGCCTGCCTTGGTGAGCGCCTGTTCGGCGATGGCGATCGAGACCGAGTCGTAGTTCGGACGGCCGTCGCCGCCGCGCAGCACCACGTGGCCGTAAGCGTTGCCGGTGGTGCGCACGATCGAGACCTTGCCTTGGCCGTTAATGCCCAGGAAGGAGTGCGGATGGGCCGACGACAGGATCGCGTTGATCGCGATGCTGATGTCGCCGTCGGTGCCATTCTTGAAGCCGACCGGGGTCGACAGGCCGGACGACATCTCGCGGTGGGTTTGCGATTCGGTAGTGCGCGCGCCGATGGCGGTCCACGCGATCAGGTCACCCAGGTACTGCGGCGAGATCGGGTCCAGCGCTTCGGTGGCGGTCGGCAGGCCAAGTTCGCACACGTCGAGCAGGAACTGGCGCGCCTTTTCCATGCCCACGTTCACGCGGAACGAGTCGTCCATGTCCGGGTCGTTGATATAGCCCTTCCAGCCAGTGGTGGTGCGCGGCTTTTCGAAGTACACGCGCATCACCAGCAGCATGGTGTCGGCCACCTGGGCCTGCAGCGCCTTGAGGCGGCGCGCGTAATCGAGGCCGGCGACCGGGTCGTGGATCGAGCATGGCCCGACGACGACGAACAGGCGCTTGTCCTTGCGGTCGATGATGTTGCGCAGTTCTTCGCGCCCCTTCATCACGGTGTTGAACGCGCTGTCGGTCAGTGGCAGGCGCGCGTGGAGCTCCTCCGGCGTGGGCATCGTCGCGAAGGAGGTGACATTGGTATTTTCGATATCTGGCGTGATCATGAAGTCCGCTTTTACTCTGTATTTACTGGATGGATCCATGATTTTAGTCTGAAATGGCGTTTGTTGCACTGCAGTGTCGATGGCCGAAAAAAAAGGCGGCCCCCGTCAACTTCACACGAGACCGCCCAAGACCACGCACTTACTCTTTACACCGGCAATACTTTCAGGTCGAACGCGCGCTCCACCAGCCACACCGTGGCCACCAGCGCGATCAGGGCCGAGCCGGTCGTGGTCAGCTGCCGGTAGAACCAGGTCCGTCGCGTCATGAACGCGAACGGCAGGAACACAGCGACGATCGCCAGTTGCCCCAGTTCGACGCCGACGTTAAACCCGAACAGCGACAGCGCCAGCGCCCCCTGCGGCAATCCGAGGTCGGCCAGCACGCTGGCAAACCCGAAGCCGTGAATCAGCCCGAACCCGAACGCAGCCCATGGCCGCTTGCCGGGGAATAGCGGGAACAGATTATTCAGCGCCGCCACCACCACCGAGGCGGCGATCGCGCTCTCCACCCAGCGCGAGGGCAGCGATACCAGATGCAGGCTGGCCAGGGTCAGAGTCAAGGAGTGCGCGAGCGTGAATGCGGTAACGACCTTGAGCACATCGAGCGTGGCCGCGCGCAGCGTTTGCGTCTGCCCCTTCACCATCGGCACCAGCACCGCCGGCAGGAGCAGCGAGAGCAGGAACAGGATGTGATCGAACCCGATCCAGATGTGCCACACGCCGTTTTTCACATAGTCGGCGAACTGGCTCCAGCGGCTCGGTGCGCGCAGCGACAGCGACTGGCGCGCATTGTCCGGACCGAAGATCGCGGTCGAGGTGATATCGCCCGCACTGAGCTTGAGCAAGCCCTTGTGCTGCGGGTCGAGTTCGGCGAACAGGCGGTAGCCCACCGTGAGAGCGGCCGGCGCGCCAGGGCACACGGCCTTGAAGCGCAGGACTGTGTAGGCGCCGTCGGTGTGGTTGTCGACCAGCTGCTCGCCGGCGGCGACGCTGCAGGCGCCGGCATCGCTGGAAATGGCTAGGCGGCTCAGCGCATAGTCGGCGATGATGCCGTGCTGGCTGCGCACTTCATCCCAGGTCAGGTCGCCGTTGCCGTCCTGGTCCAGATTGAGGGCGAAGTCGAGGTCGCGCAGGGCGATGTCCCACTGACCATCGACCGTCGCCTTGTTCACGGTAAGAGTCAGGTAGCTGTCGCTCGGCTTGTGCGCGAAGGCCGGCGCCATCGCCAGCATGAAAAGGGCGAGGAGGAGGGCGCGCATCATGCCCTCCCGTTCAAGCGGCTGGCCAGACGCTGCACGGCGGCGTCTTCGACTTTGTTGCGCGCCACCCAGTCGAGCACTGGCGCGGCGGCGGCCTTGTCGCCGGCCTTGACTGCCGCTTCGAGCAGCACGCGCATGTCGGCCGATTCCTTTTGGACCGCCCAGTTCTGCTGCGCCAGCGCCAGCGCGCGCTTGCTGTCGCCGCGCAGGTGCAGCTCGTAGCGTGCCTGCTCGCGCTGGTGGACGGTGTCGCCGCGCTGCATGGCGGCCTGGAAGCGCGCCTGTAATTCGACGTCGGCGCGTTTGAGCGCGTCGCCCGAACCCGGAATCTGCTGCAGCGCCAGTGCATAGCGCAGCAGCAGGCCATCGATGCGGGTCTGATCCTTGAGCATGGCCGCCACTTCGGCCCCGCGCCGCTGGTCAAGCAGGAAGTCGGCGAAGGCGCCCGTCAGATAGCTATCGCGCGGGCCGAGGACCAGCGCGCGCCGGTAGCGGCTTTCGGCCAGCGCGGTTTCGCCGCGCCGTTCGGCGATTTCGGCCAGCAGGGTCAGCGTCCACACTTGCAGCTCGGGATCGGCGTCGCCGTTGCGGCGCAGGGTGATGTCGAGCAGCGCTTCGCTGGCCGCGGCGCGGCCCGTCATGGCGCCGATGTTGGCGATGCAGGTCGTACTCACCAGCTGCGAGGCCAGGCGCGACAGGCGCGCGCAGCTGGCGATGGCGGCCTCGTACTCGCCGCGCACGGTCTGCACGGTGGCACGCGTGAGCCAGGCCTGGGGGTTGTCGGGATCGGCGGCGACGACGGCGTCGAGGTCGCGCATCGCTTCCGGGAAGTGGTGGGTGCTTTGCAGCAGCGTGGCGCGCAGCAGGCGCACTTCGGGCGGCGGCGCGCTCTGCTGCCACCAGGGCGCAAGCGCCGCCTGGGCGTAGCCGAAATAGCGCGGATCGGTTTCGCGTCGCGCGGTGGCGATATGCTGACGCGCGACGCTGGTGGCCAGCGCCACGTCGTTCGGGCTGGCGGCCAGCCTGGCGCGCAGCTGGCGCAGCTCCTGCTGGGCAGGATCGCCGCGGCGCGGCAGGTGCTCGACGACGACGGCGCCGTTGGCCGGAATGAACGGCGCGGCGGCCGCGCTTTGCGCGAACAGCGCGCAGGCACAGGCAAATGCGGTCAGGTTCGACATGGTGTTCCTCGGTGCGCGAGTCAATCTGTTTTTATGTGCTGCTCCGGCCAGAGGTGGTCCCCTGGCCGGATGAACTGCTTAGCCGCCGACCGGATCGGTCGTTTCAGGCTCGGTGACGGTCACTGCCGAGACATCCTGCGGCTCGGTGTCGTCGCTCGCGCTGCCCACGAGGGTGTTGATGCTCGTGTAGAAGGCGTCGACGATGGGACTTGGCGTCGGTGGCGGCACGGTTGTCCCGTTGTCGTGCGAACTGCCGCCGCAGGCGCTCAGCAGCAGCGCGACGGCGATCAAACTCAGCTTCTTCATGGTGCTCTCCTCAAGAATGTGCGGTGGCCCATTACTGCTGTGGCGAACCCGGGATTGGCGACTTCAGGTACGGGAAGGTGTTGTTGACCATCGTCTCGTCCAGGTAGGCGCCGTCGGTGAAGCGAATTGCGCCGGCCGGTGCGTCGGCCGGTGCGCAGCCGATGTTGAGCGTGCACAGCTTGCCCATCACCACGCGCAGCGCGATGTCGACCACGTCGTCGCCAGGACGGCGGCCGTTCGGGAAACCGGCCACGTCGCCGTCGATCACGCCCAGACGTTTTTGCGCGCCCGATGCTGTCACCGGCAGCGACGTGTTCAAGCGCAGCATTTCCGATGGCGTCACGGTGACCGGCTTGTTCACGCCGGTCACGCCGGTCAGGAAGGCGGCGACCAGGTCGTTGCGCGGGAAGTTGGTCGGTGCCTTGGCGCCGACATTGCCGTACAAGATCTCGATCAGGGCCGGCAGGGTCGGGTTGGTGACGTAATCGGCAAACTGGCCGTCGCCCGATGGCTTGCTGTGGTTGAAGCGGTCTTTGTCCTTCAGGCCGATCACGACCTCATTGACGAGTGGCATGCCAAGGCGCGACACCTGGGTCCATGCGCCGCCTTCGCGGGTCACGTCTGCATCGGACTTCGGCGTCGGATTGATCAGGCGGCCCTGGCGCATGCTGGCCGTGGTCCAGCCGCCGATCACCGGATCGGTGACGGTCTTGCTGAGCAGGCAGGAGGTCGGCACTTCCATGCTGATGGAAGTCACGTTCTTGTCGGCCAGATCGTCCTTGGCATCGCGCTCGGCGGTCGCGGAGAATTCCACGGCCGGGGCCTTGATGTTGATGAGGTCGAAGGTTTCGCCGAGGTTGACGACGAACGGGTCCTTGCGCTGGCCCACGAACATGCGTGCCGGCATATCGCAGCCGGGAATGTTCACCGAGTAGATGTGCTTGGCAGCGTAGGCTTCGTAGTTCGGGATCGACTTGGTGCCGATGTTGTCAAGCGGCTTGTCGAAGGTGGTGCCGCCGCCCGTGGCGTTGGTCACTGCAGTGCGGGTGCCGCCACGGCGGTCGCCGCGGACCACGTTGACGGTGTAGGTTTCGCGCACGTTGGCGCCAGGTGCGTTCACATCGGCGATGGCGCCGCCGTTGATCACGAGCGGGATCGAGACTTTCTTGCCGCCCACCGTCAGCTGGGTATCCTTGTTGGTGTTCTTGAAGCGGAACTGGAAGGTGATGTCTTCCTTGGCGTCGCCATTATTGTCGATGTGGATCTCATACAGCGCTTCCGGATCCATCATGAAATAGTTCGGGCCGCCATACGCGTCTTGCAGCGGCACGTAGTTGGCGATCAGGGTGGTGTAGCCGCTGCGCCCGGTCTGGTAGCTGCGGAACATATAGAAGTCGGTGGCATCGATCTTCGGATGCTTGGTGATGAAAGGCGCTTCGCGGTGGCTGGACGCCATGGCGGCCGGTACAAACATGCAAGCGAGCAGGTTGCCTGCCAGTACCGCGCCGACCGTTGCCCGCAATCTCAGTTGTTTCATGTCGATCTCCTTGTTTGGGGTGTTACACCGATGTGTACAGGCTCATATACGTGGGCGTTTTGACAGCGGATTCACCTTGATCCAAATATTTTGTGGTAGCGTCTTTGTATGACGACATCTCAAGAACCCTTCATTGCAGCGAACATCATCAAGAACATCGGCCGTGGAAAGAAAGGCGCGCGCGATCTGACGCGGCCGGACGCACGCGCGCTGTACCGGGCCATGCTCGACGGCACGGTGTCCGACCTGGAGCTGGGCGCGATTCTCCTGGCCATGCGCATCAAGGGCGAGTCGGTGGAAGAACTGGGCGGTTTCATGGACGCGGCCGAGGAATCGTTCAACCTGATTCCTGGCGGTCATGGCCCGTACGCACCGGTCAGCATCCCCAGCTACAACGGCGCGCGCAAGATGGCCAACCTGACGCCGCTGCTGGCCCTGCTGCTGGCGCGCGAGGGCGTGCCGGTGCTGGTGCATGGCGTGGAGCTCGATCCCGGGCGCATCACCACGGCCGAAATCTTCTCTGCCATGGGGATCGTTCCTGCGCGCAGCGCGGCGGACGTGAGCGCGGCCTACGCCCGGCGCGAGCCCTGCTTCATGGCGATCGACACGCTCGCGCCCAAGATGGCGCGCCTGCTGTCGCTGCGCCGCATCCTGGGCGTGCGCAGTTCGACCCACACCCTGGTCAAGATCCTGCAACCGTTCGACGCGCCGGCCCTGCGGCTGGTCTCGTACACCCATCCGGAATACCTGGAAACGCTGGGCGAGTATTTCACCAGCGCCGCGCCGGCCGCCCGTGGCGACGCCTTCCTGATGCGCGGCACCGAGGGCGAAACGGTGGCCAATGCCAACCGCGCCCAGCAGATCGACTGGTTCCACCAGGGGCAACGCACCTTGTTGGTGCAGAGGGACGCACCAACAGATGAACTGGCGCAATTGCCTGATGGCCGGGATGCGGCCACGACCGCCGACTGGATCGCCCTTGCCCTCAAGGGAGAAGTGCCGGTGCCGCGGTCGATATCCGAGCAAGTGGCACAGTGTTTGCTAGTTTCAAAGGCATTAAAGGCAAACGCTGGAGTGCATCATGGAGAGCAAGGGTAAAGTCATTCTGGTGGGGGCAGGGCCGGGCGACCCGGAACTGCTGACGCTCAAGGCGGTCAAAGCCATTGGCAGTGCCGATGTGCTGCTGGTGGACGACCTCGTCAATCCCGAAATCATGTCGCACGCGTCGGCATCCGCGCGCGTGGTTCCGGTCGGCAAACGGGGCGGCTGCCGTTCAACCTCGCAAGCGTTTATCGAAAAACTCATGGTGGCCGAGGCGCGCGCCGGCCGCTGCGTGGTGCGCCTCAAAGGCGGCGATCCCTTCATCTTCGGCCGGGGCGGGGAGGAGCGCGCCCATCTCATGGCCGAAGGCATTCAGGTCGATGTCGTCAACGGCATCAGCAGCGGGCTGGCCGCGCCCAGCGCGATTGGCGTGCCGCTCACGCACCGCGACTGGAGTTCGGGCGCCATCTTCGTGACCGGGCACGAGCGCGGGGACGATGCCGGCAATGCCCGCACGCCGGACTGGGCGCTGCTGGCGCAAACCGGTCTCACTCTGGTGATCTACATGGGCGTGGCGCGCTGCCGCCAGATCCAGGCCGGCTTGCTGGCGGGCGGCAAGGCTGGCAGCACGCCGGTGGCCGTCATCCAGTCCGCGACCGGTACCGCCCAAACCCAGTTGCTGACCACGCTAGAGAACCTGGCCGAAGATCTGGCCTTTTCCGGGCTCGGCAGTCCAAGCATCATCGTGGTGGGCGAGGTGGTGCGCTGCGCCACGCCCGAAAGCCTGGTGGACATCGGTGCCGGGCAGCAGTTGCAGCGCCTGGAAGCCTGAAACCCGCCCGGCACGCCGTCCGCGGTTTACAATCACGTCTTTAGTGATTAGCGGAAATCGGCAACAGCCATGGCAAAACAATTTGATGTAGCGGTAATCGGCGCGGGCGCGGCCGGCATGATGTGCGCGGCCGTGGCCGCCCAACGTGGCAAGCGCGTGGTGCTGATCGACCATGCCGAGAAGCTGGCCGAGAAAATCCGCATCTCCGGCGGTGGACGCTGCAATTTCACCAACATCAATGCCGGGCCGGCCAATTTTTTGTCCGAGAACCCCCATTTCTGCAAGAGCGCGCTGTCGCGCTACACGCCGCACGATTTCATCGCGCTGGTGAAAAAGCACCGCATCGCCTACCACGAGAAGCATCGCGGCCAACTGTTCTGCAACGATTCGGCCGAACAGATCATCCAGATGCTCAAGGACGAGTGCGCCGCCGGCAATGTGACCTGGCGCATGCCATGCAAGGTGGAATCGCTGGAAAAGCTCGACGATGCCTTTTTCATTTCCACCGACAGCGGCGACATCGAGTGCGCCAGCGTGGTCATCGCCACGGGTGGCCTGTCGATCCCCAAGATCGGCGCGACTGATTTCGGCTACAAGATCGCCACCGAATTCGGCCTGAACCTGGTCGAAACCCGTCCCGGCCTGGTCCCCTTGACCTTTGACGGCCCGAGCTGGGAAGCGTTCGCGCCGCTGGCCGGCATCGCGCTCGAGGTGGAAGTCGAGACCGGCACCAACAAGGGCAAGGGCAACAAGCGCGGCCATTTCCGCGAAGACTTGCTGTTCACCCACCGGGGCCTGTCCGGCCCCGCCATCCTGCAAATTTCCAGCTACTGGCAGCCGGGCACCCCGATCATCATCAATCTGTTGCCCGAGATGGATGTGGCCGAAGCCCTAATCGAAGGCAAGGCCACCCTCAAGAAGCAATTGGGCAATGTCCTGTCGCAATGGCTGCCCGCGCGCCTGGCCGAATGCCTGCTGGCTGCCAACGGCCTGGCCGCCGACGCCCGTCTGGCCGACATGCAGGATGCCAAGCTGCGCAAGCTCGGCGACGCCGTGAACCGCTGGGCCATCATCCCCACCGGCTCGGAAGGCTACCGCAAGGCCGAGGTCACCATGGGCGGCATCGACACGCGCGAACTGTCCCAGCAAACCATGATGGCAAACAAGGTTCCGGGCCTGTATTTCATAGGAGAAGCGGTCGATGTGACGGGCTGGCTGGGCGGGTATAATTTCCAGTGGGCGTGGGCTTCCGGAGTTGCATGCGGGCAATCTGTTTAAGCTGACAAGTCCTGTGGCGATGACGAAACAGGAAATCGAAAAGCTTCCATTGCTTGCCAAACGGTGCTATGATCTCGTTCTTCCCTAAATCTAACGGTTTAATTTTTTTACATGACCACTATTCGCCTTAAAGAAAACGAGCCGTTCGAA
>JGI24770J26754_10000626_pt1 | contig 25248 bp, 15 predicted proteins | sample LakOneMetagenome_FD_26754 | JGI IMG/M metagenome (IMG submission 26754) | reverse complement strand
GGTCGCGACGATGCCGGCACCGGTGCCGGCAGCTGCTCCGATCGTCGCGGCCCCCGCCCCCGCCCCCGCGCCGGCACCCGCGGTCGCGGTTCCGGTGGTGGCCGCTGCTCCCGCACCGGCGCCGGTCGCGGCGCCCGCCCCGCAAGCTGCCTCCGCGCCCGCGCCGCAGCCCGCCGTGGCCGCAACGGAGGCGTTCGACCGGGAGAAGCTGGCCGACCTGCTGCTCGGCATCATCGAGGAGAAGACCGGCTACCCGCGCGACATGGTCGGCCTCGACCAGGGACTGGAAGCGGACCTCGGCATCGACTCGATCAAGCGCATCGAAGTCGTCGGCGCGACGCTGCAAGTGTTGCCCGAAGCGATGCGCGAAGCGCTGACGCCCCACCGCAGCAAGCTCAACACGCAGCCCACGCTCAACGGCATGCTGGACATCCTCGTCCAGTCGGCGCCCGGCGCCGCCGCGAAAGCGGGCGGCAGCGTGCGCGAATTGCACGCCGACGAACGCAAGCGCGCCTGACGCGAGCGCGACGATCGCAAGGAGCCACGCTTGAGTGCCGTACCACCGGACCACCGATGACCGCCCCACTTTTCCTCCTGGCCCCGCCCAGGTCCTACACGTCGCTCGTGAACGCCATGCTGGGCCAGCATCCGCAGGCGTTCGGCCTGCCGGAACTGTGCCTGTTCAACGTCGAGCGGCTGGTGGACCTGTGGGTCGGGGTGGAGGGTGAGAACGCCGAACGCGGAGCGATGGCGCGCCATGGATTGATGCGCGCGGTCGCGGAGATCTACGGCGGCGAGCAGACCACGACCACGGTGAACATGGCGCGCGCCTGGGCCTCCGCGCGCGAGGATTGGGATACCGGGCGGGTGTTCCAGGAAATCGTCAAGGCGATCGATCCGCTGGTCGCGGTCGAGAAGAGTCCGTCGTACGCCGTCGCGGTGCCGCGCATGCGCGGCCTGCTCAAGGCGTTCCCCGACGCGCGCTTCATCCACCTCATCCGCCATCCGATCCCGCAGGGCAAGTCGGTGATGGCGATCAACGAAGGCGCGTTCACGATGAAGATGAATGCATTCGAGATCGACGAGGACTACGCCATCCTCGAACCGCAGATCGCCTGGCACGACGTGAACCTCAACATCCTCGACTTCCTCGACGAAGTGCCCCCCGAGCAGCAGATCCGCATGCGCGGAGAGGACATCATGGCCGACCCGCGCACCCACCTGGGCGCGATCGCGCGCTGGGCGGGCCTGCGCGACGACGACGAGGCGATCGAGGAAATGATGCATCCGGAGCGATCGCCCTTCGCCTGCTTCGGCCCGGTGACGGCGCTGTTCGGAAACGACCCGAACTTCCTCTCCGGCCCGACGTTCCGCCCGCACAAGCCCAAGATCCCGCCGCTCGATGCGCCGCTGCCGTGGCGCAAGGACGGCAAGCGCCTTTATCCCCAGGTCGTCGAACTGGCGAAGGAATTCGGATATGCCTGACAACAAGCCGACGACGACGGTGCATCCGTCCAACATCGCCGCCAACGCCAAGGTCAAGCGCGACCGGCTTTCGCCCGCGCCGCTGGACCCGTTGAGCGGGCGCAGCGATCCCTCGCAGATGAAGCCGCACCAGGCGGCGCTGCGCCAGGCCGTGGTCGATTCGTTCAACGCCAAGAAGGCGCGCACCTTCCTGCAGAAGCAGGTGCACCACATCAGCACCAACCGCGAGCTGGCGGACGGCATCAAGTTCCTGTTCGACGAACACGGGCGCCCGCCGAACATGCCGATCGAGGACATCGTGGAGGAGCGGCGGATGGTCGAGTACCACCTGATGTGGGTCGAGGGCGTGCTCAACGAGCTGCGCCACAGGTTGATCAAGATCAGGGAAGTCGAGGACTACGCCTTCGAAATGCTCTCGCGGGCGGCGGAAAAGGAATGATCGGGGAACGCATGCCAAGGGAATCGCAAACACTCCGCGCGCGCGTGGGGCGCAAGGCGCGGGCATCGCTGGCCTGCGCGCTGGCGCTGGCGCTTTCGGCCTGCGCCGGGCTCGGCCCCGACTATCGACGCCCGGACACGCCGCTGCCCCAGGCGTGGCGCACGGAACTGCCGAACGCCCGCGACGTGGTCAACACCTCGTGGTGGGAATCGCTCGGCGATCCCGCGCTCGATGCGCTAGTGGATGAGGCGATCATCGCCAACAAGGATCTGCAGATCGCGACCCTGCGCGTCGAGGAATTCGACGCCAAGCTGCAGGTCACGCGCGCGGACGGCCGTCCGCAGATCGGCTACAGCGCCAAGGCCGAGCGTCGGCGCTACAGCGAGCAACAGCCGCGGCCGGTCACCCAGCGCGACGACGGCAGCTTCGAGCGCGTCAGCACCCAGAACGCGTTCGAAGTGGGCAGCAACTTCAGCTGGGAACTGGACCTGTGGGGCCGCGTCCGCCGCGCCAAGGAATCCGCGCGCGCCGACGTGATGGCCAGCGAGGATGCGCGCCGCGCGATGATGCTCACCGTCGTCACCAGCGTGGCGACCAGCTACATCCAGCTGCTCGCGCTCGACCACCAGCTGGAACTGGCGCGGCAGGCGGAGAAGAACCGCAGCGACGCGCTGGCGCTGGTGCAGAAGAAGTTCGAAGGCGGCGCCGCGTCCAAGCTGGACGTCGCCAAGGCCCGGGCCGCGATGTACGACGTCGCGGTCGCGGTCCCGGACCTGGAGCGCCAGGTCGCCGAACTCGAGAACGCGACCTCGCTGCTGCTCGGCCGCAACCCCGGCCCGATCAAGCGCAGCACCCTGCTCGCGCTCAAGTTGCCACCGGTACCGGCGGGGATTCCGTCCGACATCCTCGAACGCCGTCCCGACGTGATGGAGGCCGAACAGGACCTTGTCTCGGCGAACGCCAAGATCGGCGTGGCCAAGGCGGAATACTTCCCGACGATTTCCCTCACCGGCCTGCTCGGTCTCGGCAGCAACCAGGTCGACACGCTGCTGCAGCGTTCGGCGATGACCGATTCGATCGGCGCCAGCCTGCTCGGCACCATCTTCAGCGGCGGTCGCATCAAGGGCGACATCCGCGCCTCCGAGGCGGTGCAGAAGCAGATGCTGGTGAAGTACCAGCAGACGATCCAGACCGCGTTGCGCGAGGTCGAGGATGCGTTGGTCTTCAACGCCAAGGCCGGCGAAATCGCGACGGCCGGCAGCCAGCAACTGGCCGCCCTGCGCGATGCGGTGCAGCTGTCCGAAGTGCGCTACGAGGGCGGCCAATCGAGCTTCATCGACGTGCTCGACGCGCAACGTGACCTGTACGACGCGCAGAACCAGCAAGTGGCGCGCGATCGCGACACCTACCTGGCGCTGATCGCGATCTACAAGGCCATGGGCGGCGGCTGGATGGTGGCGCGGGAACAGCCCGCCCCGGGCAAGGACGGTTCCGCGGCGCAGGCCGGGGCCAACGACACGCAAGCAACGACCGAGATTCGACGGGACTCCAGCAAATGACCGAGGCAAGCCAGAAGATCGTACTTCCCGCCTACCTGATCCGGCGCCTCGAGGCGTTCCGCATCGCAAAGGGCGGGGAGCAGAGCTACATCCTGCGCGACAAGCTCTACGGCAAGACCTACGACTTCGATCCATGGCAGTTCTTCGTCCTCGAAGTGCTGCCGGGCTGCGAAACGCTGGAAAAGCTGCAGGTGGTGTTCCGCGACCGCTTCGACCGCGACATCACCAAGGACGAACTGGACATCCTGTTCTCCTCGATCGCCGACCAGAAGCTGTTCGAGGAATCGGCGCTGCAGCACCCGCTGCTGGAGCAGTACGCCAGGCACGCCTTCGAGGTCGTGGACGGCAAGGCGGTGCACAAGTCGTTCAGTACCGTGGGCCATGTCGCGCCCGCTCAGGCCGGCGACGCCGCCGCCGCGGGCGCAGCGGCGCCGACCGACGCGAAGGCGGCGAGCGCCGCGCAGGAACTGCCCGCCGGCGTCGAGGGCGCAACCGGCGTGGACGCGCGCGCGGCCTCGCGCATGCTGCCGCTGTTCGACCCGCGCCCGCTGCTCAAGCAACTCGCGCCGGTGGTCGCGCCGCTGCGTTACGCCATGTACGCGGTGCCGGTGCTGCTGCTGGTCGCGATCGTGCTGGCGGTGAACAACTGGCGCCTGCTGGCCTCCGACCTGGGCGAACTGCACGCCCACTTCAGCCTGTTCGCGCGCGTCGTCTTCATGTTGCTCACGGTCAACGTGGCCTCCGTGGCCCTCATGTCGTTCGTGGCGAACGCGTTCCGCGTCAGCGTGGACAAGATCGGCATCACCGTGCTGCTCGGGTTCATCCCTCGCTTCACCACGCACATGACCGGCACCGACCAGCTCAGCCGGCGCGAGACGATGTGGCTGCACGCCTCCAACATCCTGCTGCGCCTGGCCCTGTTCAGCGTTGCGATGCTGGTCTGGTACAACACGCGCGACCACCAGAACTCGCTCACGCAGTTCGCCCTGATGATGATCCTGGTCGCGGGCGCCAGCCTCATCATCGAGACCGCCAACCCGCTGGCCAAGGGCAGCGCCTACTTCCTGCTGTCGGCCTTCCTCGACGAGAAGAACCTGCGCGGCAAGGCGTATCGCGCGCTGCTGGGCAAGTTCCGCGGCGACATCTACGAACCGGCCAACAGCAACGTGCTGGCGCTGTACTCGCTCGCCACCATCACCTACCTCGTCTTCCTGGTGCTCCTGATCGGGGTCGGCCTGCTGGAATGGCTCAATGGCCACCTGCGCCTGGGCGGCACGTCCGTGCTCATCGCCGGCGCGTTCGTCGCCTACCTGTTGTGGCGCAACTACACCGGCCTCAAGCACTTCGGCGACATCTACGAAAAGACCCAGCAGTTCGACCGCTGGCGCAAGCGCACGCTCACCGCCGGCGACATGGCTCCGGGCGAAACCGCCAAGCCGCCGATGGCGTGGTGGAAGAAGGTGCTGCTGGCGACGCCGATCGTGCTGCTGTTCCTGCCCTATCCGTACGAGGTGAGCGGCTCGTTCTCGATCTACCCGCTGCGCAGGCAGGTACTGTCGACCGACACCCCCGGCCTGGTCCAGACCGTCTACTTCGACGGCGGCGAAACGGTGAAGCAGGGCACGGTGATCGCGCGCCTGGCCGCCGACGACTACTCCGGCCAGGTGAAGGTGCTCGACGCGCAGATCGAGGAACAGGCCGCCAACCTCGCGAACCTCAAGGCCGGCGCGAAGCCGGAGCAGGTGCGGGTTGCGCAGCAGGCGCTGGAAACCGCGCGGACCACGGCGCGCTACAGCCGCGAGAAGGTCCCGCGCTCGGAGAAGCTCTATGCCTCCGGCGCCATCTCGTTCGAGGAACTCGATACCGCGCGCAAGCAGCGCGACGACGACGCCATGGAAGTCACCGAGCGCATCGCCGACCTGCAGCTGGTGAAGTCGGGCGCCACCGCCGACGAGATCAGCGCCGCCGAGGCCAAGCTCTCGAGCCTGCAGCAGCAGCGTGCCATCGAGGCCGACAAGGTCGGTCGCACCGAGGTGCGCATGCCCTTCGACGGCAACATCCTGACGCTGCACCTCAAGGACCGCACCAACAGCTACCTCGACAAGGGGCAGCCGCTGGCGACGGTGGAATACATCGGCACCGTGACCGCCGAAATCGACATCCCGGAGGCGGACGTGCAGTACGTCAAGCAGGGCGCGAAGGTCCGCGTGCGCCCGGTGGCGTTCTTCAACCGCGAGTTCGAAGGCACGGTGACGACCATCGACCGCAACGTGACCAAGGAAGAGACCGGGACCACGCTCAAGGTCATCGCCACGATCGACAACCACGACGGCGCCCTCAGCACGGGCATGACCGGCACCGCCAAGATCCGCGGCGAAACCATGCCGGTGTGGAAGGCGTTCTCGCAGGCCATCCTGCGCTTCGTGAAGGTGCAGGTCTGGTCGTGGATCCCGTGACGAACCGCGCGCAGGGAGCTTCGCCATGACGCATTCGGTCGACCCGGACGTCCTGTCGGCGTACTTCGCGACGATGCGCCAGTTCCTGGCGACCCAGTCGCGGGTGATGTCGTCCTTCCTCGGCGGCATGCCGGCGGGGACCGAGCTGCCGGGCTTGCCGGCCATCCCGGTCGAGGCAGCGCAGGCCGCGCCGCGCCCCGCGCCCGTGCCGGAACCGCGGCTGCAGTCGGCCGCGACGCCCGCGGCGGCGGCGATGCCGGCATCTCCCGTGCAAGAGCCGGTCGCGCCCGCGACGAACGACCGCGACGGATTGTCCCGCGATGCGCTGCTCGACCTGCTGCTTGGCCTGGTGGAGGAAAAGACCGGGTATCCGCGCGACATGGTCGGGCTCGGCCAGAACCTCGAAGCCGACCTGGGGATCGATTCGATCAAGCGCATCGAGATCGTCGGCAGCTTGCTGCAACAGCTGCCGGCGCATGTGCGCGATGCCCTGGCCGGGCAGCGCAGCCGGCTCAATACCCAGCCAAACCTGCAGGGCATGCTCGAACTGGTTGGGCAGGCGGTCGCCGATTCCGCCGCGCCCGCNCCCGCCACTGCCGCAGCCGCGCCTGCGGTGCACGCGATGCCGGTCGCGTTCGCCGCGCCCGCATCCGTCGTGGTCGCAGCCGCGCCTGCGGTGCATGCGACCCCGGCCGCGTTCGCCGCGCCCGCGCCGCCGCGCGCGGTGATGCGTCCGCGCCACGAACCCCTGCCGCCCGATGCCGTGCGCGGGCTGACGCCGGGCTGCTTCGTGCTCGCCGCCGACCGCCGAGGCGTGGCGAATGCGCTCGCCGCGAGCTTGCGCGCGCGGGATGTCGAAGTCGCCATCGTCGATGCGGCGGTCCTCGCCGACGAAGACAGGCTGGTGCAGTGGTGCGCCGCGTTCGCGCCGGATGCGCCCATTGCCGGCGTCGTGCATCTCGCCGCGCTCGGCTCTCCGGCGGTCGCGGTGGACGGATCGCCCGCGCAATGGCGCCAGGCGATCCAGCAAAACGAGAAGTCGCTGTTCCTGCTGCTGCGCGAACTGGGTTCGCGCATGGCCGACGAGGCGCACGTGGTCGCCGCCAGCGACCTCGGCGGGCTGTTCGGCCGCGANGGCAGCGCCGACGACGACCTGCGCCTGGTCGGCGGCGGCGTGGGCATGGTCAAGTCGCTGCAGAAGGAGCGGCTGGGCCTGCGCGCCAAGGCGGTGGACCTCGATCCCTCGCGCAATGCGANCGAACTCGCGGCNGACCTGTTCGCGGANATCGAGCTCCACGGGGGCAGGGTCGAGGTCGGCTATCCCGACGGCGAGCGCTTCGTGTTCCACACCGTGGCCGAGGACGTCGCTACCGATCCGGCGCGCGAAGCCGCGTTGTCCGACGTGGTCGTGATCGCCACCGGCGGCGCACGCGGCATCACCGCCGAAGTGCTGCGCGAACTCGCGCGACCGGGCAACGTGCTGGTGCTGACCGGGCGCAGCCCGCTGCCGGACGCGGAACCCGCCGACACCGCCGCGCACGCCGATGCCGATGCGCTGCGCGCGCATTTCGTCGCGCAGGTGCGGTCGGGGGCGGCAAAAATGACCCCTGGCGAGATCGGCAAGCGCGTGCAGTCGGTGCTGGGGCTGCGGGAAATGCTCGCCAACGTCGCCGACCTGCGCGCGGCCGGCGCGACGGTCGAATACCACGCGGTCGACGTCGTCGACGAGGACGGAATACGCGCGCTGGTCGAGGGCGTGGTCGCGCGCCATGGCCGCATCGACGGGGTCGTGCACGGCGCGGGCGTGATCGAGGACAAGCTGCTCGCCGACAAGCGCAGCGACAGCTGGTCTCGCGTGGTCGACACCAAGGTCGTCGGCATGCTGCTGCTGCAGAAGTACGTCGATCCTTCGCGCTTGAAGTTCTTCGAGGTGTTCAGTTCGGTCGCCGGCCGCTACGGCAACAGCGGCCAGTCCGACTACGCGACCGCGAACGAACTGATGAACCGCCTGTGCACCGCCTTGCAGAGGCGCTGGGGCGAGCGCGTCGCGGTCGGCGCGCTGTGCTGGGGCCCGTGGGGACCGACCAAGTTCGGCGCAGGAATGGTGACGGCGGAGACCGAGGCCAAGTTCGCCGAACAGGGCGTGCGCCTGGTCTCCGCGGCGCTGGGCCGCAAGCTGTTCCGGGAAGAGCTGTCCTGCGCCGCCGGCACGCCGGTGGAAGTCGTCTGCGGCGAAGCGCTGTGGGATACGCGCGAAGCCGAGCTCGGCGTCATCCAACGGGAGGCCGCGGCTCGGGCAACCGGCGCGGACGCGGCAGCGGGTCCGCTGATCGGGTTCAGCCGGGAAATCGCCGGTTCCGGCGGCGAGCGCATCCTGCCGTTGCGTTTGGACGCCTCGCGCCACCGCTACCTGCACGAGCACGTGCTCGACGGCAAGCCGGTGTTGCCGGCCGCGGTCGCNCTCGAGCTGATGGCCGAGGCCGCNAAGATCATGTGGCCGGGCTGGCGCGTGGTCGAAGTGCGCGAGCACAAGCTGTTCAAGGGNGTCGAACTGAAGAACATGGANGCGCGCGANAGCGTGCGCAACCTGCAGGTGCGGATCGCGCCGCCGCCCTANGGCAGCAGCGAGGGTTTCGAGGTCGCCGCCTCGCTGGAAAGCGAGCTTGCGCCGGGGCGTTTCATCCCCCATTACCGTTGCGTGCTGCGACTCGAACAAATGTTGCCGGCGCCCGAACACGCCGAACGCGAATTCCACGACGACAAGGCGCTGAGCACCGCAAAGGCCTACGGCGAATGGCTGTTCCACGGGCCGCGCTTCCAGGTGATCGAGCGGATCGACGGGCTGTCGCCGCACGGCGCCGGCGCGAGCGTGCGCAGCACGCGGCCCGCGCAATGGCTGGCCGACGGCGCCGCCGAAGACGAAGGCTGGGTGTTCGACCCCGGCCTGCTCGACGCCGCCGCGCAGATGGCGTGGCTGTGGTCGCGCGCCTACCGCGACGAATCCGCGCTGCCCGCGCGCTTCGGCCGCGTGGTGCGCTACCGCGAACGCTTCCCCGAGCGGATGCACATGCAGTACACCCGCATCCCCACCGACGATCCGAGCCTGATCCGCGGCAACCTGGTGTTCCTCGACGATGCCGGCGAAACGGTGATGTCGATCGAGGAACTCGACAGCGTGGCCAGCGCGGCGCTCAACCGCTTCGGCGGCACGGCCAGGGAGGCGGCGCATGTCACGGCTTGAGCGCGTCGCCGAAGGCGAACGCACCGCGATCGACGCGCGCGCGCCGATCGCGATCATCGGCATGGCCTGCATCTTCCCGCAGGCGCCGGACCTGCACGCGTTCTGGAACAACATCCTCGAGGGCGTGGATGCGATCGGGGAACCGCTCGAGGACTGGGGCGCGCAGCGCTACCTCGATGCCGGGCGGATCAAGACGCCCTACGGCGGCTACCTGAAGGACCTGTACCGCTTCGATCCGCGCGAGTTCGGGATCATGCCGAACTCGGTGGCCGGCGGCGAAACCGACCAGTACCTGGCCTTGCGCGTCGCGCGCGANGCCTTGGCCGACGCCGGTTACCTGCACGCCGACGCNGACCATGGNGAAACCGGCATCGTGCTCGGGCACAGCGCCTACCTGCACGCGGGCCAGGTCACGGTCATCCAGAACAACATCGTCATGGACCAGACGATGGACCTCGTGCGCGCGGCGATGCCGCACATGGGCGAGGACGCGCTGCGCGAACTGCGCGCGATGCTGCTGAAGAAGCTGCCGCCGACCAACGCCGACAACGCGCCGGGCCTGGTCCCGAACATGATGACCGGGCGCATCGCCAACCGGCTCAACCTGCGCGGCCCCAACTACGTGCTCGACGCGGCCTGCGCCTCGTCGCTGCTGGCGGTGGCCGCCGCAGCCGACGAACTGCGCACCGGACGCAGCCGGATGATGCTCGCCGGTGGCGTCAACGCGACCCTGCCCGCCGACGTCAACGCCAGCTTCACCCAGCTCGGCGCGCTCAGCGCGCGCGGCAAGGTGCGGCCGTTCGAAGCCGGGAGCGACGGCACCCTGCTCGGCGAAGGCCTCGGCGTGGTGGTGCTCAAGCGCCTCGACGACGCGATCGCCGACGGCGACCGGGTGTACGCGGTGCTGCGTGGCGTCGGCCATTCCAGCGACGGCAAGGGCACCGGCCTGCTCGCCCCCAGCCATGATGGCGAAACGCTCGCGATCCGCCGCGCCTACGCAGGCACCGGCGTGGAACCGGCGTCGGTCGACCTGGTCGAGGCGCACGGCACCGGCATCCCGCTCGGCGACCAGACCGAAATCGCTTCGCTCGGTTCGGTGTTCGGCGAGCGCACGGCACCGGTCGGGACCAAGGCGCTGGGTTCGGTGAAGTCGATGATCAGCCACTGCATCCCGGCCGCGGGCATCGCCAGCCTGATCAAGATGTCGCTGTCGCTGCACCACCGCACCCTGCCGCCGACCCTGTGCGACGAAGTGAATCCGGAACTGGGGATCGACAAGACCCCGTTCTACATCAATACCCGGGTGTCGCCGTGGATGGTGCCTCCGGGCCAGCCGCGCCGCGCGGCGGTGAATTCGTTCGGCTTCGGCGGCATCAACGCGCACGCGATCCTCGAACAGGCGCCCGATGCGGCGACGGTGCCGGGGCGCATGACCGACTGGCCGGTCGAACTGTGCGTGCTCTCCGCCGACAGCGCCGATGCGCTCGCCGCGAAACTCGAGTCGCTGGCGGCCGGGCTCGCGCGCAATCCGTCCTGGCGCCTGCCCGAAGTGGCGGCGGCGCTTGCGAAACGGGATTCCGCCGGCGAACACCGCGTCGCGATCCTCGCCAGGGACATCCCGGCGCTGGAAAGCGGGATCGAGCAGGCGCGCAAGAAGGTGCGCGAGGGCAAGGCCGCGATCAACCCCGGCGGCCGTGGACGCGTTTTCTACGGTAACCGCCGCATCGGCGGCAAACTCGCGTTCGTGTTCCCGGGCGAAGGTTCGCAATACCCGCACATGTTCGCCGAACTGGCATTGCGCTTCGAGCCGGTGCAGCACTGGCTCGACTTCTGGCGCGGCCTGTACGGCCTGCCCGCGGGCGAAGCACGCACCGACATCGTGTTCCCCAGCAGCGAAGTCGGCGAAGCGCGCCGCGCGGAGCTCGAGGAACGGCTGCACGGCATGGACGTCGGCTCGGAAGCCGTGTTCGTCGGCGGCATGGCGATGCACGAACTGCTGACCTCGCTCGGCGTCCGTCCCGACGTCATGCTCGGCCACAGCTCCGGCGAATCCGCGGCGCTGGCCGCCAGCGGGGCGAACGCCGCGAGCACGCCGCAGGAGTTGTCGGACTGCATCAGCAAGCATTACGCGGTCTACGACGCGCTCATGCGATCGGGCAAGATCCCGGTGGGCGCCCTGCTCGCCGTCGGCGCGCTGCCGTCCGCGGAAGTCGACCGCTACCTCGCGCAGCTCGGCCGCGACGTGCAGGTCGCGATGGACAACTGCAGCAACCAGATCGTGCTCTACGGCAGCGTCGAAGACATCGCGCGGGTGCAGGAAGGCCTGGCCGCGCTCGGCGCGATCTGCATGCCGTTGCCGTTCGACCGCGGCTACCACACCCCGGCATTCGCCGACGTCAGCGCCGCGTTCGAGAAGTACTACGAAGGCATCGGACTGGAGCGGCCGAACGTGCCGTTGTATTCCTGCGCTTCGGTCGACCTGTTCCCGGACGATCCGCGGCAGGTGCGCGCGCTGGCCGCGGGCCAGTGGTCGCAGACCGTGCGCTTCCGCGAAACCATCCGCAGGATGCACGACGATGGCGTTCGCGTGTTCGTCGAGGTCGGCCCCTCGGGCAACCTCACCGCCTTCGTCAACGACATCCTCGCCGACCGCGAGTACGTGGCGCTCGCGAGCAACGTGCGGCGCAAGAACGACATCGAGCAACTGCTGTCGACGCTCGCGCAGCTCTATGTCGCGGGCCGCGAGGTCGACATCGGCAAGCTGTTTTCGCCGCGCGAACTCGCCGCGATCGACCTCGACGGGACCGCGAGCGTGCGGCAGCCGCCGGTCCTCGACAACACCATGCCGATGGTGCGCCTGAGCGAAGCCGACCGCGAAAAGGTCCGCCAGCTGGCGCAAGCCCCGGTGCAACCGGTGCCGCAAGCGGTTGCGCCGGCTGTCGCGCAGGCGGCCGCGGGCGAGTCCGCGCCGCCGGAATCCTTCGCCGCCGNGGAGGAGCCGGGCGTGGACGGCCGCGTGCAGGTGATGAGCGAGTATTTCGAGGTCATGCGCGATTTCCTCGATCGGCAGAGCGAGCTGATGCACGCGCTTCCGGCCGCAGCAGGCTTCGCTACGGACGGGACGGCGATGCACCCGGCGTCGACCCACGCCGTCGACGACGCGACGCCCCTGCTGGACCGCATCGTCGAGCACGACGACGCCCACCTCGTCGCGCGTTGCACGGTCGCGCTCGACAACGACCAGTTCGTGCGCGACCACGTGCTGTCCGGGCCCGTGTCGACGCAGGACCCGGACCTGCTGGGCCTGGCCTGCGTCCCGTTCATGGCCAGCCTCGAACTGATGGCCGAGGCCTGCGCGGCGCTTGCCGGGCGCACCGACCTCGGCGTGATCGAGAACGTCAAGGCGTTCGACTGGATCGCGCTGGACGAGGGCGTGCTCGACATCGAAGTGCGCGCGCGCGTCATCGACCGCGAACGCCAGCATTACGCCGCGGAGGTGACCACGCCGCGCGGCATCGCCGTCAGCGGCGAATTCCGCTTCGACCGCGATTGGCGCCTGGGTCCGGTCGCGCCGCTGGTCGAACCGAGGCCGTGGGACATCCACGTGCCGAGCCTGTACACCACCGACCGCCACGCGATGTTCCATGGACCGGTGTTCCAGAGCGTGCGCGAGATCGTGGCCTGGGACGACACCGGCATCGACGTGCGCCTGGGACCGGTCAGCCTCGCGGATTTCTTCGCGCCCGGGCACACGCCGCGGCTGATCCTCAACCCGGTGCTGCTCGACGCCCTCAGCCAGGTCGCGCCGTGCTGGCTGGTGCAATACGTCGGCCCCGAATTCCATTCGTTCCCGTCCTACATCGACCGCATCGAACTGTACGAACCGTGCCCGGCCGATCGCGAAGGCATCGTCGTGCACGGTCGCCAGCGCCCGGCCGACGGCGTCAGCACCGACATCAACGCGCCGCGCAACTGGGATTTCGACTGCATCGACGGCGAAGGCCGCGTGCTGCTGCGCTGCCATGACATGGGCAACCTGTTCTTCCGCGTCCCGCCGACCTACCACATGGCGCGCGTGAACCCGCTGCAGGGATTCCTCGGCGCGCCCGCGGACCCGGTCGCGGCGGACGGCGTGTCGCTGTGGCAGGTGCCGATGATCGCGCCCGAACTCGCCACCCAGTCCGGCGGCATCTGCATGCGCGTGCTCGCGCACGTGCTGCTGTCGGAAGACGAGCGCGACGAATGGCGGACGCTGCAGGGCTCGCCGCGCCGGCACCGCGAATGGCTGTCCGGCCGCGCCGCCCTGAAGGAGGCCGTGCGCTACTGGATCCACCAGCGCACGGGCCAGCTCGTGCACGCGGCCGACATCGTGGTGTGGCACGACGAACTCGGCGCGCCGCACGTCGACGGCGGCTGGAACGGAACGCTGGTCGATGCGCCGCGCGTGTCGTTGACGCACAGCGGCGAGACCTGCCTGGCCGCGGTCGCCGCCCCGGACCTGCCGGTCGGCGTGGACCTGGAATCGCTCGGCCGCGCGCAGCCCGGGCTGGTGGCGCAATCGCTCGCGGCGCACGAGCGGTCGCTGGTCGACGGCCTGTCCGGCACCGCGCTCGACGAACGCGTCCTGCGCCTGTGGTGCGCGAAGGAAGCCGCATCGAAGTGCCTGGGCATCGGACTGCAGGGCGAGCCCGCGCAGTTCGGCGTGCTCGAGGCCGACGCGGCTTGCGGAGCGTTGCTGGTCGGTCACCCGATGGGCAACGTCGAGGTCCGCGTCGTGCGCAGGCAGGACGCGGTCATCGCGGTCGCGACGCCCGCCTTCGCGCAAGCGCAGGCGTACGCATGAATCGTCCGAGGCGGCTGGGTGCGTCGCTCGAAACGGCGATGCGGAAGTCCGCGGGGTTGCCGCGGATGCCCGGGAACGAGGAGTAATCGGTGCCGACAGCGATCGTCAACGGCGTGCGGTTGAACTATGTCCAGGCGGACGATGGCGGCGACGGCCCGCGCGAGGACCTGGTCATGGTGCATGGCCTGGCGACCAACCTCGCGTTCTGGTACTTCCAGTACGCGGCGGAATTCTCCAAGCGTTTCCGCGTCACGATGTTCGACCTGCGCGGGCACGGGCGTTCGGAGATGCCCGCCGACGGCTATTCGCCGGGCGAGATGGCGCGCGACATGGGCGCGCTGCTCGACCAGCTCGGGATCGACCGCGCGCACTTCGTCGCGCACAGTTTCGGCGGCGTGGTCGCGCTGAAGTTCGCCTGCGACCAGCCGCAGCGCGTGCGCAGCCTGGTGCTGGCCGACAGCCACATCGCCGCGGTGCGCCGGCTCGGGCCGCCGCAGGACTGGGACTTCGGGGAGGGCATCCAGCCCATCCTCGATCGGCACGGCCTCGACCTCGACACCCGCGATCCCTACTTCGGCTACCACCTCATCACCCGCATGGCGCAATGGCAGTTGCAGGGCACCGAGGTGCCGGCGGAGCTGTCGGAACTGGTCAGCCCGCTGATGGGCAAGTCCGCCAGGCAGACCGCGAAGCAATGGCTCGCGTTGATGGAAACGACCCCGGCGCGGGCGCAGATGATGGGCGACGACGGCCTGGCGCTGGACGAATTGCGCAAGCTGGGGTTCCCGATCCTGGCGCTTTACGGCGAGCATTCGCACGCGCGGCTCACCGGCAAGGCCCTGCTCGATGTCTGGCCGCAAGCCGAGTTCCGCGGCGTGCGCGGCGCAGGTCACTTCTTTCCCTCGTCGCGTCCGCAGGAACTGGTGTCCGATTGCAAGCGCTTCTGGGGCGGCGAATTCTCCGCCGAGCGGCGCCGCAACCGGGCCGGCGAAGCGCCACGCAACTACATCCGCAACGACCGCGTGTTCGCGGTCGACGGCGCCTGGTACTTCATGACCCGCGAGCAATGCCGGATGGGCCCGTTCGCCAGCCGCGAAGAAGCGCACATGGAGATCCAGGCGATGTTCGCGCCGAAGAACGCGGCGGTTCCCGCGTGAGCGCCCCCAGGGTGAACAAGCTCGGGATCCGCCCGGGCCTGAGCCGGCATCATTTCCGCAAGGTCGCCGAACGCGGCTTCGGCGACGGCCACAACTCGTACACGCATTCGATGACCTGGTTCAACGGGCGCCTGTACGTCAGCACCATGCGCGACAATTTCGCGCTGATGCGCTCGCGCCTGTCGCTGGGCATCGATGTGTGGCCGGTGGAATGCCCGAAGGATCCGTTCGACCTGGACTTGCGCGCCGAGATCTGGAGCTACGACCCGAAGGAACACTTCTGGGAACGCGTGTTCAAGGCGCCGACGATCACCGGCAGCCACGGCAAGCCGATCCCGCGCGACATCAGCTACCGCGCGGCCGCGGTCTACGACCGCGGCGGCAAGGATCCGCCGAAACTGTTCATCAGCACCTGGTCGCCCGCGCGTGGACCGGGGCCGGTGATCATGGCGACCGAGGACGGGCGCAACTTCGAGGTGACCTGCGAACCGGGCCTGGTCGGCCTGCCGGTCACCACGATCCGCTCGATGGTGCCGTTCAAGGGCCGGATGTACACCACGCCCGCCGGCTCGCGCGGCGGGAATACCAATATCTCCGGGCACTCGGTGGTCTACGAAAGCAGCGATCCGGCCCGCGGCGGCTGGCGACCGGTGAGCGACTTCGGTTTCGGCGACGTCGGCAACAAGTCGCTGCACGAAGTGTGCGCCTGGGGCGACCACCTCTACGTCGGCACGCTCAACCACGCCGGATTCCAGCTCTGGCGCAGCACCTGCGAAGGCGAGGCGCCGTACAAATGGGAACGCGTGCTCGAACAGGGCGCCTGGCGTGGCAAGTTGAACCAGGGCGTGCTCAGCCTGTATCCGTTCAAGGGCGCGCTCTACATCGGCACCGGCATCCAGGGTGGCGGCATCGACCGCCAGAACGACATCGGCCCGGGCGCTTCCGAACTGCTGCGCCTGCATCCGGACATGAGCTGGGACCTGATCGTCGGCGAGGCGCGCGACACGCCCGCCGGGCGCAAGCAGCCGCTCTCGGGCCGGCAGCCGGGGTTCGACAATTTCTTCAACGGCTATTTCTGGCGCATGTGCGAGCACGAGGGCTGGCTCTACATGGGCACGTTCGAATGGAGCGGCATCCTCGGCTACGTCAACCGCAGTCGCTGGCCGGAAGCCTTCGCCAACGTGGTCGCGCACGTCAACCCGCGCAACATCCTCGAATACCAGTCCGGCTTCGACCTCTACCGCAGCCACGACGGCGAGAACTGGGTGCCGGTATCGACCAACGGCATGGGGAACCCGTACAACATGGGCCTGCGCACCTTCGCCTCGACCCCGCACGGGCTGTTCCTCGGCACCGCCAATCCGTGGGGCCCGAAGATCATGCCGATAGACGGATCTGGTTACATTTTCAACCCGCGCGGCGGGTGCGAGGTCTACCTCGGATCGCACGACGAGGGGCGTTGATGCGCCGCCGGCCGCAACCCGGGCTGAATGCGATGCGGCGCGGGCCGCGGCTTCACTGCGCGGCATCGCGAGCTGTGCCAGTATCGCCGCCGCTTCGGATGACGCGTCCGCTGGCGGCGGTTTCCGCCAACCCCACGAGGATGGAGGCGCAACATGCTTTCGTCGATTGGAAAGACCCTTGTCGTCGCGGTCGCCCTGGCAGGCGTCGTTGCGACCACCAGCTGCTCGGGGCAGAACATGCGTGAGCGTTGGCAACAGAGGATGGCCGAGCGGCGGGCCAACGGCGCGCAAGGCCAGCGCCAAGGCCTGTTCGCCGGGCGCAACGAGCCGCTTTCCTTGCCTGCGGGCGCGCAGGCGGACCGCAACATCGCCTACGGCCCGGACGCCGACCAGACCATGGACGTGTACCGCCCGGCGAATGCGCAAAACGCGCCGGTGATCTTCATGGTCCATGGCGGCGGCTGGGCGCGCGGCGACAAGGAAGCCGCGGGCGTGGTCAACAACAAGGTCGCGCACTGGCTGCCCAAGGGATACATCGTGGTCTCGGTCGGCTACCGCCTGGTGCCGCAGGTCACGCCGATCGGCGAAGCGCAGGATGTCGCCAGGGCACTGGCGTTCGCCCAGGGCAAGGCGCGGGAATGGGGCGGCGATCCGTCGCGTTTCGTGCTGATGGGGCATTCCGCGGGCGCTCATCTGGTCACGCTCCTGAGTGCCGAGCCGTCGTTCGCCGCAAACGCGGGTGCGGGATCCTGGCTGGGCACCGTGGCGCTGGACAGCGCCGCGTACAACGTCGTCGACATCATGCAGCAGCAGCATTTCGGGCTGTACGACAAGGCGTTCGGCAACGACCAGCAATTGTGGCGCGACGCCTCGCCCACGCTTCGCCTTGCGCGGGCGCCGGTGCCGATGCTGCTGGTCTGCTCCAGCCGCCGGGCGGATTCCTGCGCCCAGGCGCAGGGTTTCGCCGAGAAGGCCAAGTCGCTGGGCGGGCGCGTAAGCGTGTTCCCGATCGACCTGCGCCACGGCGAGATCAACGCCGATCTCGGCGCCGGCGGCGACCTCACCATGCAGGTCGACGGTTTCCTGCATTCGTTGGGCCTGCCATAACGAAGGCAGCGCGCACCCGGTTCGTCCGGGTGCGTTTTTTTGGAGGTCAGGCCCTTCGAGCGGAAGCCGGTAGCGGTTCCGCTTACAGCATCGCCAGCGCGGCGTTGAAAGTCGCGCTGGGTCGCATCGCCGCGGCGAGTTTCGCTGCATCCGGCTGGTAGTAGCCGCCGATATCGACCGGTTTGCCCTGTACGGCAACGAGTTCTTCGACGATCTTCGCCTCGTTCGCCGCCAGCGATTGCGCAAGCGGCGCGAACTTCGCCGCCAGTTCCGAATCGACGGTCTGCGCCGCAAGCGCCTGCGCCCAGTACATGGCGAGGTAGAAATGGCTGCCGCGATTGTCGATCGTGCCGAGCTGGCGCCCCGGCGACTTGTCGTTGTCGAGGAACTTCGCGTTGGCGGCATCGAGCGCATCGGCGAGCGCCTGCGCGCGTCGGTTGCCGGTCGTGTTGGCGAGGTGTTCGAACGAAGCGGCCAGGGCGAGGAATTCGCCGAGCGAGTCCCAGCGGAGGTAGTCCTCCGCGACGAATTGCTGCACGTGCTTGGGCGCGCTGCCGCCGGCGCCGGTTTCGAACAGGCCGCCTCCGTTCATCAGCGGCACGATCGACAGCATCTTCGCGCTGGTCCCGAGTTCCATGATCGGGAACAGGTCGGTGAGGTAGTCGCGCAGCACGTTGCCGGTGGCGGAAATCGTGTCCTTGCCCGCGCGGATGCGCGCGAGCGAGAACCGCATCGCCTCGACCGGCGCGAGGATACGGATGTCGAGGCCGGTGGTGTCGTGGTCGCCCAGGTAGCGTTCGACCAGCGCGATGAGATTTCGGTCGTGCGCGCGCTGCGGATCCAGCCAGAGCACCACGGGCGTGCCGGAGAGACGCGCGCGGTTCACCGCCAGCTTGACCCAGTCGCGGATCGGCGCGTCCCTGGTCTGGCACATGCGCCAGATGTCGCCGCCGCGCACCTTGTGCTCCATCAACACCTTTCCGGCGTCGTCGACGACACGCACCACGCCCTCGCCGTCGATCCTGAAGGTCTTGTCGTGCGAGCCGTACTCCTCGGCGGCCTGTGCCATCAGCCCGACGTTCGGGACGCTGCCCATCGTCGCCGGGTCGAACGCGCCGTTCGCCTTGCAGTCCTCGATCACCGCCTGGTAGATGCCGGCGTAATTGCGGTCCGGGATCAGCGCCTTGGTGTCCTGCAATTCGCCCCTCGCATTCCACATGCGGCCGCTGTCGCGGATCATCGCCGGCATCGAGGCATCCACGATCACGTCGCTGGGCACGTGCAGGTTGGTGATGCCCTTGTCGGAATTCACCATCGCCACGCCGGGGCGCTCGGCGTACAGCGCGGCGATATCGGCCTCGATGTCCGCGCGCACGGTCTCGGGCAACTGGCCCAGGCGCGCGTGCAGGTCGCCGATGCCGTTGTTGGGGTCGAAACCGGTCCCGGCGAGCGCTGCCGCATGCTTCTCCAGCACCGGCGCGTAGAAGCGCGACACCGCGATACCGAACATGATCGGGTCGCTGACCTTCATCATCGTCGCCTTCAGGTGCAGCGAGAACAGCACGCCGCGGGCCTTCGCGTCCGCGATCTGCGCATCGACGAAGTCGGCCAGCTTCGCCGCGTCCATCGCCGCGGCGTCGATCACCTCGCCGGCCTGCACCTTCACCGGCGCGCGCAGCGGGAAGCTGCTGCCGGTGGCGCTGGTGAACTCGATCCGCACCTGGCCCGCGGCCGGCACCACCACCGACTGCTCGCTGCCGTAGAAATCGCCGTCGTCCATGTGCGCGACGTGCGATTTCGAATCCGCCTGCCACTTGCCCATGCGGTGCGGATGTTTCCGCGCATACGCCTTCACCGAAGCCGGCGCGCGGCGGTCGGAGTTGCCCTCGCGCAGCACCGGGTTCACCGCGCTGCCCTTGACCCTGTCGTACCGCGACTTCACGTCCCGCTCGCGGTCGCCCTGCGGTTCGTCCGGATAATCCGGCAGCGGGTATCCACGCGCCTGCAGTTCGCCGATCGCGGCCTTGAGCTGCGGGATCGAGGCGCTGATGTTGGGGAGCTTGATGATGTTGGCTTCGGGGGTCTTCGCCAGTTCCCCGAGTTCGGCGAGGTCGTCGGCGACGGCCTTGTCGCCGAGCAGGTCGCCGAACTGCGCGAGGATGCGCGCGGCCAGCGAGATGTCGCGGGTGCCGACCTCGACGCCAGCGGTGCGCGCATAGGCCTGCACGATCGGCAGGAACGAGGCGGTGGCGAGGAACGGCGCCTCGTCGGTGAGGGTGTAGAGGATCTGCGCGGGAGCGGACATGGCGTCGATGCGTGGCGGAAAGGCCGTCATTGTCGCGCATCGCGTTCGGCCCGATCCAACCGCGGGAGGCGGATCATTCCCGCATGCGCCGTGCGTTGTCCTTCAACGGGCGGATTCCGCGTTCCATTGCCTGTCGGGTCGATCCGCGTGCGCCGCCGCAAGCCGTCTGGGGAACACCTGAATGCGGCTTGCGGGCGGGTTCGCTGTGGACTCGCCCCGAAAGTCCGGCAATACTTGCCGATTCGTGGCGCATCTGTGCATCCGGTCACAGACCACGCGCCATTCCACCGGGACGGCATGGGTTCCGGCCAGTCCTGGGGAACAAGCAACGTGTATACGGTCGAAGCGGTGGAAGCGCGCGTCATCGGGGTGATCGCCGATCTCACCGAGGATTGGGATGTCGAGCTCGAAGGCGGCATGGATTCGGGCACGACCATGGTCGGGGACGTGGGCTTCGCGTCGATCGATTTCATCCAGATGGCGGTGGCCATCGAGAGCGAGTTCAAGACCAAGCTCGGTTTCCAGGACCTGCTGATGCAGGGCGGCAAGTACGTGGACGACGTGACCGTGCGGCAGATCGCGGAATTCGTCGCCGGGCGGCTCAACAACGGCGTCCCGGTCGCGCCGACGACGCCGGCGATGGCGGCCGGCACGACCCGGGTCACGTCGGTTCCGGAGGAACAACGCGTCACCGCCGGCAAGCTCGCCACCTTCCGCCGCATCTTCCCGCCGCGCGACCTGCGCGACGATGGCACGCCGAAGAACGAACGCGCGGTGTTCGTGCTCTCGCCCCCGCGTTCCGGCTCGACGCTGCTGCGCATCCTGCTGGCCGGGAACTCGAAACTCTTCGCCCCGCCCGAGTTGCACCTGCTGCCGTACCGGACCATGGCCGATCGCCGCAAGGCGCTCTCCGGCGCGCATACCGACCACCTGCTGGAAGGCACGGCGCGCGCGCTGATGCAGCTCAACGGCTGGGACGCAGAACACGCGCTGTCCTTCGTCGCCGACTGCGAAGACCGGGGCATGACCACCAAGGCGTTCTACCGCGAGCTGCAGGCGCCGCTGAAGGGCGAGCGGCTGCTGGTGGACAAGACCCCGTGGTACATCGTCGACGTCGACATCCTCAAGCGCATCGATCGCGACTTCGTGGATCCGCTCTACATCCACCTGGTCCGCCATCCGCTGGGCATGGTGCGCTCGTACGAGGAATCGTCGATGCAGCGCCTGCTGCCGATCGCGACCCAGGAAGGCAGCTTCGGCAGCCGCGAACTCGCCGAGCTGACCTGGCTGCTCGGCCAGCAGAACGCCCTCGAAATCGCCCGGCACGTGCCGTCGCAACGCTGGCTGCAGGTGCAGTACGAAGACCTGGTGGTCGAACCGGAGGCGGTGCTGCGGCGGATCTGCGGCTTCATCGGCATTCCGTACGAGCCTGCGATGGTGAATCCGTACGACGACATGGATCGGCGCATGACCGATGGCGTGGCGACCGCGTCGCGCATGAGCGGGGACCTCAAGTTCCACTTGCACAACGCGATCAATCCGGAGTCGGCCGAGCGCTGGAAGCGCTTCTATTCCGAGGACGTGCTGGGCCACGAGACCCGCGAACTGGCGGCGGCGCTGGGCTACTGAGCCGACCGCGGATGATCCGCAACCTGCGATTCCTCATCTGCCTGATCGCGGGGTTCGCCGTGTCCGACCTGCCCGCGCAGTCCACGCCACCGACTTCGCCGCAGGCACCGAACTGCGGCGAACCCGCGCGAAGGCAATTCGATTTCTGGGTCGGCAACTGGGACGTGACCGGGCCGCAAGGCATGCAGGTCATCGGCCGCAGCCGGGTCGAATCGCGGCTCGGCGATTGCATCATCCACGAGCACTGGTTCGGCAAGGGCGGCACCATCGGCGAAAGCTTCAACATCTACAACGCCGACACCCGCCAGTGGGAACAATTCTGGGTGGACAACGGCGGCAACCGACTGCACCTGGCCGGCGGCATCGATCGGCTCGGGCGAATGGTGCTGGAAGGCCGCCACGACAAGCCGGACGCGGCAACCGGCATCGTCGGGCGCGAACGCATCGCCTGGACGCCCAACGCCGACGGCACGGTCCGCCAGTTGTGGGAATCGTCGAAGGACGACGGCAAGACCTGGGTGGTTTCGTTCGACGGCCTGTACCGCAAGGCCGCCACGCCGGTTCCCTGATCGCGCGCGCAACGAAAAGGGCGCGGCCTGCGCCGCGCCCTTCGCGCATTCGCGGGTGCCGCGATTACTTCACTTCGAAATCGCGGCTCTGGACCACGGCGCCGTCCAGCGAGATCTCGACCTTGTACTTGCCGGCAGGCCAGCCGTCCGGCTTGCTGATGCTGAAGTCGGTGACCTGCGGGCCGGCGGCGACGTCCTTGTCCTGGCTGTCTACGGTCTGCCCGTCCTGGTAGGTCCACTTCGCGTTGAGCTTGCTGGCCGCGCCGTCGGTGGCGACCGAGGCGTGGATGGTGTCGTTCTTGGCGAAGCTGGTGGAGGCCGAGGTCACCTTGTTGTCGGCGCCGACGGCGTTGCCGAGGTCGACCGAGGCGACGGTGGCCGGGGTCGCGGTCGGCGCGGGCATCGGCGCAGGTTCGGCGGGGGCGGGCATCGCGACGGTGGCCGGGGCCGGCGTGGTCGCCGCCATGTCGTCCTTCTTCTTGCAGCCTGCGAGCGCGACGGTCGCGAGCAGCGCCGTGGCGATGGCCAGCGAAATGCGATTGCGGATCATGGTGGGCTCCTGTGGATGTATGGGATCGGCGTTGGGGAACGGCAGGCGATCAGCCGCCCGCGTCCGGAAGCTTGAGCACCTGGCCGGGGAAGATCTTGTCCGGGTCGTCGATCTGGTCGCGGTTGGCGTCGAAGATCGCATGCCAGTGGCTCGCCTTTCCGTAATGCTTCTGCGCGATGTGCGAGAGCGTGTCGCCCTTCTGCACGGTGTAGGACTGCGCCCCCGCGCCACCGCCGCCACCGTCGGGGACGCCATCGACCTTGCCGACCACGTTGGAGAAATCGGGGCTGCCGGCGCCACCGCCACCGCCGCCGCCGCCCGTGCCCGGCACGGTATCGACGTGGCCCTGCACGTTGGAGAAATCGGCCTTCTTCTCGCCGCCTGAACTGCTTCCGGCAAGCGACAGCGAATTTGGATCGTTGGGATTCTGCGGATTGGCCATTGGGAACTCCTGTGCCCGTGTGAACCGGGGCGCCAGCGTCCCACGCGTTCTGTTAAGAAAACATCGCGCCGTCGTGAGCGATGCGGAAGATCATTGCCGTTCGTCGCGCGCGCGCGCGGGGGCCGAAATGCCCGGCGTTGCCCGCCATGGGTTGATGTCGAGCCCGCCGCGGCGGGTGTAGCGCGCGTCCACCGACAAGGCTCGCGGCCGGCAACGCGCGAGGAGGTCGACGAAGATGCGCTCGACGCATTGCTCGTGGAATTCGGCGTGGTCGCGGAAGGACACGAGGTAGCGCAGCAGGCCGGCGCGGTCGATGCGCGGCCCGCGATAGGTAATCCGCACGCTGGCCCAGTCCGGCTGGCCGGTGACCGGACAGTTCGATTTCAGCAAGGCGCTCGACAGGGTTTCGTCCGCGTCGTCGTTCGCGTCGGCCGCGAGCAACGAGGCGTCCGGCGGGCCGTAGGCATCGATGGCGATGTCCTGCGCGTCGAGGTCGATCGCGCTGTTCGCGTCGGCGATCGCCGGGAGTCCGAACGCGACGGTGACCGGCGCGCCCGCGACGTGCGACAGGTCGCGGGCGATCGCATCGCGCACGACATCGTCGCTGTCGAAACGTGAGGCATTGAACGAGTTGAGGTAGAGCTTCAGGGATTTGGATTCGATCAGGTTCGCAGAATCCGCGGGCATTTCGAAGGTCGCGGTCGCGACCCGCGGCTTGCCGCGCGCGTCCAGCCACGAGAGTTCGTAGGCATGCCAGCGGTCATTGCCGTGGAACGGAAGCGATGCGGGATCGACGCCGATCGTGGTGCGGCCGAGGCTGCGCGCGATCGGGAACAGCAGCGAGGCGTCGTACGCGCGCGGATAGTCGACGTGGCGACCGAGCGCGGAATCTTGAGGGGTTTTCATGGGTGGATTATCGCCCGAGTCCAATCATGGCGCGAAGCTGCGTCGGCATGCGCGGTAGTCAGGACTCAGCCTTCTCCCATAGGCGACCTGATCGAATTACTTTGCAGTGATAACAACCGCTGCTTTCTTCGTCCAAGTTGTACCAGGAATGAGCACCACCAGCGACCTCGCAGTCTTCTCCTTTGGCCGCCACACCAAAGTCGATCAGAAACCACGGCAAATGTCGGCGAACCATGGTTCGCCAACTGTAAGGGGATGGCTTGGCGACGGTGCTCATCAGATCCCTGCAAACATCATCGAGCAACAGACGGTACATCGCCGCCCAGGAAATCCAGCGTCGCCTGCAACATCGCGCGCAGGCCGACGTCGAGCGCGCCTTCGTCCGGCGAATACAGCGGCGAGTGGTTCATCGGCATCGTCGCCGGATCCTTGCCGGCCGGGGTGCTGCCGACGAAGAAGAACATCACCGGCGCGGCGCCGGCGTAGTAGGCGAAATCCTCGGACACGGTCAGCGGCGGCTGGTCGATCACGTGGTCCTTGCCGACCGCCGCTTCCAGCGACGGGCGTAATTTGGCGACCAGGGCCGGATCGTTGACCAGCGCCGGCGCGTTCGAATCGACTTCGAGTTCCGCCTTCGCGCCGCTGGCTTCGGCGAAGTCCGTCGCGGTGCGGCGGAAGCGATCGACCACGTCGGCGCGCACCTTCGGGTCGAAGGTGCGCAGCGTGCCGACCAGCAGCGCATCGTCGGGAATGATGTTGAAGCGCACGCCGGACTGAAACTGGCCGGTGGTCAGCACCACCGGCGAGTTCGCGATGTTCACCTGGCGCGCGATGATCGATTGGGTGCCGAGCAGGATCTGCGCACCGACCGTGATCGGGTCGACGCCGTCCCACGGCCGCGCGCCATGGGTCTGCTTCCCGGTGATCTTCAGCGTCCACTCGTCAACCGCTGCCATGGTCGGGCCGGCGCGCACGCCAATCTCGCCGACATGCAGGCTCGCCCACACGTGCAGGCCGAGCACCGCGTCGGGCTTGAAGTCGCGAAACAGGCCTTCGTCCATCATCAGCTTCGCGCCGGCGATTTCCCCCGGCGTCGG
>JGI24770J26754_10000620_pt1 | contig 25291 bp, 15 predicted proteins | sample LakOneMetagenome_FD_26754 | JGI IMG/M metagenome (IMG submission 26754) | reverse complement strand
GAATCAGTTACCATCAGGAACGTTCTAGACGCTCTCACGTCGAGGGCGATCGCCACGCCTTTGTCCGAATTTATGTACAGGAAGGTCGGCTTGCGGCCACGAACTCTCAGGCTTCCTTGTGCACCTTCGCGCACGAGCTTTTCATCGAGTAGCTCATTTACGAGCAGCGTGATATTAGCCCGGTTCGTATCCATCAAGCGGGCCAGATCAGCACGAGATAAAGGTTGGTGTGTTCGGATGAGCGTCAGGACGATCTGGCGATTTATCTCACGCGAGGTGCCGCGCGTAGCCATCGTAAAATCTTTGGGGTTTATTCGTCTCATCCTTTGTCTAAATTGGTTTGACCAATTTACTTGTCACGGTTTTTGTTAAATAGTCAAACAAAATAGGCTCTCGGCTGTCGAAACTAGCTCAAAAAACGCTCGACAGAACGAATTTACGCAGAATCACATTACAATTCTGGTTTGGGCAATTTTGTTACAGGCAATTTGTTAAAACTGTTAACATAATACATATAAAAAAACTCACGTCAAGTATTTTCTCGTNGTCACGGCAATTTTTTCCTACATTCTGGTGAACTGCTATTAGAAAACGGAAATTATGTGATCGTTTTCGCCCGTGTTGAATACGGAATAATANTGGCGGTTGCCAAGCTATACTGGCAGAATGGAGAATAGATAGCACAATGATCGATCTCGACAAGGAAACTTGCAGTAATTTTGAATNATCCTCGAAAAGCGAATGGCTCGAAACCAATGGTNTCGGCGGCTACGCGTCGTCCACGGTTTCGGGTGCAAACAGTCGGCGGTACCACGGTTTGCTGGTCGCCGCGACTCGTCNGCCGCTGGGCCGTGCCGTTTTGTTGTCAAAATTTGAGGAAACTTTGGTCATCGATGGCGAGAGATTTGAGCTTTCCTGCAATCAATATCCGAGCAGTGTTCATCCTGACGGCTATAGATATCTGACCGATTTCCGGCTCGATCCTTTTCCGGTTTGGACATTCGAAGTAAAGGACATTGTGATCGAAAAGACTGTGTTTATGGTCTATGGTGAGAATTCGACCGTTTGCGAGTGGAAGGTCAGGCACAATTCTGAAATTTCAGAAGATACTGAAAGTAGGCAGCATAAAATAGAACTCGAACTAAAACCGCTCATCGCATTTCGCGACCATCATCATTTGCGCCATGGCCACGACGGATTTGATGAGAGCTTTGTCGTGGAAAATGGATCGGTCTCCGTGAGTCCGATCGCGGACCTACCGCGGCTATATTTATCTAATAATGCGGTTGATGTTGCGGCGCAAGGATTTTGGTACGAGGATCTTGAATATGCGATCGAGCAGGAACGTGGATTTGATTTTCGCGAGGACCTTTTCCAGCCGTTTAGCCTAAAATTTGACTTGGCGAATCCCGCCACCGTGATCGGTTCGACCGAATTACGCGGTGCCGATGAAGCGGCGTCATTGAAGCTTGCCGAGATGAAACGCCGGGCGGGACTTGTTGTAAAGGCAGGAGCGAAGGACGACTTTACGCGTCAACTCGTACTGGCGGCGGATCAATTTATTGTGAATCGCGGTGCTGGAAAGACGGTTATCGCGGGTTATCACTGGTTCTCGGACTGGGGCCGTGACACGATGATCGCTTTGCCGGGACTGACGCTCGCGACCGGTCGGCCTGAGATCGCGAAGAGCATTTTAACCGAATTTTCAGAGTATATTTCCGAGGGAATGCTNCCAAACCGCTTTCCGGACGCGGGNGAAACGCCTGAATACAATACGGTTGACGCCACACTTTGGTTTTTCGAAGCGATCCGGGCGTATGCTGAAAAAACTGCAGACTACGATTTCGTCCGGGAAACTCTCTACGACAAACTAGCCGATATCATCGATTGGCACCTTCGAGGGACGCGATATCAGATACATGTCGATACGGATGGATTGCTTTATTCCGGCGAACCGGGAACGCAGCTTACATGGATGGATGCCAAGATCGGTGATTGGGTCGTCACGCCGCGGACCGGAAAGGCGGTGGAAATACAGGCTTTGTGGTACAACGCCTTATGCATAATGGCTGATCTTGCGTCGCGTTTCGGCAAAAAGGACCAAAAAAAGAAATACACCGAGATGTCCGCGATGGCAAAGGACAGTTTTAACGGGCAGTTTTGGAATGAGAAAGCTGGGTGCCTGTTCGATGTGATCAATGGCGATGAGTGCGATGAGTCCGTTCGTCCGAATCAGATATTCGCGGTCAGTTTGCCGTATTCTATGGTCGATTCGGGCCGGGCACGAAAGATCGTCGACAGGGTCGAGACGGAATTGCTGACGCCGGTCGGCTTGCGTTCACTCTCGCCCCAAGATCCGCGATATGTGCCCATTTATATCGGTTCGCCGGTGGATCGCGATGCGGGATATCACCAGGGAACGGTGTGGGGCTGGTTGATCGGGCCGTTTGTTGATGCCTATCGGAAAGTACACTCAAAAGACGCGGTGGCCGATGCACGGATCGATCAGATACTTGAAGGATTTAGAAACCATATTTCCGAAGCAATGGTCGGCCAGATCTCGGAGATCTTCGACGGCGAACCGCCACATTTGCCACGCGGCTGTGCCGCACAGGCGTGGAGCGTGGCGGAGGTGCTTCGGGTCCTACGTTGAGTTTAGCCTTTTCCATCCCTCATTAACTATAATCAAAACGGTCGGTTTCCCCCGATATCTATGAGCGAACAGAAGCGCAGAACGTTTTTCTATGGCTGGATCATTGTGGCGATCTCGACGCTTTCTCTTGTCATCAGCAACGGGCTTTCGATCGGTGGTTTGCCCGTATTTTACAAACCAATACAGGAAGATCTGCTCGCTCTTGGCAGCGTGACGGCTCAAACAAAGGATGCGGTCACGGGACTCGGCGCGGGGCTTACGTTTTTGCTGGCGGGGGTATTTTCGTTTGTCATCGGGTTGTTTATAAATCGGGCGGGTTCGAAGCAATTTATGATCGCCGGGACGCTGGTGTTGGGGAGCGGGCTTGTTTATTATTCTTTCGCCTCGGGACCTGCGGACATTTATCTATCGCATTCGCTGCTTGGTTTGTCGCTGGGGCTGGTCGGCGTGATGATCCAGACCGTGTTGATCTCAAACTGGTTTCGCCGCCGCCGCGGGCTGGCGATGGGAATTGTTCTGACGGGGACGAGCTTTGGCGGGATTTTGATACCAGTTGTTGCAACTCCATTGCTGGCAAATTACGGGTGGCGTTCGGCGGTGCAGTTGTTGAGTTTGCTAGTTTGGCTTGTGCTTTTGCCCGGAATTATTTTCTTTGTAAAGAACCGTGTTCAGGATATCGGCGAGAATTTTGACGGTGATGAGACCGACCTGACCGTAGCCGGCGCAACTCAAACTGCCGACGGTTCCACGTTCAGCGAAGCCCTGCGTTTGCCGATGTTTTGGATCATCGGGCTGTGTGCGATATTGATCTTTTATCCGATATTTACCATCAGCCAGCAGTTTAATTTGTATTTGCAAAACAACGTCGGTGTTTCGAAAGAACTGGCCGCGACGGCACAGAGTATGTTGTTTGTGACGAGCGTTGCGGGTAAATTTTTGTTCGGCTGGCTGTGCGATAGGTTTCCGACGCGGCGGGTGATAATGATCTGCTGCGGTGTTATGTTTTTGTCGACGATAATGCTGCTCGGGTTCCTTACTTCGTCAACGATATTCATATTTCTGCTGCCTTTCGGATTGGGTTACGGCGGCACGTTCGTCCTGATACAATTGCTGACGGTCGAGAGTTTTGGACTCAGGGACATTGGAAAAATACTGGGCGCGATCACGCTGATCGAGACAACCGGCGGTTTTCTCGGATCGCTTATAACCGGACGGCTGGCGAGCGTGAATAACGGCGATTATACGACCGCGTTTTACGGCGTCACGATCGCAGCCGGGCTTGCCTTTCTATCGACGTTTGCGGTCAATCTGTTAAGCAAAAAACGAGCGGCTTTTGTTTCATAAAACATGCCATAATCAACAACGATGACACTGATCGCCGGAATAATCAGCCGAAAACCAAACGTACCACTGCCCGCAGCAATATGCGAGACTTTGCAGCGTTCGATCTCGCGCGAGCGTGATGTCGCCGAGGTTTTTAGTGGTCCGCAGAGCTTTTTTGTAAGGGTCGATATCGGTGCTTTTGGCGAGGCGTCGGTCATCGAAGATGAGCACGGATGGACCTTTCTCGCAGGCGAACCGCTGCTGGATATCGATGCTGACCTCGCCGAAATTCATCGTGGTTTGCTCAGCAATGACCCGCAACTACTGGGCTCGGCGAATGGGGTTTTTACCATTGTCCATTACCGGTCGGATAATAACGAACTAAAGCTGATCGCCGACAAACTTGGCCTCAGGCCCCTTTATTATTGGGTTAGCGACGATCTGGTGATCTTTGCGAGTGCTATTCGCATCCTCGAAGCGGTTGATGAGATACCGAAACGGATGGATGTACGGGCGGTGACGGAGATGGTCGGCCTCGGGTATCCGCTGGATGACAGGACGCCGTACGCCGATATTCGCTTGCTGCGCGCCAGCGAGATCGTGACGGTTTCGGGCGACAAAGTGTCGAGTGAAACGTACTGGAATTGGGACCGGATCGAGACGTCGGATGTGAGCGAAAACGAACTGCTGAGCGATCTGTACACGTCTTTTTCAAAGGCGGTAGCGAAGCGAAACGGCGGGGACAGAGCCACGGCGGCGTACCTTAGCGGCGGGCTTGATTCGCGGTGTATTGTGGCCGAATTACGGGCCCAGAACGTCGATGTGCATACATTTAATTTCTCGCGGTCGGCGACGCAGGACCAGATCTTTGGGCGTGAATTCGCAACAGTTTCGGGAGCTCTTCATGAAGAGATCCCGAAGCAGGCCGGCGATCTCGTGCCCGACTATTCCAAACTGATGGCCGATGTTTGGGCGGCAAAGCAGGAGCGCGGAGCAAAGACCGAGCGGCCGAATATCGTCTGGAGCGGCGAGGGCGGGAGCGTCGCTCTGGGGCATGTTCACTTGACCGAGGAAATGGCCGATATGCTGCGTCAGGGCAACGTGGACGCGGCGATCGAAGAGCATCTGCGGCGCGAGTTTGCACAGGTCTCGCCAAAGCTTTTCCGCCCCAACATCGCGGCGAAAATGTCGACGATAATTCATCAGGGAATTCGNGAGGAACTTNCCAAATTCGCCTGTAAAGATGCGGCCCGCAGCTTTTATTTGCATCTGCTGGTAAACGATCAGCACCGCAAACTTGGCAAGCATTTTGAGAACATCGACCTGCACCGTTTAGAGTTTCAACTGCCGTTTTTCGACAGCTCGTTTATCGCCGCGATACTCTCGGTCCCGCTCGATATCTGTTTGCGGCACAGGCTCTATGTAAAGCTGCTCGCCCTATTCCCGGCGTACGTCACGAGTGTGCCGTGGCAGGTCTATCCGGGCCACGAACCGTGTCCGGTGCCCGTTCCCGATGGGCTGTCGTATCAGTGGGCCGACAGTTATCAGACGGCCGAGCGGGCTGCGCGAAAACGCATTGTGATGGAGCAGGCGGCGACCTTGTTTGGCAAGGGTGCGTTCCCCGATGCGATACTCAACAAACGCAACCTCCGTCTCGCCCGGTGGGTTCATGCGACTGGGCTTCGCGACTACGGATATCTGATCGGGCCCGCGAGTGTTTTTTTCGAATATTGGAACACCTGCGGCGGCGATTTTTATTTGCCGTGAAGAACGGTTTTCGGGTCGGATGCAAATTGCGCTAGATAATAAAGCCCTCCCTGAAGCTGAAATCCAGGTTCCTTTGCCATTTTGACGAAATTCTTTCATATATCCCTAAATTCGAAGTTCCGGACGCCATCCCTCGCCGTGTGATTGACCGGAAAAATGAATTTTTTACTAAGAAAAATGAAAAAAACACGAAGATAAATCATTTTTCTTCGAATTTTTTAGGCTTTTCTTCTTATTTTTTTAGCTCTTTTTCGAGTTTTTAGAGCTTTATTCCCACTTTTGAGAGTTTTATTGTCAGGATATTCATTTTGTGTCGTGAGAATGCCATTTTTCTTTGCGTTCTCATGGATTTCCCGCCAAGAAGATCATTTCGCGACGAAAGACAAGCATTTTTCTTCGAAAAATCTTACTTTTTATCGCTATTTTTGGTCGTCGTCCGTCAGCGCATTAACGATAGTACGTCATCGGGCGATCGGGCCTTGGTAGAGGGGCTCGAGGGAATTGGGCGAGCCGTCGGCCTGGCGGTATAGATTGCCCTCAAAGCGGTCGGCGGCGTCGGGCATTTGGCGGATGAGGCCGCCTTGGACCCGGACCTGCCATAGCTGTGAAAGCTGATAAAGTAAGCACTCGCCGGAGACGCCCTCAGCGACGCGGCAGGCGTGCAGCCGGACGACGGCGCCAGATGCGAATCGGCCGCGCAGAAGCGCCAGTATCTCGCGGTTGTACAAACGAAAGCTGTCGTCCACGGCGATGACCTGGTCGCGACGGGGCGAAATTCCGCCGCCGACGTTGAGTTGGCCGGGGCAGCCGTGGCCGATAATATCCAGTTGGTCGATCAGGGTTTGGCCCGCACGCTGTGTAACACCGATGACGAGGTCGAGTACGCATTTTGTCGGTATGGCGTTCGGGTGATTGTGCCTGGCCCGGATCAATTGGCAGTGGTGGTCGTTCTTTGATGCGTCGACAGTCTGTATATGCAGCGGCATTTTTTCTCCTCCTTTTTAACCCTTAAGGTTCACTAACAAAATTTGTATCGGCGGCCGTGTCGCCGAGCATTACGAGGATCGTCGGTACAGCAAAGACAAACCGTTTTGACGAGACGCTGACGGCGTACGTCCTGCCGGTTTCTAGATCGTCGAACTGATAGTATCCAAACGCCCCGGTCACTGCGGTGCGGGCCTCGCCGGTGGTGCCCGAAAGCTGGATCTTTGCACCGCTTATCCCGTTTCCGGCCGCTGTCGTGACCCGTCCGAATATCGAGCCTGTCGCTGCAGACGGGATGCCGACGGCACGGCAGCGTGAAAATTCGGAAGTATTACCAAAAGCGTCGGTGGCCGTCGCGGTCAGGAATTTGCCGTCCGGGATGAGCGGAACGATACCGCGGTTGAGATCTACCGTGCATGACGAGGCGGTCGTCGCGGTGAAAGTGTCGACCATCGTTTGGCCCTCGCCAAAACCCGACGGGTCGCACGAATCGCTGACGAAGATCTGTATCGTATAGTCGGCCGATGCCGTGCTATCGAGGCTTAGATTCACGCTGGTCGCACCAGCGACATTTACAGCGGAGTCGATCGTCGGATAATTTTGGAGGCCGTTGGGCCCGCTGTCGGCATCGCACGAATCGTTCGACGCAGGGCCGGTGGGCGATAGATCGATCCCGATCCCGGTGTTCGAAAATATGGAATTGGAGATGATCGGGTTTTTGATCCCGTCGAGCAGCATCAGGCCGCGGCCGATATTGAACGCCACGACATTGGCAACTCCCGGCGCCGGACCGCCGATCGAATTGAGGGCCGGAGCGGAAACGGCACCGTCGGTATGACTGATCCGAATGCCGTCTCCCGCGTTAGGCAGGGGACTGAGGGAGCCGGATTTTAAGCCGACCGAGTTATTTTGAATGAAATTGGAGAACGAAGCGTTATCGATCAGAACACCGTTGCGGGCGTTGCCGGATATGACATTGCGAGTACCAGGCTGGTCTCCGCCGACAAAATTATTCGAGGCTGAGTTGATCCTGACGCCATCGGCCGCATTGGCGATCGCCGACGTTCCGGCGAGATCCGTACCGATCAGATTACCCTGGACCAGATTAGAAACGGCATTTGACTCGACGAGCACACCTTGACCGCCTCCATCGGAGATCCCCAAAAAGGTTGTCGTTCCAGATATTACGTTGCGCGATCCGGGCAGGGCTCCGCCGACGACATTGTTTGCAGCTTGCTGAAAGATGTGGACACCGGCAAACCCATTTCCGATCGGCTGCGCTCCGGTAATATCGGTACCGATCAGATCATTCTGTACCTGATTCTCATCGGTTCCGGGGGAATACATATTAATGCCGATCAATTGATTGCCTGAGATCACGTTTCGCGCGTTCGGTACTTTCTCGCCTATAAAGTTTTGTGCCGCTCCTCCGTCGATCTGAATACCTGTGAGGTTAGCAAGGCGTGCCGTTCCGGATGCGTCGGCGCCGATCAGGTTACCGTAAACGGAATTGAGACGCGTGCCGACGCCGGTGATACGGATCCCGCAGCCTTCGGGCAGGCGGTTTTGGCCCGAGATCACGTTTCCGGGCGGCGTTCCGGCGACGGGTGTCAGATAGCCGATCCGATTGCTCGATGCAGCATCAAGCAGAAACACACCGGCCACGCCATTTGGAAGGGCGGCGGTACCGGCCGTGTTTGTGCCTATCCGGTTGCCCGTCACCGCGTTGTCCATGGAACCCGATCCTGATACCACCACGCCGCTCTCGTTGTTGCCCGAGATAGTATTTGCGGCCCCTTGAGCGGTCGCGGCTCCGATGGTATTTGTCGGTGCATTTGTGATGATCACACCGTTCTGTCCATTGCCGAGATCAAGCGTGCCCGAGATGTCCGTACCGATCAGGTTCCCCTCGGCGACGTTGTTTGTCGCTGATGCCCCGGTAATCGAGATGCCGTTACCATTGTTTCCGGAGATGATGTTTGACGCAGACGAATTGCCGATGATAGTGAACGACGCATTGTTGAGCGAGATACCGTCGATCCCATTGGGGACCGCAAGTGTAGCTGAGAAATCGGTCCCGATCCGATCGCCCAGTATTTGATCGTTAGCCGAGGAGCTCCCGCTGATAACTATCCCGTAGCGGGTATTTCCGGAAACGATATTCCCGGCACCAGCGGAGCTGCCTCCGATCACGTTGGACGAAGATGCATTCAAAGCGATACCTGAGCCGGCATTGGCGAGGGGCGTGACACCGTTTAACGCTAGTCCGATCACGTTTCCCGCGATCTGCGAGTTGTTTGAAAACTCGATCCCCAAACCATCGAGATGATTTCCCGATATGAGATTACGCTCGACCAAAATACTATTGGAGGAAAATATCCTGACACCCTCATTCCCGTTTGCCAGAGATGTCGTGCCGGCCGCGGCGGTCCCTATATAGTTGTCCTGAATGAAGATGCTTGAGCAGGCCGATATAGTAATACCGGCAAGCTGGTTGCCGGAGATCAGATTACCTGCTCCGAGGCCACCGATAGTATTGCTCGATGTATTACGAACGTCGATCCCCGAACCGACGTTCGGCAACGCCGTGCTGCCGTCAACGTTGGTCCCAACCTTATTTCCCTGGACTCTATTACCGGAAACACCCGCGTCTTCGATGTTTATTCCGCCGATCGCCAGATTGCCGGAAACGAGGTTGCCGGCACCCGGTCCGGAACCGCCGATCGTATTGTTGGTTCCACCGGTGAGAATGCGGATGCCGGCACCATGATTGCCAACGGCCGTCGTTCCGTTGATATCTGTGCCTATGTAGTTTCCCTGTACAATGTTTCCGGAGGCTGAAAGAGGCGCCGGCGACGCAGAGACAATAACGCCCGTCGAATTTCCGCCGGAAATAATGTTTCGGGCCGCGGCGGATGTTCCTCCGATCACGTTAGTGCTGCTCTCGACCCTGACACCAACCTGCATACCGCCCGATAACGGCGACACCGGGCCCGTCCCGAGGGCGTTAACACCGATAAGATTGCCCTGCACCACATTATTGCTATCGGCAAGGTGAATGCCCCACAGGTGATTTCCCGAGATCACATTCATCTGGCCGGGCAGGAGGCCGCCAATTCGGTTTCCGCGTGAATTTACGTAGAGGCCGGTCGTATTGCTGAAAGCGATGCTGCCTGTGGGATCGGTCCCGATATAATTTCCCTCGACCACATTACCGCCTGTAGTTCCCGGCGCGTCGAATGCGATCGCCTTTCGAAATCCGTGAATGTTCAATGCCCGTACGGTCGAACCGCCAACACCTGAAAAATACAGGCAGTCAAACATTTCCGGGTCAGCTCCTCCATTGATCTCGATCAGCGGCTGGGCCATATAGCCGGGTTGGGTTGTGCCGTCAATGATCAGGCTTTCGGTGATGAACGGTAATGGAGTCAGCGGCACGATCAAAGCGGGGCCGGATCCGATCGAAAAGCCGATGCTGTTGAGCCCCGGATGCGCATTTGACTCCTCGATCGCAGCACGCAGAGTGCAGTTTCCTAACGGGTCGGCACACACGCCGTCGCCGATGACGATGTCGTGCGTGTCGGCGCTCGATTTCACTACAAAAGTGGACAGCGGCGAGAGCATTCCCCGTCCGCCAAGCACCAGCCCGAGATCAGGCAAACTCAGCGCGTCATTGAGCGTGATCCCGGCGGCGATATTGCCAGAGGGTGATCCGGACGGCCCGGCGACAGCGGTTGACCACAATGCTGAAATCAAAAGGGTAGATATGACGTAGTTCCTGATGGCGTTTTTCATATACTTGTGTTCACCGGCCGTCTGCTCGCCCCTTCGCGCGGGAAAGAATTTCCGGCCGCCCGGTAACTTAGGTCTTGTTACCCGCGTCATTTCCCGTTAAAATCACTTCACAGTCAAAAACCATAACTTGGCACGTGGCTCTAGGTCGTGAGGATTTATGGATAGTTAGATAATGTTTTTGTGATGGATGGATGAGGGCCGCAAAACACTTGATCTACACGTTCGAAGAAATCACCGTTGACGCCGATGAGTTTCGGGTGCTCCGCGCCGGAAATGCGGTCAAGCTGGAACGAAAGGCGTTTGATGTACTCGTCTATTTCCTCGAACATCCCGGCCGGCTGGTCTCGAAACAGGAGCTGCTCGATGCGGTGTGGCCCGAGGCCTTCGTCACTCCTAATGTTCTGACGAGGGTCATTGCTCAGCTTCGGCGTGAGCTGGGCGATACCTCGCAAAATTCCCGTTTTATCGAGACCGTACCGACACGCGGCTATCGATTTACCGCAATGGCTGAGCGGGAGGCTAATGACACCACGGCTCGCCTCGATGATTCGGTTCCGGAAACTGTTCCGAATGTGTCCTCGCTAAATTCCGACCGATTTTGGTCGAGCAGACGGGGTGCAGCAGCTCTGGGTCTGTGCATAATCCTGATCGTAGGAGCGACCGGATATTTCGTCGGCCTGCGGCTTCCCCAGTCGTCGGCTATGTCGCCGCCAGCGAATGCGGAGCAGACATTGGCCATACTGCCGTTCCAGGTGATCAACCCGACAGACGAGACCAGCTACATGAGCATCGGGCTCGCAGATTCGCTGATAACCAAACTGGGCAATGTCCGGTCGCTCACCGTCCGCCCGACAAACTCGGTGAGGCGCTACTCGGCCGCCGATATCGACCTCGCTCGCGCTGGGAGCGAACTAATGGTCGAATCTGTCATTTCGGGGACAATTTACCGTATCGGCGACCAGATTCGCGTGAATGTGCAGATGATCAGGACATCGGACGGGAAACCAGTATGGGCAAACTCCTACGATCTCAAATTTAGCAATATTTTCGAGGTCGAGGACGAGATCTCCGCCCGGATCACCGATTCGCTAAAGATCAAATTGAGTAGCGACGAGCAAATGAAAGTAGAGCGGCGGCCGACGGCAAGCCTCGAGGCATACCAACTCTGCATGCGAGGGATATACAAATTGAGTCCGGTGACGCCGGAAAATCTGAATTCGGCTATAACCTATCTAAATAAGGCGGTCGAGATCGATCCCGCCTATGCTCTGGCGTATGCGAGACTCGCAAATGCATATGGAATCTCGACATCTTACAACTTTCCGTCAGGACAGGAACTAGCCGAAATTTCTGCCCGAAAGGCGATCGAGCTCGACCCTTCGCTAGGCGAGGCACACACATCGCTCGCGGTGATCGAATTTTGGGGCCATCACGAGAGCGGCAAAGCTCAGGATAGCTTTGTTCACGCGCTCGAACTGGATCCGGGTTCACGCTACACGCACGAATATTACGGATGGTTTTTGGTAGCAATGGGCCGCTTTGACGAGGCATCTCGACAGCTCGCGCGTGCCGCCGAACTGGCTCCGGGCGAGATCGGCACGATCGATCAGGGACTGCCGCTTTACTTTGGCAGGCAATATGAGGGGGCCGAGGCTTTTTACCGTAACGCATTACGAGAAAGGGATTCATTTTGGTTTCTGCATCTGGGCCTCGCGGCCTCATGCGAAGGCAGGGGCGATCTGGTGTGTGCGGAATCCGAGTTTCGCCGAACCGTCGAGCTAATGCCATCGGATCCGACAATGAGCGTAATGCTTGCCCGGACCCTTGCGATCGGCGGCCGCAAAGATGAGGCTCGCTCGCTGTTGACTACGGCCGAACGCGACGCCACGGGGCGTCTCTCATACTACTATCTGGCTCTTGCCTACATTAGTCTCGGCGAACCTGACACGGCGATAGCTAAACTCGAACAGGCCGAAAAACGCAGCGACAAATGGCTCGGCTGGCTCAAAGTCGACCCACGCCTCGACCCGCTAAGGCCGCTGCCACGGTTTAACGAACTATTGATACGCTCGAAATTGAATTGACCATCGATCATGGATTTTTTGCGACGATGTAGAGAGAGACAAGAAGATGAAGATCGCGGTGTATTTTAGGATTTTGGTATCGGTCGTGCTGTTTGTGCTGGTGTGTAATTCGGGTGTGGCACTGGCGTGGAAGCCGACGACGCATGTTTATCTTGGTGAAAGGGCGCTTGAGGATGCAGTTGATGACGGGATGGTGACGATCGAGAGGCTCGATCCGGCCACGGGCAAGATCGTAGGGGTCGTGGGCGAATATGCGGTAGATGCGGCGGTGTTGGAAGCGATCAGGAAGTTTCCCGATCAGTATCGAGCGGGAATTCTCGGGCCTGATGCTTTTCCTGATATTTTGACCGGGCAGCAGGTGATACATCCGCCGACAAACCCGGACGGTTCGAACAAATGGCTCGAATATCTGTGGGCAAATTCGGACGGTTCGCCGGCGATAAAGGCCTTCGTCACCGGTTATCTGACGCATGCGGCGGGCGATATGTACGGACATACTTTTATCAATAATTTTACGGGCGGCGCGTTTACGTTCAAGCCCGTAGATAACGCTAAAAAGCACATTCTGGTGGAAAGCTACGTCGGCAAGCGCGTGCCGGACCCGACGTTTCGGGCGAGCATCGCGGGGGTCGAGGATTTTATTTATCAAAAAATGGTCGATGCGCGTCCCGGAACGTTTCTCGACAAAGAACTGCTGATGAAAGGCGGCGAAGGCACCGATGCATCGATACCGCGTGTTTATTCGACACTTCGGGCCGGGCTCGAAGCAGATGTCGCCAAACTGACAACCGACGCAAAGAACTGTAAACCGCTAAATCCGAAATGCAGTGCCATCATGCTCAAGGCAGAGGCGAAATATAAAAAGGCCTGGATCAAAGACATCGACAGCGGGCTTCGGGCTTGGGTGACGACGAGTGACGAGGTCGCTCACGCTTTGTTTTTCAACGCCGAGAAAAAGACCGATGTTGATAAAGCTCAGGCGATACTCGACGATTATGTAAACCGTCATCTGATCTCGATGTCCGGCCCGCCGGACGCGGTCGGGGCTTTTCGACGGATAACCGGAAAACTAGCGGATGTTATAGCAAAGGCGATCCCTGAGGAGCTCGTCGAACCGATCCGGCAGTTCAAAAAGAACCTCTACGATGTCGTAATTAAACGCGCGACGGGCATGTCGAGCGACGAGCTGAAACGATATTCGACCGACCCCGAGACATATTTCGACACCGAAATGACCAAAGGGCCGGGGCGACTGATCAATCGCGATAAATTTGACGCCGAAATGCTCTTTATGAAACCAGGCGACAAAACGATCGATTACCGAAAGGTCGGTGCGGCGTATAATACGTCGGTGATGAGCAAGCTGTTGCTGCTCAGCAAAGACAGCGTCAACAAACTCATGGCCGATCTCGGTAGCCGTGACCGCCTCGAAAAGAGCGACATTATGCTCGGATTTCTAAAAACCCTCGACGGTGACAATCAGCAAGCCGGCATGATCATCGCGCGTGATTGCAGCAAATACCGGCAGGTGTTTATGAGATTTGCGGGCGAGCTGATCTGTCCGAAATTACCGTGACAGACAAAAAGAGGATGTAGGAAAAGTCGAGTGTTGAAAAACGAGAAAAGCCTCTAGGTGTCGATCCAATTTTGAAAGTCCATCAGGCTATCGAAAGAATTTCCTCCTGCTCCGACACCGGCAAGTCAATCTTTGGCTCAGCGCTTAGCGGCAGGGTGATGATAAACGTCGTTCCGACGCCGACGGTGCTCTCCACGTCGATCCTTCCGCGGTGCTTTTCAACAATTACGGTCTGTGAGATCGCGAGACCCTGGCCCGTTCCCTTCCCGACTTCTTTCGTGGTAAAAAATGGGTCGAAGATCCGCTTTTTGACCTCTGGTGCCATGCCCGATCCGGTATCGCTGACGCGAACCTCGGCATGGCCGTTTCGATGACTCGTCGTGATCTTTATCGTGCCTTTCTCAACACTGCCGACACCGGTAACGTCAGCGATCGCGTGGGTCGCATTTACGATCATGTTTAGGATGACCTGGTTAAATTCGCCGGCAAGACAGGGAACGAGGGGCAGAGTCTCGTCGTAATTGGTTTCCATTTTGGCGAAATATTTCCATTCGTTGCTGGCGACCGTTATGGTGCTTTCGATCGCCTTATTGAGATCGGTGGCTTTCAATTCGTCGCCCGATCCCGGATGAGCGTAGTCTTTCATCGACTGAACGATCTTGCTGATCCGTTCAATTCCGGTGAGTGCTTGCGTGAAAGCAATTGGTACCTCGTCGATAGTGTAGTCGATATCCGCTGATTCGAGAGCCTCGTCCATTTCCCGGACCAGTTCGGGGATAAGATGCTCGGTCCGGCACAATTCGAGCATTTGGCGGTTCTTTACCAAAATGGTGTTCAGATCCTGAAAACTATCCTTGAGGAACCGAACGTTGTCACCGACATATTGAGTCGGAGTGTTGATCTCGTGAGCGATACCGGCGGCGAGTTGGCCGATAGTTTCGAGCTTTTGTCCCCTATGCAATTGATCCTGAAGAAGCTTTAGTTCGGTAATATCCTGTAAGGTCGAACGGATGCCGGTAACCTTACCGTCTGAATTGTAGATCAGCCTGTCTTCATTGAGAACAGAAACTTGTGAGCCATCCTTTCTAATAAACGTGCGTTCTACCGCCTGAAGACTCATTTTGCCCGCAAGTTTTGCTTCTATCGACTTTCGCGATACTTTTTCCACGATTATCTCTGCGGGGTGGCGTCCTCTAAGTTCCGACTCCGCATATCCGAGCAGCAATTCTTCAGTTCGGTTGACCCGTGTGAAACATCCATTGACATCGAGTTCGTGATAGGCGACCGGAGCGTTGTCAAAAAGGTCGCGGAATTTCGCCTGCTGTGAACGCAGATATTCTTCGGTCAATTTGGTCTGGGTAATATCCTGGATCAATACACCGACCCCGAGTATCTCACCCTCTTTTGTTCGGACCGGATAGAAATTGCCCATCCAGGTACGCTTTCGCGTGGGGTCGGCGACGGTGGTGCCTACGATCTCGTGTTCGCGAACGGGTTGTCCGGTCTCTAAAACGCGCTGAAGGAGCGGTTCGAGCTCAACTGCAAGCTCTGGTTGAACATCCCGGAATCTTCGGCCCAGATGCTCTTCAACGGACAGACCGTTGATCGAGGCGAGACTTTCGTTTATTCGTTCATAGATCAATTCATGGTCGCGGTAGAATGCAAAGCCGATGGGAGCGGACGCGAGGATAGTATCGAGCAGGGCGAGAGTCTCCTCTTTACTCTGAATATTGCGCTTCAGTTCCTCTTCGGCATGCTTGCGCTCCGTGATATCCTTGATGGCTCCTACTATGTATTGTTCGCCTTCCTTGTCGACATAAAGCCTCTTTGTAGTAATTACGAACCGGGTTTTGCCATCTGCGTCGGTAAATTCTTCTTCGCTAATATTTTCTATTCCCGATGTAAAGACCAATTCATCTTTTTCCCAAAAGACGGCAGCCTCGTTCGCAGGAAAATATTCTTTATCGACAGTGCCGATAATTTCCTCGCGGGAACGACCTATTGACCGGGCCATTGCATCGTTCACGAGGGTAAACTGACGCCGCCGATTTTTGACAAATATCGGGTCGCCAACCGCGTTTATGATCTGGTTGAAATAGTCACTGGAGCTTTGTAGTGCTTCTTCAGCCAATTTACGAGCCGTGATGTTGACGTGCATTACGACGGCTCCAGCCTTTCCTCCGGAAAATAACGGTGACACGGTGAGGCTAAACCACCGTTTTTCGTCGGGTGAATGGCATGGATACTCCATTTCACGATGCGAATGCTCGCCGGAAAGGACCGAGCGGCAAATTTCGGCTGCCTCGAGTGCTCCCCGGGAACACTCTCCGCCCGAGCTTTCACACGTTTCTATGTAATTGCTACCGACCCCGAAATTTTTGCCGCTGTAGCCATTGCTGCCGGCAAATTTCTTCCATTCCTCGTTGACCTGCAGGATCGTTCCGTCTTCATCGAGGAGGCAGATATGCGCGGGTAATGCTTCGAGAATTGCCGCTTGCTGTTCCCGCAGACGTTTTCGTTCGGTAATATCAACGGCGATCCCGCGCAGTCCGACGGGCGTGCCGGCGGCATCGCAAATTACAACATTACGAGTCTCGACCCAGATCTCGTTACCTGCTTTCGTTATCCATCGAAATTCGATCGTGCCGCTTTTTCCGTTGGCATAGATCGCTTGCACCTCACGCATAACATGTTCTTTATCGGCGGGATGGATCAAGTCCAGCCAAAGACCGGGAAGCGAAATGCATTCGGCAACGGTATAGCCGGTCATTGTTTCAATGTAATCGCTAATGAAGGCAAACCGCCGGGTCGATTCTCCTGGCTCTATCCGATCTGTTGTTTCCCAGACGACTCCTTCGATGTTTGAAACGACGTTGTTCAGACGTGCGTGGTGGCTTTCGATCTCTTTTGACAGGCGAATGGTCTCATCGTTTGCCTCGACAAGCTCGGCCGTTCTTTCGACGACACGCTGTTCGAGGCCTTCGTTGGCTGAGTTGAGATCGAATGTGGCTTTCCTAAGTTTGATAAAGACGTAGCCGACGAACGCGAGAAGCAGAACGGAGATGATGTAAAGCATCCATCTATAGACACTTGCCCGTTCCTGCGACTCGCCGTAGGCAACGTCGTTATAGGCGATCATCTCTTCGACGCTCTCCTCCGTCGGTATTGAAACGATTCGACGGACGATGTCGTCGAGCTCAGGTTTCAGGTCGATTATCGTTTTGGCATGGGAAAGGGCGATGTCAAGATCCGTATCCGTATCCGTATCCGTATCCGTATTCGAATTGCCACCCTTGCCGGTGCTTTTTAGCTTCTCGATTTGGTTCGCGATGTCGGCTCTCAGGTCACGATCGCCGTTCAGGTAGAAGGCGAGCGTGTCGCGGTACAATTGGTCAAGCGATTCTTCGTACGGCACCGCATTAACGGTCACGGGGTCGTTTATCGAATTAGAGACCGCTACGGGAAAATATCGTATCGAATTGCCGAGGATCGCGTTACGTGATTTAAACCGCTCGATAAGACTTTCTTTTTCAGACTGGAGTGTCTGATATTTAAGAATTTGATCGCTTAGTTCGGCCTGACGGTCCCCATCCAGAAATGGCGGTTGGCTTTTGAGCCGCTCGACTATCGCTCTTATTTGATCATTTTCGTCTATGAGGTCGTCGTATGTGGTCCGTATGCCAAATCGCGATTCGACAACAGACCTATCGAGCGTGGCGTCGGCCTCCTCTAATCTCCGCAGATCTTGTTCGAATTGGCTGTGTACCTCCGAACTTATGCCGCTAGATCTAACAAACAGGAATGACATTAGTGCTATCATTCCGGCGCCGATCAGTGCTTGTTTGATGAGAGGTTTCATTATCTTGCGTATCGTGTGTATTCGCCATCTAGCGTTCTCAGGAATCCGACGATCAGGTCGATCTCATTCACCGATAATTTGCGGCCAAGTTGATAACGGCTCATGGTGGCGACGGTGTCCTCAAGTGTTTTACCGGTTCCGTCGTGGAAGTATGGATTTGTTTGGCTGATATTCCGCAGACTCGGCACCTTGAAAACGTAACGGTCGCGTTCGTCGCCGGTCACGTTAAATCGCCCATAATCGGCTTTGCTGATATTCCCGCGATCCTTGAAATAGGATCCCATGACACCAAATTCCTGAAAGAGGTTCCCGCCGATATTTATGCCCTGATGGCAACTCGAACAGCCGACCGTTTTGAAAGTCCGGTAACCTTCCTTTTCATCGCTGGTGAGAGCGTCCAGGTCACCGAGCAAATAAAGATCAAATCGTGAGTTTGGCGTAGTAAGCGATCGTTCATAGGTGGCGATCGCGTCTTTGATGTTTTCTGCTCTGATCCCATCGCGATAGATAGACGCAAACTCCGCAACAGATTCAGGAGTCTGTTCGAGTTTATTGATCACATCTTGCCAGTTCGTGGCCATCTCGAGATCGGAATGTATCGGGCCGTCTATCTGGCCTTCTACCGACGGAGCCCGTCCGTCCCAAAACTGCCTAAAATTTAAAGAGGAATTGAAGACGGTCGGGGCATTGATCTCGCCAGTTTGCCCGTCGATCCCGATGGATTTGCTCCGTTGATCGGTGCCGCCGAGGCTCAACGAGTGACAAGAAACGCAGGACACCGAATTATCCCGTGAAAGCCTCACATCATCAAAAAGTTTTTCGCCGAGCGCGACCTTTGCGCCGTCGAGCTCGATATTTGTCGGGATCGGAACGATGGGTTCGAAACTGCGTGGTTTGTCGGGGTTCCGGGTCATGTCCGGCATCACAGTCGCGATCCGAGAGCTAGATCTGCATACCGCCAAAAATCCGGCGCACGCCAACAAAATACCTACGGCTACGACCTTTATGATCTTCGTTTTTGATTTCATTATTTCAGTTCAGTACAAGATCGCCAGCCCTTGTAAATAAAGTGGGAAGGCCCGTATTTATTGGGTCTCACGCATCCGCGAGATCGATTCGTACAAATCGATATTCACCATATCGGCACGTCGGGCCGTAATCTTAATGTGCGTTTCCCGTCGCGGCATCATATTTGCACTTAGGGTTGATCGATACGATCTTTTGACGTATCGGCATCAAATGAGCAATCTGTCGATCAAGAAAATACTAAACCGGGCCAACACCCTTTCTCACCTAACGGTTCCGATCGCAGCGGTAGTGATACTGCTTGTGCTGCTCGTGCCGTTACCAGCGTTTTTGCTTGATGTTCTGATCAGCATCAACCTGATGATGTCGGTTGTGATCCTTTTGTCGGCGATGTATGCGATCGAACCGGTCAAATTCACGTCATTTCCAAACATCCTTTTGCTATCGACTCTCTTTCGTCTCGCCCTCAATCTAGCGACTTCGCGGTTGATCCTGACTAACGGAAACTCCGGGCCAACTGCGGCCGGTGCTGTTATCAAAGCCTTCGGTGAATTTGTCATCGGCGGAAACTATGTCGTCGGGGTCGTGATATTTCTGATCTTGCTCGTGATCCAGTTTTTGGTCGTCAACCATGGTGCGGTCCGCACGTCCGAGGTCACTGCCCGATTCACTCTTGACGCGATGCCCGGTAAACAGATGGCTGTTGACGCCGATCTGGCGGCCGGAATGATCGACGAAACGCAGGCGAAACAACGCCGCGAAGATATCAGCCAGGCCGCTGAGTTTCACGGGGCAATGGATGGCGCGATCCGCTTTACTCAACGTGACGCCGTCGCTTCGATAATTATTGTCGCCGTGAATATCTGCGCCGGGTTTGCGATCGGTGTATTTCAGCATGGCCTCGCACTTGCAGACGCTCTGAAAAATTACACGATCCTGACCGTCGGCGACGGCGTTGCGGCAGCGGTACCGTCGCTTTTTATTTCGGTCGCCGCCGCAGTTATTACAACGCGTTCGGCGACGACATCGAGCATGGGCGCCGAAATGAGCGGCCAATTATTAACAAACCCGAGGCCGCTGATCATATCGGCCGCCGTGTTGATCTTTTTGGGGATCCTGCCGGGAATGCCTCACTTCGCATTTCTATCGCTTGCATTTGGCGTTGGTGGCGTCGGTTTTCTGTCAATGCAGCAGGCCAAATCGACTGCGGAAAAAGCTCAGGACGACAAAGATATAGAGAAGCGGGCGGAAACGGCCAGCCTGCCTGAAAAGATGGAGAGTCTGCTCAAGGTCGATTCGCTTGCTCTCGAGGTCGGATACGGGCTTATCGGGCTCGTCAGCGGCGATGATTCATTTCTTAACCGGATCCGCGAGATCCGGCGCCAATCGGCGATCGAGATGGGAATCGTTGTGCCGTCGGTTCATGTTACAGACAACCTGCAGCTACCGCCAAGGGAATATTCCGTGCTCCTAAAAGGGGAAAAGATCGCCGGCGGCGAGGTTCATCCAGATGGTTATATGGCGATCGATCCGGGCGTGGTTCGAGAAAAGGTAGATGGTATAGAGACGTCCGATCCGGCCTTTGGAATGCCTGCTGTATGGATCCGCCGTAACGAAGACCGCGACCGTGCCGTATCGGCCGGGTACACCGTCGTCGATGCCACCACAGTGGTCTGTACACATCTTGCAGAGATCATAAAGCTCTACGCGCATGAACTGCTCGGTAGACAAGAAACCCGCACGCTTTTGGACACCCTTGCCGAAACGCACCCGAAGACCGTCGAAGAGGCAACTCCGAAAGTTCTGTCCCTTGGTGAGATCCAGCGAGTCTTGCAAAATCTGCTTCGCGAGCGGGTTCCGATCCGTGATCTCGCGACGATCCTAGAATCAATCACGGATGTCGGTGTCCTGACGCACGATGTCAATGCATTGACGGAAGCGGCCCGTGTGTCGCTTGCCAGAACGATCTCCGGAGGCCTCATGAACGAGAGCGGCGACCTTACTGTTTTGACGCTTGACCCGCATCTGGAGACACAGTTGGCGGAACGTCTCGGACTGCTCGGCGGGGCCTCGCACCAAGCAATAGAGCCTGAATTCGGCAAAAAACTACTCGAGAAGATCGAGACCGCATGCCGTGCAACAGTGATGCCTCAGCCCGTGGTTTTGTGCTCGTCGATGGTGCGTCCGCACCTGAGAAAACTAACGGAACGCTTCTTGCCTGATCTGGTAGTGCTGGCTCACGGAGAGATCGCCCCTAATGTACGGCTCGTATCGATCGGAACTATCAGCTAGAGAACGCAGACAAAAAGGAGTAACCCAAAATTATGATGGACGTAAAAAAATATCGCGCAGCTACCACACTTGAGGCTCTCGAATTGGTCAAGGGCGAACTCGGCGAAGAGGCTTTTGTTCTCGGCACCAAAGCGGTCAAAACCGGTGGATTTCTGGGATTTGGCACAAAGCGTGAGATTGAGATCAGTGCTGCCCTTTCTTTGTCGACGGATAAACCGGCAAGAAATGAAGGGTTCAGGTCGACAGGGATACTCAATCTGACGGACGATCTTCCTGCGACCCCTTTGTCTGCCGCCAAATTGAACAAGTACAAAAAAGAAAGCCTGATGTCAGCTCTTTCTTCGCAAGCGGTCTCGACCGTCGATAATAGCGGTCTTGAAAGGCCGAAGTTCGAAAATGTCGATCCGGGCCAGATCGAGCTCGTCGAGATAAGCTCCGAAGCACCGCGCATCGTACATCCGAGACGTGAGCCCGTAAAAAGGCCTGAGCCACAGGCGGCGCCAGTAGTGGCCGCGGTACCGTCCGAGACGCAATCGGCACCGGTGATCAACCGCGATTTCGAACTTTTAAGAGCGGAGATGCGTGAGGTCAAATTCTCTCTCGGAGCATTCGCTAATCGCCAAAACGCAAATCATTGGAACGACGAGATCGACCTCGACCTCTTTACCGATACCGTCGACGGGTCGTTTCGCGACCTGTATACGGAGCTTACGGCGACCGGGCTTTCCGGCACGATCGCCCGCAAATATGTCGGGGAGATNATTCCCAATTATCGCGGCCAACACGTCAATACCAGCCGGCTAACCCGTGCGACCCTCCAGCGGGCAATATCGTCACTGATCGATTTCGTTCCCGATCCTTTTGAGGCCAACGGCCCGGTCGTAATGGCAATGATCGGCTCGACCGGAGTTGGGAAGACGACCACAATCGCCAAGCTCGCTGCCCGCGTAGCCCTTTATCAGCATCGTCGTGTTGAGATGATCACTCTCGACACATACCGGATCGCAGCGGTCGAACAGTTAAAGACCTACGCCGAGATCATAGGTGCCGGATGTCAGGTGGTACGTTCCGTTTTCGAACTCGACGCGGTCCTTCGCCGCCTTCCGGCGGACGCAACCGTGCTGATCGACACCACCGGCCGTAATCCGCATGACCTCGCCGACCAATTTGAAGTTTCGGACTATTTGCAGCAGCGTCCCGAGATCCGCAAATGTCTTGCGATCCAGGCGACCACCCACCCAATCGATGTCTTGGCGGCAATTAAGAAATTTGAGATGTATGGGGCTGATTGCCTCGCGCTGACCAAGATCGATGAAACGGTTCGCCCCGGAGCGGTCATCGAGACCGTTGCCGAAAGCGGCCTACCGCTCGCATATATATGTGCCGGCCAACGCGTTCCGGAAGACCTACACGTTGCTACGGCGGAAACATTGACTCACAAGATCCTCGGCAGCCGGATCGCGACACCATTCATGAGGGCAGCAGCATAGATTTGATAAACAAAACAAAATGAACGACCAAGCGACAACATTAAGAAATATGGCATTCGAGATGCCGACACTCCATCGGACAACAAAAACTTTTCCGCCGCAGCCCGGTAGCTGCAGCCTGGCAGTCACGGGCGGCAAAGGCGGCGTAGGCAAATCTAATTTGTCGGTGAATCTCGCCCTCGAACTTGGTTCGCTGAACTACAAGGTCGGGCTGCTGGATGCTGACTTTGGCCTGGCGAATGCTGACCTTCTCTGCGGCGTAACGCCGGCGTTCCATCTCGGCCATGTTGTCGAAGGGACAAAAGAACTCGAGGACATCACGATTGCTCTAACCGAAAACGTTGAATTGATACCAGGCGGCAGCGGTGTCGAAGAGCTGGCGAATTTCTCACTCGCCTCGCGTCCCGGCGTTTTTGCTCAGATGCGGGCAATGGAAGAAACGCTGGATTTTATGCTCATCGATACGGCAGCAGGTATTGCTGAAAATGTGTCGGGTGTTCTCGATTCGGCATCCGAGGTGATCGTCGTAGTTACACCGGAACCGACGTCGATCGTTGATGCCTATGCAACTATCAAGGTTCTACTTCGGCGGTCACCGCAAAAGCCCGTGTCGATCGTCATCAACAATGTGATCGGCGTCGGGGACGCAGAAGATGTCTTTCAGTCGATCCGGGGTGTTGTCCGCAGTTTTCTCGGGCGGAGCATCGATTTTCTTGGGATGATCCCGCATGACATGCAGGTCCAGGAAGCGATACGTGAACAGGTNCCGGTCGTNCATTACTCTCCAAATTCGCCGGCCAGCCGTGCGATCCGGCTCATCGCAAAACAACTCCATGCTCGCCGCACCAGCGGTTCCTCCCAGCTCAAAGTCCATTCGTTTTGGGAAGCATTGGCCGGAAATTAAGCACCTTGAACCGCCGAAATAGATCAAAATAATGAGCGTATACACAGCAACCACAATCTACAACANCACAGCGGTTATCGCGATCGGCTCACAGTTTCCGGAATCTCGTGAGGATCTGATCTTGTCCCATCTTCCAAAGGTAAGATTTATAGCCGACCGGATCGCCGCGAAGCTGCCGCCGTCGGTCGAGCGCGACGATCTCTACGGAGCCGGCGTCGTTGGCTTGATCGATGCAGTAGAGAGATATGACGCAGCCCGGGGAATTGCATTTACGACATTTGCCGAAAAGCGGGTTCGCGGTGCGATCCTCGACAATTTACGATCGCTCGATTGGGCATCCCGCTCAACCCGCCGGCGTGGCCGGGCGGTAAAACTCGCCTTTTCCGCTCTTGAACAGGAACTCGGCAGGACAGCGACCGATGCGGAAGTTGCGGAAAGACTCAAACTGCCGGTTAGCGAGGTTCGCGAGATCCTACAGGATCTCCACGGCCTAAGCGTGGCAAACCTTGACGANCGCAACGAATTGACCGGTCTTAGAGTCGGCGATCTTATCTCGGACGACAGGATCTCTCATTTTGAAAGTTTTGAAAACGGCGAGGATAAAAAGCGCCTTGCCGCCGCGATCGACCAGCTTCCGAAACGCGAACGTCAGGTCATCGCTCTCTACTATCTCGAAGAACTAACAATGAAGGAGATCGGCGAGGTTCTGGACGTCACCGAATCGCGAGTCTCGCAGATCCGGTCGCAGGCGATCTCGAGGTTGCGGCNAAGCCTTAGAAATAACTAAAAATGAACCCGAACAGCGATATATTATCACCAGACGAAATGTCAGCNCTNTTGCCCGAAACTCCGGCAAAGGCTGACAAGGACACCGCCCGTAAAAGAGGCGCTGTCCCGTACAATTTTCGCCGGCCGGACCGTCTTTCAAAGGAGCAGGTCAGTTCGCTCTATCTGCTCCATGACCTGTTTGCCCACAATCTTTCATCCAGCTTGCCGTTGTTCCTGCGCTCGGTGTCCGAGGCAAATCTGATCTCGGTCGAGCAGCAGAGCTATGGCGACTATATCCGCGGACTGTCGGATCCAACCACGATCTTTACAGTTGCAGCAAATTCACTTAGAGGTGTTTTTATTGTCGAATTGAATGCGTCCATCGCATTTCCAGTGATCGACCGAATGCTCGGCGGCGAGGGACAGGGGCTCAACGAGATACGCGGGGCGACCGATCTCGAAATGAAGGTGCTCGAAGGGTTCGTCGCCGTCATTGCTGAGAATTACCGTGAAGCGTGGAAGGCGTATGTCGAATTCGAAACCGAGATCATCGGCCGTGAGACGCGTCCGCAACTGCTACAGATAGTATCTCCGAATGAGATCGTTGCGACGGTGGTATATCAGATACAGATCGGTGAGTCGACCGGAATGATGAGCATTTGTCTTCCGGTCGCGATGCTGGAATCAGTGATCGAGAAATTTACCAGATCGTCATATTCGTCCGGCGACCCCACTGCCCCGGAAGCGACAAATTCCCTGCTTAAAACTCT
>JGI24770J26754_10000615_pt1 | contig 25347 bp, 26 predicted proteins | sample LakOneMetagenome_FD_26754 | JGI IMG/M metagenome (IMG submission 26754) | reverse complement strand
ACCTGACGAGCCCCCGCCAGCACGGCCGCCAGTGAATTGGAGACGGCCAGTCCCAGATCGTTGTGACAATGTACCGACCAGACTACCTTGTCGGCATTCGGCACGCGCTCGATCAGCTGGCGCATNGTCTCGGCATACTGGAAAGGAATANTGTAGCCAACCGTGTCCGGCACGTTGATGGTCGTCGCACCGGCCTTAATGACCTCCTCGAAAATACGGCAGAGAAAATCAATTTCCGAACGACCGGCATCCTCAGCCGAGAACTCAACGTCATCGGTGTATTCGCGCGCCCAGGCGATGGACTTTATGGCCTGCTCGACCACTTGGTCCGGCGACATGCGCAACTTTTTCTCCATATGAATCGGAGAAGTTGCAATAAAGGTATGAATCCGCCCGGACTTGGCTGGCTGGATTGCCTCGCCCGCACGGCGAATATCGTTCTCATTGGCCCGCGCCAATGAACAAATGGTTGAATCCTTGATAGCGTGGGCAATAGCGTGAATGGAATCAAAATCGCCCGGCGAAGCTGCCGCAAACCCTGCCTCAATGACATCGACCCGCATTTTTTCCAACTGACGCGCAACACGAATCTTTTCTTCCCGGGTCATCGACGCACCAGGACTCTGCTCACCATCTCGCAGGGTCGTATCGAAAATAACAAGATGCTGTTTCATTATCTGCTCCGCGAAATCACTAACTCTTGCGCTTGGCCAGGCCTATCGCTGCCTGCACATAACCCGACAAACCATAAATCAGGAAAAATCCGAACAAAGCCATTTCCGGACTGAGTGAAACCAGGGCGAACCCCAGCGCAATCGCTGCGACCGCAACAAATGGAACGCTCTTGCGCAAATTGACATCCTTGAAGCTGTAGTAACGGATATTTGAAATCATCGTCACACCAGCAAAAATAGTCAGCCCACAAGCCAGCCAGCGGACATCGCTGCCGGAGATTCCGGAAACAATCATCACCCAGACCAAGCCAGCTACCAAGGCTGCCGCAGCTGGCGAAGGCAAGCCCTGAAAATAGCGCTTATCCATCACTTCCAGCGTCGTATTAAAGCGCGCCAGGCGCAGGGCGGCACCAACACAATAGACGAACGCAGCTATCCAACCCAGGCGCCCCATGTCGCGCAACGCCCATTCATAGATGACCAGCGCAGGTGCAGCACCGAAGCTGACCATATCGGACAGCGAATCATATTCAGCACCAAACGCAGACTGGGTATGGGTCAGACGAGCTACTCTGCCATCCAGGCCATCAAGGACCATGGCAATAAAAATCGCCATGGCTGAGCGCTCGAAATCCCCCTGCATTGCCTGAACAATGGCAAAGAATCCGGCAAACAGGGCCGCAGTGGTGAACAAATTGGGCAGCACGTAAATGCCGCGCCTCTTCAACTCGGGATTAAACAGGGCTTTACGGGATTTGAGTTCGGTCATGGGTCACAGGTAGAACTACGATCGCAAAAGGATACACCCGAGGCTACCAGAATCCGCAAATAACAAGGGCGGTGCAGATTCCCACACCGCCCATTGCGGGATAGAGCCAAGCATCAAGCCCTACCAAGGTGCCAGCAAGATCAGTTCTTGGACTGGTCGACCAGCTTGTTCTTCTTGATCCACGGCATCATGTCACGCAACTGACCACCGACGATCTCGATCGGATGTACGGCATTCAGACGACGACGGGCAGTCATGGCCGGATAATTGGTCTTGCCTTCCTGAATGAACATCTTGGCGTATTCACCGGTCTGGATACGCTTAAGTGCGTTGCGCATGGCAACACGCGACTGCTCATTGATAACTTCGGTACCGGTAACATACTCACCATACTCTGCATTGTTGGAGATGGAGTAGTTCATGTTGGCGATGCCGCCTTCATACATCAGGTCAACGATCAGCTTCAGCTCGTGCAGACACTCGAAGTAAGCCATCTCCGGCGCGTAGCCAGCTTCAGTCAGCGTTTCGAAACCCATCTTGACCAGTTCTACAGCGCCACCACAAAGGACTGCCTGTTCACCAAACAAGTCTGTTTCAGTTTCTTCGCGGAAGTTGGTTTCGATGACGCCGCCCTTGGTACCGCCGTTGGCAGCAGCATAAGACAGGGCGATATCCTTCGACTTGCCGGATTTGTCTTGATAAATGGCGATCAGTGAGGGCACACCGCCACCCTTCAGGTACTCGGAACGAACCGTATGGCCTGGACCCTTGGGGGCTACCATGATCACATCAAGATCTGCGCGCGGCACAACTTGGTTGTAATGAACATTGAAACCATGAGCGAAGGCTAGCGTAGCCCCCTTCTTGATATTCGGCTCAATGTCATTCTTGTAAACATCGGGAATGTTTTCATCCGGCAACAGGATCATAACCAGATCAGCCGCCGCAACGGCTTCAGCAACTTCGGCAACCTTCAGGCCAGCACCTTCAGCCTTGGACCAGGACGCGCCGTTCTTGCGCAATCCAACCGTCACATTGACGCCTGAGTCGCGCAGATTCTGGGCGTGAGCATGGCCTTGCGAGCCATAACCAACGATGGTGACGTTCTTGCCCTTGATCAGGGAGAGATCGGCGTCCTTGTCGTAATAAACTTTCATGAAATCCTCTTTATGTACAGATAGTTAGACTTTAAGAATACGATCGCCACGACCGATGCCGCAAACACCGGTTCGGACGGTTTCGAGAATCAGACCACCATCAAGGGCGGCGATAAAGGAGTCAAGCTTGGAGCTTGCGCCGGTCAACTCGATCACGTAGGTCGATTCCGTAACATCGATAATACGTCCACGGAAAATATCGGCCATTCGCTTCATCTCTTCGCGATCCTTCCCCGTAGCACGAACCTTGATCAGCATCAGTTCGCGTTCGACATGAGCGGCTTCGGAGAGATCTACCACTTTGACCACATCAATCAGCTTATTGAGCTGCTTGGTGATCTGCTCCAACACCTCATCTGACCCCCGGGTAAGGATGGTCATGCGAGACAAAGAAGAATCTTCCGTCGGCGCCACAGTCAGCGATTCAATGTTATAGCCCCGTGCCGAGAACAATCCAGCCACACGCGATAGCGCACCTGATTCATTTTCGATCAGGATGGAAATGATATGTCGCATTATTTTTTCTTTCATCACTTACAGGTCTTCAGCGAGAATCATTTCCGTCAAGCCTTTTCCAGCGGCGACCATTGGGAAGACATTTGCCACGGGATCAATGATGAAATCCAGGAATACGAGATCATCTTTGTGGTCAATGAAGGCCTTTCGCAAGGCCGGCTCGACATCTTCTGGCTTCTCGACCTTGATACCAACGTGACCATAAGACTCTGCCAGTTTCACGAAATCAGGCAACGAGGTCACGTAAGACTGCGAATAGCGCTTGGAATAAAACATTTCCTGCCACTGGCGAACCATACCCAGCATACCGTTGTTCAAGTTAATAATCTTGATCGGGAAACCATACTGTTTACAAGTCGACAGCTCCTGAATACACATCTGGATTGAACCTTCACCAGTTACGCAAGCCACCTGCGCATCGGGATTGGCCATAAACACCCCCATGCCATATGGCAAGCCCACCCCCATGGTTCCCAAGCCACCCGAGTTAATCCAGCGTCGCGGCTTGTCGAACTTGTAATACTGGGCGGCAAACATCTGATGTTGACCGACATCAGACGTGACAAAGGCATTGCCACCCGTCACCTCATACAGCTTCTCGATCACAAACTGCGGCATGATGTGCTCAGACTGCTTGTATCGCAACGAATCACGACTACGCCACTCTTCAATCTGTTTCCACCAGCTGGCGACATCGGGATCAGCATTGAAGCCGCCGCCGTCGATCAATTTCAGTATCTCATCGAGTACATCATTGACATTGCCAACAATAGGCACATCGACCTTGACCCGCTTGGAAATTGACGACGGGTCGATGTCGATATGAATGACCCGACGCTTTTCTTCACCAAAATGCTCCGGATTACCAATCACGCGATCATCAAATCGAGCACCAATGGCAAGAATTACATCCGAGTAATGCATAGCATTATTCGCTTCAAAGGTGCCATGCATCCCGAGCATGCCCACAAACTGCTTGTCTGTCGCGGGATAGCCACCCAGCCCCATCAGAGTGTTGGTCACAGGGAAATTAAGTTTGTGCGCCAACTCGGTCAGCTTCTGAGAAGCATCCGACAGAATTACACCACCGCCGGTATAGATAATCGGACGCTTGGCTTCCTGCAGAATCTGAACCGCCTTCTTGATCTGCCCGAGATGCCCCTTGACGACCGGGTTGTACGAGCGCATCTGGATCGATTTCGGATACTCGAATTCGCACATTTGTGCCGTAATATCTTTGGGGATATCAACCACTACTGGACCTGGGCGACCAGTCGAGGCAATGTGAAAAGCCTTCTTGATGGTGACCGCCAGATCTTTGACATCCTTGACCAGGAAATTATGTTTCACGCAGGGGCGGGTAATACCAACCGTGTCGCACTCCTGGAAGGCGTCCTGACCAATATAGAAAGACGGCACCTGCCCCGTCAGGACGACCATCGGGATCGAATCCATGTAGGCCGTGGCGATACCTGTAACGGTATTGGTTACCCCTGGCCCTGATGTCACCAAGGCCACCCCGACCTTCTGTGATGATCGCGAGTAAGCATCTGCCGCATGAACAGCAGCCTGTTCATGCCGTACCAAGATATGCTTAACCTGATCCTGCTTAAAAAGGGCATCATAAATGTGTAGTACGGACCCGCCCGGGTAACCGAAAACACAATCGACCTTTTCTTCTTGCAGGCACCTGATTACAATTTCTGCACCGCTAATCATCATTCTTCAGCCTAAAAAAGCTATTGCTTAAAAGGGCGTAACCTTAATCGACCGACCATTTTCGGTCAAGGTTTCCCAGCATTTCACTATAATGCTCGAGAATTTTCGGAAGAGACAACCCTGTCATCCCCCCAACAACTTTCAAGCTTTCTTGAATCCGTCGAGCGCAGAGCCTTTAAACAGGCAATCTTCGCCGTTCGCGACGAAGAGGTTGCTCTGGACATAGTCCAGGACGCCATGCTCAAGCTGGCCGAAAAATATGGCGACCGCCCGGACGAAGAGTATCCGATGCTCTTCCAGCGCATCCTCCAGAACACCATCAGGGACTACTATCGACGCAGCAAAGTGCGCTCCATGTGGACAACATTGCTGTCTGCCTTCACACCTGATGACGAAGAAGACTACGATCCTCTGGAAACCCTTGCTGCTGACGAAGACGACACCGGGCCTCGAACCCCAGAAAGCAAATTGCAGCAAGCGCAAACGCTGAATCTCATTGACGAAGAGATCAAAAAATTGCCTGCGCGTCAACGTGAAGCCTTTTTAATGCGTTATTGGGAAGACATGGACGTGGCCGAAACCGCGGCCGCGATGGGCTGTTCAGAAGGCAGTGTCAAAACCCATTGTTCACGCGCAACTCACGCACTAGCAACCGCCCTGTCGGCTAAAGGCATCAAATTATGAACGAAGCACGTTATGCTTCTCGAATCCGGCAAACGCTGAATTACGGCTTGAAAGATATCTCGCCAGCAGCCTCGCGGCGACTAGAGGCTGCACGTCATTTGGCGCTGGCAAGGCAAAAGCACGTTACTTTGGAGATAGCACCAGTTGGTGCAAAGGCGGCCACATTTCGATTAACGCCGCAAACACCCATTCTCAAACAGGCTTTTGCGGCACTGGCGCTGTTGCTAGGCATGTGGATTTCGTTTTACTGGCATAGCGACCAATACGTTACCGAACTGGAAGCAGTCGACACCGCATTGCTAGCTGACGACCTTCCGCCTGACGCTTTTCTGGACAGCGACTTCTTCGAATGGTTAAAAGACGACTCGCCGGAGGAGTGATCCTCTGCCTGATGTTGATTTCCGCTATTGCCTCTGGTCCACCAGCCACGGCGATTATTGGCACGCCACCGCAACCCGGCTGGAGCCAACTGACGTCGCAACAAAAAGCCATCCTTGCTCCGCTCTCCAAAGACTGGGAGAAAATGGAGAACATACGCAGGAAAAAGTGGTTAGGCATTGCAGCGCACTACCCCACCATGAAGCTGGATGAACAGCAACGCATGCAGGACCGGATAAGAGAGTGGGCTGACCTGACACCAGAACAGCGCAGCAGAATTCGCACCACTTACAAGGATTTCAATCAACTACCTCCCGAGCAAAAACTGGTGGTCAAGCAAAAATGGGAAGCCTACACAAACCTTCCCGCAGAACAGCAAAAACGAGTGCGTGACGAAGGAAAATCCTCCAAACTCCTGCCCTCGTCGAAAGACTCCACCAGTGCTACCCCCTTGCAGTAGCGGCCTCCATATCAACAGAAACGACAGATCACCCATGCAAAACAATTTTCTACCAGGCATCAGGCGCCGCTTGGTCTGCATGCTGTACGAGGGCCTTGTCGTGTTTTCGATTCTGCTGATCGGTTTTTTGTTACCGCAGATCGTCCTGTCAGGCTTTGGCCATTCATTGACGCCGAGAACGCTATGGCTGCACGTCATCATATTGCTGATGGTTTACTTTGTTTGGTGCTGGCTCAATGGCGGCCAGACTCTGCCCATGAAAACATGGAAACTTCGCGTCGTTGATGCTGGCGGGTCACCACTACGGCCAGCGCAGGCAGTCCTGCGATACCTGGCTGCGTGGCCAAGCATCCTTTTGCTTGGCGTGGGCGTCTTTTGGGCCTTATTTGACAAGGACAAGCAGTTTCTGCACGACAGAATTGCTGGAACGCAAATTATCGCGGCTAACTGATTATCGTCGCTCAACCCACCACAACATCCCCATCGCAGCAATTAGGAACATCGCTGCCGGCGCTGTGGCACTGGCAAACGGTGGCCAGGAATTGATCACGCCAAGATTTGAGAACAACCCGTTCAGCGCATAAAAAAGAATGCCCAACATGACTCCGGCAAAGATTTTGAGGCTGACGCCGCCTACCCTGTCATGGGAATAGCCGAACGGTAAAGCCAAGGCGACCATCACTAGCGCCGTCAGCGGATAAATCAGTTTTTTCCAGAGAGCAATCTGGTAACGCTCAGCTTTCTGCTTGTTCTCCACGAGATGCTGGGTGTAATTGAACAAGCCATAGAGTGACATGTGCTCTGGTGAAACCATCAAAATCGACAATAAATCCGGGTTGACCGCAGAATGCCACTCGCTATTCTGGCTAGACTCAACTCGCGAAACATCACCGTCGAGCACCGTCCTCACCACATTTTTCAATGTCCAGATATCCGGCAACTGAAAACTTGCCTCTTTTGCTTCAGTGACAGATTCCAGCGTGTTATTTTTTGAGAACCGGTAAATCCTGACCCCCTCCAGCGTTGAATCCGGGTTAGCTTTACGAATATTGATAAAACTGCGCCCATCCTTGATCCACAAGCCGCTATCCAGGCCACTGCGTGCGACGACCTTGCTTAATGCTTTGGCCTTGATTTCCTGGGCAAGGCGTTCGCTGAACGGCACGAGCAACTCACCGACCAAAAAGGTAAGGACTGCAAGCACAACAGCGGCCCTAAACAATGTCAGCAACAACTCCATTGTCGCCAACCCAGAAGCACGCAGGACAGTAATCTCTGAATGCCTCGCCAACGTGGACAGCGCATACAACGACCCGATCAATGCTGCGATGGGAATCAGTTCATACACCAAGCCAGGCAAGCCCAGCGCCACAAAAAGGGCCGCCCGCCCTGCCGTGTAGTCCGCCCTGCCAACATTACGAAGTTCATCGACAAAATTGAAGAAAGTGAACAAGGCCAAAAAGGCCACCAACACGAGCAACACGGAGGCAAGAACCTCGCGCATCAGGTAGCGCTGGTAGATGCTTGATCTAAACACCTGAACTCCTCTGCCAGGGCATCTTGATCGCAATTCGTCGATAGAAGAGGATCACCAGCGGCACCAGCATCAACGCGTGAATAGCCCAAACGCCTATCCAGAACGATAACTTTCCTTGAGCAACCCACGCCTGAGCGACCCACAGGAGATTGCTGTAGATGGCATAAATCAATACGGCAATGAGCATATTGGCGGAACGACCTGCACGTGGATTGACATATGAAAGCGGTATAGCCAGCAGCGCCAGAATCAAGGCGGATATTGGAATACCAATTCTCCAAAGCAGCTCACCACGTGCCTTGTTGCTATCTTCCTGCAGCAACTCTATGGAGGACATCCGATTGGGCAAGCGCTCGGTAGGCTTTGCTTCGCCATCTTCAGTACGGACCTTGTATCGTTCAAACTCCATGATGCGAAACTCGGGTGTTCCCGGTTCAACTTCATAACGGCGCCCATTTTCCAGAACCACAAAGCGATCACCATTTTCCGCGAATTCCTGGTACCCGCGATCCGACACGACGACACCCAATTTTCCTTCCTGAAAACTGGCTACAAAAATATTGCCCAATGCCGTTTCCCCGTCGGCCAGCGCCTCAACAAAAAAGACCCGCTTACCCGCTTTTGTTTCCTGGAAAACCCCGGGAGATATCTGCGACGCATCGCTACGCGCCGACAACACCTGCCGATACTGCGCGGTGTTCAAATTGGCCCATGGCGAGAGAAAGCCTGCGAGTGCCGCAATAACTAGAACAAATGGCAGCGCAAACGCAAGAACCGGGCGCACCCACGCTGTAAGCGGCAAGCCACAGGAAAACCAGACCACCATCTCAGAATCCCGGAAAGCGCGCGAGAGACTCAGCAGGATAGACACAAAAAGCATCAGGCTCAGCACGAGAGGCATCAGATTCAGCAAGGCGAACCCGAGCAGCGAGGCAACCGCCTCAGGCACAATACGGCCACCGACGGCCTCTTTGAGGAGGCGAATCAACAGGATGGAAGCCAGGATAGCCAGCAGAGCAACACTGATGCCGGCGGCTGCCTGAGCAAACTCGCGCCGTACGGCGCGTTCGAATATCATGCTTTGACGAAACCGAAAAAATGCGAGGATAATCCCTCGGAAACCGATATTTCCTTGACCAGGAGCAGCTTGTGGAATTTAGCATAAAAAGTGGCAGCCCGGAGAAACAGCGCAGTGCTTGCGTCGTCGTCGGGATTTTTGAATCGAGGAAACTGACACTTCCGGCTGAATTGCTCGACAAAGCCTCAGGTGGCTATATCTCCGACATTATTCGGCGCGGCGACATGGAGGGCAAATCGTCCAGCACTCTGTTGCTGCAAAACGTTCCCGGCACCCTGTGTGATCGCGTTCTACTGGTTGGTCTGGGCAAGGAAAAAGAATTCCGCGAGAAGGAGTTTGGGGTTGCGATCAGTACGACCGTAAAAGTGCTGAATGAAACAGGCGCTTTCGACGCGTCGATATTCCTGACCGAACTTGCGGTCAAAAAACGTAGCGTAGGCTGGCGAGTTCGCCAGGCCACGTTGCTAGCACTCGATACAACCTACAAATTCGACCAGTTCAAAAGCAAGAAGGAAGAGGTCCGGCGTCCGTTACGCAAGCTGACTTTCAGTGTTGAACGACGCAACGAACTGACCGCTGCTGAAACGGCTTTGAATCAAGGCCTTGCCATCGCAGAAGGAGTGGCGATGACCAAGACACTCGGCAACCTACCCCCCAATGTCTGTCATCCGACCTATTTGGCGGAACAGGCACAGGCAATGGCTCAGGAGTTCAATCTCGATTGCGAAATCCTGGATCGCGCGGATATGGAAAAGCTGGGCATGCACTCGCTGCTGGCCGTTGCCAAAGGCTCGCATCAACCCCCAAAATTGATCGTTCTGAGTTACAGAGGCAACAAAGCCTCCGAAAAACCAGTTGTTCTGGTGGGAAAAGGGGTCACATTCGACACCGGCGGAATTTCATTGAAACCCGGTGCAGAGATGGATGAAATGAAATTCGACATGTGTGGTGCAGCCAGCGTCCTCGGCACCATGCAGGCAGTAGCACGTATGGCTTTGCCGATCAATCTCACCATTATTGTTCCGGCAACCGAAAACATGCCGGGTGGCAGCGCCACCCGCCCCGGGGATATCGTGACCTCGATGTCAGGCCAGACCATAGAGATTCTCAATACGGATGCCGAAGGCCGCCTGATTCTCTGCGATGCGCTGACCTATGCCGAACGCTTCGAACCAGACACAGTGATTGATGTCGCTACGCTAACCGGGGCCTGTGTCGTCGCGCTTGGCAATGTAGCTACCGGCCTGTTCGCCAACAAGGATGCGTTGGCTCGGGAACTACTGGACGCCGGCGACGACGCCTANGATCGCGCGTGGCACATGCCGCTTTGGGATGACTANCAGGAATTGCTGAAAAGNCCGTTTGCCGACATGGCCAACATTGGCGGCCGCTGGGGTGGGGCCATCTCGGCCGCCTGCTTCCTGTCCCGTTTCACCAAGAAATTCGACTGGGCCCATCTCGATATCGCNGGCACGGCNTGGAANTCNGGTGCCAGCAAGGGAGCGACTGGCCGCCCCGTTCCGCTACTCACGCATTACCTGTTGCAACGCGCAGGCCAGCTCAATTGACACAGGTGTTTTTCTATCACGGCGCGGCAGACAAACTCGCCGCCGCCTGCGCACTGTTGAGCGGTGCATATGCAAAAAAGAAGTCCGTGCTGGTTTACGCCGTCGACACGGTGGTTGCCAGCGGCATAGACCGGCTGCTCTGGACGCACTCGGCACTCAGTTTCGTGCCGCACTGCCGCGCAGATTCGCCACTGGCAACTCAAACGCCGATCCTGATTACCGACAAGCTGGATACCATTGCGCAGGACGAACGTCTGATGAACCTTAGCCAGGAAATCCCGCCAGGATTTTCACGTTTTCAAAGTCTGATTGAAGTCGTTGGCCAAGACGAGATCGACCGGACTTCTGCGCGTGACCGCGTCAAGTTTTACAAGGATCGAGGTTACGAAGTCCGCTATTTCGATCTCAGCGACCGCTAAGGAAATACCGTGCCCAGCCCAATCATCGCCCGAGCCGACGCCCTGATGCATCGCAAGCGCCAGAGCAACATCGAATATGACGACATCCCGGTATTGACCGACACCATTGATGAAGACGACGACCTCCCGATTTTGACGGATATCGCTACCGAAGCAGAACCTCAGCAACCAGCCGTTTCCGAGCATACCGAGACCCTTGTCGAACCCGTTGCCTATGAACAGCACGACGTACCATTGATGTGCGCCCCGATCGACGCCGCGCAACGCGAGCAGTTGGTCAATGAACTCGCCTGCCGCATTGAAGAACGCCTCAAGGCCGCGCTACCCCAGATCATCCATTCTACAATCAGGGATTTTCTGGCCGAGCAGGAAATGATCGCGAACAACTAGTCAGCCTGATTGCAGCCAGAAGTCCCGCACACAATTACGTCATGAATTCGAGCAACTCACGCGTATCTGCTACGGCAGAGCGACAACGATTTCCATTTTCGCTGATTTACGTAATCGCGATCGTCGCCACCTACGCCGCCATCCATGCGCTCACGCGTTTGCTTGCGTCGGGAAATCTGGGCGAGGACGACCCGCTGGACAATCTGCTCATTCAAACGCTCGCGCCGGGATATAGCGTCCAGCAAGGTCCGCTTTACGACTGGATTTTATGGCTGTTGCAGCAGATTTTCGGCACCGGCCTTCAAAGCTTCCTGCTCCTCAAATACAGCCTGCTGGTCATCATGGCCGGATGCCTTTTCCAGATCACCCGACGACTTACGCAGAGCGCGATGTGGGCCTTTATTGCCGTCGAGTCGATGGCGACGGTGTACCAGATTTTCTGGCGCTTTCATGAAGGTTTCACCCATCGCGTTGGAGCCATGGCACTGTCCGTCGCTACCGTCTGGGCCATTCTGCGCCTGGTTGACCGCCCCACCCGCGCCAACTACCTGCTAGTGTCTGTGCTGATCGGACTTGGCCTGCTTTCCGAACACATCTACGCATTTGTATTGCCGGCCACACTGCTTGCAGCGTCCCTGCAGCAGACCATGCGAGCCCGGATATTTTCGTTGCCGATGCTGATATCGACCCCGGTCGCCCTGCTGATAGCTTCTCCTTACGCCTACTGGCTGATGGCAGAGCCGTTGCGCCTGGCAGCACTGGGCACCGCCATGCTCCCGGAAATCCCCACCCATTCGCCTGCCGGTCTGGGCATGGGCCTGCGCGATGCAGCCAGCTTTCCACTGCTTGTTTTAGCGCCTTACATTGTGATTCTGCCGCTGGTCTTCCCGGCCATCTTCCGGACCATCTTCAAACAGAGTCCGTTGCGGGTGTCCAACCCCGCCCAATTCGACCCAAAGCTGTTCATTCTGCACCTTCTAATCATTGAACTTGCCGGCAACCTGTTGTTCAACGGTTTGCTCTATTCGCGCTCGAATTACGCGGTGCACAGCATTTTACCCATGCTCGTCATCGCCATACCGTGGCTCACGGCCAAAGCTCAGGAAACGGCCCCCACGCCACGACGGGTGCGCGTCTTCATGTCGATACTGCTCGCCTTCACCATCACTGCCTATGCCGTTCGCAGCGGGAATCTGTTCGTCTATGAACCCTTCTGCTCCCGATGTCGCTGGGGTGTTCCCTATGCTGACCTTGCGACCACATTGCGGGACAAGGGGTTTCATCAGGGCACCATCATTGCCCATGACCCGATGATCGGCGGCAACCTTCGGCGATTCTTTCCGGATTCCCGCATCATAGCCCCCGGCGTAGATGCTGCCCCGCCAATGGCCAATGGCCAAATCGCCATCATCTGGCCAGCCACGGGCCACGATATTCAAATCCCCGAAGAATTGCACCCTTTGGCCCCCGGCATTTCTCCTGACACGCTACCCGAAGTCATTGAATTGCCATGGAAACATCTATGGAAGCCACTGGGCTACCGAACGTCTTCCTGGGCCACCGTCATCACGGGCAGAACAGACTAGCAAGGCAGAAGCGCGAAACAATCACGGGTATAATCGAAGGTTTTCCCCATTTCTGCCAAGCCCATGGAACTCGCCAAAGCCTTCGAACCCGCCGACATTGAACGCCGCTGGTACCCCGAGTGGGAAGCCAGAAATTACTTCGCTGCCGGCGTAGACAGCAGCAAGGCGCCTGACGAGAACTTCTGCATCCTGCTGCCGCCGCCGAATGTCACCGGCACGCTGCACATGGGCCATGGCTTCAACCAGACCCTGATGGACGCGCTGACCCGCTACTACCGGATGCGCGGCCACAATACGCTGTGGCAGCCTGGCACCGACCATGCCGGCATCGCGACGCAGATCGTTGTCGAGCGCCAGCTCGACGGGCAAGGCATTAGCCGCCATGACCTCGGCCGCGAGAAGTTCCTGGAAAAGGTTTGGGAGTGGAAGGAATACTCCGGCAACACCATCACCAAGCAGATGCGCCGCATGGGCACCAGCCCGGACTGGAAGCGCGAGCGTTTCACGATGGATGCCGGCCTCAACAAGGTTGTCACTGAAACCTTCGTCCGCCTGTTCAACGAAGGCCTGATCTACCGCGGCAAGCGCCTGGTGAACTGGGACCCGAAGCTCAATACCGCCGTGTCCGACCTCGAAGTCGTGCAGGAAGAAGAAGACGGCTTCATGTGGCACATCCGCTATCCGCTGGCCGACGGCTCGGACAGCCTGGTGGTTGCCACGACCCGTCCGGAAACCATGCTCGGCGACACCGCCGTGATGGTTCACCCGGAAGACGAGCGCTATAAGCACATGATCGGCAAGATGGTGAAATTGCCGCTGACCGANCGCGAAATCCCGATCATCGCCGACAGCTACGTCGATCTCGAATTCGGCACNGGCTGCGTCAAGGTCACGCCGGCGCATGACTTCAACGACTACGCCGTTGGCCAGCGCCACGGCCTGCCGATGATCTCGATTTTGACGCTCGACGCCAAGATCAACGAGAATGCCCCGGAAAAATACCGCGGTCTGGATCGTTTTGACGCCCGCAAGGCCGTCGTCGCCGATCTTGAAGCCCTCGGCATTCTGGAAAAGACCGACAAGCACAAACTCAAGGTGCCGCGCGGCGATCGGACCAATGTGGTCATCGAGCCGATGCTGACCGACCAGTGGTTCGTCGCCATGTCCAAGCCGGGTGAAGATGGCAAGTCGATCACCGAAAAAGCGCTCGACGTTGTCCATTCCGGCGAGATCAAGTTCTACCCGGAAAACTGGGTCAATACCTACAACCAGTGGCTGAACAACATCCAGGACTGGTGTATTTCGCGCCAGTTGTGGTGGGGCCACCAGATTCCTGCCTGGTACGGCGACAACGGCCAGATTTTCGTCGCCCACAGCGAAGCTGAAGCGCAAGCCGAAGCCGCCAAGCAGGGTTACACCGGCGCGTTGAGTCGCGACGAGGACGTCCTCGACACCTGGTTCTCCTCCGCCCTGTGGCCGTTCTCGACGCTGGACTGGACCGGCGACGCGGCCACTGACAAAGAAAATTTGATTTTGCAGCAATATTTGCCGTCGACCGTGCTGGTCACCGGTTTCGATATCATTTTCTTCTGGGTCGCCCGCATGGTCATGATGACCAAGCAGATCACCGGCCAGATTCCGTTCAAGCACGTTTACGTGCACGGCCTGATCCGCGATGGTGAAGGCCAGAAAATGTCCAAATCGAAAGGCAACGTGCTCGACCCGATCGACCTCATCGACGGCATCGGCCTCGAGGCGCTGATCGAAAAGCGCACGACCGGCCTGATGAACCCGAAGCAGGCCGAGAGCATCGCCAAGAAGACGAAGAAGGAGTTCCCGGAAGGCATCGCCTCCTTCGGCACCGACGCCCTGCGCTTCACCTTCGCCAGCCTCGCCTCGCCCGGCCGCGACATCAAGTTCGACCTCAACCGCTGCGACGGCTACCGCAATTTCTGCAACAAGCTATGGAATGCCACGCGCTTCGTGCTGATGAACGTCGAAGGCCATGACCTGGCCCTCGAGCACCAGCAGAACGGCCCGGCCTGCGGTGGCAATGCCCCGCTTGAGTTCAGCTTCGCCGACCGCTGGATCGTCAGCCAGCTACAGCGCGTCGAGAAGGAAGTCGAGCAGCACTTCACCGACTACCGTTTCGATCTGGTCGCCCAGGCCATCTACAAATTCATCTGGGACGAGTTCTGTGACTGGTACCTGGAAATCGCCAAGGTCGAGATCCAGACCGGCAATGACGCCCAGCAACGCGGCGCCCGCCGGACGCTGGTCCGCACGCTGGAAGCCGTGTTGCGTCTGGCCCATCCACTCATCCCGTTTATCACCGAAGAGCTGTGGCAAACCGTGGCCCCGATCGCCGGCCGCAAGACGCACGAGTCGATCATGCTTGCCGCCTACCCGCGCGCCGAGGAGTACAAGCTCGACCCCGCGTCGGAAGCCAAGGTCGAGCGCCTCAAGGCCCTGGCCTACGCGACGCGCAACCTGCGCGGCGAGATGAATGTCTCGCCCGCCCTGCGCATGCCGTTGCTGGTGGCGGGTGGCGGTGCCGAGATCGCCGAGTTCGCCGCCATCCTGCAAGCGTTGGGCAAACTGTCCGAAGTGCAGATCGTCGACGATATGCCGGCCGATGCCATGGCGCCGGTTGCCGTGGTTGGTGAAACCAGACTGATGCTCAAGGTGGAAATCGATGTTGCCGCCGAACGTGTGCGCCTGGCCAAGGAAATCGAAAAACTGGAAAAGCAGATTTCGATTGCCCAGGGCAAGCTCAGCAACGAAGGTTTCGTTGCCCGCGCCCCGGCTGCGGTCATCGATCAGGAAAAGCAGCGGGTGGCCGACTTTACCGCCACCCTGGAGCAGCTCAAGCCTCAGCTGGCAAAGCTGGGAGCCTGACATGACCGACGCCGTCGCCCTCCCCGTCAACCGCTTTGCCCGCGTCTTCAAATGGTTGATGATCTATTGCGTTCTGGTCTGGATGTGGGGCCTGGCCCTGATGGCGGCCTGGCCTTGGGAAAAAGGCGGCGAATGGCTGCCGGCTTTTCCCCTCGTCGCCACCTGCAAGCCTGACACGCCATGCGTGATGCCCTACGGCGAACTGACCAAGGCCCGCGCCGACGGACGACTGCAGGCAGCCAAGCCGCCGGTCGACAGTGGTGAAACGGCGTACGAACAGATCAACGTATCGTGGAAGCCGGGCAAGGAGCCGGGCTTGATCGAAACCACGGCCGCCGCCTGGAACTTCCAGATTTCCGTTCGCTATCGCATCGAGAACGACGAGCCGATACTGGTCAGCTACCGCGAAATCAGTATCAAGATGTTCCTGTACGCGCTCGGCGCAGCGCTGTTCAGCGCGGTTGGGCTTTATTTGCGTCAATTGCGCAAATAATTGCAGTCCCACGGTCAACCGGAAAAATCGGCCAAAATCGAAAAGCTAGCGCAGCGTGACGCGAATCAAGCCACGCAGCGCATTGCCCATCCAGAAGCCGCCCGCCAGATCGGCCGGCCGCAACACCGCTTCCCGGGCCTGACCGCGCGCCAGCAAATCGGCACGCAGCACCCCGGGCAAGGCGCCGCTCTCAATCGGCGGCGTCAGCAGCACGCCATCGCGCTCGACAAAAATATTGCTCCGCGCCCCTTCGGCGACCTCGCCGCGCTCATTCAAAAAAACCAGGTCGAAAATCGGCGAATCGGTCGGCAGACTGTGCATGGCAGCGTCGTACAGCGTACGGACCGTCGTCTTGTGGCGGCGAAAAATATCGCGTGAATCGATGCATTCCGGGGCCATGGCCGCCAACCGGCTCTCGGGGGGAGATCCATCGAGGGCCGCCGACTGCACTTCAATCGACCCTGACCTGTCCAGCGTTACGCGGATCCGCCACGTTCCTTTGACCGGTTGCGCCCCCAACGCCCGAAATAATGATTGCTCGTCGAGCGGAAATCCGAAGTACTTTGCCGAACGCTGCAAGCGCGCCAGATGGCCAACCCACATCGGATATGTTCCGCCGTCACGACGCAAGGTTTCAATCAACTTGAACCCGGGGTCACACTCACTCAGAAAACGGCCCTTGAGCAGACACTCTGCCCACTCCGCGGACGCTTCTGAATCAGCAACCACGCCGCTGCCAACGCCCAATTTCCCGCGGCCATCCCGCCCCAGCGCCAACGTGCGGATGGCCACGTTCAACTGAAAATCACCCGCCGGTGCCAGCCACCCGAGGGCGCCGGTATAAATGCCGCGCGCCCCGGTCTCCAACGCTGCAGCAATCTGCATGGCACGAATTTTCGGCGCACCGGTAATCGAGCCACAGGGAAAAAGGGCGCGCAATATCTCTTCAAAGCTGCGCTGGCCAACATCGGCCGAGATTTCGGAAACCATCTGCCAGACGGTTGGATACGCCTCGATCTCGAACAGTCGATCGACCGTGACGCTGCCATGGTCAGCGATACGCCCCAGGTCGTTGCGCAACAGATCAACGATCATCAAATTTTCAGCACGATCCTTGGCCGAATTTTGCAATTGATCAGCCGGCACGCTGCGCGCAGCGGTGCCCTTCATTGGCCGGGTCAGCAAACGCTCGCCACGCTTTTCCAGAAACAACTCGGGCGATAACGAAACCAGACCCTGTTCTGCATCACCGACGAAGCCGCCATAGCGCACCGGCTGGCGCTCGCGCAGCCGGGCATAAAGCGCCAGCGGCGCCCCGAACCAATCGAAGGTCAAGGGAAAGGTGAAATTGACCTGATAGCAATCACCTTCGAAAATCAGCTGTTTTATCCGGTTGACCGCAGCAATATAGGTCTTTTCATCGAGTCCCTGCTGCAGATCGCCTATCCCGGCAATAGTACCTTCTACCTGCCCGGCCAGCCAGCTATCTGCCGCCTCTGCCCCCATGGGCAGGCGTTCGCTGAACCGCCAGAAACGCGCCAGAGGCAACCGACCAGGCTGCCAACCCGGCGGCGCCGACGCTGGCTCCAGCAGATAGCCCAATTCGTAGTCCAGTGCGACGACCGTCCACTGCGGATCGCCTTGCAGCTGGCGCAGCGCAGTGTCCAGCGATGCACGGTCGAAGATCTCAAGGCAATCGATCAGTCCTGCGAAAAGCCAAGCGGCGGGTTCACCCGCCGGCGCCCGCCTATCCTCGAAAAATGCGATGAGATCGGTGCTCATTTGCGTTTGAGGTAGAACTCGAAAACGCGATTTTCTTCTTTTTGCCCCAACAATTCGTTGCCAGTCTGCTTGGCAAAGGCGGGGAAATCCTTCATGGCCCCCGGATCCGTTGCCTGAACGCGCAGAATCTTGCCTGACTCCATCTCGGCAAGCGCCTTCTTGGTGCGCAGGATAGGCAGCGGGCAGTTCAGCCCTTTAACATCGAGATCGCGATCGAATTCCATGGTGATTTGGTATGCAGGATTGGATCGCCTATTTTAACGCTACCAACTCCGCTTTTCCTTCAGTTCCTCGTTCAGGCGCTGCTTCATTTCGCGCAAACGCCCATCGATCGAAGACATTTCGAAAAAATTCGCATCGCCGGCCTTTTGCGCCAGTTCAAGTTGCTCAACAGCGCCCTGTGTTTGCCCCTGCAAAGCAAAAACCTCGGCCAATGCCCGGTGCTGCATGGCCTTCTTGCCCAGGCCGGCGTAACTCTCTGCGCGCATTTTATGGAAACGAACATCGTCAGGATAATTGCCGAGCTGCGCCTCGGAAAAGCGCAGCGACTCATCAAAGCGCCCAGCGCCAATCAAGGCGTTGCCGTATCCATAAAGCAGACCATGGTTGAGGGGAAAGCGCACCATCGCATCGCGATACGCCGTCAGCCCCCCGGCCGGATCGCCTTCGGCAATCCGGATATCGGCCCGCAGATGCTCCAGCATGGGCGCCGACACCTTGAGGCGGCGTATGGTATCCACCTCCTGCTCCGCCGCACGCCAGTCGCGATTCCGGTAATAAGCGTACGCCAGGCCATAACGGATAGCGGCCTCGGAAGCAAACTTCCGTTCGCGCAGCAAGGTCTCAAGATCCTTGATCGCATCACCCGGCGTTCCCTGAATGGCTCGGACCTTGGCGCGCACCAGTTGAAAATCGATGCTGTCAGCCACTTGCCGATAAGGAACCGCCTGCTCGCGATTCTGCATGTCTGTCAGGCGCTCGCCGGTCAGTGGATGCGTGCGAAGATAAGCCGTTGCGTTGTTCTCATAAAGTCGCACGGATTTTTGCAGGCGCTCAAAGAAAGCGGCCATACCCCTGACGTCAAAACCGGCCTTGCGCAATACGTCAAAGCCCTGGCGATCAGCCTCGCGCTCGAAATCCCGCGAAAAGGCGAGTTGTGCCGAGATTGCCCCTGCCTGGGTACCGGCAATCGCCGCCCCTGCCATCTGACCGCTCGAACGCGCCGCCAACAGTGCCAAGGCCATCGCAATCATCGAGGCCATGCCGATCTTCTTCGACTGAAACACCTGGCGGGCAATATGGCGTTGGGTTACGTGTGAAATTTCATGGCCCAGCACGCCAGCGAGTTCGGATTCCGTCTGGGTCGACGCAATCAGCCCGGTATGCACGCCGATATAGCCGCCCGGCATGGCAAAGGCGTTGATGCTCGGATCGTTGATCGGAAAAAAATAAAAGCCAAAACCAGGATCGGCACTGACTGCGACCAGGCGATTTCCCAGTTGATTCAGATAATCCTCGACGTCGGCATCGTCCAGATATGANGGNTCCCGCCANCGGATTTCGTGCATGATCTGCTGGCCGATTTTTTTCTCGGCGCTCACCGACAGCTCATTGCTGGCAACGTCGCCCAATTCCGGCAGATCATCGGCGCGCAAAGGCTGCACAGTCAGCGCGCAAGCTAGAAAAGTGGCGATCAGGCGTCGGCAAAGTAGCATGGTGCTATGATACCGCAGCCCTGAATGCCCCTCTTGTAGCGGATCGTAACCAATCAGAAATCCCGTGAACAATCAGACACTGACTCATTTCGACAGCGCCGGACAGGCCCATATGGTCGACGTTGGCGCAAAAGCAGAAACCGCGAGAATCGCGCGGGCTGCCGGCAGCATTTTCATGAAGCCGGAAACCCTCGCCCTCATCCGTTCCGGCGCCGCCAGCAAAGGTGATGTTCTGGGCATCGCCCGCATCGCTGCCATCCAGGCGTCCAAACGCACCGGCGACCTGATCCCCCTTTGCCATCCGATCGCGCTGACACGCGTCGCCGCCGACTTCAGCATCGACGAAACGCACAATGCCATCCACTGCGAAGTAACCGCCGAGTGCTTTGGGCGTACCGGCGTCGAAATGGAAGCGCTGACAGCCGTTTCCATCGGACTGCTGACCATTTACGACATGACCAAGGCCGTCGACCGTGGCATGCGTATCGACAATATGCGACTCGTCGAAAAAACCGGCGGCAAATCCGGCCGCTGGATAGCCGAATAACCCATGCCAGGCCTGTTCGAATTACGCCGAAATTTTCTGAAAGGCAGCACATCCGCCGCCCTGCTCTTCCCGCTGCTGGCCGCCGGGTTACTGAAGCCGACGCGAGTGCTGGCTGCCGAATGGAACAAGAATGCCTTTACTGCGCGAAACATCAATGACGCGCTCAAAGCCTATGGCGGCAATAACGCAGTGGAATCACGCGACATTCTGATTAACGCGCCGGAAATCGCCGAGAACGGCGCCAAGGTTGAAGTTGAGATTACCAGCAACATCGCCAGCACCCGAAGCCTGGCCATCTTTGCGGACAAAAACCCCATGCCAATCTGTTCAGCAATCGACTTTTCTCCCCCGGCACTACCCTATGTCAAAGCGCAGATCAAACTGGCAGAAACCACCCGCATCCGGGCAGTCGCAAAATCGGCCGATGGTAAAACCCATGTCGCTTTCCGCGAAATCAAGGTCACACTTGGCGGATGCGGAGGCTGAACATGGCAGAACAGATCAAGATTCGCGTCCAGAACAAGGGTGACATCAGCGACATTCGCATCTTGATGCAACATCCAATGGAAACCGGACAGCGCAAGGATGACATGGGACAAACAGTCCCGATCCATTTCATCCATAATTTCACGGTCAACCTGAATGGCAAGCCAATGATCGAAGGTCTGCTCAACACATCGATTTCAAAGAATCCGCTGTTCACCTTCAAGGCGCGCGGCATCAAGGCCGGTGACAAGCTCTCCGTTGCGTGGATCGACAATGGAGGAGACCACCGTCAGGACGAAATAACCATCACCTGATCACGCCGTCGGTAATCTGGTCCGCCAACGAAAAAGCCCGCCTGAAACCAGACGGGCTTTTTAAAGAGCAGCTATCCGAAGCTTAGGCGCTCTGGATGTTGGACGCCTGCTTACCCTTAGGGCCTTGCACGACATCGAAGGAAACTTTTTGACCTTCCTTCAGAGTCTTGAAACCATTCATGTTGATGGCGGAAAAATGCGCGAAGAGATCTTCGCTGCCATCATCAGGCGTGATAAAACCAAAACCCTTGGAATCATTGAACCACTTGACAGTACCGATTGCCATGTTTGCAACTTTCNTACAATAGACGAACAAATTACGGGTCTCCCCGACTCCCTGTTTGAGCTCAGTGACCCGGTGCATCACAGCAACCTCGATACAGCTTGAAGCCAAACACGATTGCTTTCTACGCCAGTTAAATTATGCCGTCAACACATTTAAATGCGGCGGCGCAGCAAATTTACCGCATGGCAATCGCCCGACTGATCTTGAAATCCAGCGTTTCATCTCAATCTTTCTTATTGCAGATTAAGACGGACTGTATAAAATCGAACGCATGGCTACGAAGGTTCAGGAAGGCGGACAACTTGAAGCAAAGCGCAGCAAGCTGGGCCCGCCAAAGATGTACAAAGTGGTGTTGCTGAACGACGATTACACGCCGATGGATTTCGTCATCACCGTTCTGCAGCGTTTTTTTTCTCTGGATACTGAACAAGCGACGCGAATCATGCTCAAAGTTCACAACGAGGGTCGAGGTGTGTGCGGGGTCTTTCCCCGGGATATCGCCGCGACCAAGGTTGATCAAGTGATTGCATTCGCCCGCATGCACCAACACCCGCTTGCCTGCATCATGGAGGAAAACTGATGATTGCCCAGGAACTCGAAGTCAGCCTGCACATGGCGTTTGTCGAGGCGCGTCAAAAACGTCACGAGTTCATCACTGTCGAACACCTTTTGCTGGCACTGATCGACAACCCATCTGCGGCGGAAGCCTTGCGCTCTTGTGGGGCCAAACCTGATGCGTTGCGCAAGGATCTGACCAATTTCATCGATGAGCATACGCCTACCGTTTCCGGTGAAGATGACATTGACACCCAACCAACGCTCGGATTCCAGCGTGTCATCCAACGCGCCATTCTGCACGTTCAATCATCGGGCAAGAAAGAGGTTAACGGTGCCAACGTTCTGGTCGCCATTTACGGTGAAAAGGACTCGCATGCGGTCTATTTCCTGCAAAAACAGGGTGTAACCCGGCTGGATGTCGTCAATTTCATATCGCACGGCATCAGCAAGATTCCGCAACCCAAGGCAGCTGCAGAGACCGAAGTGGAAACCGAAGGCGAGAAGACTGAAGCCGGTCCGCTGGAACAATACACGATCAACCTCAACGCATTGGCGCTGCAGGGCAAAATCGACCCTCTGATTGGGCGCGACAAGGAGCTTGAGCGCGTTATCCAGACGCTATGCCGCCGCCGCAAGAACAACCCGTTGCTGGTTGGCGAAGCCGGCGTCGGCAAGACGGCGATCGCCGAAGGCCTTGCCCGCAAAGTTGTCGAAGGTGACGTCCCTGAAATCCTGGCCAAGGCAAATGTCTACTCGCTGGACATGGGTTCGCTGTTGGCCGGCACCAAGTATCGTGGTGATTTCGAGCAGCGNCTGAAAGGCGTGCTCAAAGCCTTGCAGGACAACCCGCACGCTATCNTGTTCATCGATGAAATCCACACGCTGATCGGTGCCGGTTCGGCCTCGGGCGGCACGCTGGATGCCTCCAACCTGCTAAAGCCAGCGTTGTCATCCGGACAGCTGAAGTGCATCGGCGCGACGACCTACACTGAATTTCGTGGCATTTTCGAGAAGGACAGCGCGCTTTCACGCCGCTTCCAGAAGATCGATGTCAACGAACCGTCAGTGGCGGAAACCGTGGAAATCCTCAAGGGTTTGAAAGCTCGCTTCGAGGCTCACCACGGTATCAAATACTCCGCAACTGCCATTTCATCGGCTGCCGAACTTGCCGCCCGCTATATCACTGACCGCCATTTACCCGACAAAGCGATCGACGTCATTGATGAAGCTGGTGCAGCGCAGCGGATTCTGCCCAAATCAAAGCAGAAAAAAGTCATCAACAAAACAGACATCGAAGAGATTGTTGCAAAGATCGCCCGCATTCCGTCNCAGCATGTGTCGCTGGATGATCGTGGCGCGCTNAAGAATCTAGACCGTGACTTGAAGGCTGTGGTTTTTGGCCAGGACAAGGCCATTGATGCGCTGGCCAAGGCCATCAAGATGGCCCGCTCAGGGCTGGGCAACCCAGGCAAGCCGATCGGTTCATTCCTGTTCAGCGGCCCGACCGGCGTTGGCAAGACTGAGGTCGCCAAGCAACTGGCTTACGCCCTCGGTATCGAATTGCAGCGTTTCGACATGTCCGAATACATGGAGCGCCATGCCGTTTCCCGTCTGATTGGTGCGCCGCCGGGATATGTCGGCTTCGACCAGGGCGGATTGTTGACGGAAGCGATCACCAAGAAGCCCTACACCGTGCTTTTGTTGGACGAAATCGAGAAAGCTCACCCGGATATCTTCAATATCCTCCTGCAAGTCATGGATCACGGTACGCTGACGGACAACAACGGTCGTAAGGCAGATTTCCGCAACGTGGTGATCATCATGACCACCAATGCCGGGGCAGCCGACCTGCAGAAGTCAAGCATGGGCTTTACCAANGCGAAGCAGACGGGCGACGAAATNGCCGAGATCAAGCGGCTGTTCACACCGGAGTTCCGCAATCGCCTGGATGCGACCATCTCNTTCGCGCCGCTCNATCACGACGTCATCCTGCGTGTGGTCGACAAATTCCTGATGCAACTGGAAGAGCAGTTGCACGAGAAGAAAGTCGACGCACACTTCAGCGAAGCGGTGAAGGAAATGCTGGCCGAAAAGGGGTTCGATCCGTTGATGGGTGCCCGTCCGATGTCGCGCCTGATTCAGGACACCATCCGCTCGGCGCTGGCTGACGAACTGCTGTTCGGCAAGCTGGCCAATGGCGGTCGTGTCACGGTCAACCTGGATAAAGACGGAAAAATCACACTCGACTTCGAAGAAGAAAAGACCGAAGCAGTTGTTTGAACGATTGCCATCTACCCCGAAAGCCGTGCAACATTGCACGGCTTTTTTATTTCTAGGACTCCATGATGATCTTCAAGACACCTGACCTTTGCGATGCATTTGAAAGCGAATTGGGCAAGACTGTTCGCGTTGTTGCCCCGATGTTCCAGCGCTACGGTGGCCGTACCAGCTTTTCCGGCCAAATTGTCACGCTCAAGATTTTCGAAGATAACGCGCTGGTACGAGAAATTTTCGGAGAAGCCGGCCACGGTAAAGTGTTGGTGATTGATGGCGGCGGATCGTTGCGTTGTGCGCTCATTGGAGACCAACTCGCCATCCTCGCCGCCAAAAACGGCTGGGCCGGTGCCATTGTCTATGGCTGCATCCGCGACTCGGGTGACATCAACGGCATTGACCTGGGTATCCGCGCCTTGAACACACATCCACAAAAAACGCTCAAAAAGGGCGTTGGCGACAAAAACATCGCAGTCACCTTTGGTGGCGTCACCTTTAATCCGGGTGAGTATCTCTATGCCGACGAAGATGGGGTACTGGTCAGCAACCAACCTTTGTGCTAACGCAACGCGAATTCATTTCACAAAGACAAACAGCGTTTTGCATCGTGAAATATAGATTGCAACTCGCTGTTTTTATTAAACTAAAAAATGTCTTATGTCTTATATAAGACTGTTGCTGCTCTGCAAAAAAATAACTATACTTTATCCCGTCGACGTTGCAAGATAACTACCTGCTTCAACGCCGTTATCTCCTAAACCACATCTCCTGAGGAATTCATATGAGCACTCGCGAACAGCAAATCGCCGCCCTCGAAAAAGACTGGGCTGAAAACCCCCGCTGGAAGGGCATCAAGCGCGGTTACTCCGCTGCTGACGTCGTCCGCCTGCGCGGTTCTTTCCAGGTTGAGCACACCCTGGCCCGCCGTGGTGCCGAGAAGCTGTGGGATCTGGTCAACAACACCCCGTACGTCAACTGCCTGGGCGCCCTGACCGGCGGCCAAGCCGTCCAACAAGCCAAGGCTGGCATCAAGGCCATCTACCTGTCCGGCTGGCAAGT
>JGI24770J26754_10000612_pt1 | contig 25385 bp, 20 predicted proteins | sample LakOneMetagenome_FD_26754 | JGI IMG/M metagenome (IMG submission 26754) | reverse complement strand
AGATGCGCTCGACGCCGTACGCCTGCAGCTCGCGGATCTCTTCCGGCGTGATGGTGCCGCCGCCACCGCCGAATACGCGGACGTGGCCGGCGCCGCGTTCCNTGAGCATGTCGACCATGTACTTGAAGTACTCGACGTGGCCACCCTGGTAGGACGACAGCGCGATCGCGTCGGCGTCNTCCTGCAGCGCGGCNCGNACGACGTCCTCGACCGANCGGTTGTGGCCGAGATGCACCACTTCGGCACCCTGCGCCTGGATCAGGCGGCGCATGATGTTGATCGCGGCATCGTGGCCATCGAACAGGCTGGCCGCGGTGACGAAGCGCAACGGGGCCTGTTCGATCACGCTTTCGGTGGCGACGGCGGGGGCGGTAGCACTCATGGTCGGTCCGCGAATTTTCGGGGACGGGAATTGTAGCGCCCCGCCCCCGGCCGCGCCGTTCGCCGGCNGGATGGCGGCCGCGGGGTGGCAGACAGGCACGCAGGAGCCGTCGCCCCCGGGCTGGGCTCCTGCAGGCAGCGCGAGAAGCCGCGATGCGTTTTCAGTCCTCGCTGCCGACGCCCCTACGCAAACCCATACGGCAGATTCGGCGACGACACGACGCGATCACCGACCGTCTCGCCACGCAGGAAGCGCAGGCCCGCGTCGATGACGCCGGTGTCGTCGACGATGCGATGGTGGCCGAGTCCGGTCGTCGTCAGCAGGCGCGCGTCGGGCCAGTGGCGCGCATATCGCTCGCCTTCCGCCCACGGCACTTCGCGGTCGCCGAGGTCATGCACGATCAGCGCGGGGCGCGCGATCGCGGGCGCTTTGAGGTGCGCCTGNAGGCTTGCGACGCGCAATGGATGCTGCGCCTCGTACTCGTCGAACAGGTGTGCGCCGAGCCGCTCGTCGAGACCGACGAAGCGGGCGAAGCGCGACGCGGCATCGATCGGATCGGCGGCAGGCGCGATCAGGATCGCACGCGCGGCCTGCAAGCCATCGGCGAGCGCGAGCATCGAGGCCGCACCGCCAAGTGAATGACCGATCACCGCCGCGCACGCACCATGGCGTGCAGCGACCGCCGCGAGCACTTCGGCAAAGTCGGGCAAGGTCGAACGACGTCCGCTGCTGCGGCCATGGCCGACCTGATCGACCCCGACGATGGCATAGCCCGCTGCGCGCANCGGTGCGATCCACGGCAGGAAGCGCGTCGCGTGGCTCGACCATCCGTGCGAAAGCAGCACGTACGGCTGCGTCGAGGGATCGCCCCAGGTGTAGNTGCTGACCTGTTCGCCCGCGACCGCGAGCGCGCCGAGTTGCGCGCCGCCGGTATCGGTCGCGAGCGCGCGACGGCGCGTGATCGAAAGCGGCGTGCAGAACAAGGTGTAGGCGCGGCGCAAGGTCGCATGCGGTCGCAGCCAGCTGCCGAAGCTGAAGCCTGCGCGCAGCAGTGCGAAACGCATATTACGAACGATCGTGCTATTTTTGGTCGCAACCAGCGTGGTCATGGCACACCTCGAAGGAGTTCAGCGTGAATGCGCGGCGAGCAGCCGCTGGACGGCGTGCTCGGCTCGCGAGCGCGCTTGTTTCGGATCGAACAGCCGCGTGTCCTGGTGCAACGCGAGCGCGATGCCGAAGATTTCAAACGACAATTGTTGCGGATCGGCNTCGGCGTGCAGTTCGCCCGCATCGATCGCCATCTGCGCGGCACGCGCGGTGTCGGTGCGCCAGCGCTGGATCAGTGCGACGACCGCATCGTGCAGCGCACCGGGGCGCGAATCGTATTCGCTGACCGCGCCCATGATGAGGCAGCCATGCTGGTTTTCGCGCACCCAGTCGAACCAGCCGTCGACGATCGCGCGCAGGCGCGCAAGGCCACGCGGCTTGCGCACGGCCGGCATCAGCACCGCTTCGCCGAAACGCCGGCCCGCGTATTCGAGTACGGCGAGCTGCAGGTCCTCGCGCGAACCGAAGTGCGCGAACACGCCGCTCTTGGACATGCCGACCGCGTGCGCGAGGTCGCCGATCGAGACGCCTTCGAGGCCCGCGCGACAGGCGATCGCATACGCGTGATCGATGATCAGATCGCGCGTGGCGGCGCCCTTGCTGATGGTGGCCTGATTCGACATGGCGCGCATAATAGAACGATCGTTCGTATTTTTCAAGCGCGCCCGGTGCGGAGCGGCTGCCACTGTCGCCGCCGGACGGGCGGGACTACACTACGCGCCGCATTTTGCCGGCCATGCTCCGGCAATCCGCAAAAACAAATTCCGATCAATTACTTGCAACCCGTTTCATGGCCGGCAACGCGATCGCGCAGCCGGCCCGGGCGGGTCTTTCCGCGTCGCCAGGAGCAGCCATGATTTTTGAAACCGTCTCGCAGACCGGCCATGAGCAGATCGTCTACTGCCACAACAAGGACGCCGGCCTGAAGGCCATCATCGCGATCCACAACAGCGTGCTCGGCCCCGCCCTCGGCGGCCTGCGCATGTGGCCGTACAAGAACGAGGCGGAAGCGCTCAACGACGTGCTGCGCCTGTCGCGCGGCATGACCTACAAGAACGCGGTCGCNGGCCTCAACCTCGGCGGCGGCAAGGCGGTCATCATCGGCGATCCGAGCAAGGACAAGTCCGAGGCGCTGTTCCGCGCGTTCGGCCGCTTCGTCAACTCGCTCAACGGCCGCTACATCACGGCCGAGGACGTCGGCATCGACGTCAACGACATGGAATGGGTGTTCCGCGAGACCGAGTTCGTGACCGGCGTGCACCAGGTGCATGGCGGCTCGGGCGATCCGTCGCCATTCACCGCCTACGGCACGCTGCAGGGCCTGATGGCCGCGCTGAACCACAAGCACGGCAACGAGGAAGTCGGCAGGTACAGCTACGCCGTGCAGGGCGCCGGCCACGTCGGCATGGAGTTCATCAAGCTGCTGCGCGAGCAGGGCGCGAAGGTGTTCGTCACCGACATCAACAAGGAACTGGTGCAGAAGGCGGTCGACGAGTACGGCTGCACCGCGGTCGGCCTCGACGAGATCTACGACGTCGACGCGGACGTGTACAGCCCGTGTGCGCTCGGCGGCACGCTCAACGAGCAGACCATCGACCGCATCAAGGCGAAGATCGTCTGCGGCGCGGCGAACAACCAGCTCGCCACCGACGCGATCGGCGACGAGCTGAAGAAGCGCGGCGTGCTGTATGCGCCGGACTACGCGGTCAACGCCGGCGGCGTGATGAACGTGTCGCTCGAGATCGACGGCTACAACCGCGAACGCGCGATGCGCATGATGCGCACGATCTACTACAACCTCTCGCGCATCTTCCAGATCGCGGAGCGCGACGGCATCGCGACCTACAAGGCCGCCGACCGCATGGCGGAAGAGCGCATCAACGCGATCGGCAAGATCAAGCTGCCGACGATGGGCAACAACGGTCCGCGCTTCCTCGGACGCATGCGCGGGCAGTAAAGGCGGGTCGAGCGCGGAGCGCGAGTCCCGACGACTGTCGCGACTCCGCTTCGCCTCGATCGGCGGCACGCGCTCCGCGCGTACCGCCCTACCCGATGCGGGACCGGTTCGACCGCAGCGTGCCCGCGATCCGCTAACATTCAGGCTTTCCTGGACAGGAATCGCCTTCCCATGCGCCCCTTCCCCCTCGGTGAAGAACTCGACCTGTTGCGCGAGACCGTGCGCGCGTTCGCCGACAAGGAGATCGCGCCGCGCGCAGACCTGATCGATCGCGACAACGCGTTCCCGGCCGACCTGTGGCGCAAGTTCGGCGAGATGGGACTGCTCGGCATCACGGTCTCGTCCGCATACGGCGGTTCGGAACTCGGCTATCTCGCGCACCTGGTCGCGATGGAGGAAATCTCNCGCGCGTCCGGTTCGGTCGGCCTCTCCTACGGCGCGCATTCGAACCTGTGCGTCAACAACATCTTCCACAACGCGAGCGAGGCGCAGAANCAGAAGTACCTGCCGAAGCTGTGCAGCGGCGAGTACGTCGGCGCACTCGCGATGAGCGAGCCTGGCGCGGGTTCCGACGTGGTCGGCTCGATGACCTGTCGCGCCGAGCAAAAGGGCGACGTGTGGGTCGCGAACGGCTCGAAGATGTGGATCACCAATGGCCCGGATGCCGACGTGCTGCTGGTCTACATGCGCACCGCGCACCGTCCGGCCGGCTCGCGCTGCATGACCGCGTTCATCGTCGAGAAGGGCATGAAGGGGTTCTCGACCGCGCAGAAGCTCGACAAGCTCGGCATGCGCGGCAGCAACACCTGCGAGCTGGTGTTCGACCACTGCGAGATCCCGCACGCGAACCGCGTCGGCGAAGTCAACGAAGGCGTGCGCGTGCTGATGAGCGGCCTCGACACCGAGCGCCTCGTGCTCTCGGGCGGGCCGATCGGCCTGATGCAGGCAGCCATCGACGCTGCCCTGCCCTATGTGCGCGAGCGCAAGCAGTTCAACGCGCCGATCGGAACGTTCGGACTGATGCAGGGCAAGATCGCCGACATGTACACCGCGTTGCAATCGTCGCGCGCGTACGCCTACCTCGTCGCACAGAACTACGACGCCGGCATCAAGTCGCGCATCGACCCGGCGTCCTGCCTGCTGCACGCCTCGCAAAGCGCCGTGCAGGTCGCACTGGAGGCGATCCAGGCGCTTGGCGGCAACGGCTACATCAACGAGTATCCGGCCGGACGCATCCTGCGTGACGCAAAACTTTACGAAATCGGCGCCGGCACCAACGAGATTCGCCGCATGCTGATCGGGCGCGAGCTGTTCCACGGCAAGTCCTGAGCCGGCCCGGCCTCCCGCGAAAAATGGGTGTTCCAACACTCCGCCCACAGGAGTAGGCTGGCACTGTCCCATCAGGGGGTGGTGTGGGCAAAGCGGACAACAACCCGCAGTTCGGCTCGATCGAGGTCCGCGACACCACGCCGACCTGGAAAGTGCTTGTCGCCGACGACGAGCCGGAGGTGCATGACGTAACTCGCCTCGTGCTCGGCAGCTTTCGCTTTGCCGATCGCCGGCTGGAGTTCCTGAGCGCCTACAGCGCCGCCGAAGCACGCGCGCTGCTGGTCGAACACCCGGACATCGCAGTGCTTCTGCTCGACGTCGTGATGGAGTCGGAGCAGGCCGGCCTCGCCCTCGTGCGCAGCATCCGCGAGGAACTCGGCAACCCGTTCGTGCGCATCGTGCTGCGCACCGGCCAGGCCGGACAGGCGCCCGAGCAGGAAGTGATTGCCGCCTACGACATCAACGACTACAAGGAAAAGACCGAGCTGACCGCGTCGCGCCTCGCGACGACGATGTACTCCGCCTTGCGCGCGTATCGCGACATGCGCGCGATCGAGGCGCATCGAATCGGCCTCGAGAACGTCATCCGCAGCTCCGCGCAGATCTTCGCGCGGCGCAATTCGCGCGAATTCGCCAATGCCGTGCTCGACCAGCTGGTCGAGCTGGTCGGCCTCGAACACGGCGCGCTGTACTGCACGGTCGACCGTCGCCGCGACGCGCAGCCGGAGCACTTCCGCATCGCCGCGACCAGCGGCGACTACCGTGGCCTGCAGCACGACAACGCCGACGAGGCCTTGCCGCCGGCGATCGCCGCGACGCTGCACAACGCCTACCGCGACAAGCGCCACAAGTTCGACCACGACCACTACGTGCTGCATTTCATCGACAGCCACCAGACCGAAAGCCTGTTGTTCGTGGGCGAAACCTGGAGCCTGTCGCCGCTCGACTACAAGCTGGTCGAGTTGTTCTGCACCAACGTCTCGATCGCGTTCGACAACCTGCACCTCAACGACGAACTGCTCTCCTCGCAACTGGAGATGGTCTACCTGCTCGCCGGCGCCGCCGAGACGCGCTCGCAGGAAACCGCCAACCACGTGCATCGTGTCGGCCTGCTCGCCGAGATGCTCGGCCAGGCGATGGGCTTGCCGCCGGCGATATCGGAGATCCTGCGTTACGCCGCGCCGCTGCACGACATCGGCAAGATCGGCATTCCGGACACGATCCTCAACAAGCCGGGGCCGCATACGCCGGAGGAAATGGTGGTGATGCGCACGCATGCCGAGCTCGGCGCGCGCCTGCTCGGCAACTCGCAGCGGCCGGTGCTGCGCCTCGCATCGGAGATCGCGGCCTCGCACCACGAGAACTGGGACGGGTCGGGCTATCCGAAGGGTCTTGCTGGCGAAGCGATCCCGATCGGCGGTCGCATCACGATGGTCGCCGACGTGTTCGACGCGCTCGGCAGCAAGCGTTGCTACAAGGACCCGTGGACACCCGAACGCATCCGCGCCTTCATGCTCGAGCAGCGCGGCAGCAAGTTCGATCCCGCCGTGGTCGACCGCCTGTTCGAGCGTTGGGACGAGGCGATGGCGCTGCGCGACAACCTGCCGGATTGAGTCGCGCGTGATGCAGGGCCGGCCTGCCGCGCGAGGATTTCCCGGCATCGTCGAACAAGAGCGGCGGGCCGAGTCCCACCCTACGCGCGTTGCTTGAGCACGTCGCCGGCGAAGCGGATCAGGAAGCGCGTGCCGATGCCGGGTGTGCTCTCGCAATCGATGCTGCCTTCGAGCACCTGGGTGACGAGACTGTAGACGATGTGCATGCCGAGTCCGGATCCACCCTGCCCGCGCCGGGTGGTGAAGAACGGTTCGAAGATGTGCGAGCGCACCGTGTCGTCCATGCCGCGACCTTCGTCGCGATAGTCGATCGACACCACGCGATCGTGCCAGCTGACGCCGATGCGGATGCCGCCGGCACGCCCGCCCTCGAAACCATGGGTGAGCGAGTTCATCACGAGGTTGGTGATGATCTGGTACAGCGCGCCCGGCGCGGTCTCGATGATCAGTCCGGGCGGACAGTCGATCTCGACCCGATGCGGCGTCTTCTTCAGGCTTGGCCCGAGCGTGGTCAGGATCTCGTTGAGGCAGACGCCGAGGTCGACCACGCGGCGTGCTTCGCTCGACTGGTCGACCGCAACCTGCTTGAAGCTCTTGACCAGCCGATCGGCTCGTTGCAGGTTGCGCAGGATCATGTCCGAGCTTTCGCGTGCGGTGTAGCGGAACTCGTCGAGATCCTCGGTGCGCAGGTCACCGGATTCGATCAGGCGCGACATGCGCGCCGCCTCTTCCTGCAGGTGCGACGCCGCCGTGACGCCGATGCCGAGCGGCGTGTTGATCTCGTGCGCGATGCCGGCGACGAGGCCGCCAAGCGAGGCGAGCTTCTCCGACTCGAACAGCTGGCGCTGCGCGATGGTCAGGCGATCGAGCGTGCTGCGCAGTTCCGCGTTCGCGCTCTGCAACGCCGCCGTGCGCTGCTCGACGCGCGATTCGAGCTGCTCGTTGAGCGTGCGCAATGCAGCCAGCGCCTGGTTCAACGCATTGATGTCCGAGGTGGTGCCGCTGAGGCGCAGCGCACGCCCGTTTTCGTCGCGCTCCACCACGCGGCCACGCGTGAGGATCCAGACCCAGTCGTGGTGCGTGTCCTGCGTACGGTAGCTCGCCTCGAACACCGCCGCGCGACCGGACAGGTGCGCGCCGAGCGCGTGCTCGAAGCGGCCGATGTCGTCCGGATGGACGAACGGCCGATAGGCGGAAAGCGTCTGCTCCACGGCTTCGTGGGTGACCGCGAGTTGCTCCAGCTGGTTGTCGCGATGCATGCGGCCGGTCGCGAGGTCGATGTCCCACATCTCGCTGCCACTGCCCCACAGCGCGAGCTTGAGGCGTTCCTCGCTGAGCCGGATCGCTTCCTGCACCGCGCGCCTGCGGCGCAGGTTCGCACGCGTCTGCCAGGTGATGATCGCGGCGAGCGCGATCGCACACAGCGCGTACAGCACATAGGCACGCGGCGAAGCCCACGGCGGCGGTTGCACGAGCACGTCGACCGAGGCGGGCGGATCGCTCCAGTCGGCGCCGTCATTGCGCGCGCGCACCTGCAATGCATAGCGCCCCGGCGGCAGGTCGGTGTAGGTCGCGAGGCGACGGTTGGCGGGCGTCTCGATCCACTGCACGTCATGCCCCTGCAGGCGATACGCGTACTGCACGCCCTCCGGATCGGCGAATGCCTGGGCACCGAACTCGAACGTCACATTGCTCTGGTCGTGCGCGAGCACCACGCTGCGGCCACGCCAGAGGCTGGTCGCGAGTGGCGACTCCGGCGCCTGCCAGCGCAGGCGAGCCGGCACGTTGCGCAACAGCAGGTCCGTCACGATCGGCTCGGGCAACGGCGGCGGCGCGACCTTGCGCGGATCGAACAGGGTCGCGCCGCCGAGTCCGCCGAACGCGATGCGACCGTCGGGCAGGCGCGCGGCTGAATTGGTCCAGTAGCCGAGAGCCTGGGCGCCATCGCGCACGCCGAAATTCACGATATGCCGCTGCGCATCGATGCGGCTGATGCCGACCGTGGTGCTGACCCACAACTGCCCCGCTTCGTCCTCGACGATCGCACCNATNGCGTCGGCCGCCAGGCCGTCACGCGTATCGATCACTTCGAAGGTCGAGCGACCGTCCGACCCGACGATGCGNCGGTTGAGTCCGCCGCCCTGGGTGCCGATCCACAGATCGCCATGGCGGTCCTGCCCCAGCGTGCTGATCGAATCGCTGCTGATGGAGTGCGGATCGTCCGCGCGCGCGCGGAAGTGTTCGAAGTGCCCGCTGTTGCGGTCGTAGCGCTCGAGCCCGCCGCGGGTCGCGAACCACAGGTCGCCATCGCGTGTTTCCAGCACGATGCTGACCGTGTTGTCGCTGAGGCTGGCCGGATCGGAAGGGTCGTGCACGTGATGTCGGAAGCCGGTGCAGCCGGCGCACCGCTCGTCGACACCGCGATCGGCCGTGGAGATCCATTGCGTGCCGGTGCTGTCCTCGAAGAAGCCGAGCAGGCTGTCCGTCGCGATGCTGGTCGGATCCGCCGGGTCATGGCGCGCATGTTCGAACGCGCCCGAATGCGGACGCAGCCGGTCGAGCCCGCCTCCGACCGTTGAAATCCACAGGCTGCCGTCGCGCGAGCGCGTCAGGTTGCGGACGAAATCGTGGGCGAGGCTGTCGGGGCGGTTCGGATCGTGCACGAACCGTTGCAGCACACCCTTGGCCGGATCGAAGTGGACCAGCCCGCCGCCCTCCGACATGCCCATCCAGAGCGTGCCGTCGTCGTCCGCATGCACGCTCATCACCGGACGCGCGGGCAGTGTGCGTGCATCGCCGGGAATGCTGTCGATCTGGATGAATGCGCGGGTGCGCGGATCATGGATGCTGAAGCCATTGGTCCATGAGCCAACCACAAGCAGGCCGTGGCGCTCGCGCATGAGGATCCACAGTCGATTCGCGGCGACGCTGTCCTGCTTGGCGGGTTCATGCGCGTAGCGGACGAATTTGCCGCTGCCCACGTCCATCCGCGCGAGGCCGTGCGCATTGCCGGCGATCCACAGCATGCCTTCGTCGTCGAACAACAAGGAACGCACCGCGTCATCGTGCAGGCTCGCTCCCTGATGGAGTTCGGCATCGTGCCGATAGCCCGCGACCGGCGACCCGTGCGGATCGAAACGGTACAAGCCCTCGTCGGCGGTGCCGACCCACCATTCGCCCTCTGCGCCGACCGCCAGCGCATACACGTCGAGCGAGCGCGCAGGATCCGCACGAACCTCGACCATCGTCGCCGCGGCCGGGTCGAACCGCCACAAGCCGTCGAGCGTGCCGAGCAGCAGCGTGCCATCGGCCAGCCGATGCATCGCACGCACCATGCGCAGCGGCGCGCGCTCGCCGAGACCGGAATCGTGCAGGCTGCCGTCCTTGCGGTCGAGCCATTGCAGTCGCCCGCCCGTGCTCGCGACCCACAGGCGCGCGTCGCGCTCGAGCAGCAGCGCGGTCACGCTGTTCGACGCGAGCGCGTCCGGCCGCGCAGGATCCGACCGCCACACCTTGAAGCGGTCGAGGTCGGGGTCGTAGTGGTTCAGGCCACCGGCGAGCGTGGCAATCCAGAGGCCGCCGTCATCGTCCGCGACGAGGCTGGTGACGTGGCTGTCGCCCAGCGACCACGGGTCGGTGCGGTCGTGGCGATAGACCCTGAAGGTGTAGCCGTCGAAACGCGCGAGGCCATCCTGGGTACCGAGCCAGAGGAAGCCGAGTGAATCCTGGGCGATCGCTCGCACGGTCGCCTGCGGCAAGCCTTCGGACGTGCTGTAGGTGCGAAAGCGTACCTGCTCGATGCCCGGGACATCGCTCGCGCGTGCGCCGTGCGTTGCCGCGAGCATGCACACGAGCGCGAGCGCGACGTCTCGCGCCGTTCGCGTGACCGCCTGCCACCGTCCCCTGCCCCGCATGCCGACGAGGCTAGTCCGATGTCCGCGTCGCGACAAGCGCGCCCGTGCCTGCGGGGTTGCATGCGGGTCAATTGTCGCAGCGCAACAGCGCGCGCATAATCGGACGATCCACCCGGCGTGCACGCGCCGCCCGCCATCATCCTCCGGAGGTTTTCCCATGTCCGATATCGTCATCGTCGGCGCCAAGCGCACTGCGATCGGTTCCATGCTCGGCCAGTTCACCGGCGTGCCGACCACGACACTCGGCGCGACGCAATCCAGGCCGCGATCGAGCAGTCCGGTGTGGCACCGGCGGACGTTTCCGAAGTCATCATGGGCTGCGTGCTGCCGGCGAATCTCGGCCAGGCACCGGCGCGCCAGGCATCGCTCGCGGCGGGCCTGCCCAAGTCGGCCGGATGCACCACGATCAACAAGGTGTGCGGTTCCGGCATGAAGGCAATCATGCTCGGCCACGATTTGATCAAGGCCGGCTCGGCCGAGGTCGTCGTCGCCGGCGGCATGGAATCGATGACGAATGCGCCGCACATGGTGTCGGCGCGCCCCGGCCTGCGCTACGGCGACGCGAAACTGGTCGACCACATGGCGTGGGACGGCCTGACCAATCCCTACGATGGCCAGTCGATGGGCGTATTCGCGGAAAACTGCGCCGACAAGTACGGCTTCACGCGCGAGGCACAGGACGCCTACACGATCGAATCGGTGAAGCGCGCGCAGGCGGCGATCGCGTCCGGTGCTTTCGCTGCGGAAATCGTTCCGGTCAAGGTGGCCACGCGCAAGGGCGATGTCGAATTCGCGACCGACGAGCAGCCGGGCAAGTCGGACGTCGCGAAGATCCCGACGCTCAAGGGCGCGTTCCGCAAGGACGGCACGGTGACGGCGGCAAGCTCGTCGAGCATCTCCGACGGCGCCGCGGCGGCCGTGCTGATGAGTGCGGACGGCGCGGCGAAGCGCGGCCTGAAGCCGCTTGCGCGCATCGTCGGCCACACGACGGTTTCGCAGGAACCGGAATGGTTCACCACCGCGCCGGTCGGCGCGATCGATGCGCTGCTGAAGAAGATCGGCTGGAAGGTCGGCGACGTCGACCTGTTCGAGGTCAACGAGGCATTCGCGGTGGTCGCGATGGCGCCGATGAAGGACCTCGGCATCCCGCACGACAAGCTCAACGTCAACGGCGGCGCGACCGCACTCGGCCATCCGATCGGTGCCTCCGGCGCGCGTCTGGTGGTGACCTTGCTGCACGCGCTCAAGGCGCGCGGCGGCAAGCGCGGCATCGCCTCGCTGTGCATCGGTGGCGGCGAGGCGACCGCGATCGCGATCGAACTGGCGTAAGTTGCGCGCAGGTCGTTCAGACTCGCTAGAATCGGCCCGTTTCACATGTCGCGAACCTCCGGTTCGCGGATTCGCGACCGCAGCAACGGCCCAGTCCGGCCTGCGGTTGTCCATACATTACGGGAGGCAGTCCAAATGACCAGCAAGACCCTGAAGTTCGCACTCGGTATCGCACTCGTCGCCTCGCTCGCTGCCTGCGACAACTCGCAGCAGCAGGCGCAGGAAGCGGCCGACAAGGCCGCCGCCGCGACCGCCAAGGCCGCTGCCGACGCGCAGGCCGCCGCGAAGAAGGCTGCCGACGCGACGGCTGCCGCGGCACAGCAGGCGGCGGATGCCGCCAAGGCGGCTGCCGCCCAGGCCGCCGATGCAACGCAGAGCGCGGCCGACAAGGCCAAGGAAGCCGCCGGCAATGCCGTCGATGCGACGAAGGAAGCGGCTTCCAACGCCGGAACGGCCGTGAAGGAAGGTGCGACGGCAGTAGGCCAGGGCGCGATGGCGGCCGGCCACGAGGTCAAGGAAGGCGCCAAGGAAGTCGCGCACGATGTCGCCGACGCCGCCAGGAAGGCGAAGGACGCCGCCGCGGACGCCACCAAGAAGGAATGATCCCGCAGCCGCATTCCTGCGGTTGACGATCGACGCACCGGCCGCCTCGCGCGGCCGGTTGCGTTTTCGGCGCGAGGCGCCGGCAACCTTGCGCGATCCTCGCGGTACCCATGTCCGTCAACCGTCGGATCTGGAGTACGCCATGCCTGCCCATTCCCTGCGCCTGCTCTTCGCAATGGCCCTGCTCGCCTCCGGCGCGGCAACCGCCGCGACCCACTCGGTCATTGTCGGCGGCGTCACCAGCGGATACTACGGCGACCAGGATGTGCTGATGTTTTCCCCTGCGAACCTGACCATCAACGCGGGTGACAGCGTCGTCTTCACGAACGCCGGCGGCGCCCACAACGTGCATGCCGACGATGAATCGTTCCGGTGCGCGCAGGGCTGCGATGGCGGCGGCGGCAGCGGCGAGCCGAGCGCCAGCGAATGGCATGCGACGGTGGTGTTCGACCACCCCGGCAGCGTTTCCTACCACTGCGACAACCACGGCAGCATGGGCATGACCGGCACGATCACGGTGCGGTCGACCAGCGCCAACGTGCCGATCACGAGCGGCTTCACGGGCACCTGGGTCGATGCCGGCGTGACCGGCCAGCTCGGGCTCGGCCTCGAGGTGCTCGCCGACGGCAACCTCGTCGCCGAGGTCTACACGTTCGCGCCGGCGGGCGGGCAGGCGTGGATCGGTGGCGTTGGCCCGATCGTCAATGGCGATCACGCGACCATCACGGTCTCCACGATCAATGGACCCGGCGGCCGCTTCGCACCGAATTTCGATCCGTCACAGGTGACGAACACGACCTGGGGCACGTTGACGCTGCGCTTCAGCGACTGCAACCACGGCACGCTGGATTGGGCATCGACGGTTCCGGGGTTCGCCAGCGGATCGCTGCCGATCATCCGCGTGACCTTGCCGGCGGGGCTGACCTGCCCGTAACGAACGCGCCCGGGTAAGCGCTCTTCTCCCCGGCCGTTCGTGCCGAGCGTAGCGCAGCGGAGTCGAAACACACGGACTCCACCCGCGCTGCCGTTCGACCTGCGCCGCGAAGCTGGCCTGAATCGCGGCGCTGTGCTTTCATCGCGGGATTCGCTCCCGCCGTGAACGCCATGCCGCAGATCCGCTCGCAGATCGACCTTCGCTCACCAGACTTCCAGGCCAACGCGGCGCAACTGCGCGAAACGGTCGACGACCTGCGCAAGGAGATGGCGCGGGTCGCACAGGGCGGCGGCGAGAAGGCACGCATGAAGCACACCGAGCGCGGCAAGCTGCTGCCGCGCGAGCGCATCCGCGCGCTGCTCGATCCCGGCTCGCCGTTCCTCGAACTGTCGCCGCTTGCCGCGCACGGCATGTACGACGACGCCGCGCCCTGCGCCGGCGTCATCACCGGCATCGGCCGCGTGCGGGGCGTCGAAGTGCTGGTGATCGCGAACGACGCGACGGTCAAGGGCGGCACCTACTTCCCGATGACGGTGAAGAAGCACCTGCGCGCGCAGGAAGTCGCGCTCGAGAACCGCCTGCCGTGCATCTACCTGGTCGACTCCGGCGGCGCGTTCCTGCCGCTGCAGGACGAGGTGTTCCCGGACAAGGAGCATTTCGGCCGCATCTTCTACAACCAGGCGCGCATGAGCGCGCTCGGCATCGCGCAGATCGCGGTCGTGATGGGCTCGTGCACCGCCGGTGGCGCCTACGTGCCGGCGATGAGCGACGAGACGATCATCGTGAAGGAGCAAGGCACCATCTTCCTCGGCGGCCCGCCCCTGGTGAAGGCGGCGACCGGCGAAGTCGTCGACGCCGAAACGCTCGGTGGCGCCGACGTGCATACCTCGATCTCGGGCGTCGCCGACCACTTCGCCGAGAACGACGCGCACGCGCTCGACATCGCGCGCGGCATCGTCGCCAGCCTCAACCGCAGCAAGCCGATCGCGCTTGCGCTGGCCGAACCGCGCGAACCGCTGTACGCGGCGGACGAACTCTACGGTTGCGTGCCGCGCGACACNCGCATCCCGTTCGACATCCGCGAGGTGATCGCGCGCATCGTCGACGGCTCCGAGCTGCAGGAGTTCAAGGCACGCTACGGCAAGACCCTCGTCACCGGCTTCGCGCACATCCACNGTTACCCGGTCGGCATCGTCGCCAACAACGGCATCCTGTTCGCCGAGAGTGCGCTCAAGGGCGCGCACTTCATCGAGCTGTGCAACCAGCGCAACGTGCCGCTGGTGTTCCTGCAGAACATCACCGGCTTCATGGTCGGCAAGAAGTACGAGCAGGCCGGCATCGCCAAGGACGGCGCGAAGATGGTCACCGCGGTCGCGTGCTCGCACGTGCCCAAGTTCACCGTCGTCATCGGCGGCAGCTTCGGCGCCGGCAACTACGCGATGTGCGGCCGCGGCTACCAGCCGAGGTTCCTGTGGATGTGGCCGAACGCGCGCATCTCGGTGATGGGCGGCGAGCAGGCGGCAAGCGTGCTCGCGACAGTCAAGCGCGACGGCCTCGAAGCGGCCGGCAAGGACTGGTCGAAGGACGAAGAAGACGCGTTCAAGGCGCCGATCCGCGAGCAGTACGAACGCCAGGGCCATCCCTACTACGCGAGCGCGCGCCTGTGGGACGACGGCATCATCGACCCTGCGGATACNCGCAGGGTGCTCGGGNTGGCGTTGTCGGCAAGCCTCAATGCACCGGTCGAGCAGGGACGNTTCGGCGTGTTCCGCATGTAGGGTGCTCGCGCCGTTCGCCGCAGCCTCGGTTTCTGCGCAGGAGTCGAATCGCACCGCGCGTGCGCGCTGCACGGTGACAGGACCNGCCATCCGCCTCGCAAGCGTCACCATCGCTTCAACAAAGCTTCATCCCCGCCGCTTACCGTGAAGCGCTTTGCAACTGGCGCCGCCACGCCGCACTCCGGGGACAACGCATGCATTCCTCACGCTTCCTCGCCAGCCTGATCGCGCTCGGCGTGGCGGTTGCGTCATCGGCAGGTGCCGCTCCTTCCGCGTCGCCATCGGGGATCGCGCGCACACCGCGCGCCCTTGCCGTCACGAGTCGCCTGCCGGCGCCCCCCGAGGGCGTCGCGGAACTCAAATTCGCCGAGATGTTCAAGACGCCCATCGGACCGAAAGGACTCGAACCGACCGAACGACTGCGCCTTGTCGATGGCAGGCGCGTGCGCATGGTCGGCTACGTCGTGCAGCAGCAACCGCCCATTCCCGGCGCATTCCTGCTTTCGCCTTTGCCCGTCTTCGCCGGCGACGAGGACGAATCGCTGGCCGATGACATCCCGCCGAGCGCGGTGCTGGTGCGCCTGCCGCATGCGAGGCAGGCGCGCGTACCCGCGCTGCCAGGTCTGGTCCAGGTGAGCGGCACCCTGCATGTCGGCGAGAGCGAAGCAGGCAGCCGCGTCGCCACTGCCCACCTTGAGCTTGACGCTGCATCCGAACGCGCGCTGGTCGCCAGCATGCCGCGCAAACACAAGGCATCGCGCTGACCGCGCCGCCCGGCTCCGGCGCGCACGCGTGCGTCGTCGGCCGACCCTGTCAACCGCCCTACCCTGCAGGAGATTCCGCATGCACGTCCACACCATGCTCCGACGCCCGCTGGCCACGGTCATCGCGATCGCGATAGCCGGCACGACGCTGCCCGTNGCGGCCGCGACGATTTCCCGCCTGACTCCACCGAGTGAATTGTTCGCTTCGGGGAATTCTGCGCCCGTCGTCGCGCGCTTCCTGCCCGGCCAGTTGTTCGACCTGCAGGCGACCGTGCAGCCCGATCCAGGCCGCACGATCGTCAATTTCGCGTTCTCCGTCGACGGCCTCGGCGTCACCGACCGCTTCCATCAGGCCGGGCTCGCCCGCACGAGCGTCGTGACGGAAACAGGCGACGCCGCCCTTTGCGTCGACCCGAACGGCAAGACCACCGGCAAACCGGGCTGCAAGCTGATCGCGGGCTTGCCCGCTAACGCCGCCGTGATTTCGCAGCGCGCCTATTCGAAGGGCTCGACCGGCGTGCACGAACTGAAGTTCGTCGCCGAGCAGGATGATGGCCGCCTGATCAGCGCGACCGGCAACTTCGAGATCATCGGCATCGACAAGGATGCCGGCACGGTCGCCAAGAACATCATCGTGTTCCTCGGCGACGGCATGGGTGCCGCGCACCGCACCGCGGCGCGCATCATCGCCAGAGGGTATGCGCAGGGCAAGGCGAAAGGCCTGCTGACGATGGACACGTTTCCCGAGACCGGCATGGTGATGACCGCATCGCTGAACTCGATCGTGACCGACTCCGCCCCCGGCATGCAGAACTACGTCACCGGCAACAAGGCGAACAACAACCAGGAAGGCGTGTTTCCGGACGACACCCTCGATGCATTNGACAATCCGCGCGTCGAGTACCTGTCCGAATACCTGCACACGCTGCAGGGAAAGTCGCTCGGCATCGTCACGACCGCCGATGTGTTCGACGCAACGCCCGCCGCCAACGCGGTGCATACCTCCGCACGCGGCAACGGCACCGGTATCGTCGACCAGTTCCTGGACGATCGCCATCTCACGGGCCTCGCGGTGCTGATGGGCGGCGGGCGCAAGTGGTTCCTGCCGAACGAATCCAACAGCACCAGCCCGCAAGCGGCGAACGGTTCGCAGCGGCGCAGCGCGAACGACTACGTGCTGCCGGCCGACATTGTCAGCGGATGGAGCGCAAGCCCCGGCGCGATCGATCCGCAGCGCGACCTGATCGCCGAGTTCCAGCAAGCCGGCTTCGCCTATGCATCGGACAAGACGGTGCTGGACGAACTGATGCAGGCGGGTCGTCCGCCGAAGCAGCTGCTGGGACTGTTCGCGTATTCGAACATGAACGTCGCCTACGACAAGATAGCGGGTCGTCGCGGCGACCGCACCGTCGTCGATGCGTTCGGCTTCCCCGACCAGCCGATGCTCGACGAGATGACCGATGCCGCGCTCGACGTGCTTGCNCAGAATCCGAACGGTTTCGTCGCGATGATCGAGGGCGCATCGATCGACAAGCAGGCGCACCTGATGGACAGCGACCGTTGGCCGCTCGAAGTGCTCGAGTTCGACCGCGCGATCGCGGTCGCGAAGGCATTCGCCGTGAAGCATCCGGACACCCTGATCATCGTGACGGCCGACCACGAATGCTCGGGTGCGGCGTTGATTGGTGCGTCCGCGGTAAGCGCGACGGCGCTGGCCGACCATCCGGACGCGGGATCGTCCATCGTCGGCACCTACGACGCGGCAAGGTTCCCGAAGTACGCGCTCGCCGACGACGGCTATCCGCAAACGACGAACATCGACGGCAAATTGCTGATCGGCTACGGCGCGAATGCGGACCGATACGAGACCTGGTTGCCAAGCCTGTTCCCGACGAGGGACACGCAGCAACCGTTCCCGCCGACGCAGTCACCACTCGATCCGAACGTGCGCAACAAGGAAATCGGCAAACTCATCGTCGGCCAGGTGCCAGGCGACCAGGCGGTACACACGGCGACCGACGTTCCGCTGTCCGCATACGGCCAGGGTTCGCGTCTCTTCCACGGCGTGTTCGACAATACGGACGTGTTCTTCAAACTCGGCCAAGCCGCCGTCGGTGGTGCCGCGGAGTGACCGGCACGGGCCGCGCCGCCGGGGCGCGGCCCGTTTACAAGTGGACAACTCGGGATTAGCCTCGGCGTCATCCTTTCATCACCGCAGAAGGAGACGTGCGATGCATGTGCAAAGACGTATGTTGGCGTGCCTTGGCTGCCTGCTTGCATTGACGACGGGCGTCGCACAGGCGATGGGCTTCGATCCCATGCAGTCGCAGACTGCCCAGCAGTTCGGACGGCGCCCGGACGACAGCGCGCGCCCGGGCGAGAAGTTCTTCTACGACGCCGTGCGCGCGTACCGCAAGAACGACTACTCGTTCGCGGTAAACATGTACCGCGTCTCGTCGTCGTGGGGATACAAGCCGGCCGAGTACAACCTCGGTGTCATGTACACGACCGGCGACGGCATCGCGGTCGACCGCCCGCTCGGCCTCGCCTGGCTCGCGCTCGCCGCCGAACGCGGCGACAGGGACTACGTCGAAGCACGCGACCGCGCCTACGCGGCAATGTCCGACGCGAATACGCGCGCGCCAACGAACTCTGGCGCGACTTGCGCAAGACCTACGGCGACGAGGTCGCCCTCAGGCGGGCGAAGAACCGCTGGCAGCAGGCGCGATCGGAGACGACCGGCTCGCATCTCGGTGCCCCGGTCAGCCCGGTTCTCGTCGGAGGCCGCGGACACATGGGCACCAACGTCGGCGGGGCGGGCGCTGCGCCGCAAGCGGACTCGTACTATGCGTTCGGCATCACCGGTTCCGGCGCAGTCGACGGATCGATCGCGTTTCGCCAATTGCGCGAAAGCAACGATCCATACGATCCGAAATTCACGACGGCACCGAATGGAACCGTCAGCGTCGGCGACATCATCCCGGTCAGCGAGGGCGTGCGCCGCCCGGCACGGAGCCGGTTCCTTTGACGTGGAACGGTGCGCGCAGGGACGCGCGCCCCACGACATAAGGAATTCGTTATTCATCAAAATGTTAACGCACATACCGTGAGTGTCGTCACACGTTCAGGCGGTGCCCGTGGCTATGCTCGGGCTCCCCTGGAGCGGAGTGCGTGACATGGCGATCTTCAATCAACAATCCTCAGCCAAGAAGGACGCGCCTGCGTTCGCCACCGAAACGGCAGCACCGCCACCGCGCGAAACACCACCGATGGTCGACTATGCCGCGATGCCGACTTCGGCAGTGCGCGCGAGCGAACGCAGTGAAGCGAAGGAATCGTTGATCGCGTCCGACCTCACCATCGAAGGCAAGATCGAAGGCAGTGGCCACGTGCGCATCGCCGGCCGCTTCAAGGGCGACGTCAACGTGCAGGGCGANCTCACGATCGAAAAGGACGCCAAGCTCAATGGCGGCGTGCGCGCGAAGAAGGTCACCGTCGCGGGCGAACTCGAAGGCAACATCGAGGCGGCGGCGCAGGTCGAGCTGCAGCAGAGCGGCGTCCTGATCGGCGACCTCAAGGCCGGCTCGCTCACCGTCGCCGCCGGATCGCGCATGCGCGGCCAGGCCGAGTTCGGCTGGGACGAGAAGAACGCGCCGAAAGGCCGCAGCGGTGCGGAGAGCGGCGCCGCAGCGTGAATGCGCCGACGCGAGCGCGCGTCACGCGCGTCTGTCCGCACTGCAAGGCGACCATCCTCGCCAATGCGGACGTGTGTCCCGCGTGCCGCCACCACCTGCGCTTCAATGCGGCAGGCGCGGTCGATCGACCGCGCCAGAGCGTGTGTGCGCTGCGCGTCGAGGGCACCCTCAACCCGCCGAAAGCGGATGACTGGGAGTACTCGATGGTGCTGTCGATCCGCAACGAACGCGGCGAGGAAATCGACCGCAAGCTCGTCGGCGTCGGCGCGATGCGCAACGGCGAGCAGCGCACGTTCGTGNTGNCGGTCGACATCCTCACCGACGCCACGATCGACACCGATGTGCAGCCGCCGCGTCCGCATTGAGCGATCCGTCGCAGCGACGCGCGCGGCCTACATCAGTACCAGTTCCTCGGCCGAGGTCGGGTGGATCGCGACGGTCGCGTCGAGGTCCGCCTTGCGCGCCCCCATCTTCAGTGCGACTGCAAATCCTTGCAGCATCTCGTCGGCCGCGATCCCGAGCAGGTGGATGCCGAGGATGCGTTCGTCGTCGCCGACGCACACGAGCTTCATGCGCGTGCGTTCCTCGCCGTGCGCGAGTGCGGTGAGCATCGGGCGAAACGAGGTACGGTAGACCTTCACCGCGTCGCCATGCTGCGCGCGCGCGGATTCTTCCGAGAGGCCGACCGTGCCGATCGGCGGATGCGAGAACACCACCGTCGGCACGTTCGCATAGTCGAGCTTCGCATCGGCCTTGCCGCCGAACACGCGATCGGCGAGGCGCCGCGACGCCGCGATCGCGACCGGCGTCAGGGCGAGGCGAGCGGTCACGTCACCGACGGCGTGCACGTTCGGCACGTTCGTGTCCTGCCATTCGTCGGTCGCGACGAAGCCCTTTGCGTCGAGCGCCACGCCGGCGACGTCGAGCCCGAGGCCATCGGTCACCGGATCGCGACCGGTCGCCCAGATCAGTTCGTCGAAGCCCTGCTCCACGCTGCCGTCGGCGAACCGCAGCGCGTGGCCGCTGGCAGTGCGCGTCACCTGCGCGGTCGTGCGCCCGAATGCGAGCCCGATCCCGCGCGCCTGCATCGCCTGCGCGAGTCCCTCGCCGAGATCGTGGTCGAACGAGCGCAGCAAGCGGTCGCCGCGCGCGAACACAACCACCTCGGCGCCGAGCGCGCGCAGCACGCCGGCGAGTTCGACCGCGATGTAGCCGCTGCCGACGATCGCGACCCGGCGCGGACACGCACGCAAGGCGAAGAAGCCGTCCGAGTCGATGCCGAGTTCGCCACCGGGTATCGCCTCGCGGTGCGAGCGTGCCCCGGTCGCGACCAGCACGTGGCCGGCGGCGAGTTCGCGCTCGCCGGCCGCGATGCGGTTCGCCGCGAGGAAGCGGCCACGCCCGGCGATCAACTCGATGCCAAGCTCATCGAAGCGCTTGCGATAGCTCGCGTGGATGTTGTCGATGTAACCGCTGCGTCGTTCGATGAAACGCGGCCAGTGCAAGGCACCCGGAGCAGAATCGAATCCGACCTCGCGCGCGAGCTGCTGCGCTTCCGCCAGTTCTGCGGCAAGCCACATCGCCTTCTTCGGCACGCAGCCGACGTTGACGCAGGTGCCGCCGAGCGGACCAGGCTCGACGACCGCGACCCTGGCGCCGTGGCGCGCCGAACGCACCGCCATCGCGATGCCGGCAGAGCCGGCACCGAGCACGACCAGATCGAACCGCTCCGCCGCCATCACCACCTCGGGATCTCTGCAAGGCAATACCCGCGCCCGGATTGAAACACGTCCCGTCGAAAACATTCAGGGCGGGCGCACTTCGCGAAGCCGTTCGAATCGAGCGCAGCGGAGCGAAGCTCTGCGGACGATTCCGGAAGTATCGAACTTCTACTTCGCAGCCACGGACGACGCCGCGGCAATCGGCATCGTCAATGCGCTTGGATGCGCGGCGTCGTGGTACAGGGTGACCGTCACCTTGCGCGCATCCTTGCCGGATTCCTCCGCGACCACGCCGCCGGCGTTGTAGTTCTTCTCGGCGTACATCGAGTTCATCGGCGCGATCATCAGGCGCAAACGACTGCCCTTGGCAATGCGGCGCGCGACGAAGCTGAAGCGCGAGAAATCATAGCGCTCGATCGCGCCCGGCTTTGCCAGTTTCGCCTCGCGCAGGCTTTCGCGGTAGCGCGCGCGCAGCGAATCGCTGGCCAGGAATACGCTGCTGCCGTCGGCCTTGACCTCGTACAGTCCGACCATGATGTCGGTATCGGGCTGGTCGAGCGCGATCCATGCCGCCAGCTTGAAGAAGCCGGCGATGTCGGTGTCGGCGTTGAATGCGGGCGAGTGGTAGAACAGCGCCTTGCCGGACGACATCATCGCCGCGCGCTGGTCGGTCAGCGCATTCGGCACGTCCTCCTGTTCCCAGGCGGCGGAACTGGTGTCGAGCGGATCGTGGACATAGTGGTCGGGCTTGCCTTCGGCCTTGCCGCGCTGCAGCCCGCCGGCGGCGAACACGTCGTTCGCGCGCGACGCGACCGAATCGAGGTACCAGGTGTCGTTGCGCGCGCTGACCGCGGCGAGCGTCGGCGCGTAGCGCCAGGCTTCCTCGCCCGTCACGTAGAACGCGACCCTGTCCTTGAGGAACTCGGGCTTGCTGCCGGCCTTCATCGTCCAGTCGTACCACGACTTGTGCAACGCATTCATGTCGAGCAGCGCGGCCGGCCCGAACTTGAGGCCACCGACCTCCGCCTTCGGCGTGCGCGTGCCGGCGTGGTCCCACGGACCGATGATCAGGTAGTGCTTCGCCTTCGCCTCGGCCGAGCCGTAGCGCATGTGGTCGTCATAGAACGCGAGCGCGCCCGGCTGGTCGCCGTCGTACTGGCCGCATACCGACAGGATCGGCAACGCGAGTTTCGCGTATTGCTCCGGCGTCGGGCTGAAGCTGTCCCAATACGCATCCTGCGCCGGATGGGAAACCCACGTCTGGAAGTGCGGCGACGGATTGCCGACGTACTGGTCCAGCTGCTTGAACGGCGCGTGTGCCTCGAACCAGCGCTTGAACTGCGCCGCCCAGAATGCGCTGTCGCCGAAAATGCCTTCCTGCGACGTGTGCCCGCTGACCAGCGTCAGCCACTGCGTGTCGTAGGAATAGAACATGTTGTGCTGCATCGGATAGTCGACGCCGGGCTTGGGCGAGGCGACCGGCACGATCGTCGCGAGATGCGGCGGGAATTCCTTCGCACTCGCCCACTGGTCGTAGCCGGCATACGAACCCCCCCACATCGTGACCTTGCCGTCGCAGTACGACTGCCGCGCGAGCCATTCGACCACGTCGTGGCCATCCTTCGCTTCCTGCAGGAGCGGCGTGAACTCGCCCTCCGAGTTGCCGCGGCCGCGCACGTCGACGGTCAGGAACACGTAGCCGTGCGCGGCGAAGTACATGCCGCGCTCGTGGTAGCTCTGCGCGATGTACGGCGTCAGGGTGAACACGCACGGCAGCGGCTGCTTCTGCTCGCGCGGCTTGTACAGGCTGGCCGCGAGCTTCACGCCATCGCGCAGGGGGATCTGCACGCCCCACTGGAACTCGACCGGATCGCCAGGCGCTTGCGGCTCGGCGGCATGCGCGGCGATTGCGACGCTCGCAAGCGCGATCGCGATCGCGCAGATCCAGGGGCGGTGACGCAGGCCGGTATTTCGCATGCTTCGGGTATCCATGACGAGATTCAGTTGAAGCGCGCCGCGGCAAACGGCGCGCAATCGATGCTCGGCGTCCTGCCGCACACAAGCTCGCTGACCAGCAGGCCGGTTCCGGCCGACATCGTGACGCCGAGCATGCCATGCCCGGTCGCCATCAGCAGATTGTCGATCCCTTCGACCCGGCCGAGCACGGGTAGATCGTCAGGGGTCATCGGGCGCCAGCCATACCATTCCTCGACCACCGCCGGGCCTTCCGGTTCGTGCAGGAACTGCGCGGCGCCGCGTCGCAGGGCGTCGAGGCGCACGCGATTGAGGCGCGTGTCGTAGCCGGCGAATTCCATCGTGCTGCCGAGCCGGTAGCCGGAATGCCATGCCGTCACGCACACGCTCGGCTCCTTGAGGGTCAGCGCGATGCGCGGGCAACGCGCCGGCCGCGTGTAGGTGATCGAATAGCCCTTGCCAGGCTGGATCGGAATACGCAAGCCGAGCGGACGGGCGAACTGCGGCGACCACGCGCCCAGTGCGAACACGATCTCGCGCCCGCTGAAATCGCCCTGCGCCGTGCGCACGGCATCGATGCGGCGACCCTCGCGCCGGATGCTGTCGATGCGCGTGCGCTCCTCGATCACGCCGCCTTTCGCGCGCACCACGCGCGCCAGCTCGGCGACGTAACTATCCGGTCGCAGCTGCGCGTCCCCGGGATGGAAAAGCGCGCCGGCGATGCCGGCCTTGAGCGCCGGCTCGCGTGCCAGCGTCGCCGCCTCGTCGAGCACTTCGATCGCGGGAGCGTACGGCGCGAGCCGCTCGTGCACGGCGCGAGCCTCGGCGAATGCGCGCGGATCGCGGTACACATTGAGGGTGCCACTCGCAGGTGAATTCGCAATCGAGCGCCTCCTTGCGCACGATCTCCTCGATCAACAGGCGCGACCGCTGCAACAGCGGCGCCTTCGCCGCCGTCGCAAGCAACGCATCGCGCCAGTTGCAGTGCGCGGCAAAACCAAGCAACCAGCGCAGCAAGGCCGGGTCGGCGCGCGGCGCGATGCGCAGCGGCGCATCCGGCCTGAGCAGCCAGCGCAACGCGGTGGCGAGCGTTCCAGGCATCGCCAGCGGCGCCGCATGGCTCGGCGTCAAGGTTCCGCAGTTGCCGTGCGAGGCCGCGCCGCCAACGCGGTCCTGCTCGAGCACGGTGACGCTGCGTCCTGCCTCCAGCAGGTAGTACGCGCAGGCGAGGCCGATCACGCCGCCGCCGAGCACGAGCACATCCGATGTCCGGTTCGTCATCCGCGCATTGTAGGACCTGTATCAAGTATTCGCGCCTGTACCGACCGAACGTGCCCCGCCCAAACCGTTCGTGTTGAGCGCAGCGGAGCGAAGTTCCGCGAAGTCGAATCACCAGCGACTTCGCGCTGTCGGACCCTTCGACTCCGCTCGGGACCGGGCTACGCCCGGAGCGAAAGGCATCGTGGAATTCAGCCAGCGCCGGTCTTCGCCGCGAACGCATCCAGCACGCGCGCCGAATAGACGAGCGCGGCGCCGGCATTGAGCGCGACCGCGACCCCAAGGGCCTCGGCGATCTCCTCGCGCGTCGCGCCTGCCTTGGCCGCGGCGTCGGTGTGCACCGTGATGCAACCGTCGCAGCGCGTGGTCACCGCCACCGCGAGCGCGATCAGCTCGCGCGTCTTCGCATCGAGGTGGTTCGTCTTCGCGCCGGCGCCGCTCAACGTCGCATAGCCCCTGACGGTGTCGGGACTGAGACCGGCGATTTCCCCGATGCGCTGCTTGAGCTGGTCCTGGTAGGTGTTCCANTCGTACATCATGNCGGTCGACTCGTGGCTGGCCGGGATTGCCGGGCACAGCCTACGCCNGACCCGGCGGCTCGCGCTGGCATCAAACCTGCAGCAACCGGGGCAGANACCGACTCCCGCGGGGACCCGTCCATGAAGGTTTCAACGAACGAACTGCTGCTTGCCCTGCGCGCGCCGAATTCCGGCTGGCTCGCGGCGCTGGTCTGCGCGCTCGACGAGGCCCTGCAGGACCCCGATTTCGGCGAACCGCAGCGCCAGCTCGTGCGCGGCCTGCTTGACGCCGGCAGCGTGCCGAATCCGGTCGCGATNGCCGCCAACGACCGCCTGACCCGCTTCGAGGAAACGGTCAAGGACCTGCACTCGCTGCTGGTACCGGAANCCGAGCCGGTGGTGGCCGCCGTTTCGGGACGTCCGAAATTGACACTTTGTGTAACCGCCGCCTGAGGCCAGCCCCTCGCCAAGGACAATTTAGGTCACTCC
>JGI24770J26754_10000588_pt1 | contig 25787 bp, 20 predicted proteins | sample LakOneMetagenome_FD_26754 | JGI IMG/M metagenome (IMG submission 26754) | reverse complement strand
CGGCGCCGGGATTGGCGCCGGTGCGGCTGCCACGGCGGCAGGCGCCTCGGCGTCCTCGCGCGGCTTGATGCCGGAGACGCCATCGTCGAACGACAGGCCGGCGGCGCGGATCGCGTCGCCCATGGCGCTGCTGGCGCCGCGCACGGCGACGGCGTTCAGGCGGTATTTCTTGAGCACGGCGACCATGTGCGGCCAGTCGACTGGCGGCGCCGACTCGGCGATGGTGCTGACATCGATGACGGCGAACTCGTCTTCGAAGAAGTCCGAGACCCCGCCCGTCATTTGCTTGAGCGCCGCGTCGATGGCCAGCGGGTCGGCCGAGTGCAGGATCGTGGAGATCGCGACAACGGTGGAAATCTTGATTTCGATGGGCAGTTGAGACGGACTTTTGAGCATAAACGGGTCGTGAGATATGGGCTAACATCGCCCAAAGTGGCGCAGAACCCGTGCATTCTACTTTGAAAATTGCTGAAAGGGGAGGGAAGCGGTGAATGTTCCGCGGGGCAATGAGAAGGCGCGTTTCATTCCCGGGGCATTCCATCGTTCGGCGCACCACGACTGCATTTTCAGGCGACGAAATACGTGACGTCGCCCTCGCGCAGGCGGGGGCCCATAGCGCGTTACCGAATTCGGCGACGTGGGTCAGGAAGCGGCGGCTTGCCCGCGCATGCGGTGCGCGGCCGCCACCATATTGGTCAGCGCCACCTCGGTCTCGCGCCACCCGCGCGTCTTGAGCCCGCAATCCGGGTTCACCCACAAATGCCGCGCCGGGATCACCTGGGCCGCCTTGCGCAGCAAGCGCTCCATCTCGTCCACCCCGGGCACGCGCGGCGAATGAATGTCGTACACGCCCGGCCCGATCTCGTTCGGGTAGCGGAATTTGCCGAAGCCGTCGAGCAGTTCCATGTCCGAGCGGCTGGTCTCGATGGTGATCACGTCGGCGTCGAGTGCGGCGATCTGCGGCAGGATGTCGTTGAACTCGGCGTAGCACATGTGGGTATGGATCTGGGTCGCGTCATGCGCCACGCCGGCCGTGACGCGGAAGGCGCGCGTGGCCCAGTCCAGGTAATCGTCCCAGCGCGCGCGCCGCAGCGGCAAGCCTTCGCGCAGGGCCGGCTCGTCGATCTGGATGATGCCGATTCCCGCCTGCTGCAGGTCCGCCACCTCGGAGCGGATCGCCAGCGCGATCTGCAGCGCCGTGCATGCGCGCGGCTGGTCGTCGCGCACAAAGCTCCACTGCAGGATCGTTACCGGTCCCGTCAGCATGCCCTTGACCGGCTTGTGCGACAGGCTTTGCGCATGCGTGGTCCAGTCCACCGTCATGGCGCGCGGCCGTGCCACGTCGCCGAAAATGATGGGCGGCTTGACGCAGCGCGAACCGTACGACTGCACCCAGCCGAAGCGCGTGAAGGCAAAGCCATCGAGCTGTTCGCCGAAATACTCCACCATGTCGTTGCGCTCGGCCTCGCCATGCACCAGCACGTCGAGCCCCAGCGCTTCCTGGCGCTGCACGGCATAGGCGATTTCGGCGCGCATGGCCGCGTCGTAGTCGCAGGCGGCCATGCTGCCGCTGCGGTAACCGGCGCGGGCGGCGCGGATGGTGGCCGTTTGCGGGAACGAGCCGATGGTCGTGGTCGGAAAATCGGGCAGCTGCAGGCGCGCGCGCTGCAGCGCCTGGCGCGCGGCGAACGGGGAACGGCGGCGGTCGGCGTCCGGCGCCAGGGCAGCGATGTCGCGCGCCACCTCGTCGCTGTGCACGCGCGCACTGCGGGCGCGGCTGGCGATGGCGGCCCGCGAGCGGGCCAGCGCGGCCTGCGCGCCATCGCCTGCCAGCGCCGCTTTCAAGGTTGCCAGCTCGTCGAGTTTTTCGGTGGCGAAGGCCAGCCACGATGCCAGTTCCGCGTCGAGCGCGGTCTCGCCGGCCAGGCTGAAAGGCACATGCAGCAGCGAGCACGATGGCGCCAGCCAGAGCTGGCCGCCGCGCCGTTCGAGCAGCGGCTCGAGCACGCTGATGGCGGCGTCGAGATCGGTGCGCCAGATGTTGCGGCCGTCGACGATCCCGATCGACAGCACCTTCGGCACCGGCAGCCAGTCGCACACGTTGACCAGTTCCTGGCGCGCGCGGATGCCGTCGACGTGCAGGCCGGCCACCGGCAGGCGGCAGGCCAGGCTGAGATTTTCTTCCAGCGGCGAGAAGTAGGTGGCCAGCAGCAGGCGCGCGCCGCACTGGCTCAGCTGCCAGTAGCACGGCTCGAAGGCGTTGCGCCACGCCGGCGGCAGATCGAGGCCGAGGATCGGCTCGTCCACCTGCACCCATTCCACGCCCGCCTCCTTGAGCGCGATGAGCAGTTGCGCATACGCTGGCAGCAGTCGCTCGAGCAGGTCGAGCCGCTCGAATGCTTCGCCCTTGGCCTTGCCCAGCCAGAGGAAGGTGAGGGGGCCGATCAGGGCTGCCTTGACCTGGTGCCCGAGTGCCTGGGCTTCGGCCACTTCCGCGAGCAGGCGCCCGGCGCACAGGGTGAAGTCGGAGGCGGCGTCAAATTCGGGCACCAGGTAGTGGTAGTTGGTGTCGAACCACTTGGTCATGTCGAGCGCATGGCCGCTGTGCTGCCCCGCGCAGCAGTCATGCGCATGTTCGCGGTCGCCGCGCGCCATGGCGAAGTATCGGGTCAGGGCCGGCTCGCTGCCGTCAAAGCCGAAGCGCGCCGGTTCGCAGCCGAACAGCTGGATGTGGTTGGCCACCTGGTCGTACAGGGCGAAGTCGCCCACGGTGACCAGATCGAGGCCGGCCAGCGCTTGCTCGGCCCAGTGGCGCTCGCGCAGTGCGCGCGCGGTCGCTTCCAGCGCGTCGGCGCTGGCGTCGCCGCGCCAGTACGCTTCAAGAGCAATTTTCAACTCGCGGCGGGCGCCGATACGGGGAAAGCCGAGTGTATGGGTATGAATGGTTCGCATGGTGTCATATGGTGGTCATGAACAATATGTAAAGTTTGCGACAAAACATCGTATAATCAAAACGAAACCTTTTGCGGAATCGCGTGAATAATTTTCATAGTCCATCACCATGCTAGAGCTACGCCATCTTCGTACCCTCAGTGCTTTGTATTCCTCCGGCAGCCTGGTGCGGGCCGCGCAGCTGCTGAACCTGACCCAGTCCGCGCTGTCTCACCAGATCAAGCTGATGGAAGACCGTTACGGCGGTCCCCTGTTCGAACGCAAATCCATGCCGATCGCCTTTACCGCCACCGGTGCGCGCCTGCTGGCGCTGGCAGACCAGGTCTTGCCCGCGGTGGAACAGGCAGAGCGCGATGTCGCGCGCCTGTCGCAGGGGGACCACGGGCAATTGCGCGTCGCGCTGGAATGCCACACCTGCTTCGACTGGCTCATGCCGGTCATGGATGCCTTCCGCCAGCGCTGGCCGGAGGTCGAGATCGACCTCGTATCGGGTTTCCACAGCGACCCGGTCGAGCTGCTGCGCTCCGGCGAAGCGGACCTGGTGATCGGCTCGGCGTGCGGTCCCGAATTCACCGTCTTCCCGCTGTTCCGTTTCGAAATTCTGGTGGTGCTGGCACAGAAGCACCGCCTGAGCACCCTGCGCCGCCTGGAAGCGAGCGATTTCGAGGGGGAAACCCTGATCACCTATCCCGTCCCCCAGGAACGAATCGACCTGATCCGCGAAGTGCTGGCACCGGCCGGCATCCACTTCGAGCGCCGCACCGCCGAGCTGACCGTGGCCATCCTGCAGCTGGTGGCCAGCCGGCGCGGGGTCGCCGCCTTGCCGAACTGGGCCATCAAGAATTACGTCGATTACGACTATGTGCTGGCCAAGCCGGTCGGGGTGAACGGCTTGTGGAGCGATGCCTTCGTCTCGGTTCCACCGGCGCTGGCCTCGAAGGCCTTCGTTGCCGACTTCGTCAGTGTTATCAGGGAGCAATGCGCGCGCACCCTCGATGGCATCAAGTTGCTTACATGAGCTTACAGGCAAGAAAAATTGACAAGTCTCCTCAGGCTTTCGCTTGAATAAGCTGCTAAGATTGATTTTGCTCAAACCAGAGCCGAGGGCTGAAAACTAAGATAGCGGACTTTGTCGCCGAACAGGTGTCAAAGCCTGATCATCCGATAAAGGAATCCATGTTTTCAACCGCTGCATGTTCCAGTTACGCGCGCAGGCCAGTCGCAACCCGACCGTGGCTTGCTGCAAGCTCTGCCCGACCGGCAATCCGCCGGCCCCGCACCAGGCCGCCAAGCCGGCCTTGACTGACTCTGTCCCCGCCGCCTGAGTGCGATCCCGGCTTCGGCGGCACACTTGAAACCCCCTGGCCCCGTTGCCAGAACATCGGAGAATCACATGGAAGACGTCGTAATCGTGGCCGCTGGCCGTACCGCAGTGGGTAAATTTGGCGGCACGCTCGCGAAAATCCCTGCCGCCGAACTGGGCGCGCACGTCATCAAGCACCTGGTTGCACAAATCGGCCTCGATCCGGCCAGCATCAATGAAGTCATCATGGGCCAGGTGCTGACCGCCGGCGTCGGCCAGGGTCCGGCGCGCCAGGCCGTCATCAAGGCAGGCTTGCCCGACATGGTCCCGGCCTTTACCGTGGGCAAGGTATGCGGTTCCGGACTGAAAGCGACCCATCTGGCGGCCCAGGCCATCAAGTGCGGCGACGCCGACATCATCATTGCCGGTGGCCAGGAAAACATGAGCGCCTCGCCGCACGTGCTCAATGGTTCGCGCGACGGCTTCCGCATGGGCGACACCAAGCTGACCGACACCATGATCGTCGACGGCTTGTGGGACGTCTACAATCAATATCACATGGGCGTCACTGCCGAAAACGTCGCCAAGAAATTCGACGTCTCGCGCGCCGCCCAGGATGAATTCGCCCTGCAATCCCAGCTCAAGGCCGAGGCTGCGCAAAAGGCCGGCAAGTTCAAGGATGAAATTATTCCGCTGGAAATCCCGTCCAAGAAAGGCACCGTCGTGTTCGATACCGACGAGTACCCCAAGCATGGCAGCACGCTCGAATCGCTCGCTGCGCTGCGCCCCGCCTTCAACAAGGAGGGCACCGTTACCGCCGGCAATGCATCGGGGTTGAACGATGGCGCGGCCGCCGTGATCATGATGTCGGCCTCCAAGGCCAAGGAACTCGGCCTCAAGCCGCTGGCGCGCATCAAGGCCTATTCGTCGGCCGGGCTGGATCCGACCATCATGGGCATGGGCCCGGTATCGGCCACCAAGCTGTGCCTCAAAAAAGCCGGCTGGACGCATGAAGAGGTGGACCTGATGGAAATCAACGAAGCCTTTGCCGCGCAGGCCATTGCAGTCAACAAGGAAATGGGCTGGGATACCAGCAAGATCAACGTGAACGGTGGCGCGATCGCGCTGGGGCACCCGATCGGTGCATCGGGTGCGCGCGTGCTGGTCACGCTGCTGCACGAAATGGTGCGCCGCGATGCCAAAAAAGGCTTGGCGAGCTTGTGTATTGGTGGTGGCATGGGAGTTGCATTGGCAGTCGAGCGGGATTGAGTCGTCCCCGCAGTGTGTTTGACATCTGAAGATAAAAACAGGAGAAGACAAATGGCTAGAGTGGCATTGGTAACCGGCGGTATGGGCGGTTTGGGCGAAGCGGTGTGTTTCAAACTGGCAGCCCTGGGTTATAAGGTCGTCACGACGTATTCGCCTGGTAACAAGAAAGTGGAAGGCTGGCTCGCCTCGACACGCGACGCCGGCTATGACTTCAAGGCCTATGAATGCGATGTGGCGGACTATGATTCGGCGCAAGCCTGCATCGCCAAAATCGACAAAGAAGTCGGTCCCATCGATGTGCTGGTCAATAACGCCGGTATCACGCGCGACATGACGTTCAAGAAAATGGACAAGCCGAATTGGGACGCCGTCATGGCCACCAATCTGGATTCCGTGTTCAACATGACCAAGCCCGTGTGCGACGGCATGGTCGACCGCGGCTGGGGCCGCATCATCAACATTTCGTCGGTCAATGGTCAGAAGGGTGCTTTCGGTCAGACCAACTACTCGGCCGCCAAGGCCGGCATGCATGGCTTCACCAAGGCGCTGGCGCTGGAAGTGGCGCGCAAGGGCGTGACCGTCAACACCATTTCTCCTGGCTACATCGGCACCAAGATGGTCATGGAAATTCCCAAGGAAGTCCTCGACAGCAAGATCATTCCGCAAATTCCGATGGCGCGCCTGGGCAAGCCGGAAGAAGTCGCTGGCCTGGTTGCCTACCTGTCGTCGGACGAGGCGGCTTTCGTGACGGGTGCTAATATTGCCATCAATGGCGGGCAGCACATGTCTTAAACGCGCAGGGCTGCAGCACACGCGGGGCGGCGAGCGCAAGCTTGGCCGCCCTGTTTTTTTCTGGAACAGACGACAGGAGAACGATGCAAGCCAAGCCCTATGTGCGCGAAATTTCCATTCGCCCCGATGCCGAGTTCGACGAGGACGACTATCCGTTTACGATTCCCGCGGTGCGTTACATGGACACCATTGCGCCGCACCCCGACGTGACGTTTTTCGTCGGTGAAAATGGTGCGGGAAAGTCGACCGTGCTCGAAGCGATCGCCGTGGCCATGGGCTTGCCGGCCGAAGGGGGCAGCCGCAATGTCTTCCGTGGCGAGAGTGCGGTGTCGTCCTTGCATGATGTGCTGAAGATCGTGAAGAGCTTCCGCGCACCCAAGTCGGCCTTTTTTCTGCGCGCGGAGAGCTTGTTCAATGTCGCCTCGTTCTATGAAGGCGTCGGTAGCCGCAGGCTGGGGCATTTACATCAGCGTTCCCATGGCGAAGCGTTCATGGATGTGATGCTCGACTTCGGTCCGCGCGGCCTCTACCTGCTGGACGAACCCGAGGCTGCGCTCTCGCCCAGCCGCCAGATGGCCGCGTTGAGCGCCATCCACCAGCTGGTCAAGCAGGAGTGCCAGTTCATGATCGCCACCCATTCGCCCATTCTTCTGTCCTACCCGAATGCCAAGATCCTCCAGTTTGACGGCACTGGCATTACCGAAGTTGCGTACGAAGATACGGAGCACTTTGCGATCACCCGGGATTTCCTCAATCACCATGCGCGCCGGCTCGAACAATTGCTGGCCGACGACGAGGATGAATGAACGCCGCAGCGGTCGTACAATAGATCTTCCATCCGCTGCGGGAGTTTCATGATGTTCACACTGCCACGAGGCGGCCTGGCGCTGGCCGTTCTGGACGAACAGTTGCTTCATCCCGGCGTCAAGGGCTTGCCGATTACCGAGCCGTTGCGCCAGGGCGCCGTTGGCTTGCAGGACTGGAACGTGCTGCGCGCCGATACCAGCTTTCCCGTCGCGCTGCTCAAAGTCGCGGCCCTGCAGCACAACCTGGCCTGGATGCGCGACTTCTGTGCGCGCCACGGCGCCGTGCTCGCCCCGCACGGCAAGACCACCATGTGCCCGCAACTGTTCGGCGCCCAGCTGGCCAACGGCGCCTGGGGCATCACGCTGGCGACCGCGCCGCAGGTGCAGATTGCCCACCGCGTGGGCGTGCGCCGCGTGCTGCTGGCCAACCAGCTGGTGGCCCCGGCCGACATCGCTGCCATCCTGGCGCTGCTGCACGGCGATCCCGATTTCGACTGTTACGCGCTGGCCGATTCGGCCGCCGGCGTCGAGCGCCTGGCCGCGGCCGTGGCCGCGCATCCGCTGGCGCGGCCTCTGCCCCTGCTGGTGGAACTGGGTCTGCCCGGCAAACGCGCCGGCTGCCGCACCACGGACGAAGCGCTGGCCGTGGCGCGCGCCATCGCCGCCGCGCCGGGTCTGGCGCTGGCAGGCATCGAAGGCTATGAAGGTTTGCTGGTCACGCATGACCGCGCGGCCGACCTGCGCGCCGTCGATGCCTTCCTTGCCGACCTGGTTGCGCTCGTGCGCCAGTGCGATGCGGAGCAACTGTTCGGCATGCCGCAGGTACTGCTGTCGGCCGGCGGCTCGTCCTACTTCGATCTGGTTGCGCGTGGCTTGCACGGGGTGGACAACATCAGCCGCCCCGTCATGCCGATCGTGCGCAGCGGCTGCTACCTGACCAGCGACCATGGTTTGTACCAGCGCCACATCGCCGAACTGAATGCGCGCGAAGCGGCTGCTGACGGGCTGCGCCCGGCGCTCGAGGTGTGGAGCATGGTGCAGTCGCGTCCCGAGCCGGGCCTGGCGATCCTCACCATGGGCAAGCGCGACGCGTCCTATGACGTCGATTTGCCCACGCCCCTGGCCACCCACCGGCCAGGTCCCGGCGCACCGCGCCTGCTGCCCGATGGCTGCAGCATCGTCAAGATGAACGACCAGCATGCCTACCTGCGCCTGCCCGATCACGACCCGATCCGCGACACGCTCGCCGTGGGCGATCTGGTTGGCTGCGGCATCTCGCATCCCTGCACGACCTTCGACAAGTGGCCGCTGCTGCTGGCAGTCGACGACGACTACCAGGTCCGCTACGCCGTCAATACCTTCTTCCAGTAAGCTACAATCGCCGCTTGTGCCCAACCAGAGTTGCCCATGCCCGCCACGCCGACTGCCCTGTTCCAGCCGATTGCGCCCACCCGCAGCGGCAACCTTGTCGTCGACGACATCCATACCATCTACTGGGAGGAAGTCGGCAATCCCGATGGCGTACCGGTCATTTTCCTGCATGGCGGACCGGGCGCCGGCCTGTCGCCGCAGCACCGGCGCTTCTTCGATCCGGCCGCCTACCGCATCATCCTGTTCGATCAGCGCGGCGCCGGCAAGTCCACCCCGCTGGGCGAGTGGCGCAACAATACGACCGACCTGCTGGTGCAGGATATCGAGACGCTGCGGCGCCAGTTCGGCATCGAACAGTGGCTGGTGTTTGGCGGGTCCTGGGGTTCGACGCTGGCGCTGGCGTACGGCCAGTCCCATCCCGAACGCTGTCTCGGCTTCGTGCTGCGCGGGATTTTTCTCTGCACGCAGGAGGAAATCGACTGGTTCATCGAGGGCGTCAAGTGGTTCTACCCTGAGCTGTACGAAGAATTCGCCGCGGCCGTCCCGGCCGGGGAGCGTGGCGATCTGCTCAAGGCCTACACCGCGCGCATGCAGTCTGACGATCCGGCCGTGTACTGGCCCGCAGCACGCGCCTGGAGCCGCTTCGAAGGGCGGCGCGTGTTCCTGATGCCGCAGCCGGAAGAGGCGGCCAATGACACCCTCGACCTGGGCGTGGGCCGGCTCGAGTCGCACTACATGGCCAACCTGGGGTTCTTCAGCGACGGCCAGCTGCTGCGCAATGTGGCGCGCATCGCCCATCTGCCGGCCGTGATCGTGCAGGGCCGTTATGACGTGATCTGCCCGCCGCTGGCGGCGCACCGGCTGCACCGGGCCTGGCCCGGTTCGCGCCTCGAGATGATTCCCGACGCCGGCCATGGCGCGCTGGAAGCGGGGATTGCGGGCGCGCTGGTGGCAGCCACCGAGCAGTTCAAGCGCCTGCGCCGCTTCGAGTAGGTTGGCGCGGCCGTTTACGGCCGGGCTGCTACACTAGCGGCTGACGAAGACCCGACCCGAGCTAGAGCGACCATGAATATCCAGATCAGCGACATTGGCCACGTCATTCAGCTGGCGATCGCGCCCGTATTCCTGCTGACCGGCGTGGGCACCATGCTGATGGTGCTGACCAACCGGCTGGCGCGCATCATCGACCGCACCCGGCTGCTGGAAGACCGGCTCGACATCGCTTACCACGACGCCTACATGGACGAGGCGGATCAGCTGTACGCGCGCTGGCACCTGATCAATTTTGCCATCGCCCTGAGTACCGCCTGCGGCCTGTCGATCTGCATCGTGATCGCCCTGCTGTTCCTGGGCGATACCACCAACCTGCCGCTCGATAAATACATCGCCGGCCTGTTCGTGGTGGCGATGGTCACCCTGACGGGCAGCTTCGTCTACCTGCTGCGCGAAATTTTCGTCGCTTCCAAAGCCGTGCGTGCGCGTCGCCACCAGCGCCCGGCCAACACCTGATTCAGATCGAGTACCTCATGCACGACTACAAACGCCCCCCCACACTGCACCGCTACGCGCCGCGCGCCGAACTGGAACTGTCCCTCACGGCCGGCCAGTTCCGCCTGGTCCCCGCCAACAACTGCCTGACCCTGTCGTTTTCGCAGGTGTGGGACAAGGAGCTGTTCGAGGTCCACTCGGCCGACAGCTGCCTGGTCATCCACAACACCGAGGAATTCGGCGAACGCCTGCACCGCGCCGTGCAGCGCACCTTGCCCAGCTGGGCGGGCATCGACGGGGCGGTGGAATACGGGGTGCGCGCCGCACTCGGCGCGGCATTCACCAAGTCGGTCGCCGAAGCGGGGGAGCACGAGTGGCAGTTTGCCTGGCGCGCCATGGCGCCGCAGCTGAGCCTCAATCCCGTCACCATCAAGATCGGCAGCATCGAAACCTTCGCCGAACTGCGCGACGCCGCCAGCTACATGGCGTAAGTCATTCCTCGGGGCGGTCGAGCCGTTCCAGCACGGCCCCCATCATGCGCTCGATATCGCGCCGCACGATGTTCGAGCCCAGCATCCCGGGCACGTAAAACTTGGGCACCATCTTGCCGTTGTAGGTGATGCGGGTGCCGCCCGTCTCGGGCACTAGCGCAATCTCCCAGCGGCAGCGGTAGACTTTCATGTCGCCGGTCACGAGGCTGATATCGATGGCGCTGGACGGCTCTTCCACCACTTGCACGACCAGATGGATATCGCGGCTGAAAAACAGGAAGCGGGCGCGCCCGAACTGTTCGACGGTGGCCTTGTTGCCGGCCCGCGAGAGCACCTTGGTGCGCTCCAGGTCCGGCACGAACTCCGGCATGCGCTCGTAATCGGTCAGAATCTTCCAGACCGCGGCCGGCGCCGCCTTGACCGTGCCGTTGGCGGTCACGTCGAACACCTGTTCGCCATCGAGGTCGACCCGCTTGACGGCGACGTCCACGCGCGGCTCGTCTGCCAGCGCAGGTAGCGTAAACACAAGTGCGCAACAGAATAGGAGACGTGCGATCATGCGGCCAGCCTACGGTAAAGCCTGCCACCTGACAAGCGGAGCGCGTCGATCCAGCGGGGAATAAGCCGGACCCCGCGCACCGGGCCTGACCGGTCATTGAGGTGCCACAAAGCAACTATGCGGGCGCCGACGGTTTTGTTGTTGTTGAAGCAAATCAGACCGTCGCAGGGGCTGGCCTGCGCAGTTCCGCCAAAAATTAGAACCCTGCATCTACAGAAGTGCGCTTTAATGCCCAGTGTTGATAAAACCTATAACGACAATGACCACCCAAACCTATCCCCACCTGCTCGCCCCCCTCGATCTCGGCTTCACCACGCTGCGCAACCGCGTCATCATGGGGTCGATGCACACCGGCCTGGAAGACCGCTTCTTCAATTACAGCAAGCTGGCCGCCTTTTACCGCGAGCGCGCCAAGGGTGGGGTCGGGCTGATCGTCACGGGCGGCATTTCGCCCAATCGCCAGGGCTGGCTGCTGCCCTTCGGCGGCACCATGAACTTCATCGGCGACATCTTCAATCACCGCAAGGTCACGCGCGCCGTGCATGAAGAAGGCGGCAAGATCCTGATGCAGATCCTGCATTCGGGCCGCTACGGCTACCAGCCGTTCGTGGTATCCGCCTCGAGCAAAAAATCGCCGATTTCCAAATTCAAGCCCAAGGCGCTGACCGAGCGCGGCATCGAAGCGACCATCCGCGACTACGCGCGCTGCGCCAAGCTGGCCAAGATGGCCGGCTATGACGGCATCGAAGTGATGGGCAGCGAAGGCTATCTGCTCAACCAGTTCCTGTGCGCGCGCACCAACCTGCGCCAGGATAGCTGGGGCGGCAGCATCGAAAACCGCATGCGCCTGCCGGTCGAGATCATCAAGCGCATTCGCAAGACCGTGGGCGATGACTTCATCATCATGTACCGCCATTCGCTGCTCGACCTGGTCGAAGGCGGCAACACCTGGGACGAAGTGCTGACGGTAGCGCACGCGCTCGAAAAGGCGGGCGTGACCATCCTCAATACCGGCATCGGCTGGCACGAGGCGCGCGTGCCGACCATCGTCACCTCGGTGCCGCGCGCGGCGTTCGCCAGCGTGGCGGGCCGTCTGCGGCGCGAAGTCAAGATTCCGGTGGTGGCATCGAACCGCATCAACATGCCGTTCGAAGCGAACGACATCATCGCGCGCGGCGACGCCGACATGGTGTCGATGGCCCGTCCTTTCCTGGCTGACGCGCAGTTCGTGCAAAAGGCTGCCAGCGGCCGTGCCGACGAGATCAATACCTGCATCGGCTGCAATCAGGCCTGCCTCGATCACACCTTCTCCAACAAGCGCGCCAGCTGCCTGGTCAACCCGCGCGCCTGCCACGAGACGGAACTGGTGTATGCGCCGGCCGCGGTCAAGCGCAAGGTGGCAGTGGTCGGTGCCGGGCCGGCCGGCCTGTCGGCGGCCACCGTGGCGGCCGAGTGCGGACACGCCGTGACACTGTTCGATTCGAGCGACAGCGTCGGTGGCCAGTTCAAGATAGCGATGCAAATTCCGGGCAAGGAGGAATTCAGCGAGACGATCCGCTACTTCCGCAAGAAGATCGATCTGACCGGCGTCGAGCTGCGTCTGGGCCAGCGCGTCACGCGCGAAGAACTGCTGGCCGGCGGTTACGACGACGTGATCGTTGCCACTGGCATCAAGGTGCGCATGCCGCCGATTCCGGGCATCGACCATCCGAAGGTGCTGTCGTATATCGACGTGCTGCAAAAGAAGGTCCCGGTCGGCAAGCGCGTCGCTATCATTGGCGCGGGCGGGATCGGTTTCGACGTGGGCGAGTACCTGCTGCACAACCCCGCGCATCCGTTGCCGCTGTCGGTCAAAACCTGGGCGGGCGAGTGGGGCGTGGATCTGAACGCGACCACCAGCGGTGGCCTGGTGGCGCCCGATGCGGCCGAACCGGTGCGCCAGCTCTTCCTCATGCAGCGCAAGACCAGCAAGCTCGGTGCGGGGCTGGGCAAGACGTCGGGCTGGGTGCATCGTGCCACGCTCACGCGCAACGGCGTGGTAATGCTGGCGGGGGTCACGTACAACAAGATCGACGACCAGGGCATTCACATTACGGTTGGCGGCGAAGAGCGCCTGATCCCGGTCGATCATGTCGTCGTTTGCGCGGGCCAGGACAGCCTGACCGAACTGATGCCGCCGGAAGGCACCACGGGCGGGCCGCGCTTCCACAAGATCGGCGGCGCCGCACTGGCGGCCGAGCTGGACGCCAAGCGGGCGATCAAGGAAGGCGCCGAGCTGGCCGTCAGCCTGTAACGATCACATGCGGCGTATGGCAGGCTGTCATTTGCCTGGCGCGCCGCAGCGGTATTCTCCCGACATGAATAAACTCATCGCATCGTTACTGTTGCTCGTACTGGGCGCTTCGGCGGGCGCGAGTGAGGTGTTGCTTCCCGTCCGTTTCAAGCTTTCCAGCGCCCACAACGAGAACGTCCTGCTTCCTCTGGAAGGTGCGGTCGCCGCGCCATGCGTGTCGGTGGTCATGGCCGATAGGTTGGCCAAGGTCGTCGTGGCGCGTGCGCTTCTCGATGCCCTGGTTGCGGCAGAGGAGGATGAGGTGGCATTGAACCGCGAACAGACGTTTGACGCGGAAATCATGAAGCGGGTGAGTAAGCAGAGGGCGGCCACCTTGCTGGCCGGGCTGCCCGCCAAGCCTGTCCTCGACAGGACGGGGTGCGCCAGCGCCGAGGTAACGGCCGATCTGGGGTACTTGCTGGGCACGTTGTTGGACAGGGGGCAGACAAGCGTGGTGCATATCCCGTCAGGTCAATTCGTTCCCCACGTGACGGCCAGATTCACCTCACCCGAGAATATGGGCTGGGTCGCCTACCATCTGCCGGAGCAGGCCTATGGCGGAACCGTCTTGTTGACGCACAAGCTCTGGATTTCTGAACGCCCGATGCCATAAGCGCATTCGGGTTCGCCATGCTGGCAATCGCCCTGCCGCCGACGATGCTTACTTTTTGCGCACCACCACGCAACCGATCGAATACCCCGCCCCGAACGAGCAGATCACGCCGTGCGAACCTGCAGGCATGTCATCCTGGTACTTGTGGAAGGCGATGATGGACCCTGCCGACGAGGTGTTGGCATAGGTGTCGAGAATCACGGGCGCTTCCTGCGGCTCGGCGTCGCGGCCCAGCAGCATGCGCGTGATCAGCAGGTTCATGTTCAAATTGGCCTGGTGCAGCCAGTAGCGCGACACTTGCTCGATCTGCAGCCCGGCGTGCGTGACGGTGTCCTTGATCATCTCGGCAGCCATCGGGCACACTTCCTTGAACACCTTGCGGCCCTGCTGGCGGAACAGCTTGTCCGCCTTGCCCACGCCGCTTTCGTCGAAGCGGTTCATGAAGCCGAAGTTGTTGCGGATGTTGTTGGAAAACTTGGTCTTGAGCTTGGTGTCGAGGATCTCGAACTGGTGGCTGCCGCGCGCGGTGTCGGCGCCTTCCACCACGATCGCGGTGCACGCATCGCCAAAAATGAAATGGCTGTCGCGGTCGCGGAAATTCAGGTGGCCGCTGGTGATTTCGGGATTGAGCACCAGCACCGCCCGCGCCTGCCCGCTTTGCACCGCCGCCACCGCGGTCTGGATGCCGAAGGTGGCCGAGGAGCACGCGACGTTCATGTCGAAGCCGTAGCCGTCGATGCCCAGCGCTTCCTGCACTTCCACCGCCATGGCGGGATAGGCGCGCTGCATGTTGCTGCAGGCGACCAGCACCATGTCAATGTCGGCCGCGTTCTTGCCCGCCCTGTCGAGCGCCTGGCGCGCCGCTGCCACGCACATTTCCGCTTGCAGCGAAATCTCGTCGTCGCCGCGCTCCGGGATGCGCGCGGTCATGCGCGCCGGGTCGAGGATGCCGCTCTTTTCCATCACATAGCGCGACTTGATGCCCGACGCCTTCTCGATGAAGGCCGCACTCGAGCCTTCGATCGCGCTCATCTCGCCCGCGGCAATGGCGGCGGCGTGATCGGCGTTGAATTGTTCGGCGTAGGCGTTAAAGGCGATAACCAGTTCTTCGTTCGAGATCGAATTGGGCGGCGTGAAGAGGCCAGTGCCACTGATGACGACTTGTTTCATAGTAAAACTTTCAATGTGGATAAGCAGGGACAGCCCCGCGTGTGGGGCTGATTCTACACAATGGCGCGCGGCGGGGGCGAAAAGCGGCCCCCGGCGGCGTTAGGGCGTGACCACCGCGCCCGTATGGGCCAGGGTGGGCTTTTGCGACTTGGACAGCTGCATCGGCTTGCCCTTGAGGTGAAGGATGGCTTGCTGCAGCTGGAAATCGGTGGCGCTGCCATAGTCGAGCGGCTTGCGGCTGCGCTCGGCGGCGGCCACGCGCATCTGCTCTTCGAGCTCGTCGTTGGTGGTGCGCGCTTCTTCCTTGTCGCTGGTATTGACGAGGTGCTTTTCCAGATCGGCTTCGCGCATGCGCAAACCGGCCAGGGCGTCGCCATCGGCCGTTTCGTCGACCAGGAAGTCGGGCACGATGCCCTTGGCCTGGATCGAGCGGTGCTTGGGGGTGTAGTAGCGCGCGGTGGTCAGCTTGACGGCGGTGTCGCCGGTCAGCTGGCGCACGGTCTGGACCGAGCCCTTGCCGAAGGTCTGGGTGCCGATGATGGTGGCGCGCTTGTAGTCCTGCAGGGCGCCCGCGACGATTTCCGAGGCCGAGGCCGAACCCGAATTGACCAGCACTACCAGCGGCACCGACTTGAGCGCCGCCGGCAGGCGCGCCAGCGGGTCGACTTCGCCGCGCGCGGCATAGAATTCCGGACGGCCCAGATAACGTTCCTGCGAATCGGCACGCTGGCCGTTGGTGGAAACGATTTCGGCATCCTTGGCCAGGAAGGCGGCCGAGACGCCGATGGCGCCCTGCAGCAAGCCGCCCGGATCGTTGCGCAGGTCGAGCACGATGCCCTTGATCTGCGGGTCCTGGCGGTACAGCTCGATGATCTTGGCGGCCATGTCCTCGAGCGTGGGTTCCTGGAACTGCGAAATGCGCAGCCAGGCGTAACCGGGTTCGATCATCTTGCCCTTGACGCTTTTCTGGATGATTTCTTCGCGCGTGATGGTAAACGCCATCGGCTGGGCCGATTCCTTGCGCATGACCGTCAGCGTGACCTTGGTATGCGGTTCGCCGCGCATCTTCTTGATCGCGTCGTCGATGGCCATGCCCTGCACCACGGTATTGTCGATGCGGGTGATCAGGTCGCCCGGCTTGATGCCGGCGCGCCAGGCGGGCGAATCCTCGATCGGGGCGACGATGCGGATGTAGCCCTCTTCGCTGACGCCGATTTCGATGCCCAGGCCGACAAACTTGCCCTCGGTCCCTTCGCGCAATTCGCGGTAGGCTTTCTGGTCCAGGTAGGCCGAATGGGGGTCGAGCGAGGCGACCATGCCCGAGATGGCGTCCGTGAGCAGCTTCTTGTCCTTGACCGGTTCCACATAGTCTGACTTGATCAGGCCATACACATCGGCCAGCTGGCGCAGCTCTTCGAGCGGCATGGCCTGGTCGACCGGCTTTTGCGCGATGGCGGAAAATTGCATCGAAATGGCGATGCCGGCGATGGCGCCGAGGCCGACGAGGCTGGAGTTTTTCAGAGTGGGACCCATGGATTGCCTGCTTAATAAGTTCAGATTGCTACGCTTGAGTTAGCGTCAAATCAGTATAAACCCGATTGCCGCCGGCGACGGGCGGCGCGCGCAAAAAACACGAGAACAGGCCGTCCAGCGTCTGGCAGGGCGGGGCGGGCGTCGAAACCGGGCCCGCAGGCGCTGCGGGGGCATGCGCCATGCATACATGGCCTGCCGTATATGCATGTAAGGCACGGTTCTTGTATCGAAAAGTAAAAACTTGGACGGCACAGCCCGGTCGCGCCTTGCTGCGGATAGAATGCGAGCATTCTACCCGCGTCCGCGGGCCGCACCCTTGGATAATGAACAAACTCCTTTTACTATCCTGCCTCGCCGCCAGCAGCGCCGGCGCGCTGGCGCAGTCCGTTCCCGCCACCCCGTCCGATCCCGTTCCCGCGCCACCGGCCGCGCCGGCGCCAGCCGTGCTGCCCCAGGTCACGGTCAATGCCGCGCGCGCCAACGAAACCGAGCAGCGCCGCCTGTCGACCGCCTCGAAGATGATCTTCGGGCGTGAAGAACTTGACCGCAATGGCGACAGCAACATCGGCGAAATCCTCAAGCGTCTGCCTGGCGTGACCATGGGCGGGCCGCCGGGGCGCGGCGGCGGCGGGGTGCGCATGCGCGGCATGGGCAATGGCTACACCCAGATGCTGGTCAATGGCGAACGGCCCCCGGCCGGTTTTTCGCTCGAATCGCTCTCGCCCGACCAGGTCGAACGGATCGAGATCATGCGCGGTCCGGTGGCCGAGCACAGCACACAAGCCATTGCCGGCACCATCAATATCGTGTTGCGCGAGGGCTATCAGCAAAAGGATGTGCAGCTCAAGCTGGCCGACAGCGTCGAAGCGGGCCGCCACAGCCCGTCCGTGTCGCTCACCATGCCGGGCAAGCGGGGCGCGCTGAACTGGCTGCTCACCGCTGGCCTGCAGGAAAACCGCCAGCAGGACCATGGCGTCACGGTCAACCAGAAGACCGCGGGCGCCGCCCTGGTCAAGGATGAAACCATCGCCAGCACGTCCGAGCGCACCAACCGCGGCCTGCAGCTGATGCCGCGCGTGTCCTACAAGTTCGACAATGGCGACACGATCAACTTCCAGCCCTTCATCTTTACCAACCGCAGCGACTCGAACACCCGCAGCACGCTCGACGAACGGGTCGTGGGGGCCGTGCGGCCGTATGCGCTGGCCTTGTCGGATGCGAACAGTTCGATCACCTTCATGCGCGGCTTCGGCAACTGGCTGCACAAGATGGAGGGCGGCGCCAAGCTGGACGTCAAGTTCGGTTTCGGCGGCGGGCACAGCCGCAACGACTCGCAGCGCCTGCAGTACGATGGGGACGGCGCGCTGCGCGACGTGTTCGTCGACCGCGACAGTTCCGACAATGCCGGTCTGTCCACCGGCGGCAAGTACACGCGCTCGGTCGGCAAGGGCCACCAGCTGGCCGCCGGCTGGGATGCCGAAGGCCAGCACCGCAGCCAGTCGTCGGTGGCGCTGCGCAACGGCGCCCCGCGCTACAGCCAGAGCGGCGACGACTTGACGGCCGACACGCGCCGCCTGGCCGTGTATGTGCAGGACGAATGGGACATCACCGCGCAATGGGGCGTGTATCTGGGCTTGCGCTGGGAAGGCATCCGCACCGCCGCCACCAGCGGCGCGCGCGACATTACCAACACCAGCTCCGTGTGGAGCCCGGTCCTGCACACGGTATGGCGCATTCCCGGCCACGAGAAAGACCAGATCCGCGCCAGCCTGACCCAGAGCTACCGCGCCCCGCAGATTACCGACCTGATTGCCGCTCCCAGCTTTAGCGAACCGAACAGTGCGACCGCGCCCGACCGCCGCGGCAACCCCGACTTGAAGCCGGAACTGGCCAAGGGCATCGACCTGGCGTACGAGCATTACATTGGCAAGGGCGGCATCGTCAGCGCCAGCGCCTTTGTGCGCCAGATCGACAACCTGATGCGCCGCGCCCTGACGACCTACCTGGCCGACGACGGTACCACCCATTACCTGTCCACCCCGTCGAACGTGGGCAGCGCGCGCACCAGCGGCATCGAGCTCGAAGCCAAGCTGCAACTGGCCGACCTGATGCGCGACGCCCCGAACATGGACTTGCGCGCCAACTACAGCCGCTTCTGGTCCAGCGTGGACGGCATACCCGGGCCGGACAACCGGATTGACGGCCAGGCCAAGCAGACGGCCAACGTGGGTGCCGACTATCGCTTCAAGAAACTCCCGCTGACCCTTGGCGGCAGCTACAATTGGACCCCGGCCGTGCTGGTGCAGACCAGCCTGACCGAGCAAACCAGTGTCGGCGTCAAACGTCAGTTCGACGCCTACGGTCTGTGGAAGTTCAGTGCCAACACGCAGTTGCGGATCGGTGCGACCAACCTGCGCAATGATGATTACCTGTCCGGCCGCGTGGTGGCGACCGATACCGGCCTCGAGCGCGCCAGCAGCACGGCGCGCACGTACACCACCTGGAGTGCCAGGTTAGAAATGAAACTGTAGTTTTCCAGCACGGCCACAAGCCGTTTTCTTCCAGCCTTATCAAGGACTTACTGTGAAACGTTATTTGCTTTCCTCCCTGACGCTGAGCCTGATGGCCGCGTTTGCCGTGGCAGCCGAACCGGCCGCCAAGACCGCGCCTGCCAGCGCCCAGCCCCTGTCCGGCATCAGCACCCAGTACATGGACCCGGCCGTGCGCGCCCAGGATGACATGTTCTCCTACACCAACGGCAACTGGCTCAAGACCACGGAAATCCCGGCAGAAAAAGCCAGCTGGGGCAGCTTCGCCAAGCTGCGCGACGATGTCACCCCGCAAATTCGCGGCATCATCGAAGCGCTGCAGCAGGATACCAAGCAAAAACCCGGTTCCCAGGCCCGTAAGGTAGGCGACCTGTACGCCAGCTACATGGATACGGCGCGCCGCGACCAGCTCGGCTTCAAGCCGCTGAGCGCCGAACTGGCCAAGGTGCACGCCCTGCGCGACAAGAAAGCCCTGCCAGCGCTGATGGCGCACCTGACCAAGATCGGCGTGTCCGTGCCATACGTCATCTACGTGACCCAGGATGCGCGCGATTCGACCCGTTACGCAGCCCACATCTACCAGAACGGCATCGGCTTGCCCGACCCGGACTACTACCTCAAGACCGATGACGCCAAGATGGTCGACATCAAGGCCAAGTACGAAAAGCACGTGGCCGAGATCCTGGCCATGGCCGGACGCAAGGATGCCGCCGATGCCGCCAAGGCCATTGTCGCGCTGGAAACCGAACTGGCGCGCGTGCAGTGGACCAAGGTCGAGCAGCGCGATCCCGTCAAGAGCTACAACAAGATGCCGATGGATAAGCTCAACACCCTGACCCCGGGCTTCGACCTGAAGTCGTCGGTGGCCGCGGCCGGCATCGCCAACAAGGTCGATTACATCATCGTCAACCAGCCGAGCTACCTGACGGGCTTTAGCAAGGTGCTGGAAACGACCGACTTGGCGACCTGGAAATCCTACCTCGAGTGGCAATTGCTGCACGCGTATGCGCCGTACATGTCCAAGTCCTTCACCGACGCTAACTTCGCGTTCTTCGGCACCACTATCACCGGTGTGAAAGAGCAAGAGCCGCTGTGGAAGCGCGGCGTGGCCATCGTCGAAGGCGCCATGGGCGAAGCGGTCGGCAAACAGTATGTCGAGCAGTATTTCCCGGCCGAGCGCAAGGCTCGCATGGAAGTGCTGGTCAAGAACTTGCTCGAAGCGTTCCGCCTGAGCATCGACACGCTCGACTGGATGGGTCCGCAGACCAAGAAGGAAGCCCAGGACAAGCTGGCCAAGTTCACGCCGAAGATCGGCTACCCGAACAAATGGCTTGATTACTCCAAGCTGAGCGTGTCGCGCACCGACCTGGTCGGCAACGTGCTGCGTTCCAACATCTTCGACTACAACCGCAACCTCGACAAGCTGGGCAAGCCGATCGACCGTGACGAGTGGGGCATGACGCCACAGACGGTCAATGCGTACTACAACCCGCAATTGAACGAAATCGTCTTCCCGGCCTCGATCCTGCAGCCGCCATTCTTCGACATGAATGCCGACGATGCCGCCAACTACGGCGGTATCGGCGCGGTCATCGGCCATGAAATCAGCCACGGCTTCGACGACCAGGGCAGCCAGTTCGACGGCAACGGCAATCTGCGCGACTGGTGGACCGCCGAAGACCGCACCAAGTTCAAGGCCAAGACCGCCATGCTGGTCAACCAGTACGGCGCCTATTCCCCGGTTGATGGCTACAAGGTCAACGGCGAACTGACGCTGGGCGAAAACATCGGCGACAACTCCGGTGTGGCGATTGCCTACAAGGCGTACAAGCTCTCGCTCAAGGGCAAGACCGCACCGGTGATCGACGGCTTGACCGGCGACCAGCGCTTCTTCATGGGCTTTGCCCAGGTATGGCGCATCAAGATGCGCGAAGAAAAGGCCATCCAGCTGGTCAAGACCGATCCCCATTCGCCGGGCAAGTTCCGCGCGAACGGTACGCTCAAGAACCAGCCTGGCTTCTACGATGCCTTCGGCGTCAAGGAAGGCGACAAGATGTATCTGGCGCCCCAGGAGCGCGTGACGATCTGGTAATCGCCAGCGCCGCATGATTCTAAAAAGGCCACGAAAGTGGCCTTTTTTACATCTAACGCAAGCGAAAAAGGGGGTGTTCTCGCGTACAATGCTTGCACATCAAAACGGCAAGGACGATTCAATGGAAACGATACTCTGGGCAGTCAATCTGCTCGCGGTCGTCTACCTGTGCTTCTGGGCATTGCGCCAGGACGGCGGCTTGCCGCGCAAAAAAGACAAGGAAAAGTAAGCCCCATGCGCGACTTGTTCTTTGTGGCAGTTCTGCCGTTCTTGCTGTATGCCATGGCCAAGCGTCCCTTCATTGCCGTCGGCATGTGGATCTGGACCGCCATGTTTTTCCCCAATGCCTGGCTGTACGGCTTCGCCGCCGGCCCCCGCTACAACCTGATCTTCACCGGCATCGCCGTCCTCGGCTATGTGGTTCTCAAGGACAAGCCCAAGGTCACCTTCGGCGCCATCGGCGGCCTGGTCCTGCTGTTCTTTTTATGGACGACCGCCTCGACCGCCATGACCGAGGGCGTGCCCGACATTGCCTGGGAAATCTGGTCGCGTTTCTTCAAGGTGGTGTTGCTGTTCATCTTCGTCCTGCTGGTGGTCAACAAGAAGCTGCACGCCGACTTTTTCCTCTGGTGCGTGGTGCTGTCGATCGGCTTTTACGGCTGCCTTGAAGCGCTTAAATTCGTTGCCAGCGGCGGCGGCCACAAGATCGAGGGCTTCTCCGGCCACGTGCTGGGCGACCGCAACGAGCTGGCGCTGGCGTTCGTGATGACCCTGCCCATCTGCGCCTATTTGCTGGGCGAATACGGCAAGAATGCCAAGATCATTCGTCTCGGCCTGCTCTGCACCATGGGTTTGCTGGTCACGGCGGTGGTGGGTACCCAGTCGCGCGGCGGCTTTGTGGCACTGCTGGGCGTGGCGGGCTATTACTTCATCAAGAGCGACCGCAAGATCGTGCTGTCGATCCTGACCATCGTGCTGGTCCTGGTGCTGTCGCAATTTGTCAGCGAGGAATGGTCGTCGCGCATGGATACCATCGGCGAAGCCAATGCCGATGCCTCCTTCATGGGCCGGGTCGTGGCCTGGAAGCTCAGTTTCATCATGGCCATGCGCCACCCCTTCTTCGGCGGCGGCTTCAAGGCGCTGGAGTATTTCGCCGTGTGGTCATCGCTGGCCCAGGATTTCTTTGCCTATCCGTTCTTTTACACGGGCGAAGCGTTGCCGTCGATGGACAAGGGCCATGCCGCGCACAGCGTGTATTTCCAGGTCATGGGCGACCATGGCTTCGCCGGTCTGGCCATCTACCTGGCCATTCTGGCGCGTACCTTCCTGACCGTGCGCAAGGTTGCCGTACGGGCCCGCAAGCATGTCGAGACCGCGTGGATTGCACATCTGGCCAGCATGCTGCAGCTGGCGCTGTTCGCCTATTGTCTGGGGGGAGCTGCGCTCAGTTTCGCCTACTTCGAAGTGCTGTACGCGATCTGCGCGTTGGTGCAGGTGCTGCATTCGCGCATCTTGCCGGCCGAGCTGGCCAAGCTGGCAGCAGCTGCAGCCACCACGCCGGCCCAGGCCAAGACAAGCGAGGGCGCGCTGGCCTGAGCGTTGTCAGCGGGCGTGCGGCAGCATCGCCTGCGCGTCGCTGAACAGGTTCGGACGGGCCGCGGCGCAGGCCGCCCGCTCGGCGTCGATGCGGGCGCGGTTCTGTGCCAGATTGTCCGCCTCGAGCGCCACGCCGAAGGCCGGATCGGCTTCCGGCTGGCCGAGCATGCGCGCCAGCATCAGCTGACCCATGGCGGCCTTGAAGTGGCCTGCCTCCCAGTACCAGCGGGTCTCGCTCTTGCGGTCGCCCTTGGCTGGAATCGCTTCGCACTGGCGCTCGCCGTATCCGCTGAAATCCCATAGATTGATGGTGACACCCGGATGGGCCGCGCGTTCGGCCGCGATCGCGCGCACCAGCTGCACGCGCCAGGAGTCGAGCATCGGGTCCATGCCCGCCGCTTCGATCAGGGCCATGATCTGCGCATGGTAGGGATAGATCACCACGTCGACCCGGGCGCCGTCGGCGGCGCCGTGGCCGATCACCGCGCGCAGCTGGGTGAACTCGGTCGACGCGCCGTCGGGCCCGGCAAGGCCGCGCGGCAGCTTGGCAAAGCGCTTGGCATAGTCGGCGGCGCGCTGCTGGAACAGCGCGTAGTAGCCTTCGTCGCGCGCCATCTGACGGTATTCGGCCAGCGGATTGAAGCCGCGTGCGCTCATGCGCGGCGCGTTCGGCGCATGCTGGAGGCGCACGGTGCGCAGCGCGTCACCGAGCGCGTCGAGCGAGAATGCGGTGTCGAAGCGCCATGCCAGTTCCTCCATCGCGCCGGGGTACTCGGTGGGCGGGACCACGCGCGCGGGTGCGGCCGGATCGACCGGGAAATCGAGAAATTCGGCGCCCACGATCAGGTGACGCGGATGCACGCCGGCGCGGTGCAGCTGGTCGAGCTGGGCGCGCGCGACCTGGATGCGGGTCCCCGCCAGCGCTAGATTGTATGGCTGCAAGCCGCCCGCAGCGAGCGCCGGATAGTCGGGATCGAGGCCGATTTCGGCGCGCGAATTGCCAACGATGAGCACATTGGCGCCCAGCGCGCGCGCCGCAGCCAGCTTGATCTGCTTCTGGTGATGCTCCGGCTGTGGCTTGTCGTGGTTGAAGCCGGGCCGGTCGACCCACCCCACCAGGCGGTAGGGATCGACCGTCAGGACCAGCGCCGCACAGGCCAGGGCACCGGCGCCGGTCAGAAGCCCGCTCCACAGCAGGAAGCGGCCGAATGGTTGTGATGCTGCCATGTGCATGCCTCTAGAATTGGAAATACAGGAATTCGGCCGGACGGCTCAGCGACAGCAGGCTGGCCAGGCACAGCAGGGCCAGCAGCGCGGCCCAGCGGCGCGATGGCTGCCAGGCCAGGCGGCCGGCGCCGCCGTCGCGGCGCGCGTTGTAGTCGAGCGCGGGCTGATAGCGGCCCATGATCTGCTGGGTGTTCGGCAGCAGGAAGGCAATCGCCGCGGCCGCACCGACCCAGGCCCAGGTCTGCAGGAAGCGGCTGCCGCCACCCAGGTAGAAGCTCACGCCAAGCTGCTCGAAGCTGGCGCGCAGGCCGCCCAGGCGGTTGCCGATACTGTCCGGCAGGCCGATGCCGTAGGCGCCGAACAGGCCGCGCACGATGGTGGTGGCGCGCTCGAAGTCGGCCGAACGGAAGAAGACCCATGCCACGCACACGGCGCCAAAGGTGAGCAGTACGCCGCCCGCATTCCAGGCGCGGGTGGCGGTATTGATGCGCAGGCGCGCCGCCAGCGCGGCCCACGCGTGGTTGAGCATGAGGTAGGCGCCGTGCAGGAAACCCCACATCACGAAGTTCCAGCCAGCCCCATGCCACAGGCCGCCCAACACCATGGTAGCCATCAAGTTGACGTAGCGGCGCGCCGCGCCGTGGCGGTTGCCGCCCAGGGCGATATACAGGTAGTCGCGCAGGAAGCGCGACAGCGTCATGTGCCAGCGGCGCCAGAATTCGATGATGTTGACCGATTTATAAGGCGAAGCGAAATTGAGCGGCAGGCGGATGCCAAACAGGCGCGACAGGCCGATGGCCATGTCCGAATAACCCGAAAAATCGAAGTACAGCTGGAAGCTGTAGGCCAGTACGCCGCCCCAGGCCAGCAGCAGCGATGGCGCGTCGCCGGCGTCGAAGAAGGCGCCGGCGTGGGGCGCGAGATTATCGGCGATCAGCACTTTCTTTGCCAGGCCGATGGTGAAGATCGCCAGGCCCACGGCGATATTGGCGCGGCTGGGTCGGTAGGTGGGCCCCTGGTCGAACTGCGGCATCATTTCCTTGTGATGCAGCACCGGTCCGGCAATCAGGTGCGGAAAATAGGTGACAAACAGCAAGTAGTGGATAAAACGGTATTCATTGACCTTGCCCTGGTAGGTATCGACCAGGAAGGCGATCTGGGTGAAGGTGAAGAAGGAAATGCCGATCGGCAAGATGACATTCAGCGTGGCCAATTCGCTGTCGCTGAGGGCGTTGATGCTGCCGATCAGGAAATCGGCGTACTTGAAATAAGCCAGCAGGGCCAGGTCGGCCACGACTGCGGCGATCATCCAGCGCTTGCGCGCCGGCCCTGTCGTGTGGCCGATGCGCCAGCCGGCCCCGTAGTTGAACAGTATCGAGCCCAGCAGCAAGGGAATGTAGTCCACGCTCCACCAGCCGTAAAACACGATCGAGGCCAGCGCCAGCCAGCCCGCGGCGAGGGTGTGGCTGCGCCGCGCCAGGCCGAAGAAGCCGAGCGCGACAATGGGCAGGAACAGGAACAGGAAACTGAATGAATTGAAAAGCATCGTTGGCGTCCGGCATCAGAAGACGAGACTGTACCAGAGCATTGTCCTTTTTGAAACATCGGCCTGGCGCCTGGCGGTAAACGACAACGGGGGCACGG
>JGI24770J26754_10000585_pt1 | contig 25861 bp, 30 predicted proteins | sample LakOneMetagenome_FD_26754 | JGI IMG/M metagenome (IMG submission 26754) | reverse complement strand
CCTGATCAATGGATTTAACCGTAAAATCTTTCCCTTTCGCTTTATAATTCATCGTGAAACCCCTACCTTTGCCGTCCTTTCACAAGCAGCGGGGATGGTGCCCGGCTGACAGGAACAAACATTAACAACATTTGTAAAAGGAAAAACATACAACAATGCCAGGAAAAAAAAGAACCTATCAACCCCATACACGCCGCAGGAAATCTGTACACGGATTCCGCAAGCGCATGCAGGATGCCAACGGCCGCAAGGTTTTAGCAAGCCGCAGAGCAAAGGGACGTCATAAACTTACTGTTTCTGACGAACACGGTTCAAAAAAATAGACCACTAACCCTCATTGATCAATTCAATGAAGTTAAATGTATATTAGCCTTTGCTTTTGCAAGGGCTTTTTTAATTCATTGAATGAAGCTTATAGTTTCTAACTATTCAATAAATAATTCATCATTTGACAAATACCCCACGATACTTTTTCAGGAAAGCTGATAAACTCAAAAGCAGGAAAACGATCGATGCACTTTTTACAAAAGGCAACAGTTTCTCCAATTTTCCTTTTAAAGTGATCTGGCTTCCTCAAAATAAAGAAGCGGCATTGCAGGTTGCTGTTGGGGTAAGCAGCAGGAATTTTAAAAAAGCAACAGACCGCAACAGGATCAAAAGACTGATGAGGGAAGCCTATCGTTTGCAAAAAGAAAAATTAAATACCCATTTAAATGAAAAAGGCCGGCAGTTATCTGTCTTCATTTTATACGTGGGTAAAGAATTGCCTGAATATGAACTGGTATTTGAAAGAACGGGAACCATATTAAACAGGCTGATAAAATTTGCCGATGCAACAAATTAAATACATACTGAGTCTGCCCTTTATCTTCCTGATCAAATTATATCAATGGATCATTTCGCCGTTGCTTGGACCCAAGTGCAGGTTCACTCCTACCTGCTCTCAATATGGCATTGAGGCATTTAAGAAATACGGGCCGCTCAAAGGTTTTTGGCTTACCATTAAAAGAGTGAGTAAATGCCATCCCTGGGGCGGGCATGGCTATGATCCGGTTCCATAATTCAGAATATTGAACAAGGAACAAGGAATTTCCAATGATGATTAGAATGCAATACTTCTTAATTCGAAATTCCTTGTTCCTAGTTCGATATTAAACTTTATTTACCCGCTCCCTCGAACCTTTCCGCAACCTTGTTCCAGTTCACCACATTCCAGAATGCCGCTAAATAATCGGCACGTTTGTTTTGATATTTTAAATAATAAGTTCCCTCCCTCGAACCTTTCCGCAACCTTGTTCCAGTTCACCACATTCCAGAATGCCGCTAAATAATCGGCACGTTTGTTTTGATATTTTAAATAATAAGCGTGTTCCCAAACATCTGCTCCCAGTATTGGTGTTCCTTTTACTTCTGCAACATCCATCAATGGATTATCCTGGTTAGGCGTTGAACTTACTTCCAGCTTACCATCTTTTACGATCAGCCATGCCCATCCACTACCAAAACGGGTCATACCTGCCTGGCTGAATTTTTCTTTGAATGCATCAAAGGAACCAAATGCAGCGTCAATGGCTTCTGCAAGTTTGCCCGAAGGCTTGCCGGCAGCATTCCCTGCAAGGCTTTCCCAAAAGAATGTGTGGTTCCAATGCCCGCCGCCNTTATTTCTCACTGCCGGGCTAATGGTTCCGGCATGCTTAACCAACTCTTCCAGGGATTTTTTTTCATTGTCCGTGCCTGCTACTGCTTTATTTAAATTATCAACATAGGCCTGGTGGTGCTTATCATGATGTATCTGCATGGTTAATGTGTCGATATGCGGTTCCAGTGCTTCGTATGCATAGGGTAACGCTGCTAATGTAAATGCCATAACTTATAAATTTATACCTGTGAAAAAATGATTGATATTATTGATACAAAATTACTGCCATTATGTTGAAATCAATCTATATAGAAGGAAGAAGTTTCATATCTCGAAAATGAAACGCTTTAAGATGAGGTCATCTTTTCGACCTGAAAAAATCTTTCATCAGCCTGCCACATTCATCTCCCAGGATGCAACCCGCCAGGATCGTTTTGGGATGGAATGGATTATTGCTGCCGGTTGTTTTCCGGTACCCGTTCTTATCATCATAAGCGCCAAAAACGATCCGCCCGATCTTACTCCAGTAAAGTGCACCACTGCACATCAGGCATGGCTCAACAGTTACATACAAAGTTGCATCCGGCAGGTACTTCGAGCCTAAAGCATTGTAAGCGGTTGTGAGGGCCAGTATCTCTGCATGAGCCGTACTGTCATTCAGCATTTCCACCTGGTTGAACGCCCTTGCAATGACCTTGTCATTCATTACTACAATAGCGCCAACAGGCACTTCATCTTTATCAAATGCTTTTTGTGCTTCCACGATCGCCAGCCGCATATATTCTTCATCACTCATATAATTGTGCCTAACTTTAAAACAAATTTAAGGCAATGTCTCTTGTAAATAAATTAACGGCCCAGCGTGATTTTTATAACACAGGCGCAACAAGGTCTTTTGATTTCAGGAAAGGGCAATTAAAAAAATTAAAAGCTGCCATGGAGCAGTATGAACAAAAGATCTATACTGCATTGTATGAGGACCTGAAGAAAAGCCCCGAGGAATGCTGGGTGACAGAGAACGGTTTTGTATTGGCAGAGATCAATAACTGCATCAGGCACCTGGATGAGTGGATGCAACCCGAAAGCGTTCGGACAAATTTGNTGAACCTGCCCTCNAAAAGTTTTNTAATGGCCGAGCCATTGGGTGTGGTATTGATCGTTAGCCCATGGAATTACCCGATGCAATTGTTATTCACACCCATGATCGGNGCTATGGCTGCAGGTAATTGCATTGTATTGAAATCATCTGAATTTGCTCCTGCAACCACCGCTGTCATGAAACAGCTGATCACTGCAACATTCGAAGAGCAATATATTTTATTTACAGAAGGCGATGGCGCTGCAGTAGTTCCGGAGATGATGAACAATTTTGTTTTCGATCATGTCTTTTATACCGGCAGTACAGCTGTTGGAAAGATCATTTACCAGATGGCTGCACAAAACCTTGTTCCTGTTACCCTGGAACTCGGTGGAAAAAGCCCCTGTGTAGTTGAATCAGACGCCGATATAAAAGTTGCGGCAAAGCGTATTGCCATGACAAAATTTTCCAATGCAGGGCAAATGTGTGTGGCGCCGGATTATTTGCTCGTTCACGCTTCTATAAAAGATGCTTTGATCGCCGAATTGAAGAACAATCTTCAAAAATTTTTTGGTGATGACCCGCAAACCAGTGAAAGCTATGGAAAGATCATCAATGAAAGGCAATTCGATCGCCTGGTAAAATATTTTACCGACGGGGAAATAATTCATGGCGGAAAGGCTGATAAAAATAAATTACACATTGAACCCACGCTCATCACAGCCATTGATCCGGGCAGCGCCATCATGCATGACGAAATATTCGGGCCCATTCTTCCCNTCATCCCTTTTGATACCATGGAAGAGGCTTTGAACATCATCGCAAGGAACAAGAACCCATTGGCATTTTATATTTTCACTTCTTCCAAAGAAAAAGAAAAGAAATGGCTGAACGCTGTTGCATTCGGCGGCGGCTGTGTAAACAATGCAAGCTGGCACCTTACCAATCACCATCTTCCTTTTGGAGGTCGTGGGTTCAGCGGTAGCGGCCACTACCATGGCAAATACAGCTTCGATACATTTAGTCATAAAAAAGCGGTCATGAAAACACCAACCTGGTTTGATCCTTCTGTAAAATACCCGCCGTTCAAAGGAAAGCTGAAATTGTTTAAATGGGTTATAAGGTAGTTTATCAGTTCATCATTTTAGTTACAGGTTTATATGACAGGAAAAAGCAAATACCGGCTTTTAAAAAGAACTTTACTGGCCTCGTTATTGTTATTCATTTCATTCAGTATCTATGTAGCGGCAGTAAACAGAAATTCAAAACAAATGACAGTAAGGCAAAAAGTATTAAAAGCGATCTATCCTGCATTCATGTGGTGGAACAGGAAATTGGCAAAGAGCAAAATAGATCCTTCCGGCAGGTCGGTTCCGGCAATTTCATTTTATTCCTTAAGATCAACTTCCATAAACGGGATAGCATTTGACTTTGCTCAACTGAAAGGGAAAAAAGTGCTTATCGTGAACACGGCATCTGATTGCGGCTATACCGGCCAGTATGAGGAACTGGAAAAACTTTCACAGGAACATAAAGATAAACTCACCGTTATTGGTTTCCCGGCCAATGATTTTAAAGAACAGGAAAAAGGCGCTGATGAAGAGATCGAAAAATTTTGCAAAATNAATTACGGTATAACATTTCCATTGATGAAGAAAAGCACTGTTGTAAAAAACAGCCAACAAAATGAAATATTTAAATGGCTTACGGATCCTTCGCTGAACGGCTGGAACAGCCAGCAACCTGTATGGAACTTTTCCAAGTACCTCGTAGATGAAGAAGGCAGGCTGATCAAATACTTTGCCCCCTCTGTATCTCCATTGGATAAAGAAATAGTAAAAGCGATTACCGAATAAATGATTTGTGTTACTTTGCGCCTTAGCGTCTTTGCGGTTTTATTTTATCGCTAAGGCGCAATGTCAAATTAATATCAGGCATATGTTCACCAAAACAGATATTGAAAAATATTTCACTGCCGAAAAATCGGAGAGTTTGATTTTTGTTATCATTGGTATTGCTGCCATTCTCCTGGCCATTGTCTTTTTCTTTTTTCTCAAAACAAATTTTTATAAAGGAATGGCTTTGCCGTTGTTGCTGATCGCATGCATCCAAATTACCGTTGGATATACAGTCTATAAAAGAAGTGATGAGGACCGTAAAAAAAATACGTATGCTTATGACCTGAACCCTGCCGATCTTAAAAACAAAGAGATCCCGAGGATGGAGAAAGTAAATAAGAATTTTGTATTGTACCGGTGGATAGAGATCGCTTTGATCCTTGCAGGGATACTATTGGTCTTTTTATACAGGCCAGGTACCGAAAGATCTTTTTGGTATGGGCTTGGTATTGGTTTGGCGATCCAGGCGGTCATTATGTTGGGAGCTGATTATTTTGCAGAGGCAAGAGCAAAGGTTTATACAAAAGGGCTGAAAGAATTTACGGCAAAATTTTAAGTTTTCTTTGTGCGGGTGATGGAAACACGGATGACGCGGACTAGGCGGATCAACACAGATAAGGTCTAAACTATGTTGAGCTCATTACTTCTGTACAAGAGTGCGACGCCAATAAAGCTTAACAGATATTCACATGTTGGCTGCAAAAAAAATCCGTTTTAATCTGATAGATCCGCGTCATCCGGGTATCTATCACAGTGGGCATTTCTCGTGGTAATTGATGATCTCTATGGGCGTTCTTTCAAACTCGTAGGCTTTATAATGTGCACTGATCTCATCCAGCACTTCATTTATTTCTGCTTCTTCGGAAAGTGTCACCAATTTTAAACGGTAGTCTTTAATGCCCGGCAATCCTTTCAAATAATTGGTATAATGCCTGCGCATTTCGAATATGCCAACTTTAGGGCCTTTCCATTCCAATGACTTTCGCAAATGTTTACGGCAAACTTCGATGCGTTCTTCCAGGGTTGGAGGAGCCAGCATGGTTTGTGTTTGCAGGTAATGTTTTATCTCCCGGAATATCCATGGATAACCAATGGCTGCACGCCCGATCATGATACCATCTATGCCATAACGGTTCTTATATTCAAGTGCTTTTTGCGGACTATCAATATCACCGTTCCCGAAAATGGGAATATGGATGCGTGGGTTATTCTTCACCTTACCGATCAATGTCCAGTCTGCCTCACCTTTGTATAACTGGCAACGTGTGCGCCCGTGTATTGCCAATGCCTTTACACCAATATCCTGCAGGCGTTCCGCCACTTCTTCAATATTCTTTGTATTATCATCCCAGCCTAATCTTGTCTTAACGGTTACCGGCAGCGAAGTTCCTTTAATAACGGCTTGCGTAAGCCTGACCATGAGGTCAACATCTTTTAATACGCCTGCCCCGGCTCCCTTGCTGACTACTTTTTTAACAGGGCAGCCGAAATTAATATCCACCAGGTCGGGGTTTACGGTTTCGCAGATACGGGCGCTCATCGACATGGCTTCTTCATCCCCGCCGAAGATCTGTATACCAAAGGGCCGCTCTTCTTCGCTGAAGTCGAGTTTTTTTAAACTCTTGATNGCATCCCTGATCAGGCCTTCACTGCTGATGAATTCACTGTACATNAGGTCAGCNCCATTGTCTTTACACAATGCCCGGAACGGNGGATCGCTTACGTCCTCCATCGGAGCCAGCAGCAGCGGGAAATCAGGTAATTGTATGTGGCCTATTTTGGGCATAGCATTCTTTGTATCTTGCGGCTGCAAATTTACAACAAATAGACAGGCTATGCAATACAAAACTGTGAAAGGATTTACCGGCTTTGCCCAGTTGGGCATTTTACTTGTTTTCCTCGGACTGGGATTTATTTTGGCCGGTGGCGTACAGCTCATCATTTGTTTGCAGATCATACCGGCAGGAATACCCTTAAAGAAGATGAATGAACTGATGTTGAAAGCCCTGCTGGATCCACAAAATGTCAGTTATGCAAGGCTTGCACAGGTATTGGGCTCATTCTTCTCCTTGTTTGTTCCNGCNGTATTGTATTCATGGATCGTGAATGGCCGTAATAAGTTCTGGCTGGGGTTCAACCGATACATAAATATTTACCAGGTTTTGATCGGGTTTGCCATTATCTTTTTTGCCAATGTGTTGGCTGCGCCACTGGAAGATCTGAGCAAAGCCGCCATGGCACATTTACCCTCATTGGATACAGTGGCCAGGGACCTGGAAAAAATGTACAATGATAATGTTGCGGCGCTGAGTAATTTAAAAAGCTGGCCCGAGTTTATCATGGCCATCTTCATCATGGCATTTTTCCCCGCCCTTTTTGAAGAAGTGTTTTTCAGGGGGGCCGTACAAAATTTACTGGTGAGATGGTGGAAAGCACCGCTTTTGGCCATCATCGCCACTTCTCTTTTCTTTAGTCTTTTTCATATGTCGGTATACCTGTTCCTGAGCAGGGCTGTGTTGGGTTTTATCCTGGGGTTACTCTACCACAGAACGAAAAATATATGGGTGAATGTTATTGCGCATTTCTTAAACAACCTGCTTGCGCTGATACAGCTTTTTTATATGAGCGGGCCGGGTAAACAACCGGATCTCAGCAACCCTAAAGTTCCGTGGTGGTTTGCCTTATTGGCGCTGGCGATCCTTGTCTTACTTTTCAGGATGCTCATGAAATATTCTGCAGCCAATAAAGAAAAGATAGATGCACAGGAACAACTGGTAACGGCAAAAGAAAATGTTTACAACCCATTTGCAAAAACAGAAATTAATTAAGATTGGCGCTCAATATTCAAACCTTTAAAACCCGGGCCTTAACCGCATTGATCTTTGTAATTGTAATGCTGGCGGGGTTGTTCATAAATGCATGGAGTTTTATTGGCCTGTTCCTGCTGATCATGGCCGGTTGTTTTTTTGAATTCATAAAGATCATAAAGAAGATCAAAGGGAACCGGTATCTATATTATTTGCCGCTGGGAATTATTTATATTATCATTCCTGTTTTAATGATGATCGACCTCGGGATCACCCTTACCTTTTATACAAAAGATAATTTACCTCCATGGATCTTTTCTTATTCAGCCCTGGTTCCATGTGCCATCATNTTTTCAATATGGATCAATGATACCATGGCNTACCTCGTAGGTTCATTCATTGGCAAAACCCCTTTCTCATCCATCTCCCCTAAAAAAACATGGGAAGGTACGATCGGCGGTGCCCTGCTTTGTGTGATCGTTATTGCCCTGCTTGGTTATTATATACCTGCAGCAAAAATTATCCGTTGGCAGAACTGGTTGTGCATTGCAGCCATTTGCGCCGTATTCGGCACCTTGGGCGACCTGCTGGAAAGTAAATTAAAAAGAATGGCCGACCTGAAAGACAGCGGCAGCTTCATGCCGGGGCATGGCGGTTTCCTGGATCGCTTTGATTCTTTATTGATCGCAACGCCATTTGTATGGCTTTATATCAAATTATTATTTTAACACAAAGGGCAAAAATCTGCCGCTTGTTTGTAACTTCGCCCTTCAATTTTTTTAAATGACTTTACACAGAGAAGGATATAAATCCATTGCAATTGCCACGCTGATCTTCGGGGCTTTGAACCTTTCCCTGTTCTGGTTTTTCGGTGCTTCCCTCCTATGGCTTTGCGTATTGGTATTTATGATAAGCCTTGTGCTCCTGCTACTGGTAGTATCATTTTTCCGCATACCGGCCAGGAAACTTACCATCAACGGAAACCAGGTGATCGCTCCTGCTGATGGTAAAGTAGTAGTGATAGAAGAAACCATCGACCCCGAATATTTTAAGGATAAAAGATTGCAGGTATCTATATTCATGAGCCCGCTGAATGTTCACGTGAACAGGAACCCGATCAGTGGTGAAGTGATCTATAACCAATATCACAAAGGCAAATACCTGGTGGCATGGCACCCGAAATCATCTACAGAAAACGAACGGCATTCTGTTGTTATAAAAAAAGGGAATATGGAAGTGCTGGTAAAACAGATCGCAGGGGCATTGGCAAAAAGGATCATCAATTACCTGGAAGTTGGACAAAAAGTAGAGCAGGGGGAAGAAATGGGTTTTATCAAATTCGGCAGCAGGGTTGACCTGTTATTACCGGTGGGCACAAAGATAAACGTGGCTTTGAATGAAACGGTGCAGGGCGGTGTGACGGTGATAGCCACTATTTAATGCGATACCCGCCACTGGTACTATTTAACGGTTCGGGCAGTGGATTTTACAATTTAACCGTTATTTTTACGTTGATTCATCACACAAAATCATAACAATGAAAAAAGTATTTTTATTAGCTACCGCTGCTTTATTGGTTACAGGTGCTTCATTTGCAGATAGCGGGAAAGGCAAAGGAAAGAAGAAACATTGCGGCAAATCATGTTGCTCAAAAACTTCTAAATCCTGCTGCAAAGACAAATCCAAAACAGCTAAGATGTAATTGCCTGCGAAAAGATCCTGAACCTCCTCAACCGGAGGTTTTTTTATGCCTGGAAATCTTATGCCGGTAAGGCGGGAAGGCAAAATTTATATGTAACCAATTTCTTATTACGTCTTAACGGCTTCCCGGCAAAATTTGGCCTCATTAAAAAATATCTTCCAGTTGTTTAAGATGTGTTACGNTATGGGTTGGCTTGATGCCGGCAACTGCATTGATATGATTTACAAAAACTGTATCCATCCCTGCATTCATGGCGCCCTGTATATCAGCATCCAGGTTATCGCCGATCATGATGCTTTCCGGTAAGCTGGCGCCGGCTATTGCCATCGCATAATCAAAAATTTCTTTTTTAGGTTTGAGGCTGTTGCTGCCTTCCGATGTGATGACATGGGTGATGAATTTATCCAGCCCGCTGTTACGGATCTTACTCCATTGTGTTTTTTCAAAACCATTTGTTATCAGGTGCACTTCGTATTTCTTTGCTTTCAGGTAATGAAGGATCTCCATGGTATATGGAAATACTTCCTTCCTGGTTGGGAGTATCTCAAGGAACCGCACGCTTAAATTCTTTGCAAGCAATTCATCTCCTATTTTAAAATCAAGCAAAGTGCGCCACATGCGTTTCCATTTCAATTCATCGGCTGATATGAAGCCCTTCTGGTACCTGTCCCACAATAGCTCGTTGTGATAAATATATTTCTGATAAAAATCTTCAAACACGGGTGTTATCTTTTCATGCAGTTCAAATTCTGCATAGATCTCGGCAAGCGAACTTTTAGCATTGGTATCAAAATCCCAAAGGGTATGATCGAGATCGAAAAAGAGATGTTTATACGATGGCATGAAAAGGAACGGTTTTAAAAAAATGGTTGTTTAACTTTACAAAACGTAAAATTAATGTTTTTGGTATTCGCTAAATTCCCAATTAATGAATGTAATCATCACAGGCGCCAGTAAAGGGATCGGCAAAGCGATCGCCGGCAGTTTCGCTTCATGCGGGTATGATCTTTTCCTGTGCGCCAGGAACCTGGAGCTGCTGAATAAAACTGCGGCAGAGATACAGGCAATATATCCTTCGGTAAGCATCAAAGTAAAAGCAGCAGACCTTTCTCAAAAAGAAGAGGTGGACCAATTTGCCGAATGGTGCCTGCATCATGGCATACCCGGTATCCTGGTGAACAATGCAGGAACCTATATCCCCGGCAATTCCATCGATGAACCCGAAGGAAGCCTTGAATCCATGATGCGTATAAATCTATACAGCGCTTATCATCTTACCCGGAAGCTGGTTCCCGCAATGATCAAAAATGGCAGCGGGCATATTTTCAATATGTGCTCGATCGCTTCTTTGCATGCCTATCAAGGCGGTGGCGGGTACAGCATCAGCAAATTTGCATTGAATGGTTTTTCACAGAACCTGCGGCATGAATTAAAAGGCCATGGCATAAAAGTAACTGCTGTTTTCCCCGGTGCTGTTTATACAGATTCGTGGGGAAATTTTGATAACAGCAGCGGCAGGATCATGGAATCTGAAGATATTGCCGCGATGATACTGGCAGCAAGTAAATTATCGACACAGGCAGTTGTGGATGAGATCGTTCTTCGGCCACAGTTAGGTGATCTATAATTAACAGTTCATTAAAATCTTTTAAGCTTTGTATAACGAAGCTCCGTGGCAGATGGGCTATTTTTGTGGCCGTGATGAGAGCGTTATGAATTTATTTTTACGAAAAATATTATTGGCCTGCAGTTGTATCCTTGCAACGATATGTACAAGCGGGCAGATCAGTACCAGCCTCTCCGTTTCTCCTGCTGAAGTTAGTAAAGATGAATACGCAACACTAAGGATCAGTATTGAAAATGCAACAGACATCCGTCAACTCACTCCTCCTTCCTTAAAAAAATTCATTGTATTAAGCGGCCCAAGCCAGGAAAGCGGCATGACCTCCGTGAATGGCCATGTTACAAAATTTGTAGCGGTCATTTATATTTTAAAACCGAAAGCGCCGGGCAAAATAAATATTGATGCGGCAACCGTACAAATAGGCAANCAGTTGTACAAAACAAATACGGCAAGCCTGGTTGTGAACAATACNGTTTCTTCTGCCGGTGCTGGCAGCAGTGCGCAGGGTGGCCTTTTTCCCAGGATCGATCCTTTAATTCCCGACCGGCCGGTATCAGCATTCAATGATTATATTTTTCACAAGGGTGATAATATCGCTGAAAAAGTGAGTAAGAATATGATCCTCCGGTTGGAGGTTGACAAAAAAAGCTGTTATGTTGGTGAGCCCGTTATTGCCACTTATAAATTATATACCCGGCTAAAAAGCGAAAGCAAGCTTACGGAGAATCCATCCTTCAATGGCTTTTCGGTAGTAGACCTTACCAGCCAGGATATTTCAGGTTATACCAGGGAAAAACTGAATGGAAGGGAATACAATGTTTATACGATCCGGAAAGCACAATTATATCCATTGCAGCCGGGAAACATTGAACTGGAAAGTGCAGAACTGGAAAACAATATTCAATTCATCAAAGACGAATACCTGAACAGGCGTGCCAATGATGTAACAGACCTCTTTGATGATTTTACACAGGCAACCGTACCCGCTGAAGGAACCATCAATCAAACCGTAAATCTCAGGAGCCTGCCGGTAACGATTGAAGTAAAAGCATTGCCTGAAACAAATAAGCCTTTATCTTTTACAGGCGCTGTTGGAAAATTTGCACTGGAAGCAGGATTGCAAAAAGCAAGCTTTCCCGCCAATGAACCCGGCAAATTATTTTTGCGGATAAGTGGCAGCGGNAACCTGCAACTGCTTACAGCGCCCGCTTTATCATGGCCNGCAGGTATTGAGCCGTTCGACCCAAAGGTTTCTGAAAGCATCAATAAAACCATTGTCCCGATCACCGGCAGCAAAACATTTGAATACAGTTTTTCTGCAAATACCCCCGGCGATTATGTTTTGCCTGCGATCAGTTTCAGTTATTTTGACCCGGCTTCCGCTTCTTATAAAACCATCAGCTCAAAACCATTTCCCTTTACGGTAACAAAAGCAACAGGGCCACCCCTGTTGGAAAATATCAGCATGGTCAATAAGAACCAGGTTACTGGTATCAACCGGATATTTAATAACCGTTGGTGGATCATTGTATTCATTGCCCTGGTTATGCTCATTGGTTTACTGATCTGGATAAAAAAAGATAGATCAGCTGGCCAGGAAAATAAAAATACGGTTGTGAAAAATGAAGATGAACTAAAGCTCGACAGCATCATTCAAACAGCTGCTATCAACCAGCAGAACCCGCTCGTAAAAACAGAAGCATGTTTATACCAGGATAATTGCAATGACTTCTATTCATTGCTGAATACAGAACTGAAATATTTTTTAGCCAATAAATTTGCAGTGGATCCCATTGACATCAATACCAGGAGCATTGCGGCGATCATGGATAAGAAAAATATCAGTAATGATACGGTATTGCAGCTGCAACAATTATTAAAGGAAGTGGAATGGCAGTTGTATACCCCTTTTGAAAGAAATGAAAAGATGAACGGGATGTACCAGGAGGCACAGGATATCATTCAAATGATCAATACCTACGATCTCAGGAATCTGTGAATTTATAACCTACGCTTCTTACCGAATGAAAATGTACCGGGTTGCGGCTGTCTGATTCAAAGTATTTCCTGAAATTCAAAATGAAATTATCGATGGTCCTCGTGGTGGGATAGACATTGTATCCCCAAACCGATTGCAATATTTTTTCCCTGGTCACCACTTCATTTTTATTTTCAATGAGCAGCTTCAGCAGCATGACCTCTTTTTTACTGAGCATGATCTTTTTCCCATCTTTACTATAACATTCAAGCGCCTTAAAATCTATTTTGTTCTTCCCGAATTCATATATATCCGGCAATGGTTTTTTGTTGGAAAGCTGTTCGCTTTTTTTAATGAGCTTGTCAACCCTGAGCAACAGTTCTTCGAGGTTAAAGGGCTTGGTAAGATAATCATCGGCACCCTTCTTGAGCCCCAGCACCCGGTCGGCACTGCTGTTACGAGCGCTCAATATTAATATGGGGATCGTTTGGTTGTTCAGCCGGATGGTCTCGCAAACTGTTATCCCATCGATCTCGGGCAACATAACATCCAGGATGATGAGGTCAAAATGTTCCTGTTGCACAATTTTCAGCGCATGGGCGCCATCATAACTGCCGGTAACTTCATAGCCTTCCAGTTCAAGGTTTAACTTAAGCGCTTCATGAAGATTCTCTTCATCTTCCACCAGTAATATGGAGAATTTTTTTTGACCCATGACCAAATTTATACAACCTGTTTTAATTCTATGCTGAAAATGCTCCCTTTCGGGTTATTGTCCTTAACAGATATCCTGCCACGCATGGCNCCAATGATCTTTTTGGTAAGATACAAACCAAGCCCGGTNCCCTTTGCAAGCTTTGTAGCNTCATTGCCTGCCCGGTAAAATTTTTCAAAGATCCTTTTCTTTTCAGATTCCCCGATCCCCGGGCCTTCATCCGTTACAGCAATTTCAACGTTGCCGTTGTTTTGCAAAAGCGTTACCAGGATAAGCCCTTCTTTCGGTGAATATTTTATAGCATTGTCGAGCAGGTTATTGATCGCTATCTGCAGCAACATGATATCGCCGTTGACAAATAAACCCTCCTGCACCTGCGACTGGAATTTTCTTTTTGGAAAACGGATGCTGAAATCATTCACCGCATCCCGGATCAGTTCGGTGATATTTATTTCTTCATTGGTGATCCGGTAACCACCGGCTTCAATCTGGGAAGAAACAAGCATATTGTTGCAAAGCGCATTCAGCCTGTTTGTTTCCTGCAATGTATTTTGTATGAAATGCGCCCGCTGCTCATCATCCAGTTTTCGAAGTTGTAATGTTTCCAGGTTGAGCTTGGCAACGGCGATGGGTGTTTTTAATTCATGTGTGATGGCCATCATGAAGTTTTGTTGCTGGCGGTTCAGCTTCAATTCACGGCTCACCGCTTTGTAAACAAAAATGGCGCCTGCCAGTATGAGTAAAAAGAATATGGAGCCTTCACCGATATACTGGGCTGTTTTTCTTTTTTCATCTTCCTGTATCCCGGCATAGCTGGCCAGGTATTGCGGATCATCTTTTTTCAGTTCGGTGAGTTTGAATGCAGTCATCTGCTCATTCTGCCGGCTCAATGCAATGAACCACCACACCAGTGCAGCAATGATATAAAGCAGCAACACCCAGTATATAAAAAAGATGACCCGTATTTTTTTTGATTTTAAAGGCATTGAAGGGTTGAATGTTGTTGAATATCGTTTAAACAAGTCAACCATCGTAAACAATATTCAACAATTTTTAAACAGTTCCTAATTACGCTTATCCAATCCCCAGGATAATTTACTTCTCAAGGTTTGCAGGAAATTATTTTCGTTCATGCGGATAAGGTTGATGCCGAAACTTTCTTTTTTTACTGCCAGCTGAATTTCCTTTGTAACGATCTCACGCCTGCTGTCCATGGTGCACAGGAAACCATCTGTGCGGCCTTCGATCTCGAATGAAACAATATTGTCGTCAGGAACAATGATGGGCCTGATGTTCAGGTTGTGCGGCGCCACCGGTGTGATCACAAAACTGGCGCTGTCGGGGAAAACAACGGGGCCATTGCAGCTGAGTGAATAGCCGGTAGAGCCGGTTGGTGTTGCTACGATCAGGCCGTCGGCCCAATAAGTATTTAAAAATTCCCCGTTGAGATAGGTGTGTATCTTGATCATCGGGGAAGAATCTTTTTTATGCAATGAAAATTCATTGAGTGCATACGGTGTTTCGCCAAACAACGGAATGTTTGCATCCAGGTGTATCAGCGTTCTTTTATCCAGTACATATTTGCGGTTGGCAAGCGCATCCAGGGCATCATGCAATTCTTCTTTGCCAATATTGGCTAAGAAACCAAGCCGCCCGTAATTCACGCCCAGCACGGGTATGCCAGAATCTTTCACAAGGGTGACCGTATCCAGCAAAGTGCCATCACCGCCCAGGCTGATCATGCAGTCAATGCCTGTATCCATTTCTTCACTTGAATTGAAAGTGGAATATTTGCAATCGATATTCAAAGAAGCATAGATCTGGTTGAAGAAGTCCTGGAAGAAAACGGGCTCTGCACCATGGCTTACCAGTTCACTCAACAACAGGTTTATATCCTGCAATTGGTTGTTCTCTATTCCGCGGCTGTATATTGCTATCTTCATATCCTTGAATAAAAGGGCAGACCTAAAACCCGCCTTTACCATGTAAAAATAGACCGTTTTCGCCTAATTGATTAAAACTGTATTCAAGATTAATATTTATCCCGTATACAGTGAGTATATCGATACCAAACCCGCCGGTATAAAGCAGGCGGTTGTTCAACCTGGTATCAAATTCTTTTTTGATATAACTATAACCCACATCTGCATAGGTCTTGGCAAAAAAAGTGAACGGGATATAAGGCAGTACCCGGATATGAAATGGAACAGGTATCCTAAAGGAAAGCAATTTTTTCTTGACGGTATATTTTGCCACTGCTGCGGCTACCCCGTCAACAACATAATATTCAAGTCCCCTTAAATATACTTCGCCATAGCCCAATGCCCGTTGGTTGATATAGGGCTGATCGAATGGCAATTTTAATTTTGCATATACCTGTATACTGCTGTTCAGTTTGTTATTGAAATGCGACATATACTTAACGAATGATCCATCCAGGTAAAACATGTTGAGGCCTCCTTTGATACCAACACCCCTTTTAATAACAGAAAAACCATAGACCGTTCCTGCAAGCGGGTAATTTACATTATCGATATTGGCGTATTGAAATGTATAGGCGAAATCAACAAAGCCCCTGGAAGAATTGCCGCTGTTAAAATAATGGGGATTGTATTTTGGATCCACGATACTNTCATGAACATGCAGGTAAGTATAGCCAATTGAATAATAATGGCGCTTGAAAAAACCTTTTCTTGATTGATAAGCAACGCTGGCAAAAGTATTATTCCTTACAAAGCCTTCCTTCTTGAACTGCAGCAATATGTTTGTCTTGCTGGTTTTATATGCGATCTCCCGGTTTTGTGTATAGCCTGCAGCAACCGTAAATCCTTCGGATAATTTTGAATCGCTGTATGGTGTGCTGTAGCTAAAAGAAACATTTCTTGCGTAGCCATTGAGTAAATAGATGCGTAACTGGTCGCCGCGGCCACTGAAATTATAATGGGCGAATTTAACGCCATACACCACCCGGTTAAGATCTGCGTGGTATGTTTTAAGCCATACATTGAAGTTCCTGTCTGCAAATTGAAATTGTGGTGTTGGATAGATATACCATTTCTCTCTCACTTTTACCGTAACAGCCATTTCATAAGCAGATACAATTACCGGTGTAACTGTTACCTCGGAAAATAAATTGATATTAAAAACCTGTCGCCTTGCCTGCTCCAGTACAGCTACGAGGTTGCCGATGATCAATGAATCTCCGGCTTTAAAAGGGATCTCCCGCAGGATGATATATGTTTTCGTTTTCCTGTTATCAATAATCGTAATGGATGCCACTTTAAGTTTAGCGGTAGAATCGGGATTGATTTGTTTTAGCTGGTCATAAAATCCCGGCGGATCCTGTATTGGTTGCTGGGCATTGGAAATATAAAAAGCCAACAGTGCAATGCAGCAGGAAATTAAATATTTAAGATATGTCATACTGCATGCTTTGCTTCAGATGTATTTACGTAAAAATAACAGTTCCTGGTTAATTTTATTGCGGTATACCGTTTTGCTTTTTATCAAAACGTCATTGCGAGGAACGAATGAAGCAATCTGCATTATGAAGCAGATAGATTAATTCGTTCCTGGCAATGACGATATTCTATTAAAATCCTTCAATCCATATTATTTAGGAATATCTTACCAACATCATATATCCAGGTAGTGCATAAAATTTCTATAGTTACTGTCAATTTCATTTTCGAAATGCTCAATGCCAAAATAAAAGCTAACGTGGTATTCATAGCGTTCAAAAGTGGCTATCACGGTTGCTATCTCTCTTTTATTGATGTGAATGGTTACAGTAAGCATTCCTGTTTCAGGATGTACAATGGTATTTAAGTGGAGTATCGTGCAATCGTTGCTTTCTACAATGCGGCTGATCTCGGAGATGGCGAATTGCGATCTTTCCATTTCCAGTACAATGATACCGCCGATCTCATTTGCCCCGGAAAAATTACCCAATGCTTTTAAGAGGTCAGTGGTTGTAATAACACCTGTATAATCATTTTCTGTATTGATCACCGGAACTACATTGGTATCGAATTGTATGCTGCAGTTCACTGCGATCAAAAAATGAGCGGTATCATAAACAGCGGCGTGCACAAGCGATTCCTGTAATACCTCGATGCTGATCTTTTGTTCTTCCACATCAAGCAGGTCTTCTTCACTGATCAGGCCCAGGAATTTATTTTCAGAAACTACCGGCAGGTGTGTAACCTTGAAGTCGCTGATAAGCTGCAACGCCTTGCCCACAGAATCCTGCGGCTTCAGCCTGGGAATACTATTATTAATGAGATTTGCAGTTAACATGTTGCCGGAATTTAATACGGGTGTTTATAAAGACACTATAATTTACGGACCCCTACTTATGCAGACAAAAGAATCTGTTAAACTGTTGCAGCGGGCGATTTTAATTTTGCCAGGAACCCTGCCAGGATCCTGTTAAATTCTTCCGGAACTTCCATCATGGGCGCATGGCCGCATTTATCAATAAAATGAAGTTCGCTGTTAGGTATCAGGCGCTGAAATTCTTTGCCAACAAAGGGTGGTGTAATGGTATCATTGTTTCCCCAGATGAGGCAGGTTGGTTGTTTTACCTGGTTCAGTTCTTCGCCCAGGTTATTGCGTATGGCGCTTTTTGCCAGGGCAATTATCTTAATAACTTTTAAACGGTTATTGGTGATCTCGAATACCTCATTAACCAATTCTTCAGTAGCCAGGTTGGGATCGTAAAATGTAAGGGCTGTTTTATTGCGGATATATTCCTTGTCGCCGCGTTTGGGATAGGTATCACCCATGCCATTTTCAAAAAGGCCCGAGCTTCCTGTCAGTATCAGTGATTTAATACGTTCGGGATTCTTTAATATATGCACCAGCGCCACATGGCCGCCGAGCGAATTGCCCATTAAATGAATATGATTGTAATTGCGGTGTTCAATGAACCGGTTCACGAATTTCTGCAGGCCCCCTACCGAAGTATGCAGGAGGTCGAGCTCAAGCAGTGGAAGTATCGGTACTACCACTTTATGTGTCTTCCGAAAGTATTCGATCAGGTCCCTGAAATTACTCAGTGCGCCAAATAAACCATGCAACAGCATAAGTGTTTCACCTTCACCTTCTTCAATGAATTTAAATTTGCCGTCTTGTTTTATTTCGTAGCTCATGCTCTTTTCACCTAATATTTTGATTTTGCTGAATCGCTGAATAAGCAGCCAACAGGCTAAAATTACATTAAATAAAATAATGGCTCAAATTAATGCTATATTTTATTGGAAACCTTGTTAAAAAATGCCTCTAAACTATGGAACATATCTTTGAAAAAAGGGATGACATTGCCCAGTTTATCGATAACTGCCGGGCCTAAAGGCTGTAAAAATGAGTAACATTGCGAAGCCCTGATGGTTTCCGGTTTTATAAAATGCAATTGTACTGCATAGAACAGGAAGATGCTGAATATGATACTGTATAATAAAGCGTATAGGATCATCCCCCCGATCCTGTTCACCCAGCCCAGCAATACCATCTCAACAGATTTCTGCAACATCTTCCCTGCAAGGTTTACCAGCAATACCACGATCAGGAATACCAGGATAAATGAGATCACGGGGAGCCATTTTCCGGAGGCACTGATAGTGGTTGACAGTTTTGCAGCTACTACTGCAGAAAGTTTCAATGCTGCTGCAAGGCCAACGATAAATGCTATGATGGAAAAAAGCGCTATGATCAATCCTTTTCTATAGCCCTTTATACAGGCAAGCAGGACAAGCAGGGCAAAGACCGCATCAATAAGCATACTGTTCTTTTAAACTATGAACCCAACATTTGTTTTACGATCGCACTAACCGTTTTTCCATCTGCTTTGCCGGCCAGTTGTTTTGAAGCAACACCCATTACCTTTCCCATTTCGGCAGCCGTTGAAGCCCCGGTCTCTGCAATGATCTTGCCTACCGCTTCTATGATCTCCGCTTCCGTCATTTGCCTGGGCAAAAATCTTTCTATGATCGCCATTTCTTCTTTTTCTTTTACCGCAAGATCCTGCCTGCCCTGCTTCTCAAAAATTTCCAGGGAATCGCGGCGCTGTTTCATCATCTTTTGCAGGAACTTTTGTTCCGTAGCTTCATCAATTTCTCCGCCGGCGCCGGGTTCTGTTTTCGCTTTGATGATCTCGGCCTTAATAGCCCTGAGGCCACGCAATGCCGCTTCATCTTTTGATTTCATGGCTTCTTTCATTTCTGCCATGATCTGTTGTTCGAGTGCCATAATGCTGTACTTTAAAGTTGTTAGAAAGAGCTGCAAGCTATTAGCTACAAGCTGCAAGCATGATCACGCTCAAATATAATGTGCTGATTTCACTAATAGGTTATGCAATTGAATATTGTTTATTGTCTTTTGTTGTTGTTGGAAAATAAAGCTGGTCAATCACTATCTCCTCGCCTGATGCTGATAGCTTGCAGCTTGTGGCCATTATCCCTGCTCCTTCAGCAATTCTTCCCTGAATTTATTGATGAACCCTTTTGCAAATGTTTTTATTTCTTCCGACAATGCTTCCTGTTTTGTTGCTCTTTTAAATGTATCAGCCATTGACATGAACATCTGGTAATAAAAATCACCCATCTCATCTACCATCATATCTTTTGTCCAAAGGTCGATCCGCATCGCCGATTTATCCGCCGCATCCCAAAAAGCAAGGCACATCGCTTTCGAGCGTTGCTTCATATCTGCTGTACTGTCACTCGCCTCCCAGTTTATCTGTTCCGGTATTTTATTGGGATCCAATATCACATCAATGGTTATCGTTGATTTCTGCATAAAAACTAATTCCTTTTTTGAGCAGCAAAGTTAAGCAGTTTGCACTGCAGTATCCAGTAATGATTGCCCTAATTTACCCGCTGTGTGATCCCATGTATATGTTACTGCTATTGACCTTCCTGCATGCAGCAGGTTATTGCGCAGGTTTTCATCCTTATAAAGCAACATCATTCTTTCGGCCACCTGTTTTTCATCTGCAGGGCTGTATAATGCAGCCTCATGATAAAGGCTTTTGCAAAGATCATTGTCACAGGTAAGCAGGGGAACATTGTTGCTGAGCGCAAGCAAGCCTTTGTCTTCATGCACATTTATTACCGGCAGGTAAATCGCCGCATAGGCTGCAGCAGTGATGGCTCTTTCCTGCGCTTCATTTTCAGGGACAATTATTTTTACTTCATCCCTGTATTTATAGTTTTCAAAACCAGGTATAAAACCTTCTTTCTGTGCAGCTGATACCAGCAATATCAGTTGCATATTCGACAATTGCCTTTTCTTAAAAGCGGAAAAGGCTTTCAGGATCACTACTGTATTTTCAATGCTGGCATCGGTGACAAATACCTGGAAATATTCTTTCCCTGCCGAATATTTTTCTTTGATGTGTTGAAGCGCTTCTTCCTGCAATGGAGCAGGATATGTTTTCAGACCATAACCAATTACCTGTATCTTATCTATCGACTGCGGGTACATTCCTGCCAAAATATTTCTTACATAATGATTGGTTACCGCGATCACCGAAGCTTTCAGAACAAACCTTTTAAAATATTTTTTCAGGTACCGGGTCTCGGCAGCCGTATATAAATTCTTTTTATCCAGGAAAGAGAGGTCATGCAAGATCATTGCCTGGGGTATGTTCGTGCGCAGGCTGCACACGGGGCCATTACTAATAAAATGATCAGCATGGTACCTGTTGAGCAACCGTGGAATTTTGAAATTGTACCAGTAATGCTGCAAGAGCGGGTTCTTCACCTGCGGTGGAAGCAACAATGCCGTGATGTTCTTTTCAGTTATAAGGCCGGTTGGATAAGGCTTGTCAAACAGGAAAATGAAATGATGTTCGGGATATCCTGCAGCCAGTAATAAAAAGCACTGGTAGTGTAGGTTTGTTGCCGGATCAGTTGCATTATCAGGAAAGCGGATGTGAACGGCAATGGTCATGATGGTTTATTTCAACACTTTTACTTTTACGGTTTCTATCCTGGTATCACTTACGTTTAAAATATCAAACTCATAATTGCCGATGATGATGCGTTGTTTTTGTTTGGGTATCGTTTCGTGGTTTTGAATGATATAGCCCGATAAGGTCTCTGCTTCATCGTCGCCGCTGAAATGAAGGTTATATTTTTCAGCAATAAAATCAAGTTCCAGCCTGCCGCTGAAAATATATTCGTTGCTGGCGATCTGCTTGTCTACAAATTCTTCGGCCACATCATATTCATCTTCTATCTCCCCNAANATCTCTTCCAGCAGGTCTTCCATGGTAACGATACCGGCTGTTCCGCCAAATTCATCCACCACCCATGCAATGCTTTTTCTTTCCGAGCTGAATTTATTCATCAGGTCTGTGGCACTCATGCTTTCAGGCACTGTGGGTATGGGATGCAATATTTCCCTTAATGTAGCGGGCCGTTGGAAAAGATCCAGCTGGTGTACATAGCCAAGGATATTATCGATATTGTTTTCATATACCACCAGTTTNCTGAGCTTGGTCTCAATAAATTTATCCTTTACTTTTTCGATACTCGTATCGCTGTCCACACTTTCAATTTCTTTCCTGGGTATCAGGCATTCCCGTAGTTTGACCTCGCTAAGTGATAATGCATTTTCGAAAAGTTCTTTATTGATCTCTGAAGATTCTTCTTCATCCGGGTGCTTGTTCTGTTGCATGAAATGCTCCAGGTCTACTTTACTGAACGCATCCTTATTGGTATTCAGTTTTACATTGAAGACGTATTGCAACATCCATTCTGCAATATTTACAAACAAGGCGGCCAGTGCCGAGAGCAGCCAGTAAAAGAACCGGACGATATAGCTGATGGTATCTGAACCAAGGATGCTGTTGTTCCTCGCCCTGAAATAGGCTTTGCTTAAAAATTCAACGAAGAGGATGATGGCAGTTGAAAAAACCGTTTCAACCAGCAGCTTGATAAAGTTTACATAGCCGGCGGTAGATGCAGGCAGTTTTATTTTTATCCATTCCCATATCGGTGAAAGCATGCCGCCTACGAGGAGTCCATAAATAACAGTTACGATATTGATCGCTACCAGCGTTGTGCCGATGAATTTCGTGGGCCGGTCTGCAAATTCACCCCAGGTCTTACCACTGGAAGTGCCCTGCTTTTTATTGAGTTCAATGGATAATTTGTTGGCAGAAACAAACGCTATTTCAATACCCGAAAAAAATCCGATGAGGACCAATGCGGCAAAAATGGCAAATAATGCTATCCAATCCATGGTATAAAAATAGTAAAAACGGCGAAATGAGTCCTTTTATTAGGGGGAGGTTAGTTATTAAGGAATTCGGCAACAAGTTTTTCAGCTTCGGCACATGCTTTACCGAGGTCTTCATTCACAACGGTTTTATCAAAATGGTCTTTAAAGGAAAGTTCGTAGGAAGCCTTGCTCACCCTGGCTTCCAGGGATTGTTTTGTTTCTGTGCCACGGCCCTCGAGCCGGTTCTTCAATACTTCAACAGATGGAGGCTGAACAAAAATACTAAGTGTATTTTCAGGGTATTGTTTTTGTATATGAAGCGCCCCTTTTACATCGATATCCAGTACAGGTATTTTATGAAGGCCCCAGATGCGCTTAAGTTCTGATTTCAAAGTGCCATAATATTTTCCTTCATATACCATTTCCCATTCTGCAAATTCTTTCTGCTGTATCTTCTGGTTAAAATCTTCCAGTGTCATGAAGTAATAATCCACACCGTATTGTTCATTTTCCCTTGCCTGGCGTGTGGCGGCTGATATGGAGAATTCCAGTACAGGAAATACTTTCATCAGGTGCCTGGTGATAGAAGTTTTGCCTGCGCCTGAAGGAGCGGTGATGATCAGTATCTTTTGGTGTATCGAATTCATCTGCAAATAAAAGAAAGAAATCTTGAATAGCTTCAGCCCCTTATAAAAAACATTATTTTTTGCCACGAATGCACGAATAAGTTGTGTCTGGTTTAAAAGTTTTTTTATTCGTGCATCCGTGGCATTAATCAATTCGTTTTATGTCGGCCCCAAGGCTCCTCAAACGTTCGTCGATGAACTGGTAACCCCGGTCGATCTGTTCTATATTCTGGATCGTGCTTTTGCCCTGTGCACTCAATGCAGCAATGAGCAAAGCCACACCGGCACGTATATCCGGGCTGCTCATGGTGATGCCACGCAATTGCTGTTCCCGTTCCAGGCCTATCACTACAGCACGATGCGGATCACATAAGATGATCTGGGCACCCATTTCTATCAGCTTATCTACAAAGAACAGCCTGCTTTCAAACATTTTCTGGTGAATGAGCACACTACCGTTTGCCTGTATCGCTGTTACGATGATGATGCTTAACAGGTCGGGTGTAAAGCCCGGCCAGGGATGATCATAGATCGTTAGTATGGCGCCATCCAGGTATTTGGTNACCTGGTAGGTTTCCTGTGAAGGGATATGGATGTCATCACCGATAAAATTCATTTTGATGCCAAGCTGNTGGAATTTCTCCGGGATGATACCCAATTCCTGGATGCCTGCATTCTTAATGGTGATATCGCTTTGGGTCATAGCTGCAAGGCCGATAAAGCTTCCTACTTCGATCATATCGGGCAACATGGTATGTGTTGTGCCGGATAATTTTTCAACCCCATGAATGGTAAGCATATTACTCCTGATGCCTTCNATGTTGGCGCCCATACGCACGAGCATTTTACAAAGCTGTTGAATGTATGGTTCGCAGGCGGCATTGTAAATAGTGGTAGTGCCCGTTGCAAGCACGGCAGCCATTAAGATATTGGCAGTGCCTGTTACACTGGGTTCATCCAGCAGCATGTAAGTGCCTTTCAGTTCAGCTGCTTCCAGTTTNAAGAANCCCGTGTTCTCATCATAGTTGAATGAAGCNCCGAGTTTTTCAAATCCTATGATATGTGTATCGAGCCTGCGCCNGCCGATCTTGTCGCCACCGGGTTTTGGCAAATAAGCTTTTTTAAATCTTGCCAGNAATGGCCCTGCCAACATAACGGAGCCTCTTAGCCGCCCGCTTTTTTTATGGTATGATTCGCTTTGCAGGTATTCTACGTTCACATCATCGGCCTTAAAGCTGCAGGTATGCCTGTCGATGCGGTTGATCTTTACATTCATTTCCTGCAACAGTTCGATCAGCAGGTTCACGTCAATGATGTCTGGAATATTGTTGATCAATACTTCTTCGGGTGTAAGCAATACGGCGCTGATGATCTGCAGGGCTTCGTTCTTTGCTCCCTGCGGCGTTATCTCGCCTGAAAGTTTTTTGCCGCCTCTTACTTCAAATATGCTCATGTTAATTCACGGATTTTTTCTGATTACAGGAATTTAATATGACCTGGCTGTTAAGTTTAGCAAACGTAAATAAAAAACCCTGATACCATTAATTGCACCAGGGTTTTTTAAATCAGTCGTTGTTCTATTAATATCTTTTTTTAAAATTCCGGTTGTTATCACGGCCGCCGTTACCACCCCGGTTGTCACGTCCGCCGCTACTGCCGCCCCGGTTATCACGGCCACCACCGCGGTTATCCCTGCTACCAAAGTTTTTGCGGTATTGATTTCGCCCGCCGGTGCTTGCATAATCATCCCTGTCCATATGGCTGTCGGTACGGTGTTTTACAAAAGGCCTGTTGTTAAACTCCAGCTGGCCCTTGGTCATTGTACTCAGTTCACTTTGGATAGAATCATCATGAACCAATTCTTTGTGCCAGTTGCTATAAGTAAGTTTCATGTAATAAGCGATCGCATTTGCAAAGCCCTGTCTTTTTTCCGGGTTCTCTTCCTTCAATGCTTTATCAATAACCACTTCAATGTTTTTACCCAGGTGATTGAATTTCGGGTATCTTTTCGGATACCTGAGCCTTTCGGGCTTTGCTTTCAATGTTTCCCTGGTAGGAATGGGATAAGGGCTTTCCACATCGAGTTTAAAATCGCTTATCAAAAAAAGATGGTCCCATAATTTATGACGGAAATCTTCTACATTCTTCAGGTGTGGGTTTAAGAAGCCCATCAACTCTATCACAGCATAGGCATTGCGCTGCCTTTCTTCTTTATCAGTAAGGGTTAAGAGGTACTCCACCATTTTTTGGATGTGGCGCCCGTACTCCCTCATCACTAAAAAGTTTCTTGTTGTGTTGTACTCCATATTCTCGGTATTCAGCATATAGCAAATGTAGGTAAATTAATGTGAAACAGGCCTTGTAAAGGCTTAGCGCCGGTGAAACTTCCGGCAATAGATCACTGCTGCCAAAACCCCGATGCTGTCTGCCGCCCAGTCAAACAGGTCGAAACTGCGGGTGGGGCAATAAAATAACTGAATGAATTCGGTGGTTATTCCCCAGATGCATACTGCCAGGCCGATGCGTATAAAATAATAGCGTTTTTCCTTTTTAAACATCGATGATT
>JGI24770J26754_10000582_pt1 | contig 25964 bp, 20 predicted proteins | sample LakOneMetagenome_FD_26754 | JGI IMG/M metagenome (IMG submission 26754) | reverse complement strand
TAACGGATGCTCATACCCCGGCTGGCGCTGCCGGGCGGGCCACATCTCACTCGGTAGTGAGCATTCCGGACGTGGTGCCGTAGATCGATCGGCACCAGGTTTCAGACAATACGTCCAGCACGGATGCGTGATCGATGGCGAGACTTTCTCCGCGCAACGACGCCATCAGCACTCGCTCGTTCATGAGTGTGAGGGTGATCGCCAGATTACGAGCCGATATCCCGGCTGGCGCGGCTCCCCGCGCCTGCTCGGCGAGGATGACCATGGCGGAGTAGTCCACCCACGTCTGCATCGAGCTCGACCAGAGTGCCAGCACTTCGGCGCTGCGGTGCCGTGCCGCAATGGCGGCGACCGAGACTCCTCGGTGGGCGGAGAAGACGTTGACGAACACACCGATCGACTTGCGCCACGCGGCGGCCGGCTCACGGGTGAATTCTCGAGGCAGCGCTGCCACTTGCGCTTCGACTTCCGTGATCACCCGATCCAGGAGAGCCAGCAGGGCCTCTTCCTTCGAGGCGAAGTAGAAGTAGAAGTTGGACCGGGAAATACCCGCCCCCGTGGCCACCTCCTCGATGGATATGTCTTCCAGCGGCCGAGTCTCAAGCAGTCGTTCCGTTGTCTGCAGCAGCGCCTCATGGCGATCGTCACCGGACAACCGGGGTGATCTGCGTCCGCGCTGGGCCATGGGCACAGCTTATAGGCACAGATCTTCGACACAGTGTTGAATAAATAGACATGGTGTCTATACGCTGACGTCATGACCGAACATGTGGACGTCTTGATCGTCGGCGCCGGACTCAGCGGCATCGGCGCCGCCACCCATTTGAAGCGCGACAGCCCCGACAAGTCCTTCGTGGTGCTTGAATCGCGAAGTGCCGTCGGCGGCACCTGGGACCTTTTTCGATACCCCGGAATCCGCTCTGATTCGGATATGTTCACGCTGGGCTATTCGTTCCGCCCGTGGACGGACCCGAAAGCCATCGCTGACGGCGATGCGATCCACGCCTACATCGACGCCACGGTCGCCGAAGAGAAGCTGGAGCAGCACATCCGGCTGAACACCCGGGTTCTCCGTGCCGAGTGGTCGAGCATAACGGCGCAGTGGACGGTTACCGCGGTCACGACGACATCCGCCGAATATGCGGGTGAGCCGGGCGCTGCCACCACGTTCACCTGCTCATTCCTCTCGGTGTGTTCGGGCTATTACCGCTACGACGAAGGTTTCGCCCCGACTTTTCCCGGAGCCGACGATTTCGGCGGTACCATCGTGCATCCCCAGCACTGGCCCGCCGATCTGGACTACACCGGTAAGCGCGTCGTCATCATCGGCAGTGGGGCGACAGCTGTCACCCTCGTGCCGACGATCGCGAAACAGGCCAGCCACGTCACCATGCTGCAGCGTTCGCCCTCATATATCGCCCCGGTTCCCTCGCGGGACAAAGTTGCGGATCGCCTGCGCGCTGCGCTGCCGCCACGGCTGGCCTACGGGTTGGTGCGGGGCAAGAACATCCTCTATTCCATGTTCACCTATCAGCTCAGCCGTCGGCGGCCAGAGCTGATGAAGTCGATGCTGCGCAAGGCTGCCGTTGAGCGACTTCCCCGCGACTTCAATGTCGACATGCATCTCGCCCCCACCTACAACCCGTGGGACCAACGACTCTGTGCGATTCCGGATGCCGACCTCTTCAGCGCGATCCGCAAAGGGTCAGCGAACATCGTCACCGACAAGATAGAACGCATCACGTCGGAAGGAATCCTGCTTGCGTCGAAAGCGTTCTTGCCCGCTGACATCATCGTGACTGCAACCGGACTCAACCTCTTGATCATCGGTGGCATGTCCTTGTCGGTCGATGGCCGTGCGGTCAACGTGTCCCAGACGCTTGCCTACAAGGGAATGATGCTCTCCGACGTTCCGAACTTTTCCCTCACCATCGGCTATACGAACGCCTCGTGGACACTCAAAGCCGACCTGGTTGCGCAGTACGTGTGCCGACTGCTCAACTACATGGACCGGCACGGCTTTGATTCAGTAACCCCGCGTGCCTCGGAAGCAGCAAGATCCGGGCCCCTCTCCTCGCTGATCGATCTGAAGGCCGGTTACATCACACGAAGCGTGAACACGTTGCCCAAGCAGGGCAAGCACACCCCATGGCGACTGCGCCAGAACTACTTCCAGGACTTCGCCCTGCTCCGACTCGGCGGACTGAACAAGGATGTGAGCTTCGGGCACCGAGGGGAACCGGTGCTCCCGGAGAATCCTCTCGCCCTGAGCGGCACCTCGATGATCGACGTGGCCGGGCTCACCGTGCGATTCCGAGTGACCGGGTGCGGCACTCCGGTGCTGGCGCTGCACGGAATCGGCCAGAGCCTCGACGACTGGAACGAACAGCACGAGCGATTGGCCGAGCATCACACCGTCTACAGCCTGGACCTGCCGGGTTTCGGATTTTCCCAGCGGATGGCCGGCACGGCGACTCTGGCGCGTTTGGCGTCGATCCTCCCCCTCTTCCTCGATGCCGTCGGCGTCACCGCGCCGGTCACCGTCATCGGCAACTCACTCGGGGGCGCCGTGGCCATGACCTTCGCCGCCGGCCATCCCCAGCGGGTCGCGGCACTCGTGCTCGCCAACAGTGCGGGCTTCGGACAGGAGGTCGCCGTGGTGCTTCGACTCCTCACCATCAAGCCCATCCGCAGGGCCCTCGTGCAACCCAACCGAAAGAACTCAGCACGCACGGTGCAATCGCTGTTCTACGACAAGGCTCTGGTCACCGAGCAGCGCGTCAGTCACTCCTACGCGCTCTCGCAGCGGCGTGCGCACTCCCAGACGCTGCTCGACCTCGCCAACGATCTCGGGACGTTCCGCGGCGTCCGACCCCACTGGCGCACGGCCCTGCTCGAAGCCCTGACTCAACTGAATATTCCTACCTTGGTCATGTGGGGCGACCACGACCATGTGTTGCCGAGCGTGCACTTGAACGCGGCCCGCCTCGCCTTTCCCCACGCGGAATCACACCTGTTCGAGAAGACCGGCCACATGCCTCAGATCGAGCGACCCGATGAATTCGCCGCCCTGGTCAAGGATTTCCTGGCCCGATCCGTGACAGCCATACCCACCGGGAGCCGCTCGTGAAGCCGTACGCATTTGTCGGGCAGACCGCCATCGTCACCGGAGCCGCAAGCGGAATCGGTGCAGCGCTGGCCGCCCTGCTGGCAGAACGCGGCAGTTCGCTGGCGCTGGTCGACCAGGACTCCCCCGGCCTTGAGCGGGTCGTCGCCGAGATCCTTGCCGCCCACCCGCAGTTGACCGTGACCGCACATCACGCGGATTTCGCTGAAATCGATGACTTCGGCATGCTGGCCGCCGAGATTCGCACCGCACATCCCCGGATCGGGCTGCTCGTCAACAATGCCGGCGTCGCCCTGGGCGGCCGGGTCGACGACGTATCCATGGCCGACATCGACTGGATCATGACGATCAACTTCCGGTCACCCGTAGCCCTGGTCAAGCAGTTCCTCCCCGACCTGCGCGCAAACCGAGGCAGTCATATCACCAACATCTCCAGCCTCTTCGGACTCATCGCTCCGGCTGGCCAAGCATCGTATTCGGCCAGCAAATTNGCCATCCGTGGTTTCACCCTGGCCCTGCAAGCAGAGCTCATCCCGGCGGGAATCGGGGTGACGGTGGTACACCCAGGCGGCATCGCCACTAATATCGCAAAGAACGCCCGATTGGGAACAGCCGGCTCGAACAACCTCGCCGCCGCGACAGCGGCCAGAAACCAGATCAGCGCCATGCTGACGATGCCTCCCCATGTTGCAGCCGGGCAGATCGTCGAGGCCATCGAGAAGCGGAAGGAGCGCCTGGTGATCACCCGCCGCGCCATCCGTGCCGACCACCTGGTTCGGCTGATGCCCGTGCGACAGCGGCGAATCATCGCCCGTTCCATGGCCCGGTGACCAGCGGCACAGCCCTGCCTCTGCCGCTCAGACCACACCGGACGAATCACTTGTTTGGATCGGGAGTCCACACATATGGTGTCGTGGTCGTCAAGGCGTTGAATCCGAGCCGGCGAAGGATGGGTTCACTGTCGTCGGATGCGTCCACCTGGAGATACTTCACACCTCGGTCGTGTGCCACTTGGGCGCGCCGGGCCACCAAAGCTGTGTAGATTCCTTGTCCTCTCCACTCCGAAAGCGTCGAACCTCCCCACAGCCCGGCAAAGTCCGTGCCGTCCTTGAAGGTGATCCAGGCGGCAGACACGATCTGCCCGGCCGCTTCAGCGACGAAGACAACGGTGTTCGCCGGGGCTGCTGTCATCTGTTCATGGAGGTCTTTCGCCAGCCAGCTGAAATCCTCGTCCCACACCGTGGCTTCCATCCGGCCAATGCGCTCCAGGTCAGCCGAGGTATTGACCGTTCGAATCACGACGCTGTCGGGAAGGGGCGCGCCGGCGGCCATCCGCTTGGTATCGCCGACCATGACCGTCTCGAGGTCCTCGGGAATGAAGCCCGCCGCCTGCAAACGCTGGGGGATTTCCCGAGGATGGTCATGGCTTCTGGTCTTCCACTCCACGGCCTCACCCCGGTTTGCGAAGAAGTCACGGTTCTCGAGGATCAGCTGATCCAACGCAGCGCCCTCAACGTTGAGAGTCTGCGCTGTCTCAATGAATCCGCGGTGCTGCCCGGTCACCCGCAACACGCGTCCATCGCTCTGGAACTCCTGCCCGGCCGGAGGATGTTGCGGCACCACCAAGCGAAGTTGGGCGTCATACAGGGCGAGTATCTGAGTCGTCGTTGTCATCGTGATGAGCTTATGGGGCGCACCGTCCGCATCGCTCGCCGGAATCCCGTTCCGCACCGACCGTTGGAAAACCGTGATCTGGCGACCGCATCTCTCCCTTCGGCAGCAGGCAGGGCATATCCCCGAAATCGGCTTCGCTCCGACTCTGTGGCGCAGCGAAGCATTGACCGTTGAGAATCAGAAATAGACCGGCACTTTTCTTTCCCAGGGAGCCCCATCTGCCCAGCGAAGATTCGCCGGTACGCCAGACTTGACCCATGACTTTGCTCCCCCGCAGCACTCCCGAAGCCGAGGGAATTTCCCCCGCTGCCATCCTCGATTTCGTCGCCGCCGCGGAGGAGCAGCTCGAGAGCCTGCACAGCCTCATCCTGGTTCGACACGGCCGCGTCGTCGCCGAGGGCTGGTGGGATCCCTACGCGGCGGTGCATCCGCACCTCATGTTCTCGGTCAGCAAGAGCTTTACCGCGACGGCCGTCGGGCTCGCCATCAGCGAGGGCCTCCTCACGCTGGCAGACCTCGTCGTCGACCTGCTACCCGACGACCTGCCCGCGCAGATCGACCCGCACCTGGCCCAGCTCACTGTGCGCCACCTGCTCACCATGACCACCGGTCACCCCACCGACACGGTGTCGCTCGCCGACGACTCGCACGGCGACAACTGGGCGCGAGCCATCCTCGCCCAACCCCTCGAGTTCGCACCGGGCACGCACTACGTCTACAACAGCGGCGCAAGCTACCTGCTCTCGGCGATCCTGCAGCGGCTCACTGGAGAGCGCCTGTTCGACTACCTCACCCCGCGGCTGTTCGACCCGCTCGGCATTGTCGGTGCCACCTGGCAGACCTGCCCGCGCGGAATCGACGCCGGCGGCTGGGGACTGTCCATCACAACCGAGCAGCTTGCGACATTCGGCCAACTGCTGCTGCAACGCGGCGAGTGGAACGGCACTCGACTGGTGCCGGCTGACTGGATCGACGAGGCCACCGAGATCCAGGTGGAGACGTCCGGCACCGAGCACGATCTCGACGGACGTCAAGGCTACGGCTATCAGTTCTGGAGGAACCGGCCCACGGGCTACCGCGCTGACGGGGCCTTTGGCCAGTTCTGCCTTGTGCTGCCGGAACAGGATGCCGTGATCGTGCTCACCTCGGCTCTTCCGGTCGCTCAGCGCGCCCTCGACCTCGTCTGGGAGCACCTGTTGCCTGCTTTCACCGACCACCCGATCCCCGAGATAGAGACCGCTCTCAGCGGAACCCTGGCGTCCCTCACCCTGCCGACCGTCCTCGGCGAGCGCTCGTCACCGACGATGAACCGGGTGGCCGGCATCCGCTTCGACTTCGACGATCCCCAGGTGACCGGAGCGACGCTCGAACCCGGACTTCTCACGATCAGCCGCGGCAGGGTGGACCGGCCGCTGGCCTTCGGCCACGGCGAATGGGTGGCATCCGACGATGGCCGAGTCTGGGCCAGCGGCGCGTGGCTCTCCCCCGCCGCACTGGTCGTGCGCGCCCACAATGTGGGTACGCCGTTCTCGCGCACGTACACGCTCGACTTCAGCAATGACACGTTGACTCTCGACATCACCCAGAACGTGGCATTCGGAGACCTGCCCCACACGCACCTCGTCAGTCGCTGACCGCTCAGCTCCGCGTCACCCCGCGCAGCTGTCCCCATGGATGCGCGGGCTCGGCTCCACGGTTGTTCATACCGGCAAGCATGGTTCGGTTGCTCGCCCCGGTCTTTCGCAGCATCGACCCCACATGCTTCTCCACCGTCTTCACCGAGATTCCCAGTTCGCTGGCAATCTGCTTGTCAGCCATGCCACGCACGACCATGGAACGCACCTGCGTCTCCCGGCTCGTGAAGTTTCCGGAACCTGATTCACTCAGAGAAACACCCAGCAGGTGGTCGAAGACATCTCCCCCGACGAGCGCCAGGCCTTGCCCGGCCGCCACGAGCGCGCGGGCTATCGTGTCGCCGCCGGCACGTTGGTCGACAAAGCCACGCACGCCCGCCTGCCGCGCTGAGCGCACCTGGTCCGCGGTGGGATTGTCAGCGAGGACCACAATCGCGACGCTGGGATCCAGCTCACGAATCCGGCTCAATGCCCCGGTCGTATCCTGGTGAAGCATGTCCAGATCGATCAGAATGACGTCCGGGCGCAGCAGCTCGCACGCGGCAAACAGCTGGGCTGCAGAGCTGATCTCAGCTGTCACCGCAATCGCCGGCTCAGCCAAGTTCAGCAACCGGACCAAGCCGGCGCTGACCACCGGATGGTCGTTGGCNATCAGTACCTCCCATCGCGACGCGCCCGTGGCGTCTCGTGACGGTGCGCTGTTCGGCAGGGTGGCCCGCACCCGGGTTCCCCANCGCGGAGTCGTGTCAATATGTACGGCGCCTCCGATGCGGGTGGCGCGGGAGGTCATATCGTGCAGCCCGAGGCAGCGGGAGGGCANTGTGGCATGGTCACCGTGCACAGCGGCAAGGTCGAATCCCCGGCCATCGTCTTCCACGACCACCACGAGGGCGCCACGGTCGTAGATCAGCCCGATGCGCACCGTCGCCGCGTGAGCGTGGAAGACCACGTTACTGAGCGCCTCCTGCACAATCTTGAAGGCTTGGTGAGCGACCTCCGGCGCAAGCGGGCGCACGTCTCCGATCACGGTCAGCCGGGTCGCAGCGCCGCACATCCCTTCAACCCACGACAGCTCAGACGCGATCGCATCGTGCAGGGTTCGGCCGGACAGAGCCGGGTCCATGCCGAGCACCGTCCGACGCGTCGTTGTGAGGGCGTCGCGTGCGATGGTCCGGGCATTGCTGATGTGCGTTGTCACCGCGTGCTGCACGTCGCCGCGTCGAATGGCGTTGTCCGCCTGGTCAAGGATGAGCAGCAGGTCGGCCAAGGATCGGCCCACTGTCTCATGCACGTCGCGCACAGCACGCTCGCGTTCGGTGGCGACCGCCACCTCGCGTTCTCTGATCGAGGCCTTCGAGTGCAGGTCGGAATTGATCATCGCGACCGCCGCGTGGCTCGCGAAAAGCCAAGCCAACCTGGCCTCCTCCCGGGTGAACACTCGGCACTGGTCGGGACTGAAGAGGATGAATGCGCCCACGATCTGTTGGCCCCAGTGGATGGGCACACCGATCACCGCGCAGTTCCACCGCGGATCATTCGGGGGGATGTGACCGAACTCGACCTCGCCGTACGCCTCGAGGGTGATTGTCGATCGGCTGCGAACGATCTGGCCGGTCAACCCCTCCGCCAAGGAGAACGTCTGTCCCTGCTGGCACCCGACGCCGAGGTCAACCTTCTTCGTGTACGTGCCTGCGACCTCATCCACCACGCAGATCGAGCCCGATTCACAGCCCAACAGGGATGCGGCGTGGCGAAGGATCCGGCCCAGCAGTGGCTGCAACTCGAACCGGCCGGCGAGATCACGCGCCAGTTCGCTGATCGAATCGGGCTGGGTCGGCGCGGCGAGGTTCCTGTGCGGATTGTGGATTAGGGCTGCGATCTCACGCTCTGCCTTTCTCATTTCCATCCTCCTTGATGAAACACGCAGTCAGGACTTCTGCGGCTGGTCGTTGGCGCTAATCCCACCATAACGGCCACAGTCAGCGTTTCTGCGTGCCCGGTATCCCGCATTCGGGACGAGGCCATCCACGACGTCCCACGACGCAGCAACGGTGAAAGCGAAGGGTGGATGTACCGCGACCGCAGAGACAGGGGGGAAAACCCGCATTGCCGGGTGGGGTAACCACTACTTCTGAGCGACGGGCGGCACGTGTTTGAGTAAGGTCCGAACATGTTGAGCGAATGTCACAATCCAACGGAAAAGGAAACCTCATGGCAGCCGGAACTGTACTCGAAACCATCACACTGGACGAAGCCCGGCGCGTCATCGACGCCGCCATCGCGAAGGCTACGGAAATCGGGCAGCCGATGGACATCGCCGTCGTGGACGCCGGAGGGAACTTGAAGGCGCACGTGCGCATGGACGGCGCCAACATCGGCAGCATTCCCATTGCCACCAATAAGGCTTACACCTCCATCGCGTTTCAGTGCGAGACCTATGCTCTGCAGGACGCTACCCGCCCCGGCGGGCCTATCTTCGGATTGAGCGACGCCCACGGTGGCCGACTCGCGGTTTTCCCGGGCGGCATTCCGCTCGTCCGCGACGGCCACATCATGGGCGCCATCGGCGTATCCACCGGAACGATCGAACAGGACCAGGAGGTCGCGACAGCGGGTGCCGCCGCGTATTCGCCGGTGAGTGGGGACCTGGCGGAGGCCCTCCTCGCCAGCGCGGTGGCCGTCTAACACCAAGCCTCCATAGGCGGGGATCAGTCAGGCTCTGTTCTTCCCTCTTCGTGCGCACGGATGGTCGTGTGCAGAAAACATGCGAAGAACAGCCTGGCTGAATCCGGCCTTCATCCCTCCCTGCCCTGCCGCGCAAGAGCATGGATCACACTTATCCCCCTCGGCGTGCACGGCAGTCCGCGCATCGAGTTCTCAGCGCGAGCGTGGCCGCCATGGCTATCGCCCTCATTCCGCTGCTGGTCTCGACCACGGCTTCGGCGGCCTCCCCCACATCTGTTGCGACGGTCAACCTGGACTTGTCGGGCCAGTGGCAGTTCAGCCTGGGCGATGACCTCGCCTGGGCGGATCCGGCCTTCGACGACTCGTCCTGGACAGCCACCGAGGTGCCTCAGATCGGGGGCGGCGAGCAGTTTGCCGACGTTGACGGTTATGGCTGGTACCGGCTCACCTTCGACCTACCCGCCGAGGCTGAGGGCAACAATCTTGTGGCGTCCATGGGTTTCATGGACGACGTCGATGAGGTATATCTCAACGGCACCCGGATCGGAGGCTCAGGCTCGCTGCCACCCGATGCCGAAAGTCAGTGGTTTGAGCAGCGCTTCTACCCCGTGCCGTCCGACGCGCCGGTGTACGGCGGGAGCAACACGCTCGCCGTGCGTGTCTACGACATGTCGGGTGGCGGTGGCTGGTACCAGGGGCCTATTGGTCTTTTTTCGAAGGACGCCCTCCGGGAGAATGTGCTGGGTATCTCCGGGCCGCCGGCCAACCCCTCATCGACCAAATGGGTGACGGACATGCTGGCGAAGCAGACATCCGCCCTCGCCGCCGGCAACGTGGACGCCTACGTGGCGACAATCTCGGATGACTACTTTCATAACGGCCGGGACCGGGATCGCCGCGAGCGGGAGTTGCGGGATTGGATGGCCGAATCGGGGACCCTCACGCTGAGGGATGCGAGCGTCGAGATCATCCGCAGCGCCAAGGGTGAACTGATCGTCGACACCAACAGAACGATCAGCGGCACGCGTGACGGTGCGCCGTTCGACTTCCAGCCCACCGCACAAGAATTCCTCACGGTCGACCGCGCCACGAAGACCGAGCTGGGCAACCAGTCCCGCTTCTTCCGCGACTATCTAGAGTCGACAACCGAGGATGCACGTCGCGAGTACGTCACGTACCTGCCGCCCTCGTATTTCACCGAGCCCAACCGCAAATTCCCGGTCGTCTACCTGTTGCACGGGTTCAACGGCGGTAGCCGGGAATGGGAGCCGCGTGATTTCGGCACCAAACTCGACAGACTCTACACAACCGGCGGTTTGGCCGAATCCATCGTGATCATGCCCGATGGGGAATCCCTCCTGCAAATTCGACGACTACGCCTTCGATGAAGCGGCCCGCACCCTCGACACGCTCCTCACCGATAAGGGCGTGCAGCACACCTCGACCGTCTACGCCGAGGGTCGCCACAACGATGCGTGCTGGGTTCCTCGCATCGCCGACTCGTTCGGCATGCATTCGGACCACGTTCGGGCGGCGGGTCTCATCGAAGACAACTGACCTCGAAAAATGACAGGTATCCAGGATCCGAGACTTCACCGGCCATGACGAATGTTCGGTGAGGCTCCGGTACCCGCTCAGCGGCTTTAGAACTGTGAACGTAAATGCTTCTGGTCACCCACTCCCCCGCAACGGCGTCCGTCTTTCACCAGCGAAACAGCAGCGGAGGTCAGGGTGTGGAATGTCATTGGTTCGGACTGCCGTGACCCCTTGGCTATCGGAAGACTCGCAGACTCCCCGCTGCGCACCTTCGTCGGGGCGATGCAGGCACGGTAGCTGGCCCACGAAGTCTGACGCTAGGCAGGATCGGGGGCGAACCGGTAACCCATGCCGGCTTCGGTCAGCAGGTAGCGGGGCTTAGCCGGGTTTGCCTCGAGTTTCTTCCTCAGCTGGGCGATATACAGGCGAAGATAGCCCGCATCGCTGGTGTGATGGGGGCCCCACACTGCTGTCAGAAGGGTCAATTTGCTGACAAGCTGCCCAGGGTTTCGCAGGAGAACGTCCAAGATCAGCCATTCGGTGGGGGTGAGGCGCACCGGTTCAGACGCGCCCTCCCGGAGCCGGGTGATGTGGCGTGCGGAGAGATCAACGGTGGTGCCGCCGAAGCTGATCACCGGTTCGTCGTCGGTCGGGGCGATTCGTCTTGTCAGCGCCCTGATTCGGGCGAGCAGCTCATCGACTGAGAACGGTTTGGTCACGAAGTCGTCAGCGCCTCGGTCCAGGGCGTCGACTTTTTCGGCGGCACCACTTCTGCCCGAAACGACGAGGATGGGAACCTGACTCCACCCGCGGAGCGCATCGATGACAGCGAGTCCGTCCAGCTGTGGCATACCCAGGTCGAGCATCACCAGATCAGGGTGATGCTCGATCACCGCGTTCACGGCGGCGGCGCCGTCGTCTGCGGTGATGATGTCATAGCCGCGGGCCGAGAGTGTTATGCGCAGGGCGCGAAGAATCTGGGGATCATCATCAGCGATCAGAATTCTCATGAGGCACCCTCGGTTTCGGTTTCGACCGCGGATTCGGCCGACGGCAGCGAGACGACCATGCTCAGGCCGCCGCCCGGGGTTTCCTCGGCGCCGAGGCTGCCTCCCATGCCGTCGATGAACCCTCTCGACAAGGCCAACCCCAAGCCCAGGCCGGTCGAGTTGTCGGTGTCGCCCAACCGCTGGAAGGGAACGAAGATCTCGTCTCGACGGTCTGATGGCACCCCCGGACCATGATCCACGATGCGAATCTGGACCGAGTGACCGAATCCGCTGGTGGAGATCCGCACAGGTGTTCCGGTGGGCGCGAAGCGGATGGCGTTGGTGAGCAGGTTCACGATGGCACGTTGAAGAAGTCCGGCATCGGCAAGCACTGCGGGAACATCCGTGGGCAGGTCAAGTTCGACCGTGCCCGGGCCTACTCCCAATTCGTCGAGGGCTGAGAGCACGACGTCGGGCAGGTCCACCGGACTGATGGCAACAGCCAGCGCCCCGGCCTGCAGCCGGCTCACGTCGAGAAGATTCGTCACCAACGCGGACAGCGTATGCAGGCTCTCCCCCGCCGTCTCCAGCAATTCCTTCTGATCGTCTGTAGAAAGTTGGACCTCCGTTGAGCGGAGCCCGCTGATGGCTGTCGTCGCCGCGGCCAGCGGACGGCGCAGATCGTGGCCGACCGCGACCAGCAGCGCACTTCGCATCCTGTCTGCTTCAGCGAGTGGGCCGATCCTGCTCGCCGTGTTGGCCAGGTCGGAGTGCTCCAAGGCAGCGTCAATTTGGATCGCGATCACCGACAGGAGCCTTTGCTCTGAGACTTGGATATCGGGCCCATACAGCTCAAGTACCGCCCGCGTACCGACCGGCAGTGTCGACGTCGGGGTCTGACCTTCGGCGTCTCCGGCGACACAGAGCAGGGAGCCTCCCGCCACGACCCGAACCGCGGTGAGTCGGAAGGCCTCCCGCGTTCTGGTGACCAGAGCCTGGAGAGCGTCTTCGCCACGCAGAATGCTGCCCGCAATCGTGGCCAGGAGGGCAGATTCGGCGGCTGCACGTTGCGCCGTTCGGGTGCGTCTCGCCGCCTGATCGACCACATAACTGACCAACACCGCATTCACGATGAACAGGCCGAGGGCAACCGTGTGCAGGGGTTCGGCAATAGTGACCGTGTAGAGCGGCTCGACGAAGAAGAAGTCGAGCGTGAGCCCGGAGAGCAAAGCCGCGAAGGTGGCCGGCCACAGCCCGCCGACGAGGGCGACGAGAACGACCAGGGACTGGAAGACCAGAACATCGCTGGTTATTGAACCGGGCGTGCGAAGCACCACAAGCAACCAGGTCACCAAGGGCCCGCCCGTGAGCGCGATCACGAGACCGATCAGGCGACGACGCCGGGTCAGCGCTCCGCCGAGGCGCGGCAGCGCGAACGAGCCGCCCGCGGCGGAATGGGTGACGATATGCACGTCGATATCGCCCGACTCCCGCACGATCGTGGCACCGATGCCGGGCCCGCTGAGGGCAGCCCGCAGCCGGGTTCGCCGGCTCACTCCGATCACCAGTTGGGTGGCGTTTGCCGCCCGGGCGAACTCGACCAGGTCCCGGCGGACATCGTTGCCCACGATCTGGTGGTACACGCCCCCGAGACTCTCGACCAATGCCCGTTGCGCTGCCAACGCAGCCGGGTTCGGCGCGCGGAGGCCATCCTGACTGATGACGTGCACGGCGATGAGTTCGCCACCGGATGACCGTGCCGCGATTCGAGCGCCACGGCGGATGAGAGTGTCGCCCTCCGGCCCTCCAGTCAGCGCAATGACAACGCGCTCCCGCGCCTCCCATTTGCTGCTGATTCCGTGTTCGGCCCGATATGCCTTCAGCGCCGTTTCCACCTCGTCGGCCAGCCACAAGAGGGCGAGTTCCCGCAGGGCGGTGAGGTTGCCGAGTCGGAAGTAGTTGGACAAGGCGGCGTCAATCCGGGCCGCCGGGTACACGTGCCCCTCCGCCAAGCGGTCGCGAAGAGCCTGTGGGGCGAGGTCGACGACCTCCACCTGATCCGCCTCTCGGAGAACCGCGTCGGGCAGGGTCTCCCGCTGCGGCACACCCGTTATCTGCTGAACGACGTCATTGAGTGATGCGATGTGCTGAATGTTGACTGTGGATATAACGTCGATTCCGGCATTCAGAAGCGTCTGCACGTCCTGCCAGCGTTTCTCGTGGGCGGTGCCGGGGGCATTCGTGTGGGCCAACTCGTCGACGAGTGCGATTTCTGGTGCGCGTGCGAGCACGCCATCAAGGTTCATCTCGCTGAGTTGCACCCCGCGATGATTGACGGTCACACGGGGAACCACCTCAAGGCCCTCCAGCATCAGGGCGGTCGCAGACCGTCCGTGGGTCTCGACGACGGCGACGACAACGTCCTTGCCCTCGTCGCTGAGCCGCCGTCCTTCTTCGAGCATTGTGTAGGTCTTGCCCACACCGGGGGCTGCGCCCAAGAGCACCCTCAGTCGACCTCTGGTCATGATGAAACCCTACAGTTGCGAAAGGGCCAGGTTGAGCTCCAGCACGTTGACCGTTTGCTCGCCCAGGTAGCCGAGATCCCGGTCCCGCACAGTGGCCTCCACCAGTGCCCGCACCGTGGCGACCGTGAGTCCGCGCGCCGTGGCGACACGGTGAACCTGCATCCGTGCATTCGTGGGGCTGATCTGGGGGTCGAGTCCCGATCCGGACGCGGTCACGGCGTCGGCGGGAATCTGGGAGGCCGTCGCACCGTCTGACCGTTCGATCGCGTTCTGACGGTCGCCGATCGCTGCGATCAGGGCCGGGTTCTCCGGCCCCAGGTTGCTGCCGCTGGATGCCGACGCGTCATAGCCGGCGCCGGCGGCAGACGGCCGCGACTGGAACCACTCCGGCAATGCGGCGCCGGTGTCATCGGTGAATGACTGTCCGATGAGGGATGACCCGACGCTCGTCGCACCGGATTTGATCAGAGAGCCATTCGACTGCGTCGGCAGTGCGATTTGACCCAGGGCGGTGATGGCCACGGGGTAGGCCACTCCGAGAACGGCGGTGAAGACGAGCATGGCACGGATGGCAACCCAGTAATACTTCAGGCTGCTGCGGGGTGAGCTGATGATGATGTCCTGTCCTTGTCTGATTACCTCGGCGACTTAGAAGCCGGGGAGAAAGGTGATGAGAAGGTCGATGAGTTTGATGCCGATGAAGGGGGCGATCACACCGCCGAGGCCGTAAACCAAAAGGTTTCGGCCAAGGATGCTGGCGGCCGCGGCGGCGCGGTACTTCACTCCCCGAAGCGCCAGCGGAATCAGGATGACAATGATGATGGCGTTGAAGATGATCGCCGACATGATCGCCGACGCCGGTGAGTGCAACTGCATGATGTTCAGCAGGGACAACCCCGGGAAGACGCCGGCGAACATGGCGGGGATGATGGCGAAATACTTGGCAACGTCGTTGGCGATCGAGAATGTCGTCAGCGCACCGCGCGTAATGAGCAGTTGCTTGCCGATGCGCACGATGTCGATGAGTTTGGTCGGGTCGGAGTCGAGGTCGACCATGTTGCCGGCCTCTTTTGCTGAGCTCGTGCCCGTGTTCATTGCCACTCCGACATCCGCTTGGGCCAGCGCCGGAGCGTCATTGGTGCCGTCACCGGTCATCGCGACCAGGTTTCCACCTTCTTGTTCGCGGCGGATCAGGGCGAGTTTCTGCTCAGGAGTGGCCTCGGCGAGGAAATCATCAACGCCCGCCTCGGCGGCGATGGTCTTGGCCGTCAACGGGTTGTCGCCGGTGACCATGATGGTGCGAATACCCATGGCGCGAAGTTCGGCGAAGCGCTCATTGAGTCCTGCTTTGACGATGTCTTTGAGATAGACGACGCCGAGAATTCTCCGGATGCCATCGGTTGCGCCCGCAGCGACGACAAGAGGAGTGCCCCCGACGAGGGAAATGCGCTGGATCTGCTCATTGAGGTCCGTGAGAACGGCCGGGCTCGACGGTATCGATTCGCCAACCCAGGCGATGACAGCTGATCCCGCACCCTTCCTAATCTGTGATCCGTCAGGAAGATCGATGCCGCTCATCCGCGTCTGGGCGGTGAAGGGCACGATTTCCCCGGCGAGTTCGCCGTCATGCGTGAAACCAGATTGCGCGGCAAGGTCGACGATCGATTTTCCTTCGGGCGTCGGATCGCTGAGCGAGGATAGCGCGGCCGCCGCGACCAGTTCTTGACCGGAAACACCGGGCAACGCCGTGAATTCTCGGGCTTGCCGGTTTCCGTAGGTGATGGTGCCTGTCTTGTCCAGGAGCAGGATGGTGACATCCCCGGCGGCCTCGACCGCGCGACCGGACATCGCCAGCACGTTGCGTTGAACGAGCCGGTCCATCCCTGCGATTCCGATCGCGGACAGGAGGGCTCCGATCGTTGTCGGGATCAGGCATACCAGCAGCGCCACGAGCACCGGGACGCTCACTCCTGCGGACGAATAGTCAGCGATCGGATTGATCGTCAAGGTCACGACGACGAAGATGATCGAGAGGCTGGCCAGCAGAATATTGAGCGCGAGTTCGTTCGGGGTCTTCTGCCGGGACGCGCCTTCGACCAGGGCGATCATGCGATCAACGAACGTCTCTCCCGGCTTGCTCGTGATGCGCACGACGATGCGGTCGGAGAGCACCCGGGTGCCTCCGGTGACGGCACTGCGGTCGCCACCGGATTCACGGATCACCGGAGCGGACTCCCCCGTGATCGCCGACTCGTCGATCGACGCGATTCCCCAGACGATATCGCCGTCTCCCGGCACGAGCTCGCCGGCGAGAACGATCACGGTGTCTCCGAGGCCGAGTTCGGCCGATGACAGCGTCTGAACGCCACTTCGTTGGCAGGCGGCATCCGCTTCGGGGTCGTAACCGATCACCCGATTGGCGACCGTGCTGGTGCGGGTCTGCCTCAGACTGTCCGCCTGGGCTTTACCTCGGCCCTCGGCCACGGATTCGGCGAGGTTGGCGAACACGACAGTCAGCCACAACCAGAATGCGATTCCCGCGGTGAATGTCACCGGTACTGCGGCACCGCCGGAGCTGCTGGGTCCGCCCAGGAAGGGTTCCGCGATCGCAAGAGCGGTGGTCAGGACTGCACCGACCTCCACGATGAACATGACGGGGTTTCGCCACATTTGCCGGGGGTCCAGCTTTCGGAATGCCCCGGGAAGGGCGGAAACGAGTTGGCGGGAACTGATCGCTTTCGGTGTCGAACGCGGATGATCGTGCTCGGGCCGCTGCTCTGGCTTCGGGGTCTGGGTGATGGTCTGGGTGATGTTGCTCATGGCTATTTCAGCCCTTCCGCTAGGGGTCCCAGCGCGAGTACGGGGAAGTAGGTGAGTGCGGTGATGATGACGGTCACGCCGAGCAGAAGTCCGACGAATTGCGGTCGGTTCGTCGGCAACGTTCCGGCGGTGGCCGGAACCTTGTCCTGGGCTGCCAAAGAACCCGCAAGAGCCAGCACGAAGACGATCGGCAAGAAGCGGCCGAGCAGCATTGCGACGCCGAGGGCGGTGTTGAACCACGGGGTGTTCGCGGTGAGCCCGGCGAACGCGGAACCGTTGTTGTTCGCCGCTGACGTGAACGCGTACAGCACTTCGGAGAAACCGTGAAGGCCGGGGTTACCCATGGAGGTGGATTCGACATCCGCCCGGATGGCGGGAATCGCGAACGTCAATGCCGTTCCCAACAACACGAGGGTTGGTGTGATGAGGATGTACAGACTGGCTAGTTTGATCTCCCGGGGGCCGATCTTCTTGCCGAGGTACTCCGGCGTGCGACCGACGAGGAGGCCCGCGACGAACACGGCTATCACGGCAAGGATGAGCATTCCGTAGAGGCCGGAACCGGTGCCGCCGGGGGCCACCTCGCCCAGCATCATGTTCAACAGCGGCATCATGCCGCCGAGGGCGGTGTACGAGTCATGCATGGAGTTGACTGCACCTGTCGAGGTGAGGGTGCTGGTCGTGCCGAAGAGGGTCGATCCGATAATGCCGAAACGTGTTTCCTTGCCTTCCATGGCGCCTCCGGCAAGGGTAGGCGCGGTGCCGGGACCGGTGAGTTCGAAGATCGTCATCGTCGTCAGGGAAACGACGAAGAGTGCGGCCATGGTTGCGAGGATGGCGTAGCCCTGTCGCTTGTCACCGATCATGGTGCCGAAGGTTCGCGGCAGGCTGAACGGGATGGCAAGCATCAGAATAATCTCGAACAGATTCGTCCACGCGGTCGGATTCTCGAAGGGATGCGCGGAGTTCACATTGAAGAAACCGCCGCCGTTTGTGCCGAGGAGCTTGATCGCCTCCTGCGAGGCCACTGGGCCACCGGGGATGGATTGTGTACCGCCTGTGAGTGTCGAAACATCCGTGAACCCGGTGAAGTTCTGAATGACGCCGCCGGCAATGAGCACCAGGGCGGCAAGCACCGACAGTGGGAGCAACAACCGAAGGATGCCGCGGGTCAGATCGATCCAGAAGTTGCCGATGGTGCCGGTTCGGCGAAGAACGAAGCCTCGAACCAAAGCGATCCCCACTGCGATGCCGACCGCGGCGGAGACGAAGTTCGCAACAGCCAGGCCTGCGATTTGTACGGTGTACCCCATCGTGACGTCTGGTGAGTAGGACTGCCAGTTCGTATTTGTGACGAATGAAATTGCCGTGTTGAAGGACAGGCCCTCCGGGATCGCAGGAAATCCCAGCGAGTACGGCAGGATCGCCTGAGCGCGTTGGATCGCATAGACGAAGAAGACGCCGATCGCGGAGAACGCGAGCACGCTTCGCAGATACGACTGCCAGCTCTGCTCACTCGCGGCATCGACACCGATGACCCGGTAGAAACTGAGCTCGATGGAGAGGTCCCGGGTGCCTGAGTAGATCCTCGCCATGTAATCGCCCAGGGGGCGGTAGAGGGCCACGAGAACGACAAGCAGGGTCACGACTTGAAGAATGCCCAGCCATATTTCCACTAGAACCACTCCGGCTTCACGAGCGCGACGACGAGATACCCGACGGCACCGACCGCCAGCACGACCGCAATGATGTCGAAAACGATCACAGCTTGTGCACCGCCAAGGCGACAACGCCGATCAGGGCGAACACGGCGACAACGCCGAGAAGAAAGACAATGTCCAACACCAAAAACTCCAATCAGAAGCGCTCCGAGTCATCCGGCGTGAGTTGTACGCTGTCGGGACCAAGACCTGAGTCAACACCTGACGTCGCGCAGCTTTGCGGAAACCAACGATTTCCTAACGCTCAGCCGCAGCTTCCTAACGTTTTCCGAGCGGGTCGGAGTTATCCGGTTCCGCCGTGCAGTTTGCGCGGCCGAAACCGGCGCACCGAGTCCTGCACTTCCATTCAGCGGTGTGACCGTCTGCGGTCAATGAAATGTGACGGTCGTCAGGGTGCGACGTTGGCTGGACTACGCCTCCTTCGGGATGACCCTCGACAGCCGGACTCAATTAGGACATGCTTATGTAATGTTAATAGCCCAGCACTCCGGATCACAGGGTTCCGACGCGTCGAACACTGGCTCGAAGGGAACTGAGACCCGCACGTCGGAGCGGGTCCAGCAGTTGCTCGCAGAGGACGGCCCGCTCTCCGCTTCCGACCTCGCCGAGCGCCTGGGTGTGACGCCCGCCGCAGTGCGCCGCCACCTTGACCAGCTCGCCGAGAAAGGCGCCGTCAAGGAACGAGAACTCGCCACTATAGGCAGTCGCGGTCGCGGCAGGCCGGCCCGTACGTATATTCTCTCCGACTCCGGTCATGGTGCGATGGGGGGCGACTACGTCGACGTGGCTACCTCAGCGTTACGCTTCCTCGCCGAGCACGCTGGGGTGAATGCGGTAGGCCAGTTTGCCCGCGAACGTGGCGCCACGCTCGAGCGGCGGCATGCCACCCAGCTGCCCTCGACCGGTGCGGATACACGCGCTCGCGCGGAGGCACTGGCCTCGGTATTGAGCGCTGAGGGATTTGCGGCGTCGATCCGGCTCCGTGATGAGGGCCGGCCCGCGGCTGGCCTACAGCTACGCCAAGGGCACTGCCCCGTTCTGCACGTCGCATCCGAGTTTCCGGTGTTCTGTGAGGTTGAGGCTGATGCGTTCTCGCGACTGCTCGGAGTCACGGTCGAACGCCAGACGACTCGTGTGCGGGGTGAGCATGTCTGTACAACGTTCATTCCCCTCGATGCCGCCCCTCTCCCGGTGTCGTCCGGAGCCAACGAGGTCGAAGCGAGCTCCACGCCATGAGTGCTCGTGCCGGTGCGGCGAGGTTCGCGAAGGACTTCTGCGGGGTGACGCTATGACCTACGTCATCGCTTTGCCGTGCGTGGACGTCAAGGACCGGGCGTGCATTGACGAATGCCCGGTCGACTGTATTTACGAGGGTGGGCGCGCGCTCTACATCCACCCGGACGAGTGCATTGACTGCGGTGCCTGTGAACCTGTCTGCCCGGTCGAGGCGATCTACTACGAGGATGACGTCCCGGAGCTCTGGGCCGACTATTACCGGGCCAATGTCGAGTTCTTCGACGACATTGGCTCCCCAGGCGGAGCGGAGAAGGTAGGCCCCTATGCCAAGGACCATCCGCTCGTGGCCGCCCTGCCACCGCGGAAGCGCTGAAGCGCTGACCAGCACCCAACCGCCGCGTCAAAGCCAACACCTGACGGCAGCAGAAGGTGGGGGAATCCGATGAAGACGCCAACACAGCACCGATGATGAACGAAGGAGTCGGCTCGCCCATGTCGAGTGAATTTTTGAACAACCCCGGTGCCGTCCGTGCCACTGACGAGACACAGGCCGGTGTTGCCCTCCATTACGGGAACCCGATGCGAGAGCAGCGCGAGCTGGCGGCAGCAACCGCAATCGTCGACCTCTCCCACCGGGCAGTGATCACCATTACCGGCGCCGATCGTCTGAGCTGGATCAACTCGCTGACCAGTCAGAGTGTCACCAACTTGATGCCGGGCGAATCCTCGGAGACCCTTCTGCTCGATATGACTGGTCGGATCGAATACGCGGTTCGTTTGATCGATGATGGGACCGCGCTGTGGGTCTTGCTGGAGCGGGAACAAACGTCCGGACTGCTGCAATGGCTGAGCAGCATGCGATTCGCGTTGCGAGTGGAACTGGCCGATCGAACCGACGATTTCGCGACTATCGGCACGCTGGGTCAGCCCGAGCTTCCGGTGGCTGCCCCGCATGGCGTGCCACTGGTCTGGCATGACCCGTGGATGAATGTGAGCCAGGGCGGACACCAGTACGCGGCAGTGACCAGACATCCGGCCGCCGGCTGGACCTACAGCGAGTTGCTGCTGCCCCGAACCGAACTTGCCGGTATCGCCGCGTCCGGTATTGCTGTCGCTGGGCTCTTAGCCCTCGATGCGTTGCGCATAGCCGCCTGGCGTCCAGGTTTTTCCACCGAAGTTGACCACAGAACGATTCCCCATGAATTGGATTGGTTGCGCACCGCCGTGCACCTGAGCAAAAGCGGCTATCGCGGCCAACAGACCGTTGCCAAGGTGCACAACCTCGGCCATCCACCGCGCAGACTTGTCATGTTGTACCCGAACGATCTCGATATTCCACTGCCGACGACGGTGCTGCCGTCACGTGGAGACGAGGTTGCGGTGCTGAACGATGAAGGCCAGAGCACGAGCGTTGGACATGTGACCTCGGTTGCACGGCACTTTGAATTGGGGTCGATCGCACTCGCCGTCATCAAACGCGGTACGGATCCGAGCACGGAGCTGGTCGTGCGAACAGCTAGCCGCGACATGACCGCCCGGCAGGTCGTGATCGTGCCACCCGATGCTGGCGCCTCGGCGTCAGTCGCTCTCCCCCGCCTGCCACGCCGCAGGCCTGCCCTCGCCTGATTCAATCCGGCGCGGCGCCTGGACCGGCCACGCCGCGGTCCACCGGTTCATCCGGAGTGAGCGGGGGCTGAAATATGAGGGGTGCTGAGGTGGTGGGCACGGCGCGTTTGTAGGATTACAACGCCAATCACGGTGGATTGTCCGCAGAGTTGTAGGGAATCGGCAGATACCGGGACAGATTCTGAGGTCTCACCACGGCGGCGGCATCCGTGGCTACGCTGACGTGCATGAGTGAATTTCGCCCCCAAACTGCCGATATCGCTTTCACGCTCAAGCACGTGGTCGGATATCCCGGCGTCGCCGCATTGCCCGGATTCGAGCATGCTGACCTCGACACAGTCGTCGAGCTCCTCGAACAGTGCGGTGAGTTCATGGCCGAGGTAGTCGGCCCCACCAACCGTGCCGGCGATGTGCAGGGTGCTCGGCGCGAGTCGGATGGCACGGTCGTCACGTCGCCGGGCTTCAAGAGCGCCTACCGCCAGTACGTGGACACGGGCTGGGGCGCGGTGCCGCTGCCCGAGCAATTCGGAGGCGGTGACTTTCCGCACACGATCGGTTTGGCCATCCAAGAGCTGATGAGCACCGCCAACGTGGCCTTCGCGCTCTGCCCATTGCTGACCCAGGGCGCCATTGAGGCGCTCCTGCACGACGGCAGCGATGAACTCAAGCAGCGTTTTCTCCCGAAGATGGTCAGCGGGGAGTGGACGGGAAGCATGAACCTCACCGAACCGCACGCGGGTTCAGACGTGGGCGCGCTCACCACCCGGGCCGTCAAACAAGACGACGGAAGTTACACGATCACCGGTCAGAAGATCTACATCACCTACGGGGACCACGACATGGCTGAGCAGATCGTGCACCTCGTGCTCGCCCGTCTTCCCGGCGCTCCCGCCGGAACCAAGGGAATTTCGTGCTTCATCGTGCCCAAGTTCCTGGTGAACGATGACGGGTCCCTCGGCGAGCGCAACGGCGTATCCACGCTGTCGCTTGAGCACAAACTCGGTATCCACGGCTCCCCCACCTGTGTGCTCGCCTATGACGATGCGACCGGGTATCTCGTGGGTGAGGAGAACCAGGGCATGCAGATCATGTTCGTCATGATGAACAGTGCGCGCGTGTCGGTGGGAATGCAGGCCGTCGGCATCAGCGAGCGGGCATATCAGCAGTCCCTCGAGTATGCTCAGCTCCGCCGCCAGGGTCGGGCCATCGGAGCCACGGAACGCGACTCGGCCATCATCGATTTTCCTGACGTGCGTCGCATGCTCATGACGCAGAAGACCTACATCGCCGCCGCTCGTCGGCTGATGCTGTTGAACGCGGTCTACGTCGACCAGAGCACGCACAACCCGGATGCCGCGGTGCGCGCCAGGGCCGACGAGATTGCCGGCCTGCTGACGCCGATCTGTAAGGCTTTCGGCAGTGACCTCGGCAATGAGCTCACCTCTCTCGCTCTCCAGGTCCATGGAGGAATGGGCTTCATCGAGGACACCGGTGCGGCCCAGCACTATCGAGACGTGCGCATCATGGCGATCTACGAGGGAACCAACGGCATCCAGGCCGCGGACCTCGTCGGTCGCAAGTTGGGTGTGCGTGGGGGCGATTCCGCACTCGAGTTTCTGGCGACGATGCGCGATATCCTGCCGGAACTGGCTGCTGCCGGTGACGAGTTCGAGGGCATCCGTCAGGCCCTCGACGCGCAATTGGGAGCCCTCGACACCGCGACCGAGTGGATGCTCCGCACCGGTCGCGCGGACCCGAACGCGGTACTCGCCGGTTCCGTGCCCTACCTGCGCATGTGGGGACTCTGCGTCGGCGGCTGGCTGCTGGCTCGTTCCGCCCTCGCCGGCCCGGCTTCGGAAGACGCTCAGCAGGCGGAAACCCAGCTCGTGATGGCCCGGTTCTACGCCCAGCAGCTGCTGCCGGCCTGCGCCGGTCTGCTCGGTGCCGCGACCGCCGGTGCCGACGACCTGTTCGCACTCGACGTGGCGCAGCTTTCCGGCACCGAGCGCAGCACGGTNTCGTCGCCNCGNTGANCGGTGATCCGCTCAGCACAGGCGCATGACCCGGGCGCTGGCGTCGTCGGTGGGTGGGGGTATCCAGCTCCGCTCTTCCTGATCTGTGCAAGAGCAGTGAGCACGGCTACTGTGTGGGCAGGAAATGATCATGCACCCCGAGCGGTGCCAGAAGAACAGAATCGAGAATAATCATGGGAAAACTCGACGGCAAGATCGCCCTCGTGACAGGCGGTTCCATGGGCATGGGAGCGGCTGATGCGAAGCTGCTGGCCGAGGAGGGCGCGCGGGTCGTAGTTACGGACGTAGCCGATGACGCGGGTCAGGCGCTGGCAGAGACGATCAGCGGTGTCTATCGGCACCTCGACGTGGCCGACGAGGCCCAATGGAAGCACGTCATCGCCGATATCGACTCGACCGTCGGTCACATCGACATCCTCATCAACAACGCAGGAATTGTTGCGTTCACCCCTGTTGCCACCACAGAGCTGGAGGAATGGAACCGTGTCATCGGCATCAACTTGACCGGCGTCTTTCTCGGCATCCGCTCAGTCGCTGGATCAATGAAAGCTGCCGGTGGAGGCGTCATCGTCAACGTGTCATCCACAGCCGGAATCATGGGCTACTCAAACCTGAGCGCCTACGTCGCCAGCAAATGGGGCGTGCGAGGACTCACCAAAGCGGCTGCCCTCGATCTGGGCCCGGACAACATCCGCGTGGTGTCGGTTCACCCGGGCGGCATCCGCACACCAATGACAGCGGGCATGGAGAGTACGGACATGTTCGCTGCGCAGCCAATCCCGCGCATCGGCGAGCCCGACGAAGTGGCGAAGCTGATTCTGTACCTTGTCGCCGACGCGACCTACTCCACGGGCACAGAATTCATCGCAGATGGGGGCGCGACGGTGGGGCAAAGCCTCAACGTATGAACGTCGGGAACGCGAAGCATCGCGGCCGCCGACGGTGTTTCACGCTTTGAGGACAAGCCCTCCTGGATTAGTTGGCGCTCCCATAGTCAGCTCCGCGAATATTCTGCGTCACCGAGCCTGTGTCAGCAAATCGCCGCTATACGGGGTCGACAAGGGCGACGTCATCCTCGTCGCCCCAGGACTCAACAAGGGTGATTCGACCGCGCGAATCGCGAATCGAAAGTACGAGTGCAATGATCGCGGTCGCAATTCCGATAACGCCCAAGGGGTTCGCTATACCAATGGCGATACCCAACGCGGGCTCTGTGGCTCCGCTGATGATTGTCTGCAAACCGCGAGGTGTTGAATCTGGAAGCGTGAGTCCCAGCAAGAGTCCGCTAACGCCTGATGCGCTCAGAAGTGCGTATGTTCTCGCGCGAGTTTCGAACCCTCGACGTGCCGTGCGTCGTATCGCGAGCCCTGTGAGCACCAGTAGGGCGGCAAAAATCACCCCCAGCGTTGCCGCGTAGATGATGGTGAGGTCGCCACCGATCCCGAAGAGGTGGCGGCCGAAAGAGATCCACGCGGCCACCGCGATACCGGCAACGACGACCACACCACCTGTGTTCCCTGAGCGCGAAGCACTGGGCGTCGCGCGAACTCGAATTACGCTGTACGTCATCACGTGCTCTCAATCACTGTGCTCGACACAATCCTAGCCAAGGAGGCGCGCGCGCTCGGGCGACGGCTTCTCGGTTCACGCGGCGGATTTCGCTCCCGAGGTCCCGCTGGTTCCCAAACAACGCCCACTCCCTCGAACCGCGCATCATCTCGGCAGCCGCGTTGCAAACACCGCCCACGCGTTCATTGGCGGCCGAGCCGTTTCGTGAAAAATCCCTGGCTCGACGCCGCTGGGAGAACCCGGAGCACGGGCAACTCGGCATCTAAACTGGGCAGGGGTATTCACGGAAGGAACCACAATGAGCATGGAAGGCGCGGCCTGGAGCTCGCTGTACAAAATCTCGAGCGCCAGGGACGGCAAGCACGACTTCTCCCGTGAGTCCGTGCGGAGGATTTTGGCGTTCGCGGTGCCGTACCGGTCGAAGCTGCTGATCTTCATCACCCTCTCCATCCTGGGAGCTTTCCTCGCGGTCGCGACGCCGGTACTCGCCGGCCAGGTGGTGGATGTCATCGTCGCCCAGGGCGAGGTCACCACCATCGTGTGGATCGCCGTCCTCATCGCCCTGGTGGCCGTAGCCGATGCCGCCGTCTCACTCGTGACGCGCTGGTACTCGGCGCGGATCGGCGAAGGCGTGATCCTGGACCTCCGCACCGCCGTCTTCAACCACGTGCAGAAGATGCCGATCGCGTTCTTCACCCGCACGCGGACGGGCGCCCTCGTGAGCCGCCTCAACAACGATGTGATCGGCGCTCAGCAGGCCTTCAGCGGCACGCTGTCCGGCGTGGTCAC
>JGI24770J26754_10000565_pt1 | contig 26330 bp, 21 predicted proteins | sample LakOneMetagenome_FD_26754 | JGI IMG/M metagenome (IMG submission 26754) | reverse complement strand
ATAAGGGAGAACGCAATGGCGATATCGGCTCGAAGGTCCCGGCTGTCATTACCTATATCGCAAAGTTCAAATACAAGGACCCGATGGGCGTTCAACGCGAACGGACAGATTCAAAGACGATCGTTGTCTCGGGCGGCGAAGCACATCTGTGGCAAATGACCGCCAACATCACCTACGAAATGTCGACGCTTTATTTCAGCACCGATGTTCAGAGTCACCGATGGTCGGGACGACGATATTTGCTGCGTAAAAAGGCGAACATGGTGTTCTTATTCAAGGCCAATGACACTGATCCGTCGGGCGAGGTTTCGGTAAATGAACCAATGTCATTCAACGGCTTCGGCGAGGTCTATTACCGTGACAAAACGGTTCAGTCCCAGGAAAGTGCCGAGGTTAAGACAGCGTCGGCTATTCTCGATCAGGGTCAATCCGCCAGAGAAATGCTGCAGCCGGGCTTCGGTATTAGCCCTGCAAACAATGAGTTCAACGTAAACCTGAATAACATCGAATTTGTTGGGACCGAAGAGCTTTTTGCCGTGCGGGCCCATCCGGCCAATTACGTTCACAAAACCGGTATTGAGTATCGCGAGAATCTCGGCGGCGGTGGCAGCACTCCGATCACGCCGCAGATGAAACGCAGCGGTGTCTACACATTCACCAAATTTGATCGCCGGGTGATCGATGATCCTGAGGGCAACGATGTTCTGATAAAAAAAGGCAGCGGCACAAAAGGTTACGAGATCACCAAATATGATTTCGAGGTCCGGCGGCTGTCGCCATCCGGCTCCGGGATCATCAAGAAATAATTCAGATCTTCTGCATGTCGAACTAATAAATAAAGTGGAGAATTATTGAAATGAAACTTGTTAAGAATGTTATTGGATCGGTGATGGTCCTCGGATTCGCGGCGGCTGGTATTTGCGGTCAAACCTACAAGATAAAACAATCGTCCTCAATGGCCGGCCGAAATTTTTCATCGACCATCTACGTTAAAGGCTCGCGTCAACGAACAGAAAGTAGCGGAATGATGGGCTCGGGCGGTATCACGGATATCGAGCAATGCGACCTGAAACGAACGATAAAGATCAGCGACGCCAAGAAGCTCTACTTCGTCGAGCCTTTTCAAACCGATCTCGGATCATCTGCCTCGACCACGGCAGCCACGGCCCCAACTGGCAAGGCCACGAAGGGCGGGACAATAACGATCACCAATTCGGTTACCGACACCGGCGAACGTAAGCAACTGTTCGGCATGACCGCACGACGCGTCAAGACCGTAATGACTATGAAATCGTCGCCCGATGCGTGCGATGAAAACGACATGCAGATCGAGACAGACGGCTGGTATATCGATCTGCCGCAGTTCTCGTGTCCGGCCCAAGCTCCGGCAAATCCATTCGCCGCAATGAACGAACCAAAACGAGGCTGCACCGACCGTATGGTTTACAAAAATACCGGAACAGGCAAACTTGGATTCGCTCTTTCACTAACCCAAAAATTCAAGATCGGCGGCGAGGGCGATGACGACATGCCGTCGATGACCCAAACCATCGAAACGCTCGAATTTTCGAAGGCAACGCTCCTTGACGCCCTGTTCGATATTCCTGTCGGATACAAAGCCGCGAGTTCGGCATCTGAAATAAATTAGTTGCAATTGGCCGAGAACCTATCTCGTAAGCACTGGCGGGCTTTCAGCTCGCCATTTTTTATATTGATCAGCCTTTGCGTCTCAAAGTTGTGGCGTTGCCGAACCTCCCAATGTCCCCGCCAATCACATTTCATTTAATATTAAACGAGCTTCAGCCGTCGCGACCGGTTTCGTCAAACTCGGAACACTGTCCGTTTCTCCGTAACATGCTGATAACAGTAGAGATAGCGAATTTGCCGTGCCCGTTTCAGCGTTCCAAGGCGTTCCACACATAGTGGAACGCTGTAAAGTGTTGTGTTTGTGGGGGTTGCGGTGACATTTCGTGCTTCATTCCACGTTCCTGAAAAAAAATTGTGAGTTGTAAGACACTGTTCTAGAGCCGCAGTATTTATTTATCAAAGATCGTAAACGTAGAATATCATGTCGTGCATTTATTGTCGAGAGTTTCATTCATAAAACAGCCTCAAAGCAGCCAAGTATTTAAAGGATCGCAAAAAAGAAAATCTCCACAGAATTGAGAGAACACCTGATCGCGGTGATAATTTGTAGCATTTGCTCGCAACAATTTGTCTGTTATCATTTTAGATTGAACACAATCTAAGATGAGATATATACCCAATTCACCCGAAGAACGCGACGAAATGCTCGCAATTGTAGGCCTTTCGAACGCAAAAGAACTTTTCCGATCGATCCCGGAAAATGTTCAGTTAAATCGCGCCCTAAACGTCACCGATCCGCTCGCCGAAAGCGAAGTGATCGCTGCGATGGAAGGCATGGCAGCAAAGAATACGGCAGCTACCAAGCCTTCGTTTCTCGGCGCCGGAGTTTATTCGCATTTCTCGCCGACGATCGTCGATCATCTGATCCAGCGAAGCGAATTTTTCACTAGCTACACGCCGTATCAACCCGAGATCGCGCAAGGGACGCTGCAATACATCTTCGAATTTCAAACGCTCGTCTGCCAGCTAACCGGAATGGAGGTCGCGAACGCCTCGATGTACGACGGCTCGACCGCGATGGCCGAGGCGTATCTGATGGCCCAGCGCGTAACGCGTCGCGATAAGGTATTGGTCGCGAAGAGTGTCCATCCCGAATATCGCGAGGTTGCCGCGACCTACACGAAACACGGTTCGGCCGAGATCGTCGAGATCGGTTTTGACGAAGCTACGGGACGCGTCAGCGGTTTGGAAACGCTCGATGACAAGACAGCCGCACTCGTCGTGCAGTCGCCCAACTTCTTTGGCTGTGTCGAAGATCTAAAGGCTTTGGCCGATGCGGCCCACGCCGTCGGGGCTTTATTCGTCGTCGTCGTGACGGAAGCAATATCGTTCGGCCTGCTCAAATCTCCGGGCGAATGCGGTGCCGACATCGTCGTTGGCGAAGGCCAGTCGTGGGGCGTTCCTATGGGTTTCGGCGGCCCGCACGTCGGTTTGTTCGCGACTCAGGAAAAATACGTTCGCAACATGCCCGGACGTCTGTGCGGTGTCGCGTATGACAAAAACGGCAATCGCGGTTTCGTCTTGACTCTATCAACACGCGAACAGCACATCCGCCGCGAAAAAGCGACCTCGAACATCTGCACTAACCAAGGCCTCATCGCCCTCGCCGCAACCATTTACATGGAAACAATGGGCAAAAAAGGCCTGCAAGAGGTCGCAATGCAGAACGCCCAAAAGGCCGCTTATGCCAAAGACCAGATCGCCGCCATCGAAGGCTTCGAGATAGCATTCTCGTCCCCAACATTCAACGAATTCGTGGTCCGCTCATCAAAACCAGCCGACGAAGTCCTTTCAAAAGTCCGCACCGAAAATGGCATCGTCGGCGGACTGGCGTTGTCCAAATATTACTCGGAAAGGCCGAATGAGTTTTTGGTCTGCGTGACGGAGACTAATACGAAGGATCAAATCGACGCTCTAGTAAAGAGTCTCGCGTAGTCAAATGATCTTCGGTGCAACAGAGATACTCATATGCATCGTGCCGGTGTTTTTGATCATTTTGGTTACTGGGATCTCGCTTTTTGCCAGCACTCGGAAGACGAAGAAACAGGAGGAAGAGAAATGACACAGCGTAGTTTTGCAAAAGACATCGACCGCCGAAATTTCCTCTCAAATGCCGGAAAAGGCCTTGGGCTTATGGCTCTTTCTTCGTCNGTGGTTGGGTCGTTGTTTTCGAGTGTTAAGGCTGCGAGTAAGCGGATCGNTCATCTCTCGCCAATCGAAGCGGCGATGGATGAGGATTATTGGGCGACTATTCAGCAGGCGTTTTCGGTAACTCGCGGCATCGTTAATCTCAATAACGGCGGCGTAAGCCCAAGTCCGCGGATGGTAACCGAGGCTTTTGTTCGGTACACGTGGCAACAGGAAGACGCGACGGCGTACACAATGTGGCAGTTGCTGGAGCCTCAATCTGAGACAGTGCGAACCGGACTCGCCGAGGTTTTCGGCTGCTCTGCCGANGAGATCGCGATCACNNGAAATGCGTCCGAATCGCTCGAAATTCTGCTGATGGGAATGGACTTCAAATCGGGCGACGAGATCCTGACGACCACGCAGGATTATCCGCGAATGCTGACAACGCTGAAGCAGCGTGAGATGCGAGAGGGCTTAAAGCTGAATCTCATCAAGATCCCGCTCGCACCGCCGAATGTTGACGACATCGCGACGGCATTTGAACGAGCGGTCACGCCAAAAACTAAATTGATCCTTGTCTCGCATCAAATAAATTTGACTGGTCAAATTCTGCCGGTTCGAAAGGTCTGCGAAATGGCGCGGTCAAAGGGCATCGAAACCATCGTTGACGGAGCACATGCGTTCGCACAGTTCGATTTCAAACGCGACGATCTGCAGTGCGATTATTACGGCACATCGCTGCACAAATGGATTTACGCTCCAAAAGGCACCGGAATGCTCTACGTCAAGAAAGACAAGATCGCCAAGGTCTGGGCTTTGATGGCGAGCGAGGACAAAAATAAGAACGACATCCGCAAATTCGAAGAGATCGGCACACACTCGGCAGCGATGCGGCTCGCTATCGGCGAAGCAATTCTCTTTCACAACGCCATCGGCGGCAAACGTAAAGAGGAACGTCTGCGTTACCTCTCGCGTTACTGGATGAACAAGCTCAAGGACGTGCCAAAGGTCGGATTTAACACTTCGTTCGACCCAAAACAGTCGTGCGCGATCGCCAATTTCAAGATCGACGGCATCGAACCCGGAGCAATAGGTTCGTACCTGATGTCGAAACACAAAATATTTACGACACCGATCGTCCACGAAGAATTTTCCGGCATTCGTATTACCCCGAATGTTTATACGACCCTTTGGGAGCTCGACCGCTTTTGCGGCATTGTCGAAAACATCGCGAGAAAAGGATTGCCGGCTTAGTTTTTGCTTTTTGAAATTATAGGTACCATGAATCTACGGCAATGCTCGATAGTCGGCCTCGTGTTCATAAACGTCATGTGGCAGGCCGTCGTTTGGTCTCGGGATATTGTTNATCCCGCCGTCGCCTGGCCATTGATCTTTCTGATCCCGATATTGCTAGGGGTNGGGCTCTATTGGTTATTAACCCGGTTGGGCGGCAAGAATTGGGCGTGGATCTTTGTCATNGGCTCGGTGATCGTGCCGCTGCTGTATTTGGCTTCCGTCGAAACCCGTCTGCCTGATTTTGTGCGGTTTAACGAGCGGCCAGAATCCTTTTTCTCAGGATCGTTGACCGATTTGAAGGATGCCAACGCGGATTTTTATGAGATACGTGGTTTTAGCCGCGAAAAAATTAAAAAAGATCGATTCGGCGTCTCGTACTCGATGCAGAGCAGTAAGGGCGGGGGCAGCAGATACACAGATCATTTCGTTTTGCCGGTTTTTGACAACACAGATATTTCGGAACCGCGGCTCTGGGTCTTTAAGAGTTTTCCGAGCATCTACATCCCACAGAGGGATTCGGACGAATTTGTTATGGATGGCCTCGAACTAAAGGCTTTCCGCGAACAATTAGGCTCGGACGTTATTTTTGGCCGAAAGACCGAGTATAGTGACACGAGAAATGCGTTATCCGAATATCGAGCGAAGTTCAAAATGAGCGATCAGGAGCCATCGCTCATTATCGAATTGCTCGACGAGAAGCCGCAAGATTATTTCTGTATGGCGGCCGCCCATTTTTGGCTGTTGACAGCCGGTTTGAATTTAATGTTCCTAGGTCTTTGTTTCCTTGCGGGACTCATGCATCGAGGATCGGAATAGTATTTATATGAGCATCAAAAAAGTAACACAGCATCCAACACAGAATGAAGGTTTGATCTTCGAGCGTTCGCAGACCGGACGTGTCGGCTACCGCTTGCCGAAACTCGACGTGCCGGAAATGACAGACATTTTGCCTCCGGAACTCCGTCGTACCGACGATCTCGATGGCGTTCCTGAGGTCAGCGAAGTCGATGTCGTTCGCCATTTCACGCGGATCTCGACTTGGAATTACTCGATCGATCTCGGCATGTATCCACTCGGTTCGTGCACGATGAAATACAATTCGCGCCTAAACGAAAAAGTCGCGAGGATCGGCGGTTTCGCCGGGCTTCATCCGCTTGCTCCTGAAGAGGAATCGCAGGGAGCACTCGAATTAATTTACAACCTACAGGAGGATCTCTGCGAGATCACCGGCCTCGCCGGTATTTCGCTGCAACCCGCAGCCGGAGCACAGGGCGAGATGACGGGCGTAATGCTGATGCGTGCGTTTCTTGACCAACGCGACGGCGAAGAATCGAAGAATCGACGCGTGATGCTCATTCCCGATTCGGCTCACGGCACAAACCCGGCGTCGGCCGCGATGTCTGGATTTACGGTAAAAACAGTCCGTTCGACCGCCGAAGGCTTGACCGATATGGCACACCTTCACGAACTCTGTGACGAAGGCCACATAGCAGGATTAATGCTGACAAATCCGAATACCGTCGGCATTTTCGAGACGAATATTCGCGAGATCTGCGATACGATCCATGCGGCGGGAGGCCTTGTCTATATGGACGGAGCCAACATGAACGCCCTCGTCGGCGTTGCCCGTCCCGGTGATATGGGCGTCGATGTCATTCATCTCAATCTGCACAAAACATTTTCAACCCCGCACGGCGGCGGCGGCCCCGGCTGTGGACCGTGCCTTTGCTCTGCCGATCTAAAACCGTTCCTGCCCACGCCCCGCATCGAAAAAGACGGCGAGCGGTATTTTCTCAACTACGACGTTCCAACCAGCATAGGCCGCGTCAAGGCATTTTACGGCAATTTCGGCATGATGGTCCGGGCGTTGTCGTATATCTACACGCACGGCAACGACGGCCTCAAAGAAGCGACCGAAGCCGCAGTTCTCAATGCACGGTACGTCTCGCACGCCCTTGCCGATGCGTATGACAAACCGTTCGAATCCGACTGCATGCACGAAGCGATCTTTTCGCATAAAAAACAGTCGAAACGCGGTGTCGTCACGCTTGATATTGCTAAACGCCTGATCGATTACGGATTTCACCCGATGACGGTTTACTTCCCGCTCGTCGTCGAGGGAGCAATGCTTATCGAGCCGACAGAGAGCGTCGGTCGTGCCGATCTCGATGCCTTCATCGAGGCGATGATCGACATCGACAAAGAAGCCCGCGAAACCCCGCAGCTCGTCATCGACGCCCCGCATTCCACCCGGATCGGCCGTCTCGACGAAGCAACCGCCGCGAGAAAACCCGTGCTAAGATGGCGTGAAAACATGGAAACGGCAGCAAAGGCTGCGTAAAAATATGAAAAGTAAACTTGTCCTTTCGTTGGTGATCGCTACCAGTGTTTCTGCCTGCTCCTTTTCGTACAACAGCAGCAGCAATTCCGCCCCGGCGAATACGAACACCAACGTCGCAAAACCGACGATCACCCCGTCGGCAGCCACTCCGACGCCGGAGGTCAAGGCGTCGCCCGTTGCCGTGGCTCCGAAAGCGGAAAACGGCACCAAGCGGATCAGCTTTGATGCCGGCGAGACCTCGGACACGGTTTCCGGGAGTGTGCTTCGCGGAGAGAGGGCGATCTATATCGTAGGTGCAAAGAGCGGACAGACGATGACGGTCGATATCGATTCGGAAGAGGACAACGCCGTTTTCCAGATCAAAACGCCAGGCGGCAAATTTCTAGATAACGCTGCGGACGGTGACGATGCGACCGCGTGGGACGGCACGCTGCCGGCGACCGGTGATTACAAGATCATCGTCGGCGGAACACGCGGCAACGCGAGTTTTCATATGACTGTTTCGATCGAATAAAGATAAAGCTCCAATATTTGCTAAAAGCCGTGAACACCGATCACGGCTTTTTCGTTTTGACGAATAGTGAAAGGAAACAAAACAGCCACGGCGAAGGTGAGTGCGGCGGTCAGGTATATATGCCTGGCTGTTTGGCTCGGTGCGGTCATCGCGGGTGTCGGCTCGTATCTTCTTTATCCGCATTTATTTACGGCGGAGAATATCGCAGATTTTTTGAGGAGGTTCGGGGGCGAGATCTGGTTAATCTATCTGGCGATGTCAGCACTTCGCGGGTTTTCGCTGCTGCCGAGCACGCCGCTTGTGATTGCCGGAACGCTGCTTTTCCCCGATCAGCCGTTTGCCGTTTTGGCGGTCTCGATCGTTGGCATTTTGCTCTCTTCCACGATGATCTATTACTTTTCGGAGTATCTCGGATTTAGCGAATATTTCGAGAGCCACAAACCCGATTTGACGTATAAAATAAAAGCCAAACTCGAACATCCGCTTGGCTTTCTATTTGTCGCCTTGTGGGCGTTTTTCCCGCTTGTTCCCACCGATCTCGTCTGTTATCTCGCCGGTACCACCAAGATGAAATACTGGAAATTTATCGCGGCGGTGATGGTTGGTGAGCTGATTCTCTGTTCGATCTACATATTTTTTGGCGGAGCACTGTTAAATTTCGTGAGATAGGCAGCAAATTATTGTATTCTCAAACCTTATTACGAAAACTTGCATCAAATAGACCCGGAGGAATCATAAAATGAAAAATTGCAATGAGATCGCAGAATGCGGCAGCCGCCGCGAGTTTTTAGTAAAGTCGGCGTTTTTAGCGGGCGGACTTGTGCTGACGCTGTCGAATGCCGGTTCGCTGTTCGGTAAACCGTTCGAGGACGTAACCGTCCCGATCGATGCCAAGAGCCCCTTGAATAAGGTCGGCGGATCAAAGACGGTGGAAACATCTGTCGGCAAGGTGATAATCGTCCGCACCGGCGACGCGACATTTATCGCGGTTTCGGCCAAATGCACTCACAAAGGCGGACCGCTCAATTATGATGACGCCTCAAAGCTGTTTGTCTGCGATTGGCATAATTCGAAATTTGGTACCGACGGCGCAAATGCCGGCGGCCCTGCCAAAACGCCGATCCCGACATACCCGGCAACCGGAAACGCCACATCAGTTACGGTCAAGGCCAGCTAACCAACTGTACAACGTACTTTCTGCCCGGGCAAACACAGAAATGCTGTGTTTGCCCGGGCATTCTTTTTGCTTTTTCGTCCCACGGGTTGTGATGCCGGTCACTGTTTCACCCTACATTTCGCGTGACAATTACTCCGGTGCTTTAGTTCTCGTAAATAAGTTCGAGAGGCTCTTCAGCCTTTTAAAGAAATAGGATTTCTGGCACCAGCATATTGAAACTTAATTGATCGGCGGCCTGCAAAATTCAAATAGGTAGCCGCTATGCAGAAACGAGGGTGTGAAATGAAATGCAGAACATTTATCATTGGTATTTCTATATTGATCTTTACGGTCTCAGCCATCTCCCAAACCGAAAAACCTACATTTACTGCCTACAAAGGAGTTTCGATCGGAATGACGATCGAAAAGGCGAGGTCCATTCTCGGAAATCCAAAAGAGAAGGCCGAGGGCCAGGACTTTTATAAGATCTCGGAAAGCGAGTCGTTTCAGGTCTATTTTGATTCGAGCCAGACTGTCACCGCGCTGATGGTCACATTTTCAGGCACTATCGACGCCGCCCCGACACCGAAGGATGTTTTCGGCGAGGACGTCGCTGCAAACGCTGACGGTTCGATCTTCAAGATGGTTCGATACCCGAAAGCAGGATTCTGGATCTCCTACAATCGCTCGCTTGCCGAAGACAAAATGGTAAGCATTGCGATGCAGAAAATTAACTAACAGGTTCGGCTCGAATACTCACTTGGTTATTTGTCTGATAAACTTAGATTTATTAGAATTCTCTCGGCATTTGCGTCGAGTTGGGTTAATATTTCACTTTCTAGTAAAACAAAATGACCAAGATCGGTATTCCGAAAGAGATACACCCGGGTGAAAAGCGCGTCGCGGCCACGCCGCAGACGATCCTTCGTCTCAAAAAGCTCGGTTTCGACGTTCAGGTTGAATCGCACGCGGGACACGGCATCAACTGCATCGACGGCGAATACCGTGAGGCCGGTGCAGAGATCGTCGATACTGCAAAAGAACTGTGGGCAACATCCGATGTCATCCTCAAAGTGCGTCCGCCAGAGCAGAATACGGAACTCGGCGTTCACGAAGCCGATCTGATGAAAGAAGGCGGCTGGCTGATCGGTTTTATGTGGCCCGCCCAGAATCGCGAGATCCTCGACAAACTAGCCGCGCGAAAAGCGACGGTTTTCGGCATGGACTGCGTTCCGCGTATCACGCGTGCGCAGAAAATGGACACGCTCTCCGCGATGGCAAATATCGCCGGTTACCGTGCGATCATCGAGGCGGCAAATAATTTCCCGAGATTTTTTGGCGGACAGATCACCGCCGCCGGACGTATCGATCCCGCTAAAGTGATGGTCATCGGTGCCGGTGTCGCGGGTCTTTCGGCGATCGGTGCGGCTCGTGCTTTGGGGGCGATCGTGCGGGCATTTGACCCTCGCTCCGCGACTAAAGATCAGGTCGCGTCGATGGGTGCCGAGTTTCTCGAAGTTAATATCGAAGAAGAAGGCGAGGGCAAAGGCGGCTATGCCAAGGTCATGTCCGACGCATTCCTGCAGGCCGAAATGGCACTGTTTGCCCAACAGGCGATGCAGGTCGACATCATCGTCACCACCGCTCTGATCCCCGGCAAACCCGCACCAAAACTGATCACGCAAGGCATGGTCGAATCGATGAAGCCCGGCTCGGTAATCGTCGATCTCGCCGCCGAACAAGGCGGCAACTGCGTCCTGACCGACCCGGGCAAGGTCGTCCATCACAAAGGCGTCACCATCATCGGTTACACCGATCTGCCGTCGCGAATGTCCAGCATGTCAAGCCAACTCTACGGTTCGACGATCGTCGCTTTGATCGATGAATTGAACGGCGAGGAAGGTCTGCACGTCGATCTCGACGACGAGGTCGTTCGCGGAGCTATCATCCTCCACGAAGGCAAAATGCTCTGGCCCGCACCCGCTCCGCCGACACCGGCCGCACCGCCCGAGCCGGGAGTTCCGACCAAAAGTTCGGCAAGCGTCGCTGTCAAAGCCGCCGCCAACAGCCACGGACATGGCGGCGAAAGCAAGGGGCTTAACCCGATCGTTCTCGCCGTCGCGGGCATCGTTCTATTCGGGATTGGTTTTCTCGTTCCGTCCGAGGCCAAGACCGCGGGCGGCGATACGCTTAGCCATNTGACGGTNTTTATTCTCGCGTGTTTCGTNGGTTTNCAGGTCGTCTGGAGCGTCAAACCGGCCCTCCACACCCCGCTCATGAGCGTCACCAACGCCATCAGCGGCATCATCCTCGTGGGCGGAATGCTCCAACTAATAGGCACCGACCTCAGCACCACAACCATCCTCGGCGCGATCGCCGTCCTGGTCGCCGCGATCAACATCGCGGGCGGATTTTTGGTAACCAATCGAATGTTGGCGATGTTTAGGAAATGATTAATGAGGAGTATTTTGAAACGCTTCGCTCCGCATTAGTCGCCACAGCTACGGCGGTCGTCGAAGGAAAAGTTGGAATTGTATTAGGGTGCCGTAGGTTGTATTCCCTTAAACATTCAATGCAGTTAGACGATTTTGACGAAGATTTTCAGATTTTCCTTGCGGTCGACTCCCAAACCGACCATCTCCCGGTAGACGAAGAACGTCGAAACTGGGGTCTCGACGCATTGCGGCGAAAAGATATCGAGATTGCAGAGGCGGAAGGATTCTTCCGAAGCGAAGTGGTAGCCGCCTGCCAGAAGCTATTAGTTAGGTTCGATAAGTAACGTAGACGCATAATGCCAAAATCACTGTGGCCTACATTGACGACGCGGAGAAGTTTCTTGGTTGATTTGGATTTTACGAATATACTTGAGCAATTATGGATTATCAAAAATACATAACCATCGAGCCAAGCAAACGCGGCGGCAAACCTTGTATTCGCGGGCTTCGAATTACCGTTTACGAAGTCTTGGAATACCTTGCTTCCGAGATGACGGTCGAAGAGATTCTTGAGGATTTTCCTGACCTTACCCGGGACGATCTGAAAGCTGCAATTGCGTTTGCTGCTGATCGTGAACGCAGGCTAATGCAGGTGCCGATTGCCGCGTGAAGTTATTTTTTGACGAAAATCTATCGCATCGATTGGTTGCGAAATTGGCCGATCTATTTCCGAATTCGACCCATGTTCGTCTTGTTGGTCTTGAGTCGGCCGAAGATCCAAAGGTATGGCAATTAGCCGTAAGAGAAGATTTTGTCATCGTTTCAAAAGATTCGGATATGCACGACCGCAGTTTGCTGTTTGGCTTTCCGCCGAAGGTTATCTGGATAAGGCTTGGGAACTGTTCGACCAGAGAGGTTGAAAATCTTATCCGACGGGAATTCTTAAAGATAACTGAATTTGTCGAAGATGATTTTGCTTCGTTTTTGACTTTATCTTGATCTATTTTTCATGCAACAAAGCCTAATCACTATCGCCTACATCGCCGCGAGTGCGTTGTTTATTTTGAGCCTTGGCGGGTTGTCGCAGCAGACGACGGCGAGGCGTGGGAATCTGTACGGCATCTTGGGGATGCTGATCGCGTTGGTTGCGACGGCGGCCGGAATGCAGGTCGGCGGTCTGCCTGTGTTGGCGGCGGCGTTGATCCCGGGGTTGGTTATCGGTGCGATATTGGCCGCTCGTGTACAGATGACGTCGATGCCTGAACTGGTGGCGATGCTGCATAGTTTTGTCGGGCTGGCGGCGGTTTTGGTTGGGTTTGCGACCTATCTCGGCCCGCACAAGCAGATGTCGCCGGGTGAGAACACACTGCATCTGGTCGAGATCTTTCTCGGTGTCATTATCGGTTCGGTAACGTTTACAGGTTCCGTAATCGCGTTTTTGAAACTTCGCGGCACTATCGGCGGCAAGCCGTTCATGCTGCCGGGGCGGCATATCATTAATCTGATTATGCTTCTGGCAACGATCGGGCTCGGAGCGGCGTTTTTGATGTCGCCTGATACGCACGCAGGGCAATGGCCGCTGTTGATCGCGACGGTCTTGACGGGAATTCTCGGCGTTCACTTCATCATGGCGATCGGCGGTGCCGATATGCCGGTGGTCGTATCGATGCTCAACAGCTATTCGGGCTGGGCGGCGGCGGCGGCGGGCTTTATGCTGGGCAACGACCTGCTGATCATCACCGGTGCCCTCGTCGGCTCCAGCGGTGCGATCCTCAGCTACATCATGTGCCAGGGCATGAACCGATCATTCGTCAGCGTTATGCTCGGCGGATTCGGGACAGACAGCAGTTCGAGTTCGACCGGCGCCGCGGCTCCCGCCGGCGAGGTCCATTCGATCGAATCGCCCGCAGCAGCCGATCTCCTCCTGAACGCACGCAAGATCATCATCATTCCGGGCTACGGACTCGCCGTCGCACAGGCACAGCACTCGCTTGCAGAGGTCGTCAAGATCCTCAAAGCCAAGAACGTCGAGGTCAAATTTGCCATTCACCCGGTCGCCGGCCGCCTGCCCGGCCACATGAACGTCCTGCTCGCCGAGGCGAATATTCCGTACGACATCGTCTTTGAAATGGACGAGATCAACGACGAGTTCAGCTCGACAGACGTCGCGTGGGTCATCGGTGCCAACGACATCGTCAACCCCTCAGCGATGGACGACCCCGGCTCGCCCATCGCCGGCATGCCCGTCCTCCACTGCTGGGAAGCCCGCGACACCATCGTCATGAAACGCGGCATGGCCAGTGGCTACGCCGGCGTCGACAACCCTCTGTTCTACAAAGAAAACACGCTGATGCTGTTTGGAGATGCTAAGAAGGTGGTGGATGAGATACTGACGGTGATGCGAGGGTGATGAAGAGGTTTTTCATTTGCTTGATTCTTCTATTAATTGGCACCATTACGGCGGCGGCATGTACCTGCACGGATACGAGGGAATACTATTACAAAAAAGCAAAAATGATCTTCCAAGGCAAGATCGATTCGATCAGCACCGCGGATATGTTTAATGTGCGCAAAGCAACATTTTCCGTTCTCAAGAGATGGAAAGGTGGGGCTAAAGAAAAAGTTACGATATTTGTTGCGGATTCTGGCCCGTGCAGCGGTTTCAAGTTCCAGGAAGGAACGACATATCTTATCTATGCTAATCCAACCACGTACTACAGAGAAGGGAAAGAGTTTGCTTACGATATGTATGCGAGCTCGGATTGTGGTGTAAGCCGAGACATAAATGGCGAATACGCCAATGACGAGTACACCAAGAAGGTAATAAGGCAACTGGGCAGTCCTTGGTTCCGCTTCAAAGCGCGCTGGTGACCGTGGTAGGACCACGGAACTTGCGAAATAGCAACGCGACGAAGGCTTACTGCGATGCGATCCGACATTGGTTCAATGCAGTCTGGACGCCGTGTTACTTCTTTTATCTTCCTTTTTAGCGACGTAAATTCAGAAATGCATCTTTTATTTCGCAAATAAGACATTTATTTGGCGATCTTGATGGTAGCTGGGCACTGCGAAAGCCCTAACGACGTGTGCGACGGAGGAGCAATGGCTGCTGGGTTTATCTGGTCGTTGTCATTTATGGCGAGCGGTATTTTTGCAGTTATTGCAGGTATTTCGACTTGTGTAATTATCAGGCGTAAGACACGCATTCGCTGAATACGCCGCGTTAAAGAGTCTGTCGCCATCGAAACGGCCGCCCGCTTACGCAGGCGGTTCTGACAAATCCATCAAAGCCAGCCTTTCAACAACCTTCCCCTTCTCCAAATGCTTCTCAACGATCTCGGCGGCGTCTTCGGGCATGACTTGGCCGTACATTGTGCCGTCGGGGTAGACCATGACGGCGGTGCCGATGGAGCAGAATCCGATCGACCCGCATTCGGTGAGGACGACCTCGCCGAGCGGATTGCGTCCTTTTGATTCCTTGCCGTTACGAATGCCTTTCTCGGTGAGAATTCGTGAGAACTCGGCCATCACTTCCTGGCCGCCGACCGCCGCACAAGACGTGCCGGTGCAGACGAACACCTGCCGTTTGATCGGCGCTTTGAGCATCGGGGCGAGTTTTTCAAGCTGTTCGCGGTCGGTGATGAATTTTGGTTTTGCCATTCTATATTTATTTTGCCACGCCTTCGCAAAAATGGCATCAAACCACGTTCTGTTTGTGTTAAACTTCAACGGAAGTTACCGCATTAACCACGATGGCAGTCGGCATTATCATCCACATTACGGTCGGCACCGAGAAACGTACCGAGTTCTTTTCACAGGAAAGAATTCGGGTCGGCTCGGACGAATTGTGCGATCTACAGATCCATCGCCCTGATTCTAAGGGCGGTTCGATGTGGTTTGACCTTGATGACGCGGACGGAGCGTATCGCATCATCGATTTTGACGAGACGCTTGATCTCACGGTAAATGACAAGCCGATGCGGCGTTTCATCGCGATCACCGACGGAGATGTGATCGCAGTGGACGATTCGGACATCTCGTTCTCGTTCTTTTCGCTCGAGACCAAATCGTCGCTCATCACGACAAACCGCGAACAGCCGCACATCGCGCAATTCATCGAGGAAGCCGCTCTCGAATCCGCCAGCTCCGCCAAACGCGACGACGCAAAAGCATTTTTGAGAGAGTTCACGCGCGAACTCGCCCGCGAGATCTCGGTCACGACCAAACTCATCACGCTCGTTATCGTTCTCGGATTTATTACAGGAATTTTCTATATCGGATACGCCGTCAATCGAGAACTGAGCGAAAGCCGTAAGCAGGCCGAACAGCAAAGCCAGATCATCGCCAAGCTCGAAGACAAACTTGGCAGGACAAACGACCAGATCAGCGAACTCGACAAAACGAACAAGGACATGATGAAAACCGTGTCGCTCGCGCCAAACCTGCGTGTCGATTACGGTGGCGGCGTGTGTTTGATCGTCGGTGTTTATGATCTCGTCGATAAAAAGAGTGGCAAGGTCCTGCGTTATGCCGATCCGCAGGCTTACCGACCAAATCCGTACGAACCGACGCAGTCCGAGGACCCTTCACGGCCGGCTCCACAGCCACAGATCGGGCTTACGACCGAGGGCAACGGCTCGACGGTCGAATACGATTTTATCGGAACCGGTTTTCACGTTGGCCGCGGATATATCGTCACCAACCGGCACGTCGTCCAGCCTTGGGAAGAGGACGAAAACGTAAAACAGATGATGCAGGCCGCAAACGGCCGTGCGCGTTTGAAAAGGCTGGTTATCTACTTCCCCAATATCGCCACGCCGTTCCCGCTCAAGGTAAAACAACTTGGCACCAAAGACGACATCGGCATCGCAATGGTCGATGCTGCGTCGCTGCCCGCTGATCTGCCGGTTCTGCCGCTCGATTTCGATACCGAATCGGCCGCGATCGGCAAGACCGTCGTTACCATGGGCTATCCGAGCGGCCCCGACCGTTTGCTTGCGATGGTTGACGACGACGAAGCAAAATCGATCAACCAGCGCTTTGGCAATTCGCGTCAGAATCTGATCAATTTTCTCGCCCAGTCGCAAAAGATCGTCCCGCTTACCACGCAGGGAGCGATCACCGACCTCGATGCCAAGCGCATCGTCCATGACGCCAAAACTGCCGAAGGCGGCTCAGGCGCACCGCTTTTCGGCCAGGCCGGGAAAGTGATCGGCGTGAATTTTGGAGTTTTCACCGAAAACACCGCTGCCAACATGGCCGTGCCCGTAAGATTCGCGATCGAACTCCTTCGCAAAGCCGGTTGGAAAACGCCAGAGGAGATCCAGAAAGAATCCGAATCCCAAACCCAACTCGCCGCAAACGAGTCGAACTCTAATTCGTCACAGGTTAAAACTCCGTGATATAACGCCGACGTTAGCTGATATCGTATTCCGCCGATGGCTGATTTCGAGCATTGATCGTGGTTTGTTCGGCCATCAGCATGGTTTCGCCGCAGTCGTCGGACGCTTTGTGTTCGTCTGACTCGGAACGGCGTTTTGGCATCAAAAGGCAAGCAAATAGAGCAAGAACGCAAACTGCTGCACCGACCCAAAATACTGGGTGGATGGCTGCGGCCATTGCTTGCTGGAGGATGGTGAGGGTGTCAGGTGACAGTTCGGCCCGGGCGACCGGATCAATGAGGGCGTTCGGGTTTGAGGCAAATTCGGCGGCCTGTTTGGTGGTGATCGTGCTGCCTGGAACGGTGGCGACCTTCGTCAATTGCGAAGCCAGCCCGGCAGTTAAAACCGCTCCCATTATCGCTACGCCAAACGCCCCGCCGATCGCCCTCGAAAATTGATTGAGCGAAGTCGCAACGCCCAGTTGCGTACGCTCGACCGCCTGCTGCACCGCGATCAACAGCGTTAGCATCGTCAGCCCAAGTCCCGAACCGATCAGCACGAGATCAAGATATAGCAAGTATTGCGAGGTCTCGCGGCCAAACGTCGACATCATCACAAACCCGACAGTCATCACGATGAACCCGACGATCGTTATCACACGATAGCCGATCTCCAGCAGCAAACGCCCTCCGACGATCGACATCGTCACCCAACTTAGCATCAGCGGAGTGAGCAGCGAACCCGCTTTCGTCGCGGTCATTCCAAGAGCTCCCTGAGCAAACAAGGGAATAAACGATATCCCGCCAAACATTGCGATACCGCCGAGAAATCCTGCGGCAACCGAAACCGCGACCGTGCGATTGCGAAACAGCCCGAACGGAATGATCGGATCTTTCGCACGCGATTCGACCCAGCCGAACAACGCGAGCAGTACTCCGCCGCCCGCAAACAGCAGCAAATTTTCCGGTGCGAACAAAGCCGTCACCGAACCGCCGCCCTCGACCATCGCGAGCATCAAAATGCTGATCGCGAGCATCAACAACGCCGCACCCAGATAATCGATCACGGGTTTCTGAGTTTTCTTTGGTTCTTTTAGGGCAAATCCAATTATCAAAGCGGCAACGACGCCGACCGGCAGATTGATAAAAAAGACCCAACGCCACGATAGTTGGTCGGTCACAAACCCGCCGATCACCGGCCCGATCACACTGGATAAACCCCAAACGCCGCTAAAATACGCCTGCATTTTCGCGCGTTCTTTGAGCGTAAAGCTGTCGCCGATGATCGTCATACCAAGCGGCACGAGAGCACCGGCACCGAGACCCTGGATCGCGCGAAAAATGATCAATTGTTCCATCGACGTAGAAATTCCGGATAGCAACGTCCCGAGCAAAAACACGCTGATACCGATCTGATACAGCAATCGCCGGCCATACAGATCGGATAATTTTCCCCAGACCGGAACCGAAACCGTCGATGTCACAAGATACGCCGAAAACACCCAACTGTAATGATTTATCCCGCCAAGGGATGCGATAACCGTAGGCATCGCCGTCCCGACGACCGTCGCCTCGAGCGCCGCGATCGCCATTCCGGTCATCACACCGGCGACGACCGCCCACCGCCTGCGACTCGACATTTCCAGTGTTGGCTGCTCTTCGCCGATCTCTTGTATGTTTGAATGTTCTTCCACTTATCTATCCTACAAAATGAAAACAGACGCTTGTGTGCAATGCATTACAAATATTCGCTTTTATCTTTTTCACCGAGCTCGGCGATCTTGGCCATCAGGTGATCGGAGATCTCTTTGTGAGTGCGGATGGCGTCGCGCTTGGAATAAAACTCCGCGAGATCGATCTTCTCGCCAAACCAAATCCGCACTTTCGGCCCGCCCGTCCAGTTGCCCATTATCTGTTTTGGGAGATCGTTGCCCAGCCCCGCGATAAATACCGGAATTACCTGCGGATGGGCCGTGTAAATGACCTTGCCGATTCCCGGCTGCGCTGGCAGTAGGTCGTAAGTACCGCCTTCGAGATTGCGTTTGCCTTCCGGATGAAAACCGATGATATGGCCGTGCCCTTCTGAGCATAATTGCACGAGCCGACGCATCGAATATTTATCGAATTCGCGCTTTTTAGCTTCGCCCGCCTCGCGAAAGAACGGCGGATACATCGAAAACCAGCCCATCACCAGATTGACGAACCAGCCAAGCGGATTGTCGTAAAAAAACTTCGCCCGCACCGGGAAAAACAACGTCACAGGCCGCTTTGTCCGCCGAAAAATCACGCTCGAAACCGTATACATATCAAAGAACGAGCGGTGATTGGCAACGAGCACCAGCGGCGTATCGACATCGGCGTCTTCGACATTTTCGATGCCGTGAACGTTCATCAAGTTATAGGTTGCGAGATAGATCCACAACGAACCGATATGCCGCTGAAAAAACGTCATCAGCCGCTTCCACACGCCGAGGTTCATCCGGTGCGTCAGCCAAAAACCGGCCCGCTCGACCCGCGATATCGCTGAGATTTCGTCGCTACTTGGCAGCAAAACCAGCTCGGCCGAAGCCTTCGGAGTTATTTCAGTCGTTTCTGTCATTCCGCACGCTCAAAGCAAACGGTAATTTTATCATTTTTGCGTGACTGTGAAAGGCTCGTCGACCGGGTTTTTCTGTGGACAGTTGCGAAATTATTTTGTATTATTGCGTTTTCAAGATTATTTACATTTACAACGAAGTACGATCCCTCTTTTCGTTTCAAAAAACGTCCGACAAAGAGGTGGAATTTATATCAGCCACCGTCATTAATTGTTCGCTAAAGGAGATAGTTTTATGTTCGCGAAAAAGCACTATTGCTTGGTATTAAGTATTTTGATGCTGATCGGGCTTGGCGGTTCTGCCATCGCCGGCACATCGTCAGACCGCGTCTGGCATCAGATCGACGACACGGAGATCAGCCGTCGCCCGGCCCAACGCACACGTACACCGCAAGAGTACGGCACATTCAAATTGGATAAGGCCAATCTGGAAACCATACTTTCGGCTGCACCTGAGGAATTTACTCAGAGTAGCAATAATACGGTCCTTGAAATTCCTATGCCGGGCGGCGGTTTTGCCAAGTTCAGCATAGTGCATTCGCTCGTCGTAGAGCCCGGCCTCGCGGCTAAGTACCCCGAACTCGGACGCACCTACAGCGGCCAAGGCCTTGATGACCCCACGGCGACCGTCCGTTTGGACTTTTTGCCAACCGGATTTCACGCGATGATCCTCTCGCCCAACGGTACTGTGATGATCGATCCGTATGCCGTCGGTGATACCGAAAACTACGTCAGCTTTTTCAAACGCGATCTGCCCAAAATGGACAATTGGCGTTGCGAACCTGGCCCTAAAGGATTTGAATCGATCTACGATATTGATAAATTTCAGGCTCCCGATGCGTCAACAAACGACGTTACGTCAGGCACCACGCTTCGTACGTATCGTCTCGCCCTCTCGGCTGACCACGAATACACTGCGGCGGTCGGCGGCAATACCATCGCCGGTTCACTGGCCGCAATGGTCCTGATCATGAACCGCGTCAACGGTGTTTACGAACGCGACCTCGCCATCCGAATGGTGATGATCGCCAACAATAATTTGATCGTATACGCCAGCGACCAGTTGTGCGGCGGTGTTGCTTGTACAAATGCTAACGATCCGTATACCGACAACGACGGCGTCACGATGCTCTCGCAAAACCAAACGAACACCAATACTGTTATTGGTGCCGCGAACTACGACATCGGCCACGTTTTCTCGACCGGCGGCGGTGGCGTTGCTAGTCTTGCAGTTCCATGCGGAGCTTCGAAAGCTCAAGGTGTTACAGGATTGCCGAATCCGGTCGGCGACGCATTCGCGATCGACTATGTAGCCCACGAGATGGGGCATCAGTGGTCATCAAATCATACTTTCAACGGCAATGTAAGCAATTGCGGCGGAGGCAACCGTTCGAGCACTAACTCATACGAGCCCGGCAGCGGGATCACGGTCATGGCGTACGCCGGGATCTGCGGTAATCAGGATCTCGCACCGCACAGTATCGATACTTTTCACGTTCGCAGCCTTGAGGCTATCGTCACGTACAGCCAGGTCAATAATGGCAATACGTGCTCGGCGCAGACCGCGACCAACAACACTCCGCCAACTGTTACCGCCGTCACGGCCGGGCCGTACAATATCCCCAAACAGACGCCTTTCGCGTTGACCGCATCGGCGAGCGACGTTAATGGCGATACCGTAACGTTTGACTGGCAGCAATATAACGCCGGTGGCGCTGCCGGTGCGGCGACCTTGGTACCCAATGACGACACCGATGGTGTTGCAAGGCCACTGTTCCGCAATTATGCACCAACGGTAAGCGGAACCCGTTATTTCCCGTCATTAACCTACATTCTTAACAACGCAAACGTACCGCCAGCTACGCTCGGCTCCTGCCCTGCAGGTCCATGTTTGCTGGGTGAGAGAATGTCATCAATGACGAGGACGATGAACTTCCAAGTTGTTGCCCGCGATAACCGTGTGAACGGCGGCGGCATTAATTCCGCAACCGTCGCGGTCAACGTTGATGCGGGTTCGGGCCCGTTTGCCGTTACCGCTCCGAATGCAGCGACGACATTTGCCGGTAATTCGACCCAGACCATCTTATGGAGCGTAGCAAATACAACAGCGGCCCCGGTCAGTGCGGCAAACGTCAAGATCTCGTTCTCGTCAGATGGCGGACAGACCTTTCCGACCGTACTCGCCGCAAGCACGCCAAATGATGGATCTCAGACGGTTACGATCCCGAATATCGCAACGACAACGGGACGCATCAAGATCGAAGGCGAAAACAATATCTTTTTCGACATCAATGATGCCAACTTTACCGTTACGGCTTCGGTCGCAAATGTTTTTCGTGCTCCGTTCGACTACGACGGCGATGACAAGACCGACCTTTCGATCTTCCGCCCGAGCCCGGGCGAGTGGTGGTATCAGAAATCATCGACCGGCACTGTCGCAGCGGCAGCATTTGGCTCGTCAAGCGACAAGATCGTCCCGGCTGATTTCACTGGCGACAACAAGACGGACTTTGCGTTCTGGCGTCCTTCGACCGGACAGTGGTTCGTGCTTCGTAGCGAGGATTTCTCGTTCTTTGCGTTCCCGTTCGGAACGACCGGCGACACACCAGTCACGGGCGATTTTGATGGTGATGGCAAAGCCGATCCTACCATTTTCCGTCCTTCGACGCTGACCTGGTTCATACAGAAATCAACCGGCGGCACGGATATTGTCAGCTTCGGTTCGACTGGCGACAAACCTGTGATCGGCGACTATGACGGCGACGGCAAAGCCGACATCGCGATCTATCGTCCGTCAGCCGGACAATGGTGGATCCGCCGCAGCAGCACCGGCGTTGTATTCGCGGCCGCATTTGGCTCGACCGCCGACAAACCGGTCCAGGGCTACTTTACGGCAGACAACAAAACCGACATGGCGTTCTGGCGTCCGTCGACCGGTGAATGGTTCGTTTTGAGAAGCGAAGATTTCTCATTCTATTCATTCCCGTTCGGCACGTCGACCGATATTCCGGCTCCGGGCGACTACGATGGCGATGACAGATTTGACGCTGCCGTCTTCCGCCCGTCGACCAGCACGTGGTTTGTCCAACGCAGTACCGCTGGTACTTTGATCCAGGCTTTCGGAGCATCCAGCGATCTTCCGACGCCTAATGCTTATGTTCCCTAAACAAGAGAACATAAAATAGTAAAGCGGAGTGGACCAAAATCCACTCCGCTTTTTTTTCGAATATCGCTTGCCGTTTACCTGTAAACGCTCGAAACAAACTTACCGCTCATAAACGACGCCGGATCGATCTGGCTCTGCAGCACAACACCTTTGTAATCCCCGCTCAAAAGCATCATCGCCGACTCGCACAGCGGAGCAGCTGTCGTCGTCTGTATCGCTCGCAAGTGACGTCCATTGATCTCAAGCGGCTCGACAAAATAAGCCTTTTCGAGCATTCGCCGACGCCCGCGCGAATCAAACCCGTCAACCGACGCGTGCACCAGCACCATATCGTCCTCGACCGAAGGCACCGCCTGCAGCATCGCGTCCTGCAAACGGTCCGGCAGATCGGCGTCCTTCGGCAGCTTTTTGACAAGTGACTCGACCCAATCGTAATGCCCCACATAACGAAGCGTCTTGTAATCGAGCTGTTTCGCCCTGCCTTCAAAGAAATCAGGCAGATCGGCCGCACCGCCCGAGGTCAGGTCGGCCTCGTAAGTGCGGGCACCGATAACGATCGTCTCGCGTGCAGACAATGCCGGACGCTCGGTGATCGCATGATCGCGGATCACACGCGAATTCTTAACATATTCCGTCGCCACGCCGATAGGCGACCACGTAAAACCGTAAAAATGCGGGGCGTGTGCGTGTGCGGTCAGAGCACCGACCTTCATCCCGACGCGTTCGACGTTTTCGTTCTCGTATTTGGCGACGAAATCGTGATAAAGCTGCATCGCCTTGACGTTAATAAATCCGGGAGCAAGGCCAGTCTGCAAAATAAATCCCGTGTCGGCGTTCGCCGCCATCGCCATGATCTCGTCGGTTTCGGCGACGTATTCGGTCAGATTCGCGTAATGAAACTTAAAATCCACCGCAAACCGCGCCATCCGCGGAGCCTGCCCGCCCGGCGAACAATCGAGCAGCACATCGGTTCGCTCAAACGCTGCCTTCATCGCGTCGTTAATGCCGTCACGCGACATCACGACGGTCTCGACTGCCGTGGTTTTTTCCGAATTCCCCTTGACCAGTTCGACCGCCTTTCGCAAACTGTCCTCAGATACATCGCCGAGGATCACGGTAGTCTCAAAATCGCACCATTCCCTCAGCAAAAGAGCCGCCGCCTCACCGATCCCACCGGACCCGGCAATAAATATAGTTTTTGTCATAAATGGAACTTATGCGTGGGAAAGTCTAAGTTATCCAACATTTTACAAAACAAAAGCCGGCATTGCTAATCAGCAAAACCGGCTTTATTTTTGGAGTTTTGAAAGATGATTATTCAATATTAAAATACTTAGCATCGGGATGATGGATGACGATCGCCGACGTCGATTGCTCGGGTTCGAGCATAAATTCATCGGTCAGTTCGACACCGATGCGTTCCGGTTCGAGCAATTCAAACAGCTTTGTCTGGTCCTCGATATTCGGACACGCGGGATAGCCAAAACTAAAGCGCGATCCCTGATAACCCTGATGGAAAAGCTTCGTCATCTCGGATGCATCAGCCCCGGCGATCCCGAGTTCCTCACGGATACGCTTGTGCCACATCTCCGCCAGAGCCTCCGCCGATTCGACCGACAGCCCATGAAATAGCAGATAATCCGTGTAATTGTCCGACTTAAACAGCTTCGCCGAATGCTCGCTCGCCTTGCGGCCCATTGTTACGAGGTCAAATGCAACGACGTCGATCTGGCCCGAATCGACTGAAGCAAAATAGTCCGCCAGACACAGATTCTTACCGCCTCGCTGTTCGACCGCCTGTCGCGGGAATGTAAACCGCATCCGCTCCGTCTTTTCATCGTCCTGATAAATGATCAGATCGTTTCCCGAAGACTGACAGGGAAAATAACCATAAACGAGGTTTGCCTCAAGCAGTTTCTCGCGGATCGCCTGCGTTTTGACCTCGGCAAATTTTGGATAGACTGTCTCCTCAAGTATCGCGTCATACTCTTCCTTCGACTTTTTACCCTGCTTATATTGCCACTGCCCCTTGAACAAAGCGGTCTCGTTAATAAAATCGAAGACCTTGGTCAGATCGCCGATCTCTACTACCTTCGATCCGTAAAACGGAGCCCTCGGCAATTGGTCGAGCACCGCGACATCCGACCGGTTCGTATGCGTCGTATCGCCCACCGCCCGCGTCGAAACCCGCGCCGCCGCCGTTCCCAGCTTCGCGTCCTCACCAACCAGATCCTCCGCGTCAGCGACCGTGACAACATCCGTGTCCACGCCGCCCGCCGCAGTCCCGACAGGTTGGGATTCTGACTCGCTTCCGGCTCCGGCAACTTGGAACTTGGAACTTTGAATTTGGAACTCTTCACCGGAGGTGAGTTCATCCATGGCGTGCAGACCATCAAAAGCGTCGCGGGCGTAAAACAGCTTGCCGTCAAATAGCGGTATCAGATCGGCATCGACGTAACGCCGATTGAGGGCGGCCCCGCCAAGTATGACTGGCGTTTTTATGCCGCGTTCGTTCATCAATTCGAGATTGTCGCGCATGATGAGCGTGGATTTAACGAGCAGACCGCTCATCCCGATCGCATCGCAATTCGCTTCCTCAGCGGCCCGGAGAATATCATCGATCGGCTGTTTGATGCCGAGGTTAATTACCTTGTAGCCGTTGTTGGTGAGGATAATATCGACCAGATTTTTGCCGATGTCATGCACATCGCCCTTGACCGTCGCGAGCACGAGCACGCCCTTGTTCGATCCCTCGACCTTTTCCATGAATGGTTCAAGAAACTTAACTGCTGCCTTCATCGACTCAGCCGATTGCAGCACGAACGGCAATTGCATCTGCCCCGAACCAAAAAGTTCACCCACCGTTTTCATACCATCAAGCAAAAGGTCATTGATGATCTCAAGCGGCGGATAGGTTTCGAGAGCGAGCTTTAACGAGTCTTCCAGCCCTATGCGTTCGCCGTCGATGATGTGATGTTTCAACTTTTCTTCGATCGGCAAATTCGAGATGTCAGGCTTGATCGACTGTGCCGATTTGCCCTGAAACATATTCGAAAAATCGCCGAGCGGATCATACGTACAAATGTCGCCGTCAAACTTTCTACTGTCGTAGATCAGATCGCGTGCCGTGTCGATCTCAAGTTCGCTAAATCTCATTAGCGGCAAGATCTTCGAAGCATTTACGATCGCCGAGTTCATTCCCGCATCGACACAATCGTGCAAAAATACGGAATTCAGCACAACGCGAGCAGCGGGATTTAGGCCGAACGAGATGTTCGAAACGCCAAGGATAATATTCGCGTCCGGCATTTCCTCATGGATCTGCCTGATCGCATTGATCGTCTCGACCGCGTTCTTGCGGTCTTCCTCGATTCCCGTAGAGATTGGCAGAGCGAGCGGATCAAAGAAAATATCGTGCGATTCGATGCCGTATTCCACCGCCTGTTTGTAGGCACGACGGGCGATCCGCACCTTGTCGTCAAACGAGCGAGCCATACCCGCTTCGTCGATCAGGCCGACGACAACGCCGGCACCAAAGCGTTTTGCGAGGTCGAGGACTTTCAGAAACCGCTCTTCGCCGTCCTCGTAATTTGTTGAATTTAATAGGCTTTTGCCGCCCGCGTGTTCGAGCCCGGCTTCCATCTTTTCCCATTCGGTCGAATCGAACAT
>JGI24770J26754_10000563_pt1 | contig 26380 bp, 25 predicted proteins | sample LakOneMetagenome_FD_26754 | JGI IMG/M metagenome (IMG submission 26754) | reverse complement strand
AGGGAAGTCCTGTACGCTGCATATAATCCTATTTATGCACTGGCAAGCTATCCCGTGTTGTCGAGAGAATGGCTGAGTCAACAAACCAAATCTGAAGCCCAGCTGCGCCGTGAAAATACTGCGATGCAGGCCGAGCTGTTACAGGCTCAGGTGCGTCTGCAGAAACTGTCAGAGCTCTCTGCCGAGAATACACGTTTACGTGGTCTGCTCGATACGCCACTTATTATTGATGGTCGTATGGAAATTGCAGAAGTCATTGGTACTGATGCAGATCCCTTACGGCATATCATTATTATTAACCGAGGAGCCAGCAATCAGCTCAAGGTGGGGCAGACTGTGCTGGATGACCGTGGAGTAATGGGGCAGATCATTGATGTCTATCCGCATTCTAGCCGTGTAATGTTGCTCTCGGACAAGGAACATTCGCTATCTGTACGTCTGGAACGGACCGGTATGCGTGCCATTGTGGCAGGAACAGGCGATCTGGGACTGCTGAAAATGGAATACGTGCCGACCAGTGCAGATATCAAACCGGGAGACAAAATCTATACTTCAGGGTTAGGTGAACATTTTCCGGCAGGCTATCTGGTGGGTACCGTATCTAAAGTCAGACGCCATAATTCAGGTGAGTTCGCCCAGATTCAGGTGNTTCCAGCTGCACAGCTGGCTGGTGGACATCATGTGGTGATCCTGTTTTCGGACTCTCTNGCGATGGAGCAACCCTATGCCAATCGCTAAGTTGCGTTATGAAAAGCGTAAAGATCCATTGATTGTCATTATCCTGTCAGTCATAGTTGGGTCAGTATTAATGGTCTATCCACTGTCTTATGACATTTCCGGATGGCGGCCATTATTTATGCTGATGATCATGCTGTTCTGGATATTGTGTCAGCCAAGCTGGACAGGTGTCTGGTTTGCCTTTGCAGTGGGCATTTTTACAGACTTGCTACGTGATGCGCCCCTGGGAATGAATGCACTCAGTTTTGTGCTGATCACCTTTGTCGTACGCTGGTTTACCCGTGAACGCCGGATTTTAACCTTTGGCAATTTATGGGTACTGGCAACGCTAGCAATTTTTGCCCATCTGCTATTTACCTGGTTCACCCAGGTTATGGCCGGGCTGCATTTTTCAATTGCACGGCACTGGCAGCCATTGCTTAGCAGTATTTTGTGCTGGCCTATCCTTTATTACCTGCTGCGAAAATGGCGCATCTGATTCTGGCCTCAAGTTCGCCAAGGCGACAGGAGCTGCTCAGGCAATTAGGACTGGAATTCGATATTCACAGTCCTGATATTGACGAGAGTACAAGAGTAGGTGAAAGTGTCGGTGAGTACGTAGAGCGTCTGGCTTGTCAAAAAGCACAGGCAGTACTCGCACAATATCCTGAATCTGTAATTATTGCTGCTGATACCAGTCTCGGGCTGGATGGTACCATTATTGGTAAACCTGAATCGAAGCAGCATGCCTTTGAAATCTGGTCAAAATTATCTGGCAGACACCATGATGTTTTTTCAGGGGTCTGTATTGCCACATCCCGGCAGATTTCGAGTATAGTGGTACATACCCAGGTTGAATTTCAAACNCTCAGTCCAAACGACATGGAGCGTTATTGGGCGACCGGAGAGCCAGAAGGCAAAGCGGGTGCATATGCCATACANGGCATTGCAGCGCAATATATTCCCCGGATTTTTGGNAGCTACACCAATGTNGTCGGGTTGCCGTTACATGAGACAATACAGTTATTAAAAGCAGTTAAGGCACTAAATTAACCGCTGGAAAGAATTTTTATAATGTTTTGAGTTTTAGTATGTCTGATGAGCTACTCATTAATGTCACCCCTATGGAATGTCGGGTCGCATTAGTTGAAAATGGTACGGTCAATGAACTGTTTGTTGAACGGACTGTCAAGCGTGGTCTGGTGGGAAATATCTATAAAGGCAAGGTAGTCCGTGTATTGCCTGGCATGCAGGCTGCTTTTGTCGATATTGGCCTTTCACGTACAGCTTTTTTACATATCAATGACATGATCTGGCCCCGCAACCAGNCTACTCCCAATGTATTTGAATTATTACANCCCGGCCAGATTTTGACGGTGCAGGTNATGAAAGATATGCTGGGTACTAAAGGCGCGCGGCTGTCTACTGACCTTTCAATTCCTTCCCGCTATCTGGTACTGATGCCATTTGGAAATCATATTGGGGTTTCACAGCGAATCGAATCAGAAGAAGAGCGTGACCGGCTGCGTTCACTGATTGAGAAAATTCAGCAACAGCACGATTTACCNGGTAGNGTAATTGTGCGTACGGCAGCTGATGGCGTCGATGAAGCAGATATNGCCCAAGATATGGCCTACCTTGCCAAGCTTTGGGAATATATTCAGCGCAAACAGCGTGCTACCACTGTCCCATCTCTGATTTTTGAAGAATTACCTTTGCCTCAGCGTGTTATCCGTGATCTGGCCAATGAAGAAACTGCCAAAATCTATATTGATTCACGGGAAATCTATACCAAACTCAGCGAATTTATTGAAGAGTTCGTACCGGGTATGCAAGATCGTCTGATTCACTACCCAGGTGAGCGCCCACTTTTCGACTTGTATAATGTCGAAGAAGACCTGCAAAAAGCCTTGCAGACACGGGTGGCCTTAAAATCAGGTGGCTATCTGATGATTGATCAGACTGAAGCCATGACTACTATTGATGTTAATACAGGTTCCTATGTGGGCGGCCGTTCACTTGAAGATACGGTCTTTAAAACCAACATGGAAGCCACTCAAGTGATTGTCCGGCAGTTACGACTACGCAACTTGGGTGGCATCATTATTATTGATTTTATTGACATGCAGGAAGCGAACCACCGCAATGAAGTCATGCACCAGTTTGAAAAAATGCTGGAACGGGATCATGCCAAAACTAAAATTACACAAGTTTCCGAATTGGGACTGGTAGAAATGACCAGGAAACGAACTCGGGAGTCTTTAGAACATCTATTATGTGAAGCTTGCCCAACCTGTCAGGGACGGGGATATGTGAAGACAGCAGAAACAGTATGTTACGAGATATTTCGAGAAATTATGCGCTATGCTCGGGCATTTGAATCACAAAGTGGCTTTACAGTAGTTGCCCATCCTGCGGTCATAGACCGTCTATTAACAGCAGAAGCACCAGCAGTGGCGGATTTAGAGCATTTTGTAAATCGGGTAATTAAGTTCCAGGTCGAAAATCTGTATACGCAAGAGCAATATGACATCATCTTAAGCTAAAGTTGTAACAGAATTTCGCTTAATCCTTGTTACAACTGAAATTTTACTTTCATGCATGAATTTTCAATACTAGATGCATTGGGTAGCCAAAGACTTTTCTCCCCTATGTAGTCTTAGCAAATGAGGTAAATGACATGAATGTTAGCGAAAGAATTATTCATAAAGGTTTTCAACACGTACTTGATTCAAAAAAAGTCAATACATGCTATATGCTTGATGATGATGGTCGAGAAATCCAGATTACTACTGCGATGATCCGCTCGGTTTGTCACCAGCTTTTAAAACAGTGCCGTACTATTAAAAAATAAGGGGCCTAATTTAGCCCCTCAATTTTTTATTGTTCTTTAACCTGTTACAGTCAGATTTTTCTCAAACGTTTCAGCTTCAATCAGTGATTCAAAATGTTGTATTTCATCTTCCAAATGGGTAAGCAGATTCTGCATTTTGGGTAATGCATTGCGACAGGCGATTAAGCCGACCTCGAGTTTGTCCAGATAACTGGTCATGGTAATATTTAAAGCTTGTCCATCTAGTACAATCGAAGCAGGAAAAAGTGCATCCAACTTTGCACCATTCCAGTACAAGGGTTCACGTGGACCCGGCACATTAGAAATTACTAAGTTAAAGGCCTGACGTTTAGGCATCATTCCTGAAAGTATATTAAGTCCTGCGGCAGAGTATACCAGTGCGCTGTAATTCAGAATCTGACCTGACGTCATCCGTTTAAAGCGCTGTTTAGCATTCAGTACACTCCGGCGAATAGTTTCCAACCGTTTTAATGGATCTGCCTGATGTGTACCCAGATTGGCCAGAATCATGGTAATCCGGTTGCTCACATCTGAGTCATCATCCCGGATAGAAGCTGGAACCATGGCAATTAATGGTTTCGCCGGTAAACTGTTCTGGCTAAGAAGATATTCACGTAAAGCACCCGAACACACTGCCAGAATTACATCATTAATAGTTACATCCAATGCACTTGCGATACTACGTAAACGGTTCAACTCAAAAGATTGTGCTGCAAAACGTCGTGAAGCACTGACCCGCTGGTTGAGTATACTTTTCGGTGCTTGAAAGCTGGAAACATAGTGCGGATTACGGCCCATATCTTTCATCACTGTCTGTGACAGTTCATACATTACTTTAGGTACAGCTTCAAACTGGTCTTTAAGTAANCCAAGAATTTTCTTTGTACTTCCTTTTTTAGCTTCTTTAAGGCGTTTGGCTCGTGGGCCTTCTACNCACCATGGCGGTACAATACTTTTAGCCNGCTGGTCTTTAGATAGTGATTTTTCAACCAGTCGCATTCCTGCAATTCCATCAACCATGGCATGATGAATTTTGAAGTACATAGCAAANCGGTTGCCTTCAATACCTTCAATAATATTACAGGTCCAGAGCGGTTTTGCGCGATCAATAAGNGTACTATGTTCTTGAGAAATATAAGCTAATAGTTCGCGAATACGTCCTGGATGAGGCAGTGAAATATGGCGGAAGTGATGATCCAGATCAAACTCTTCATCTTCATCCCAAAACAGGCCACTTAGCCGGTTATTAAAGGGTGGTACCGGAATTGATTTTGAGTTACGAATATCCTGTACCAGATCTTGTATAAAAGTCGCGGGTGCATGTTCAGGAATTTCAAACAGGAATAGACCACCTACATGCATGGGCTGTTGACGTTTTTCTAATGATAAAAAAATGAAATCAATTGGGTGTAATGGACGCATAGCGTTGATTGCCTCACTGCAATGGATCTGTCAGCTCTTATTGAGCTGCTCATTGTTAGAATTATAGAACACGCGTTACAGTATATAATCTTTCAGTCCAGACGCAGCATAAATTTATGTGAATTCATCAGTTAAATAAAAAACCGCCCAATCAACTGTTAAGACTCTCAGTTAGGTATGAGCGGTTTTTTGACTGATATTACTTCTTTAAATTACCAGCATGCAGACCACATTCTTTATGGGTGGCTTCTTCCCACCACCAGCGCCCTTCACGTTCATGCTGATTTGGTAAAACAGCTTTAGTACAAGGTTCACAGCCGATTGAGATAAAACCACGTTCATGCAGGGCATTATATGGAATTTCCATTAAACGGATATAACTCCAGACATCACTGCTTGACCAGTTGGCCAGCGGGTTATACTTGATTAANTGTTTACCCNGCCCAGAAAAACCTGTGTCTGCCTGAACTACTGGTATTTCAGTACGGGTTCCNGGACTCTGGTCACGACGCTGACCGGTAATCCAGCCATCTAAAGTCGCTAGTTTCTTGCGTAATGGCTGAACTTTACGAATACCACAGCATTCCTGATGGCCATCAACATAGAAGCTAAACAGGCCTTTACGATTTACCATATCGAGTAAGGGTTCTGCTTCAGGAAAACAAATTTCAATTTCAATGTTGTAATGATTGCGGACTTTTTCAATAAACTGATAGGTTTCTGAATGCAGCCGGCCAGTATCCAGACTGAATACCCGAAATGNTTTTCCCAAGCGGGAGGCCATATCAATCAGNACTACATCTTCAGCNCCTGAAAATGAAATAGCAATTTCACCTTCCTGACTCAAGGCAAGTTCCAGAATCTCGCTTGGAGATTTGTCAGCATATTCAGATGCCAAGGCATCCACTATATCAATGGTTGGGATAGCGGTCATGAAGGCTCCTGGCTCAAAGGCTTGGACGCTGTAAAAATATATATTCACTAAAGTGCAATACATTTTAAGGGAAATGAAATAAGCTGCTTAGCACATTAACTACAAAGCTTATGAATAAAACTGATTAATAAACAGTTGCGCAAAATATAACGGGTTAATGCTATGATAATCCGATTTTTTTATGATGCTTGGAGAATTCATGGAAATTGTATGTCTCGATCTTGAAGGGGTATTAGTCCCGGAAATCTGGATTAACTTTGCAAAAAAAACAGGGATTAAAGAACTAGAAGCCACTACTCGAGACATTCCTGACTACGATGTCCTGATGACTCAGCGTTTAAATATCTTGAAGCAGCATGGTTTAGGCTTAAATGATATTCAGGCCGTNATTGCAGATATGGGTCCATTACCCGGCGCCAAAGAATTTGTAGAGTGGGTCCGTACCCATTTCCAGCTGATTATTTTATCTGATACTTTCTATGAATTTGCCCATCCATTGATGCAACAGTTGGGCTGGCCTACTATTTTTTGTCACAAGCTGGAAACAGATGAAAAAGGCATGATCACTGCCTATAAATTACGTCAAACAGACCAGAAACGTGAGGCAGTAAAGGCACTCCACAACCTGAATTTTCGTGTAATTGCAGCAGGGGACTCGTATAATGATACAACCATGCTGGGTGAAGCAGACCATGGTTTCCTGTTTGATGCGCCAGAAAATGTAATCGCTGAGTTCCCGCAGTTCCAGGCAATTCATGGTTACGCTGCTTTAAAAGAGGCAATCCGTTCAGTGTCACTGCGCGATATTCCAGTTTAAGATTTTATAAATAAGCTTAAAAAAGGGCACTTGAAGCGCCCTTTTTCTATAAATTGTCTAATGAGATTTTTAGAATTTGTAACCAATATTTAGACCATAAGCGATAGCATGATTACTTTCAAAAGTACCTGCCGCCGTATGAGCACCTGTTACTGCATCAGCATCACCTAACCAGAAGTATTTTACACCTGCACCAATAAAGTAATTTTCAGCCGGTGAAAAACGTACGCCTGTACCTATACTCCAGTAACCTTCAGTTGGGCCTAGAGTTGTTACAGGATTACCTGCACCAGAATCCCAACCTACTGATACATTACCTGCCCACAGATCATTAAATTTACGACCTACACCGACCGTTGCTGAAATCTGATCATCTTTATAGTCAATCAGATTAAAGCCATTTGGTTTGCCAAGAGCTGGAGTTGATTGACCAAGGACTTGCGATAACTTGCCGAATTTATAAGGTTGAACTGCAAACTTGGACCATTCTACCCATCGTACATTGGCAAATGCGACAGTATTTTCCATAATGCCCGTTTGAAAATCGATATTAACTGACTGTGGCGTGGTTAATTCAGTACGTCCAGAAGTAGCACTAATCTGGTTCATTGCACCATCAAGTCGAGGATTACCAGTGAGTCCTGCCGCGCCAAAATTCTCATAAGCATTCATATCATGCTCAATTTCAGAACGATAGGTTATAGCAGCTTTTAGGGCAATCTCAGGAATTTGATAAGCAATACCAGCCAGCCAGCCTACCGATTCGTCTTCACCTGTTTTTAAATCATATCCATTGAAGGCGCTATAAGCATTACCGCGTAATTTCACCGTACCATCAACTGTCTGATAAACAGCACCTGCATATAAATTCCAGTTTTGAGTAGGCTGATAGCCAATCAGAAAATTCAGGTTTTGAGTATCTACTTCAACGGTAGTACCACCTTTAAATGGAACCATACGGTTTTCAACAAAGTTATTATTTCCTTTGTACTCGGCATCAGCACCAAATGGCTGATCATAGATCAGACCAAGTGAAATTTTATCAGTAGCCTGAATTTTCAAAGCCGCTGATGGGAAATAGTAGTCACCAGCCATATCACCAGCAACATTCCCATTTGCGTCAGTACCTGAAACATCAGGATCAAGGATAGAAATACCTGCCTCAAAATAGTTTCCAGGCTGTAAAAATGCCTGAATAGATTGACCTGAGCGGTCTAAACCACCCGCATTAACCGCAGTGAGAGGGAGTAAGCTAAGAAGAATAGCGGAATAAATATTATTGAGCTTCATGGTCTTTCCCTGATGCCATCTGTAACAAAAAAGTTGAAGGAAAGTAACACAAAACAAAAAAGAGTAAATGCTCAGCTCGGTCTAAAAAATGAACTGATGAATGCAAGAAACATGCTTGATTAGAGTAAAAAGACTAAGAATACTGATGTATATAAATGATTTATAAATAAAAAATTAGAGTAAATGTTTTAAAAATATGCCAAGTAAAACCGGATTTTTTTGGCTAAATTAGCAACACTTGAAATTTGTATAGTAAAGCAGTAATAGAAAGGCTACCGCAAGCGATAGCCTTTCTAAAATAATTTAACTTAGAAACGATAACCAATCTTTAGACCATAAGCCCAAGCATCATTATCTTCAAATTCGGCAACCTGAGCTGCTTGTGCATTTCCAGGAATAGAATATGAACCTGTATGAGCAGTAGCATCCCCTAACATAAAGTATTTCACACCACCTGCAATGAAATAGTTAGGAGCAGGTGAGAATTGTACACCGAGACCAACATTCCAGTATCCTTCAGTTGGGCCAAGGGTAGAAACGGGGTTACCTGCACCTGAATCCCAGCCTACAGATACATTACCTGCCCACTGGTCACTCAACTTGCGACCGACCCCGACAGTTGCTGATATCTGGTCATCAGAATAATCTACTAAATTAAATCCTTCTCTATACAATCCACCTGTGGCACTAGCAGAGGCGGCTTCAGATGCTAGTCCAAACTTGTATGGACGAATTGAGAAGTCTTTCCAGTTGACCCAGCGCACGTTAGCAAAAGCTACTGTATCTGCCATAATACCACTTTGGAAATCAAGATTTACTGATTGTGGTGTAGTGATATTGGTTTCACCTGAATTTGCTGGATTGTTAATAATCGCAGATATGCCTAGAGCACCATAAATAGAAGATTCATCTGCATTCAGATCATGATCAATCTCGGAACGATATGTTAAAGAAGCTTTTAAAGCAATATCGGGAATTTGATAAGCAAGTCCTGCTAACCAGCCTAAGGCGCCATCTTCACCAATATTAGCATTATAACCACCAAATGCTGTTGGCCCACCATAAGCTAGACCACGAAGCTTTACATCACCTTTTACCGTTTGATATACAGGACCAGCATAGAAATTCCAATTTTCATTTGGTTGGTAACCAAATATCATTGATATATTTTGAGTGTTTACTTCTACTTCTGTACCTTCTATACCATTATGAAAAGTTCCCTGACCTGCTAAAGCGGCGAGGCCACCAGGGAGACCTGCGGGAACTGTTGCGGTATTTGTTGAATATTCTGCTTCTGCGCCAAACGGTTGATCATAAATTAAACCGAATGAAAAATTATCAGTAAGTTGTAATTTTAAAGCAGCACTTGGGAAATAGTAATCACCAGCCATTTCTCCTACATCTGTATTTTGTAATCCAACGAGAGCAGCCGGAGCTTGTGCACTTGGTGTCCAGCCATTTCTAACCTTGCCAGAAACTTTTGGATCAAGAACAGAAATTCCGGCTTCAAAATAATTACCTGGCTGTAAGAATGCAGAGATCGACTGACCTGAACGATCTAAAGCTGCTGCAAATACCCCAGTTGCAGGTAGCATTGCTAAAATCATTGCTGTGCTAAGAGTTTTTAATTTCATTCTAGTCTTTCCTTGAGATACGGGAAGTTTTACGTGCATGATCTATGCTTTTTAATTTTGGAGATCATCCTCTTCCGGGATAAAATCTAACTTAACTCCATGTGACAAAAATAGCACAATTAAACCAAGAGTAAATGCTCTATTTAAACTTAAAAATAAAAAAAATATGTTGAAAAAACATGCTAACTAGAGTAAATGTTCTATAATTCAAAAAGAATAATAAATTAAGTAATTGAAATATAAAAATATTAATTTATAGTTATTATATAGTAATCGCTTTTTTCAATTAAAATTTAAAATTTGACTATTAAGATTTTTAAAAATAATCAAGAGCAAAATTTAAGCAAATAATTAATTTAAGTGAATTCATTGTAAGGAGGAATGGGTTAATTTTCTTTAAATGAGATTTTAAGCAGGAAGTAGTGGGTCAGTTTAAGACGATTTTAAGTAATATCTGTTCAGATAAAGAGGATATTTATTTAAATTTTCTGTAATGAAAAACTCAAACTATTTTTTGTCTTATCAGTACATTTTATTATTTATAAATTTCTTTATCTTAAAATTTTTTTTCCCTGTAGGCGGGTTAATCGATTTATCTCTTATACAACCGTGGGTAAGCCACTCGGGAGAATTCCTATTTCGTGATAGCTGGTATCTGGCGAAACTCAACCATAGCTATATAAAAGATATAATTATGGCTGTTTATATCTGCTATTTTATGGGCTGGTTAAGCTCATTTAAGTGCCAAAAACTTAAAACGTATCAAATGAAGTGGGGCTATTTTTTTCTGGTCTCTCTGTTATGTACCAGTATCGTTGGTCTCATCAAGTCGCAGTCTGCATATGCTTGTCCATGGAATATGACTATCCCTTCTGTTTCGGGGTTTACTTGGGATTTTTCAGCAAAAAATGGGCATTGCTTTCCAGGCGGCCATGCTTCAACAGGTTTTGCTTTATTAACAGGCTATTTTGTTTACCGCTTATCTAATATAAAAAAGGCCTGTTTCTTTCTTGTGGCTGGCTTAATACTTGGTTTTGCAATGGGCTGGGCACAGATGATGCGTGGTGCCCATTTTTTAAGTCATAATCTATGGACATTGTGGATCTGCTGGTGTGTAAATGTTCTGATATACCAGATTATCCTCAAGTATTCTCCTCAAATTTTAACTACTGACTAGAGATTCTGGCTCTCTACTTTCTACAGGTTTTTTAAAGAATATTATCTGGTAAAAATATATTGACCTGTAAGCCACCTAATGTCTGGCTGTGTGTAAAACTAAGCCGTCCCTTTAAACGTTGGGTTGCCTTATGAACAATGGACAGACCTAAGCCACTCCCAATTTCTGTATGCTGATAAACACGGTAAAAACGCTGAAGTACCTTTTCGTATAGCATAGGGTCAATACCTGGTCCACTGTCTTCTATCTGTATCAATGCTCCATTTTCTCTGGCATATACGGAAACATTAATTACACCATTTTCTGGCGTGTATTTAATGGCGTTATCAATCAGATTAAAAATGATTGAGTGTATGATAGCGGGTTCCGACAGGATACTTACCGGATCCTGCTGCTCCATGCCCAGATCGATATTCTTTTGTATGGCCAGCTGGATGAGTTCCTCTACACAATTTGTAGCGATATCGCTCACTCTGACCTGCACACCATGCTCAGTTTCTAAAATATTTGCATCCTGTTGAGCCAAGCTAAGTAATTGACTGACCAGATGCTGGACACGCATTAAACCTTTATTGAGGTTCTTTAAAGCAGGATGGTCAGGAAACTCTTGTAACAGAATCTGTATTTGCAAATTTAATGCAGTAATCGGTGTTCTTAACTCATGAGCTGCATTTGCTATAAATTGCCGCTGCTCTTGCTGTGAATACTGAATCCGGCTAAATAGAGAGTTGATTTCATTAAGGACTGGTACAATTTCTTGGGGATATTTAAATATTTGAACCGGTTCTAATTCATGTGGCTCACGCTTTGCAATTTCTTCTTTAAATTCGTCTAAAGGTTTAAGATTGTGGCTGATGATCCAGCCTAATCCCCAGAGCACCAAGGGCATAAACAGCAAGTAGGGAATAAACATATTGCCCGCAAGTTCTAGTGCCAGATGCCGGCGGACAGAAAGCTGCTGGCTAACCTGTATCTGGTCATGCTCAAGTGGGAGCACATAAGTCCGCCAGATATCACTTGCAGTCTGGTGTGTATAAAAACCGGCTTTTTCTACCGGTGCCACCAGCCGCTTTGACTGGCTTTGATGATCTTGATCAGTATATGCCCATACATCTACAAATAAATCTTCTTCATGGTAGCGCTGATGTTCATCAAACTGGCTTTGGATCTGTTCTGGACCATGGGCGGCAATACGTTCAGCCAGATTCTGCATCTGGGCATCCAGAATTTCATTAATTTCTTCAAGCGCAATACGATAAGCTGAAAAGACCAGTACACAGCCTAAACTGATACTAAAGAATGAAATATAGAGTATGAGCCGTTTTTTTAAGGAGTAATTTGATGACATAAAAACTTCACTGTTTAAGCTTAGGCCTGACCCAGGCGGTAACCTAAACCGCGAATAGTCCGGATAAAGTCTTTGCCGAGCTTGGTGCGTAAATGGTGTATATAGACCTCAATGGTATTGCTGTTGATTTCAGAATCTACATCGTAGAGCTTATCTTCCAGACTGCTTCTGGAAAAAATTTTATAGGGATAACTCATCAAGGGAATAAGGATAGCCCATTCACGCTTGGACAAGTCAATATGTTCATTTTTAAACAGGGCAGAATGCTGTTCCAGATCAAGTATCAGGTCGCCATGTTGTAGTATCTGTACGGTTTCGGTCTGAATGCTGGTTATAGTGCTGCGACGTAATAGAGCCTGTATACGTGCCAGTAATTCATCAAATTCATAAGGCTTAACCAGATAATCATCTGCACCTTGATTCAAGCCATCTACCCGGTTGTGTAGCTGGTCGCGTGCAGAAATAATTAAAACTGGAAGAGCCGGTTTTTGCTGCCGGATCTGCTTGAGGACCTGCATTCCATCCATAAGAGGGAGGCCCAGATCTAGCAGGACAATATCAAATTCCTGTGTTTTAAGCAGTTTTAGGCCATCAATACCGTTATTTACCCATTGCACTGCGAACTGCTGATATTGCAATAGTGTAATGGTGGATTCGGCAATCATAAAATCATCTTCAATAATCAGGATTTTATTCATTTTTTATATCCTCAGGCCCGATAGATGATGGCATTGTTGCAGCATATCATGCTGTGGCTGTATCACTGCACTCTTAATGTTGAGCAGACTGAGCAGGGTAGGAAATAAATTATCCTGGCTCAGATTTTGCTGTTTCTGGTTGGCCAGACAGGCGACCTGCACAGGGTGCTGCTGTTTCCAGCTCTCTGAAAACCACATTAACATTGGAATATGGGTTTGCTGGCTGGGTGCAATGGCATAAGGCGAACCATGCAAATATAAGCCATGTTCTCCAGTAGATTCACCATGATCAGATAAATACCATAGCGCGCTCTGATAGTGTTGGTTCCCTTTTAAGGTTTGTATAAGCTCGGCAAGCACATGATCGGTGTAAACTATTGAATTATCGTAGCTATTAATTAAAGACTCGGCACTACAACCCTGAATGGCATTGGTATTACATGTCGGTTGGAACGGCTGGTATGCTGCTGTTGAGCGCTTAAAATAAGCCGGGCCATGACTACCTGCCTGATGCAGAACAATCAGGCGTGGTGCCTTATCGGTCTCTGGAATACTGGCCAGATAAGCCTGGAGTGCCTCAGGCAAGATTTCATCATGACATTCTCCCTCTATACACCACTTCTGTTTAAGAGATTTATTGAATTCATATTGTTCTATGCGGTTGCAGACGCCTTTACAGCCTGAGTTATTATCTACCCAGGTTACTTTGTAGCCCGCACGCTGGGCAATATCTAGCAAGCCTTCCCGGTGTGATGCGAGCTGTTCATCATACTGCTGACGCGGCATACCGGAAAACATGCAGGGAACTGAAACTGCTGTGGCTGTTCCACAAGAATTGACCTGACTGAAATTTATAATATTCAGTTTAGATAATTCTGGATTGGTCGCTCTGGTATATCCGTTTAAAGCAAAACTCTCAGCACGGGCAGTTTCACCTACTACCAGAACCATAAGCTGGGGTTTTTTCGAATCTGATACCGGTAAAATTAAATGTGCATCTTCTCCATATTTAATAAGTGGCAAATTCTGTCTTGGCGCTTTCTTTTTATAATACGAAATGCTAGATGCGATTACATTTTGTGGGCTGATCATACCTTTTAGATCACGATGTTCACGAAAGATAGCTGCATAATCAATATAGAAGGTAAATAGCATCAGGCCGGCCAGAACCAGTGAAATAAGCGCACCGAACACTTTAGAAATAAAAACTTTAGATAAAGCTTCAGTTTGTATTTTGACTAAGCCTAGCAATGATAAAGGCAGCAAGACAAAGCCAAGACTCCACAAAACAAATTGCCAAGAGAGCAGATCTAGTACTTCGTGCTGATCGGTCTGTAATGCATTCTGAATTTGGTCAGCTGATATACCTATGCCCAGACTGTTAACAAAATAAGCTGAAAAACCGCCTAAAAGAATGAAGATGACAGCAAAGAATCGAATATTCCATTTCCACTGCAGCAACTGAAAAATCAGGTTGTAGATACTCACCACTACAATGACTGTTGCCATTAAAAATAACCATGCCTTGATTCCCTGGTAAGGTGTGAGCTGCATCATCTTCATATAAAAAGAAAGATTCAGGGCAACGCCAAACCATATAGACAGGATTAAATTGAAGATATTAAGTGAAATAGGCGGAAACTTGTTCTGGAGTCGTCTGAATATCATAAAGGCATTGATACTTTCAGCTTGTATGGAATTTTAATGTAAAAGCTGAAACTTAAATGATACTTAAATCAGGGAAGAGGAGAGACAAAATATGCAAAAGACTTTGCAATCATTAAAGAGATGTATACTGATTTAAAAGGATGTGTGCCCTGCGGGACTCGAACCCACGTCGGTCGCTTAGGAGGCAACTGCTCTATCCAGTTAAGCTAAAGGCACAAAGAAGACTTATTATAAATGAAAAAGTTACTGTCTCAACAATAACTTTTTCAAAATAGAATTTTATGGACTTTACGCACGAGGTTTAAGTATTTTATAAAGCACTAGCATGAGAACCACCCAGATTGGTAGCATCAGCACCGACTCTTTAAAGCCTTGTGTCCACATAATGTAGAGTACAACAGCAATAAATACTAAAACGATATAGTTGCTCAGAGGTGAAAACAGTGCCGGAAATTTGGATAAAATTCCATTTTTCTGAATATAGTCTTTGAACTTTAAGTGGGTTAACGTAATCATGGCCCAGTTCAGTACTAAAGCTCCTACTACCACATACATCAGATGACCTAATGCATCTTCTGGAATCAGATAGTTTAGTAATACGCAACCGAAAATCAGAAGTGCAGAGAAAAGCACAGCAGGAATCGGTACACCTTGCTTATTAACCTTCAAGAATATTTTTGGCGCATTACCTTGCTGAGCCAGACCATACAGCATACGGCTATTGGCGTACATACCGCTGTTATAAACTGACAGGGCTGCAGTCAGAATAATAAAATTCAGCAGATGAGCTGCCCAGCCAATACCTAACTGGCTAAAAATCATTACAAATGGACTTTTATCCAGACCACCGAGTTCCAGCTGGTTCCATGGTACCAGTGACAGTAAGATGGTGAGTGAACCTACATAAAACAGTAAAATTCGGAAAACTACCTGGTTAATAGCCTTAGGAATAGTTTTTTCCGGGTTTTCTGCTTCTGCAGCTGCCATTCCGATCAGTTCAATCCCGCCAAAAGCAAACATCAGGAAAGCCAGCATATAAAACAGGCCGTCAAAACCATTCGGGAAAAAGCCGCCATGACTCCACAGATTGCTAAAAGATGCACCAGAACTAGCGTCTGCAGTAAAGATCAGATAAAGGCCAAACACAATCATGGAAATGACTGCTGCCACCTTGATAATGGATAGCCAGAATTCTGATTCACCATAAAACTTGACATTACCCAAGTTAACTAAAGTAATGATTACAAAAAAGAAGAGTACCGAAGCCCACGCAGGAATATGCGGCCACCAGTAATTGATATATTTGGCAACGGCAGTCAGCTCTGTCATTGCAACTAAAATATAAAGAATCCAGTAGTTCCAGCCTGCCAAGAAGCCCGGAAAGTTACCCCAGTATTTATGCGCAAAATGACTAAAAGAGCCAGCAACCGGCTCATGTACAATCATTTCACCTAGTTGGCGCATAATTAAAAAAGCAATTAATCCACCGATCGCATAACCTAAAATAATGGATGGACCAGCAGACTGTATAACCTGCGCAGAACCTAAAAACAGACCGGTACCAATAGCTCCACCCATGGCAATAAGCTGGATATGACGGTTTTTTAAGCCACGCTGAAGTTGCGATGTATTATTGTTCAAAGTGCTCAGCTCGACGATGACTAAGTCAAGTATTGTAATGTATTGCAACTTATTAGCCTAGTCAGACTAATTGCTTGCTGCTGAATCTTAAGATCTTTTATAAATTTAATAAAAATAAATAACTTAGAGAGAGGTAAGGCTGTTATTTATAGAATTGGGATGGTTGAGTATTTAAATTTAGTCTGACTAGTCTATAAAATAATTCTGCCGGTTTCAGACTCGAACAGGAATAGCCTGCACAGCAGTTTAAAAAAGCTTTAATATGAACCGGGATTGGATAGCCCACATTTGCCCAGCAATAATCATAAAGAATGACAGGAATTAAAACAGCAATGAGTTCAGTACCACAAATTAAAGTCGCCGCTACCTATATGCGTGGCGGAACCAGTAAAGGTGTATTTTTTAAACTTGATGATTTACCTGAAAAGGCTCGCGAAGCAGGTCAGGCGCGTGATCATTTTTTACTGCGTGTGATCGGCAGTCCAGACCCTTATGCCAAACAAATTGACGGAATGGGTGGAGCGACCTCAAGCACCAGTAAAACGGTGATCCTGTCTAAAAGTACCCGGGCAGAACATGATGTCGATTATCTGTTTGGACAGGTCTCAATTGACCAGCCTGTCGTTGACTGGAGTGGTAACTGTGGCAATTTGACCGCAGCAGTTGGGTCTTTTGCTATTAGTAACGGACTGGTCGATGCTGATCGTATTCCTGAAAATGGTATATGTACCGTAAAAATCTGGCAGGTCAATATTGGTAAAACAATTGTTGCACATGTACCTGTAACGCAAGGGCAGGTTCAGGAAACTGGAGATTTCGAGCTAGACGGTGTGACCTTCCCGGCAGCCGAAGTTCAAATTGAGTTTTTAGATCCTTCCGATGATGATGGTGAGGGGAGCAGCATGTTTCCTACTGGCAATGTCATCGATATGTTCGAGGTTCCTGGAGAAGGCAGTTTTCAGGCTACATTTATTAATGCAGGCATCCCCACTATTTTTTTAAATGCAGCAGATTTAGGGTATACCGGCACGGAGTTACAAGAACAGATTAATACTGACCCTTTAGCGCTAGCACGTCTGGAAACTATTCGTGCCTTTGGTGCTCTTAAAATGGGACTGATACAGGATATAGCTGAGGCAGCCTCCCGTCAGCATACGCCGAAAATTGCTTTTGTGGCGCCCCCGCTTACTTATATGGCCTCTAGTGGAAAACAGGTCAAGCAGGAAGATATTGACCTGCTGGTCCGTGCGATGTCGATGGGTAAACTACACCATGCTATGATGGGTACTGCTGCAGTTGCTATAGCAACAGCGGCGGCAGTCCCAGGCACTGTGGTAAATCTCGCTGCTGGTGGGGGAGAGCGTGAAGTCGTCCGTTTCGGACATCCTTCCGGGACCTTACGTGTGGGCGCACAAGCTGAACAGCAGCAGGGAACATGGACTGTCAGGAAAGCCATTATGAGCCGGAGTGCCCGTGTGCTGATGGAAGGCTGGGTTCGTGTACCGGGCGACTGTTTTTAACCAAAGACATTAAATTAAAAAATACCAGTCTTCAAAGTCAGGCTGGTATTTTTTATATTTCCTCTTTTGATTATAAAGAGCCAATGTGATTTTCTCCCTAAAATAGGGGGTGCTATAATACTTTCGAACTGAGCCATAGAGAAAACAGGCGGAAAGCAGTATGATGCTCTTACTTTTGATAAGGATAACCTCATGACTGACCAACTTCCTGCGTGCCCACAGTGTCACTCTGAATTTACCTATCAAGACCAGGAACTTTATATCTGTCCTGAATGTGCGCACGAGTGGCCAGCATCCAACATGATAGAGACCGAAACTTTTACAGTTAAGGATGCGGTAGGTAATCTGCTTCAGGATGGGGATACNGTCAGTGTGATCAAAGACCTGAAAATTAAAGGTTCCTCACAGNTCGTAAAAATAGGTACAAAAGTTAAAAATATTCGCCTGATTGAGCATAGTGATCATAATATTGATTGTAAGATTGACGGAATTGGAGCCATGAAACTTAAATCCGAATTTGTTAAAAAAGTCTAACCGAACAGAAGATATTGAGGCTATTTGTGTCAGCAATACCCGCAGTTAAAGCAGAGATATTAAAACAGGCGCAAGAACGTATCCAGCAGGACCTGCTCAGTGCGCTGGAGGCATTTTCCTTACCAGAGCCTTTAAAAAGTGCGGTATATCATGCAGTCATGCTCGGAGGTAAACGGGTCCGTCCTGCACTCTGTTATGCAACAGCGGCCCTGCAGCCCAACTCCAATTTTGCAGCTGTGCGCCGTGCTGCGGTCGCGATCGAAATGATCCATTGCTATTCGCTGGCACATGATGATTTGCCATGTATGGATAATGATCTGCTGCGCCGCGGTCAGCCTACCTGTCATGTTGCTTTTGGTGAAGACACTGCATTACTGGCTGGTGATATATTACAGTCAATGGCATTTGAAGTTCTGGGTAGCCGCCTGTTTGATCAAGGCGTGGCGGTAGACCAGGCAGTTGTATTAAGACAGATGCAGATATTGGCTACTGCAAGCTCAAAAATGGTTTGTGGCCAGGTGATGGATTTACAGGCTGAAGGCAAGCAGGTAGACCAAAGCCAGCTGGAAAATATTCACNGCAATAAGACAGGCGCATTGATTCAGGCNGCGATCATGATGGCTGCGGTGACTATATTTAANGGTACGGATCAGGCTATTCCNCAACTTCGCCANTATGGACAGGCAATTGGTCTGGCATTTCAGGTACAGGATGATATTCTGGATATTGTGTCTGAAACAGAAGTACTGGGTAAAACGGCCGGTAAAGATGAGCAGGTCGAAAAGTCAACTTATCCTGCTTTGATGGGGCTTGAACAGGCACAGCTTTATGCCAAGCAACTCCATGATCAGGCTTTTAGTGCGCTTGAATATTTTGGAGAGGCTGCTGAAGAGCTCAATACAATATCCCAATTTTTGCTTTCACGTAAAAGCTAGATCTGGCCAATAAAACCCTGTAATGAAAAAGGAGCATGTTAAGCTCCTTTTTATATAAAAAATGCGCTCATAAAACTATTTTTTCTAACTATCAGTCTGTTTAAAGCAGTTTCTATTGAGTAATTTATGGGTGTTTTGCTCAAAGTCTTTCTGCCGAGACTCAAGTTTTACTTCCATTATTTGTTATTAAACTCTATTTAATATTAATAAAATAAGAACAGGCGGCTATTAAGCAAGCCGCCTGTTTTAATAAAATCAGTCAAGATTAGTTATGACGACCCATAATTCCGCGGATGGTATTGAGTACATCAGCCGGTAGAACCACCGTTTTAGCATTATTGGATTTTGCCATATCCTGCATGGCTTTTACATATTGTTCACCGAGCAAATAAGCTACCGGTATTTCCTTATCACCTACTGCTGAGGTGACCATATCAATAGCTTTTTGTGAAGCTTCGGCCAATACGACCTGTGCCTCTGCATCACGGCGAGATGCCTCCAGACGACCATCAGCTTCTAAAATGGCAGCCTGTTTTTCACCATCAGCACGCGTTACGGTTGCACGGCGCTGACGTTCAGCCGCTGCCTGCGCTTCCATTGCAGCCTGCATGGTTGCAGAAGGCTGAATATCTTGAATTTCTACAGTTTTTAAAGTAATACCCCAATCCGAAATATCATCGGAAATGGCTGCTTTAAGTTTGGCCTTGATATGATCACGTGAAGAAAGTGCATCATCCAGATCCATTTCACCAACAATTGAACGTAAAGAAGTCTGTACCAGATTCTGAATCGCCCAACTATAGTTTTCAATACCATAGACGGCTTTTTCTGGTGTAGTCAGATTGATATAAGCTACTGCATTCATCAGCAGTACAGCATTATCTCGGGTGATCACTTCTTGTGAAGGAATATCCAGAACAATATCTTTGGTGGTCACTTTATAGGCGACTTCATCGACGTAGGGAATCACAAAACTCAGGCCCGGATTCAAAGTAGTATGGTATTTACCCAGACGTTGAACAATCCACTTATAACCTTGAGGAACAATACGCACCCCTTTAAAAATAGTTACGCCTACAAAGAGTAAAAAGACTAAAACAATAATGGTGCTGACTGACATGATGGCTTCTCTTTATATTTTCATGATAGTAACGTGCAGTTAACCATGTCGCTGCACGACCAGGTTATTTCCTGATATATCCGTCACTTGTACCCGATCACCGACTTGAACAATATCTTGCGTACGGCAGTTCCATTCATCCGACCCTAGTAACGGCATGGGAAAACGGACTTTAATCTGGCCATGTTCCATACCGGTCTGAATAACCATGCCTATCTGGCCGATAGTGGCCTCCCTTGAGAGCCCGGCCTTGGTTTTATCGATAGACAGAGGCTTGATAAACTTGAACCAGAGCAGGGTACATAGAATCGACAGGACAATCCACATCACGATCTGAGTGGTCAGGCTCATCATTGGAAAAAGCCAAAACAAAATACAGACCATGATTGCAGCAATACCAAACCATAATGCGGCAAAGGCAGGAAGAATTAACTCGGACAGAATCAGTAAAATGCCGAGTACAAACCAGTGCCAAGGTTCAATTACAAATTCCATAATTTTGTCCGGTGATTAAAGTTACAGCAAAAAGATGAGTCTTCACTGTAACAGATCAATAACTCAATGAAAATTTAAAAATTTTCAGCTGTTCAGAATTTTGGGCGTGGGGCTGGCTTAAAGGCCGCAGGTGACTTCTTAAATTGCTGAATCGCACCTTGAATAGCCCGTATCTTAAGCTGCGCCGCTTTCTCACCTTCTAAAATAGATTCATTGCTGGCTTTTAAGTCAAGTACGCCTAAGTGCCCGACTTTAGGTTGGATGACCACATTAGCCTGTGCAAGTTCTTCATTAATGCTTTGCTGGCCCATGATATTAATGGTCTGGTCCAGTAAACCCCACATATTTACCGGGCGGCTGGCATCTGGTCTGGCTGAAATATCAACCGCAATAACAATATCCGCTCCCATATCTCTGGCAGTTTTTACCGGAATCGGGCTCACCAGTCCACCATCAATATATTTGGTTTTAGCAATAGTTGTCGGCACGAATACATTCGGGATACTGCATGAGGCCCGTACAGCCTGTCCCGCATTCCCTTTAATGAAGTCTGCTTTTTGACCATTATCAAGGCGTGTTGCGACTGCAGCAAAGCGGATTGGAAACTTTTCAATTGGTTTATTGCTGACCTGAGTATTCACATAGTTCTGCAATTTTTGGCCTAAAATAATACCCTGGCTATTAAGGGTTAAATCACGGATATCAGCCTCTTTAAGCTGTAGTGCCAGCTGCTGTAACTGATACGGGGTTTTACCACTCGCATAAATACTACCGACAAAGCTACCGGCACTGGTACCTGTAACAATTTTAGGTTTAATACCGTGAGATTCGAGTACTTTAATTACACCGATATGAGCAAAACCTTTAGCACCACCACCACCAAGTGCTAAGGCAATGACGGGCTCACGAGCCTTTAATTGTGTTGTAACCGGTGGAGTCTGGGTGGTCTTGTCACATCCAGCAAGAGCTAGTGCCAGTATTCCTGTAAAAGTAAGCTGTGCAAATTTCATCTTTAGTTTAGTGGTGACTTGGATCAGAAAAGATATGTCCATCACAGCAGATTTGCTTAATTTTTGCCAGCATTTTCCAGCAGTTTTTGTAAGGGCAGGGCCAGCCACTCTGGTTTTTTGGGAAAGAATTTCCCCTGATATTGTTTCAGGATATACTCCAGGTCTGCTTCATAGTTGCCTGTAGGCTGCATGATGCCTAGGCAATAAACTTTTTTGTGCTTGTAGTCGAAAGAAAACATGACTATTGGAATATCTGCCTGATAAGCGATCCAGTAAAAACCGCTTTTGATTTTCTCGGCACGTTTTCGGGTGCCTTCTGGGGCGAGGGCAATCCAGATTTTTTCAGTAGAGTGGATTTTTTCCACTGCCTGTTCAGTCAGACCATTGGTGCTGTTACGCTTGACTGGAATAATACCTATCCATTTGAGTAAAGACTTAAAAGGGAATCTGAACAGGCTATCTTTTCCAAACACGTTTACTTTTAATCCCAGTGCCCCAATCACCAAAAATCCGTACCAGCCATCAATGTTGGAAGTGTGGGGTGATACCACTGCAACAGCTTTAGGCAGATTGGGAAATTCACCTTCAAAAGTCCAGCCCTGTGCCAGAAACAGTTTCTGGCATAAAAGCCGAGTAGCTGCTGTACCGCGTGAGGGAACCAGATTGGGCAGACGGGGAAAATGTTGTAACATGCTTTGGTTTTTTAAGTAGTGGCGTATTTTAAATCTTAATCCGATGTCACAGCTGATACATTGGCAAAATATCTGAAGCTTGGTTTATGGGAATGAGCGTCATGGACAGTATGAGCAGTACAAAAATAATCCTGAATAGCCGAGTAAAGTAAATGTCCCGGCATCTTTATCTGCTGCTGTTTTCGTTGTACTGGGCGCAAGGCCTACCTGTTGGTTTTATGACACATGCCTTACCTGTCATTCTTCGTATGCAAGGGGTATCATTGGCACATATTGGCGGCTTTGGCCTGTTGATGCTGCCGTGGTCAATCAAAATTCTCTGGGCACCCTGGATTGACCGTTATGGTACTCAACGGTTTGGACATTATCGTAGCTGGATTATCCCTACACAGTTATGCAGTGTTTTAATATTAATTGCCCTGTCATTCTTGCCGATTCAGGCACTCGACCAGCCCGTTTTTTTACTCACTTTTTTTGCTGCCTTAATGCTGCTAAATCTGGCAGGTGCCACCCAAGATATAGCTACAGATGGACTGGCTGTTCATTTGCTTACCCTCAAACAACAGCATTGGGGTAACACTTTTCAGGTCATTGGCTCACGTTTGGGCTTTATAGTAGGAGGCGGAGCTTTGCTCTGGACATTGGACTGGTTAAGTTGGCAACCTACATTTTTAGTACTGGCAGCTTTGGTTCTTTTAAATACGCTACCCATTGTTTTATTTAAAGAGCCCGCAAAAGAAGTATCGGTCTTTTACGAAAAAATATCCTGTAAGCAAAGCATCAGACAGTATTTTAACTATTTCCTGAATAACCGGATTTTAAAATCCTGGTTAGGAGTGTTAGTCACTTTTAAAGTGGCAGATGGACTATCCGGACCGCTGTTAAAACCACTGATGGTCGATCTGGGACTCAGCCTTTCACAGATTGGTATTTACATCACAATATTAGGTGCTGTTGCAGCACTTTTCGGAGCAGTATTAGCTGGTACGCTATTAAGATGGATGCGTCGTACGCAGGCTTTATTCCTGTTTTCTTTTTTCAAGGTTCTAAGTTTAATTGCATACGCCTGGCTGGCTTATTGTTATGATCAGCAATATAGGGTAAGTCACTGGTTAATCTATTGCATTAATGCAGCTGAAGACATGTTCTCTGCCATGTTACTGGTTGTCATGCTCACACTGGTAATGCAATATTCAAGAAAACAACATGCCGGTACAGATTTCACTTTTCAGGTTGCCCTTATGGCAACAATTAGTGGGCTACTGTACACGTTAAGTGGTATTGCCGGAGACTGGCTAGGTTATGCCTATTATCTGAATATTATTATAGGCATTTCAATATTGTGTATGTATCCAATTTGGCTCTGGACGAAAGCCAGTCAGCATCCTTCGGATGTATAAGGACTATTTGTTGTGCTGTATTCAGGTGATAGAAAAAAGTATATAGTTTTATTCTTATAAGAACTTTAAACAATAAAAGTTATATAAACTAAATTTAGGATGGTGTGTGAAAATTAAATATTTTTATTTTGCCTTTAAATAACTTCTATCATTTAATAAGTTTAGAAAAAATTCACTGTAATCAAGGCAACAAGGGCGGGTAGTGCCTGAATATATATAATTTTCTTGCTTGCGGTCAGTCCACCGTATATTCCTGCAACCAGGACACAGGCTAAGAAGAAATTGGCGAGTGCCAGTGCATAGCTCTCAGGTGCATACAATGACCAGAGCAGGCCAGCTGCCAAGAAACCATTATATAAGCCTTGATTTTGCGCCATGACTTTAGTCAACCGTGCTTTTTCAAGAGTATTACCAAATGCTTTTAAACCAGAGGGCTTATCCCATAAAAACATTTCTAAAACTAAAATATAGAGATGTAGCAGTGCAATTAAAACGACCAGGATTTGTCCGATCATACACTTTACCCTTATTATTGATGAATAACGCCAGATCAGCCTCGTAGCTGATCTGGGATAAAAAATTACGGTTTAAGAAGTACTTTGCCCTGACGTGCACCTTGAGTGGCTTTCAGTGCAGCTTCTTTAATTTGTGCAAAGCTGAATATACCTTCAACAGGAAGTAGTAATTTTTTCTGCGCTGCAAGCGTCAATAATTCTGTAATTAGCGCCTTTTTGCGTTCAACAGATAACTGCTTGTTTACGACGCTTGCCCAAAAGCCTTTGATAGTGGCCTGTTTAAAAATCAGATCTCCTGAGGAAATCTGCATGGTTTCACCTGTCATACTGCCAAATGAAACCAATAGGCTATTGTCACTCAGTAAAGCGAGCATTTCACCACTGGCTTGACCACCAATTGAGTCTACACCGGCTATAAGAGGCTGATCAGCATGAATGGCTTTCACCTGATTTTTCCAATCTGCCTGGTCTGTTGCAACTACATTCTCGATACCCAAGGCTTGCATTTCAGTGACTGCTTCGTGCCGACGAACCAGATGAATTACCTTCTGACCACGCGCTTTTGCGATCATAGCCACAGTTTTACCCACCGCACCATTTGCAGTATTTTGAATTAGCCATGAATCTGCAGGCAGATTGATAAAGTCTAANAGCATTAATGCGCTGATTGGCATCCCAATTAACTGAGCCGCAGTTTCGTCATCAATTGCATCAATTAAAGGGACGAGACCCTGCACTGGCGCAATAAAATATTCCGCCCAACTACCATGAACTCCAGCAACTGCCACACGCTGACCCACTGTTAAACCTTGTACACCTTCACCCAGTGCATCGATTATCCCTACAGCTTCACTACCACCAATTGCAGGAAGTGTCGGCTTATAGCCATAACTGCCACGCACAGTCCATATATCATGGTTATGCATTGGAGATAAAATTGTTTTAATACGTACTTCGCCAGCTTTCGGCTCGGGTTGTGGCATATCGGCAGTTTCTAAAACCTCAATGGGTTCGCCAAACTGATGATGAATAATACTTTGCATTTGCTATTCCTTTAAAGGTTTTAATAATTGTTGGGTGGTTTCCAAGGCGAGATAGAGTGGTTGCTTATCTTGTGCAAGTTTTGCTAATAAAGCTGCACCCAACCATAGTTGATACATTGTTTGCGCCAGTTTTTCAGGTTCAATATGTAAGGGAATTGAACCGTCTTGTTGTCCTTCTTTAAGTAGACTCGTAATACGTTGTGTTAACTTATACACGCCAAAGTTCAAAATTTGACGCATATCTTCAGATAAATCTGAAACTTCTGCTGCTAACTTGACGATCAGACAGTTTTCTGCCCAGCCTCTGCCATGAATACTTTCTTCAATATGAGCAGGAGGGTTAATCCATGCTTTCCAAAGTGCCAGAAGACGTAGATAAGCGCTTCCGCCTTCTTGCTGCATCAACTGGTCAATCCTGACTTTGTAATCAGCCAGATACTGTTGTAGAAGTGCGCAGCCGAAAGCCTCTTTTGAAGCAAAGTAATAATAGAATGAGCCTTTAGGCACATCGCAATTCTTGAGAATTTCCTGTAAGCCTACTCCAACAAAGCCTTTATGCAGTACCAATTCAAAACTACTGCTTAAAATATGTTGGCGCGTTGCTTCACTTTTGTCTGATCGTTTCATACTTTTACTATAAATTACTAATAGACCAGTCGTCTACTTAATAATAAATTATTCTAGTGTTTTATATTGAAGCATCTTAATAAATAACTATATGCAGCCAGTATTTATCTGTAATACCGCTCATTCAGTTGTTTTCTATATTCAGATCCTATTAGCAGTTGATCTAACTTAATGGACCTCATGCGGAGTGAAAAGGTATCAGGTACAACTATACCTTTCTTGAGCAGACAACTAAGCTTGTAATAAAGAAATAAATAATAAAATCAGATTTTTAAATAAAAAATAATTG
>JGI24770J26754_10000554_pt1 | contig 26558 bp, 23 predicted proteins | sample LakOneMetagenome_FD_26754 | JGI IMG/M metagenome (IMG submission 26754) | reverse complement strand
AGCTTTTCCGCAAGATCTGGTCGCAGTAGTCAATGGAGGCGGCCCTATTTCAGATGCCTTTAGCCATCTGCCTTTTGACAAGATTATTTTTACTGGCTCAACCGCAGTAGGTAAAACTGTAATGGCAGCAGCAGCTGAAAATCTGGTACCAGTCATTTTAGAACTGGGCGGCAAGTCACCAGTGGTAGTACACCCTTCCATGAATATGAAAGATCTGGCACAGCGGATCGCTGTGGGCAAACTCTGGAATGCTGGACAGACCTGTGTTGCACCAGACTACATGTTTCTACCCAAAGGTAAGACAGAGGAATTTATAGCAGAATTCCGTACGATTGCCACGACTATGTATCCTCATTTACGTAATAATCAAGATTACACCTCCATCGTAAATGACAAGCAATACCGCCGGGTACAGAGTTATTTAGATGATGCGCGTGAACAGGGTGCGCAGATTGTGGAAATTAATCCAAAAAATGAACTGCTGGAAGATGTCTATAAAATTGCACCNACCCTAGTGACTGGGGTCACCAGNTTTATGCAAATCATGCAGAATGAAATTTTTGGGCCNGTACTACCCATCATGGAATATGATCAGATTGATGAAGTGATTGAGTTTATTAATCAACGTCCACGCCCACTTGCGTTATACTATTTNGACTATGATTCAGCACGCGCTGATTATATNGCACAGCGTACGCATTCCGGACATTTTGGTATGAATACCGTATTAACTCANGTTGCTCAGGATGACNTGCCTTTTGGTGGGATCGGGGCCTCCGGTATGGGTAAATATCATGGNCCGGAAGGCTTCTTCAGTTTGTCGCATGAACGTTCAATGATGTCAAATTCCAAGCTCTATAGCTTAAAATTTATTCTGCCACCATTTAACAAGCCGCTCTACAAATTGATTTCAAAAACACTGTTGCGTTAAATGATCAAGGCATGATCTATCACACCAGATCATGCTGTGTTTTAACCGAATTCGCTTGTCTTTTAATCGGATTTTTGGTATAAAACGCCCCTTGAATGAATTCATCCGTTTATTTTATGACTGGCCACACATTTGCTGCTGGCTAAATCAATGGAGTTCCACCATGTCTAAGGTTTGCCAAGTTACCGGCAAGCGTCCAGTCGTTGGTAACAACGTCTCACACGCCAACAACAAAACCAAGCGCCGGTTCGAGCCGAACCTGCACCACCACCGTTTCTGGTTAGAAAGCGAAAAGCGTTTTGTACGTCTTCGTCTAACCACTAAAGGTATGCGTATTATCGACAAATTGGGCATTGAAAAGGTTGTAGCTGATCTTCGTGCTCAAGGCCAAAAGATCTAAGGAGTCATTGCAATGCGTGACAAAATTCGCCTAGTTTCGTCTGCTGGTACTGGTTATTTCTATACCACGACTAAAAACAAACGTACAATGCCTGAAAAAATGGAAATCAAAAAGTTTGACCCAAAAATCCGTCAACACGTGATTTTCAAAGAAGCTAAAATCAAGTAATCTTGATGAAGCGCCAAGAAACGATCTCCCTAGAGGTCGTTTTTTTTTTGCATTTTTTTTGCTTGACTTGCTACACTTTTTATATCAATAGATTTTGGCATCTTTTGTGCTTTATTTTTATTATTTTCTTTTCACCCCCATCTTTAAGGAGTAGGTAGTGCCTCATGACGTAGATCTCATTATTTTACTGGCAGTCGGTTTTGGTATTGCTCTGATCTTTGGCTATATTGCTGCCCGTCTACGCCTTCCTCCCCTGATTGGCTATCTTATTGCAGGCATCATTATTAGCCCCAACACCCCAGGTATGGTGGGTGATATTCAACTGGCCAACCAGTTAGCCGAACTTGGTGTAATGTTTCTAATGTTTGGNGTGGGCATGCATTTCTCGCTTAATGANCTGCTTCAGGTTAGNCGAATTGCTGTGCCAGGCGCAATTTTACAGATTACAGTAGCAACACTGCTGGGAATCGGTATTAGCATGTTATGGGGCTGGAGTTTCGGCTCAGCTCTGGTCTTTGGTTTAAGTCTTTCCTGTGCCAGTACAGTCGTTTTACTTAAAGCACTGGGTGACCGTGGCCTGCTCGAATCAGTCAACGGCAAAATTGCTGTAGGCTGGCTACTGGTTGAAGACTTGGTTATGGTACTGGTATTGGTGCTGCTTCCTGCTACTGCAGTGCTTTTAGGCGGAACACCACTATCTGATGGTAGTGGCGATGAAAATATCTGGCTTACTTTAGGTCTGACTTTACTTAAAGTGACCGGTTTTATTGCTTTTATGCTGATTATTGGAAAACGCCTNGTNCCAATGATTATGCAGTTTGTCGCACGTCTGGGTTCTCGTGAACTTTTTACTTTAACTGTGGTTGCTGCGGCAGTTTCAATTGCTTATGGCTCATATGCGGTTTTCGGCGTATCGATGGCACTGGGAGCTTTCTTTGCCGGTATGGTAGTCAAGGAATCAGATTTTAGCCATCGTGCTGAAGAGGAAACCTTACCACTGCGTGAAATTTTTTCGGTACTGTTTTTCGTTTCAGTTGGCATGTTATTCGATCCTCGGATTTTAGTCGAAGAACCTGTTCACATTTTAGGTGTAGTCGCCATTATTATGATCGGCAAGACACTGGCAGCGATGGCACTGGTCCTGTTCTTCCGTTATCCGATTAATACAGCCCTGACTGTTGGTGCCTCACTGGCACAAATTGGTGAATTCTCTTTTATCCTGGCCACATTAGGCTTGTCTTTAGGCTTGCTTAGCCTCGAAGGCCAGAATCTGATTTTGGCAGGGGCCCTCATTTCGATTAGCCTGAACTCATTTATTTTCTCTGCCATTGAACCAGCACAGCGCTGGATTCGTGAACGATCTCATTTAGCCCGGCTACTGGAGCGTAGCGGTGACCCGCTTGCGATGCTACCGGATGAGGTGTCTCAGGATTATCTGCGCGATCAGGTTGTAATTGTTGGGCATGGGGAGGTTGGCCGTCGCATCACTCGCACTTTAATGCAAGAGAATATCAAAGTTGTTATTGCTGAAGAAAACCGCGAAATAGTAGAGAAATTACGTGAGCGGGGTATTGCTGCGGTCAGTGGCGTGGCGACTGAGCCTGGTGTATTGATACAGGCCCATATTATGCATGCACGACTGTTAGTATTGTCGCCCATGGACATTGTAAATGTGCATCGTATTATCGATATTGCCAAACAGCTAAATCCACAGATTCAGGTACTGATCTGTGCGGAAAGTAAGGAAGAGGCTGAAGTTATCCGGGCAGAAAATATTGGCGAGGTATTCTTTGCCAAAGAAGAAATGGCTAAAAATATGAGTAATCATATCTTGAACCAGATCGAAATTGCGCACCATACAGCCCCGACACACTAGTTAAAATATTTAAAAAAGCGTACTTTGATGTACGCTTTTTTAGTATAAATTTTAAGTTTGCAGTGCTTACTAGCTCAGGTATTTTGGTTTTTCATCAATAACTTGAGCCTGCCACTGATTAACCTGTTTTTCAAGCAGACCAAATAATGCGGCCTGTATCATATGCTGTGCTACTACAGCAGTTTCATCACCAAGCAAGGCTTTAACTTCATCATTAAACTGGATTTTAACCAAGGGTTCTTTTTCTGAACCTGCATTGCGCAATGCCAATTCACCACCTTCGAGCTGTACCAGTTCCAATACTGCTTCCTGATTACCAAATAATTTTTTCAACTGTTGTATAGACATAACTCCTCCATGCTCCGACATGGTGGCAAAGCATTGATACTTTGCATCTCGAAATATTTATATAAGAGCAGGTCAATCAAATTTCAAGTCTATCCAATAGACCGTTTTAGAACTCAACCATTTCATTACGAAAACCATCAATCAGCTGGGTCAGTTCACGGTGCCATTCTCGCAGAATTTTAACATCTGGCAACCAGCTTTGTGGGCCTTGGGTGACTTTAATAATCAGATTGGATGAGGTCTCTTCTTCAGGTACAGGAGCATTAGGTTCAGGTGCATACTGGCATAAGCGATAAGCCCGCTTAAGCTCGGCAATAAAGCCATGTTTGGCCAGTTGCTGCATAACGACCACTTCAGGCGAAACCTGTCCTTTATCTGCCATCTGTTCCTCAATTGACTTTAAGGTAGGCTGTGAATCATTTAAACGGTAATAACGGGCCAGTTCCTGTAAAAATGCCAGTAATGAACCATGCAGATGAAACACAGCAGCCTCACGATAAGCCTGTGCCTGCTGTACATGCTCAATCTGCTCTGCCTGCTGGCAAGCCAGACGTGCAAAATAGAGTTTCTGGTTAGTACGGTCAGCATGAAAGCGGGCAACACGGGACATGAAAAGTCTTCCTAAATTTTGTTTTTACTTACAAGATTAAGATAAACAGAATTAGCCGGGATTCACAATAAGAATTATGGATGAGTGACATAACCTGGATAGATTTTTTCTTTTGAATGATATGACTACATTGCTCTATAGTAATATTTTATTGATCGCTATCCATCTCAGCCAGAGAGTATTCTTCCACAATATAGGGCATATCAGATTTACTCTAATTATTCCAAGTATAAAAAAGGAGCATTATCTGCTCCATCTTTATTTAAGCCTTAGGCTTGTCTTCCGCAGCTTTTACGCGAATACCATGACCATGCAGTCGCAAGGTATTGAGACCCTTGATTGCTTTTACAGCTTCACGCCCATGTGGCATTTCAACAAAGGCAAAGCCTTTAGACTTGCCAGTTTGTGCATCAAGTACTAGCTGGCAGGAGTCAACCGTACCATAGGCCTTAAACAGCTCTAGCAGTTCAGCTTCAGTGACGGTACGTTCCAGGTTGCGTACTAAAATTTTCATAAATTACCTTTTCCAGCGGCAGGTATGTAACATCAAAAAGTATATGCCTATTCTACTTCTCGAGTGCATTAGCACAATCTGACTAGTTTAATCGAGATCTATACCAAAACCTAAATTTATTGCAGCTGAATTATTCCAGCGTTTTTGCACAAAACTGCGCGATGACGGTTGATGGATCTGCACATCGACCAGTGATTCAGGCAAGTCATTTAAAAAATAACTTTCAATGATACGGCCCTGTTCATCATATTTATCTTGTGCCCAGCTACTGAATTCCTGCTTGGTCAGAATCAGCTCATCCTGCGCCCGGGTCAATGCTACATACAGAACACGGCGCTCTTCTTCTACCTGGTCAAAATCACCCTGTGCACGAGCATGTGGATACTGACTTGGTGAAACATGAGGAACGTAACAGACTTTTTGCTCTGCTCCCTTGGCAGAATGGATAGTAATCAGGGTAACCAGATCCTGATCAGTGCTACGCTCCACTTCTGACACCGAAATAGGCTCCAGTACATATTCTTCAAGAAAACCGGCCAGGCTGTTATGTTTACGGGCTAATTGCTTGACCAGATCAAAGTCTTTCAGACGTCTGGACCATTCTTTGTTTTTGTAATTATCTTCTAGCTGTTCAGAGAGTGCTTCTACAGCAAGACTGATACAAACCTCGACTTCATGTTGTAAAACATCTAGCTGTTTCATCATCAGTATTGCTTTAAGTTCCACCCGGCCATGCTGTTCCAGCCGCTCACAACGCATATCAATATCAGACAACTGAATTAGTTCATGAGCGAGCTTGCTGGCACCTACATCTCCTACACCATTCCAGAGCGTCAGAAAACGCATCCAGGCAATATCATCCTGTGGATTAGCTACCACCCGCAGCATGCTCAGCATATCTTTTACATGCGCAGATTCAAGCAGTTTTACCCCACCCACAAATTTATAGGGGATATTGGCATTGATTAATGCCGCTTCCAAATGCCGTGCAGTAAAAGAAGAACGTACCAGAATCATATGCTCATACCACTGGGCACCTGTGTATTGACGCTTGATCAGATCTTGAGCGATCCAGTTAGCCTCTTCAAATTCATTACTGAACAGGTGCAATTGTGGTTTTATTCCGCGGCCTCGAGCGGCAATCAGATGTTTATCGTAATGAAGTGGACTTTTATCAAGCAGCCAGTTAGATAAATCCAGAATCTCCTGAGTAGAGCGGTAATTAAAATCCAGATTTAATACCTCGGCATCAGGCACACGTTCTTTAAAATGATGGATATTCTCAAAATCAGCCCCCCGAAAGCCATAAATCGACTGTGCGTCATCACCCACACAGAATAGTTTGATTTTACCCACCAAGGGCTGTAATAAAGCCCATTGCAGCGGATTAGTATCCTGCATTTCATCAACCAGCAGAACTGAACACAGTCGGGTTACCCAGTTAACCAGTGCTTCTGAATGTTGTAAGTGCACCGCTACAATTGCCAGAATATCATCATAGTCCAGAAAATTACGCTCACGCTTTCGCTGTTCATAAGCTTGCATGAGTTCAGCGATCTGTGCCTTATGTTCCAAAGCATCTGGCCATTGCTGTGCAATTGCTTCACTCAGTTTGTTCCGGGTATTACGGGCATATGAATAAATGTCACAAAGCTGTGATGCCTTGGGCAATACACTCTCTTTATCTTTGCCACGTAACAGCCGGAACATCAGTATCTGGTCATCACGGTCAATAATACTGAACTGGCCCAGTCCAAATGCCTGAGAATTACGGCGCAGCAGGTACATACAAAAGGTATGGAATGTTGAGGCACGCAGACCCCGGGCTTTTGCTCCGAGGTGCTGCTCTACCCGAGTGACAATTTCACTCGCAGCACGACGGGTAAAGGTCAAGATCTGAATCTGGTCAGCGGGAATACCCTGATCAATCAAGTAAGCAGCCCGGGCTACAATTGTTTTGGTTTTGCCACACCCGGCACCCGCCAGGACCAGACAATTCTGGGCAGTGGTGGTAGCCGCCTGTTTCTGTTTTAGATTTAACTCATCAATCAGGGTACTTAAACTCATGCTATCTGTTCATCCGCACTTGAAGCACCAGTTTAGCAGAGCCAATATAGAAAGGCAGGCTCATCTACCCTGCTTTTCAGCCAGTTTTAAAATACGACCGATATTTTCGCAAGTACGCTCCAAATTAATGGCTCCATTTTGGCAAGCTGCGATAATATCGCTGCTCTGGTCCAGAATTCCGAAAATTGCAGTAAAGCCCTCTTTATACAGAGTGTCAGCTTGTGGGCCAATACTCCCCGCACAGGCGATTACAGGTTTACCATACTGTCGAGCCAGACGAGCGACTCCCACCGGAGTTTTACCAAAACAGGACTGTTCATCCAGTCTCCCTTCACCAGTAAAAATATAGTCAGCCCGGGCAATATATTTTTCCAGCTGGGTTTCCTGTATAACCAGTTCAACACCTGACTGAATCCGCGCACCCGTAAAAACTAACAGGCCAAATCCAAGCCCCCCTGCCGCACCTGCGCCAGGAACTTCGCGTTTTCTCAGGTTTAACTGCTGTTCTACAATATCTGCAAAATGGCTGAGGTTATGATCTAGTTGTAAAACCATATCAGGCGTAGCGCCCTTTTGCGGACCAAAAATATAAGAAGCTCCCTGCGCTCCAGTTAACGGGTTATTGACATCACTGGCAATAATAATTTCTGTAGTCTTCAAGCGTGAGTCCAGTCGAGACCAGTCGATTGTTTTTACCCGATCAAGTTCCCCACCCCCTAAACATACTTCATGGCCATTATTATCATAAAAATGTACACCTAGTGCCTGCGCCATACCTGCTCCGGCATCATTAGTAACACTCCCACCGAGCCCAATAATAATTCTGGATACACCTAAGTCCAGTGCCAGACGAATCATCTCACCAGTACCATAGGTGGTAGTTAAAAGCGGGTTACGTTCTGCCGGAGTAAGCAGATGAATACCATTGGCTTTAGCCATTTCAATCACAGCAGTCTGGCCAGCATCGATAAGACCAAAATAGCTTTCAACTTTTTGGGCAGGTAGAGGGCCCGTGACCTGACATTTAATTTGCTGTCCCTGAGCAGCGGCAATCAGGGTATCTAATGTACCCTCTCCGCCATCTGCCATAGGAACTTTTATAAATACAGCTTCAGGAAATATTTTACTGAGTCCGTTTTGCATGGCATGACAGGCTTGTAGTGCAGTCATACTTTCTTTAAAAGAATCAGGAGCAAGTACAAAGGTAGGTGCCATAAGCTTTTCTTTTTATGGATAAATTTAAAATTTCAGTGAACAGAAAGAGGCTTATGCCTCTTTCTTGTTTTAAACATCTGCCGAACTTTTTGGAATACGCTTAATCGCAGCTGCCAGTGTTAAATAGTTCACTCCCTGAAAAAGGATATCGACAGCCAGAAACAAGCCTAACACCCAAAACGGCGCATCGGGCGACATCAAAATGATAATACCGGTAGCCAGAGTCAGCAGCCCGGAAAGCAGGATCCAGCCCCAGCCTATTAAAGGTTTTAATATAAAAGCATTTACGCTTCGAATTACACCCGCAATGATCAGAAAAATAGCCAAAATATTGGTCAGGACAATTGCTGTTTTAACTGGTGTACTAAAAGCATAATAACCGGCTACCAGATAAAGAATTCCAAACAGTGCCCACAGCCAGCGTGAACCGCCTCTAAAAATTTTAAAGGCAGCAACAAAGTGCAAGATACCGCCTATCATCATCAAGATACCGAACAAAAATACTACGGACAACGTTGCGAAAGGCAAGGAGGCTAATAGTAATATTCCGAATAGCACCAGAAGGATACCAATACCTAAATACCATTTACGATTTTCATGTAATTGATGCCGGATGAGATCATTGCCTACAGTTTTCATTTTCATTACTCTTCTAGTTATTAAGTCTTTAACTACTGTAAGTAACAAGTCATCACTTGTCTGTATAAATAGTTTTTATACCGGTTTCATGCATTGTGGATAAGTTGGTTTTTATCCCCAGTTTATTTCAGCCAGCCAATTTCTGTAGCTGTTTGTCGACTAACCATCGTTTGCTGGAGGTTTTCTGCCATTCTGCTTTTATCGGCTGAAAGCGGAATATGGCCAGTCATAATCTCGGCACGCTTTTGCGGATATAAAGGTTGAAGATGAGGATCAGCATAACCTTGCGGATATAAAGGTAAACCAGTATTGAGATCATATTTATCGGATGCTCCAAATGCATGGAGCAACTCATGCACCAGCACAATCTGATTTTGTTGTGTCTGCTTACTCGAAGCAAACAGGTTGACTGAGCCGATTCGCCCTTTTTCAAGTGCTGTAGAATGTTTTAGTATCCGGTTAAATTGAGGATCATAGAAGTTCAGATAGAGCGTTACACTGGGGGAGCCTTCTTGCCTCATCGAATTTTTCCAGGCATAAAAGCGGAATGTTAAACTCCACAATATGACATCGATTAAACCCGCCTGTTCAGGAACTTTAGGTGGAAGCTGTTGTAGAGGCCGGCCCAACTGGAAATAAAAATAAACTGGTTGTATCCGGTACGGGGCGGCAGCACTGCTGAGATACTTCTGTATATCTTTAAACTGATCGATTGTGAGCTGATCAATATACTGCTGTGTGGAACTACGCTGGTCAGCATTAATAGGATGTAATAAAACAGTCACCGGGCGGTCCCAGTTCTGGTTCTGGTCACGCCAGGCATTTATGGCGACCACCAGCAAGATCACCAATAAAACTACAATCCGAATACTTTTCCACACTGCTGTGCTTCCCCATCAATTTCTTACAGATTCTATTATTTTCTTTTGTTTAGTCATAAAAAATGCCAGTCGAAACCGGCATCTTTTTAGTTAAATATCAGGCTTCGGTCCATTTACCATTTTGGAAGACTAAACTCCATTTGGTCTGTTTACCTTCTGGTGTTTCAGAGCCAATATACTGCTGTTGGTTTTTACGGCTGAATTTTACCACTGTCGGGTTACCTTCAGGGTCAGTATCAGGTGCCTGTAATAGAAACTGATATTTTGGATCCAGCTGTCCGGCTACTGTACGCAGCTCGGCAACTTTAGGTGCCCGGGTTTCACGGATTTTTGGAAACTTACTGGCTGCCAAGAACAAACCGGCTGCCCCATCGCGTAGGACAAAATAGTCATCATGCTTGGTAGAGCGCAGATGCTCCATCTTGATCGGATCAACACGCGGTGGCGCAGGCTGCCCGTTTTTCAAAACTTTACGGGTGTTGTCACAGTTATTGCAGGCAAAGTATGGACCGAAACGTCCAGTCTTAAGCTGCATTTCACCATCACATTTATCACATGGAATTGTTGGGCCATCATAACCCTTAATCTTGAACTCACCTTCTTCAACTTCATAACCGTCACAATCCGGATTATTGCCACAGATGTGCAGTTTACGGCCACCATCGATCACATAGCTGTCCATGGCAGTTCCACAGATCAGACAGCGTTTTTTCGACATCAAATCGGCTGTTTCTGCACCATCATCATCAGATAGTGCAGCCAGTGACTCAACTGGTACAAGATTCAATGTACCCTTACAGCGCTCTTTAGGGGGAAGGTTATAACCTGAGCAGCCCAAGAATACACCGGTGGTTCCGGTGCGGATCTGCATCGGACGGTCACATTCCGGACAATGTACGTCAGGCACTTCAACCGGCTGATTACGACGCATTCCCTGATCACCCTGTGCATTATTCAGCCGCTGCTTAAAGTCACCATAGAAACTGTCCAGTAGTTCCTTCCAGTTGCGTTCGCCTGTCGCGACTTTATCTAGCTGGCCTTCAAGGTCAGCAGTAAAAGCATAGTTCATCAGGTTATTGAAACTTTCATCTAAGCGATCAGTAACAATCTCACCCATTTTTTCTGCATACAGACGGCGGTTTTCCAGTTTGACATAACCACGATCCTGAATCGTTGAAATAATCGCTGCATAAGTCGAAGGACGGCCGATTCCGCGTTTCTCCAGTTCTTTTACCAGAGAAGCTTCAGTAAAACGGGCGGGTGGTTTGGTAAAATGCTGACTAGGGTCAAGTTTCTCCAGTTTAAGCACTTCACCCACTTTCACAGCAGGAAGTAGTACATCATCATCAGATTTGTTTGCACCACGAATTTTAGTAAAGCCATCAAAAACCAGAATTCGGCCTTTGGCTTTCAACTCGACATCAGAAGCCGCGACCGTAAGAGTAGATGATAAATATTCGGCTGGTGTCATCTGGCAGGCTACAAACTGACGCCAGATCAGGTCATATAGACGTTGGGCATCACGCTCTACACCTGCAAGCTGGTCACCTTTAAGCTCTACACTCGATGGACGTATTGCTTCATGAGCTTCTTGTGCCCCGGCTTTACTGCCATAGCGGTTCGGTTTTGCCGGTAAATATTTATCACCATATTCACTTTCAATATGGTTACGTACCATTTTAATCGCGTCATCACTCAGGAAGGTTGAGTCCGTACGCATATAAGTAATGAAGCCGCCTTCATATAAGCGCTGGGCCAACATCATGGTTTTCTTGACTGAAAATCCGAGACGTGTGCTCGCTGCTTGTTGCAGGGTAGAGGTAATATAAGGCGCACTCGGATTAACCTTGGTCGGTTTGTCTTCACGCTGCGCTACGGTAAACTCGGACTTTTTCAGTACTTCAAGCAGCGTATCAGTCTGGGCCTTATTTTTTAGTTTTAAGGTTTTACCCGCCTGTTTTACGGCTTCGAGACGAATCTGGTCTTTTTTAGACAGGGTATCAGCAAATACCTGCCAGTATTCTTCAGGAATAAAGGCACGGATCTCCCGTTCACGCTCAACCACCAGTTTGACTGCAACAGACTGTACCCGGCCCGCCGACAGGCCACGGGCAATTTTTTCCCATAGCAAAGGCGAGATCATGAAACCTACAACACGGTCGAGGAAGCGGCGTGCCTGCTGGGCATGAACCTTATTGGTATCCAGGCGACCGGGCTGCTTAAATGCTTCCTGAATGGCATTTTTAGTAATCTCGTTAAACACTACACGCTGGTAGCGCGAGTCATCACCACCAATTACTTCTTTCAAGTGCCAGGCAATTGCCTCACCTTCTCGGTCCAAATCCGTCGCGAGATAGATTTCATCAACTTGGGATGCCAGCTTCTTTAACTCAGAAACCACATTTTCTTTACCTGGTAGCACTTCATAATGCGCTTCCCAGCCGTGTTCAGGGTCAACCCCCATACGGTTGATCAGAGCCTGCTGGGCCTTTTTAGCNTTGTCGGCTTCGGTCAGTTTGGTCCGGNCAGCCGGTTTNTTGTCGGTATTTTTGGCTGAACCACCGGTAGGCAGGTCACGCACATGGCCAACAGAAGATTTAACAATGTACTGCGAACCCAGATACTTGTTGATGGTTTTCGCTTTTGCAGGCGACTCCACAATCACTAAGGCACGCTTGTTGGCAGCACTTGACGAACTTGCTGAGGTGCTTTTGGATGTGGATCGAGGAGCATTCGCCATAATTAACTGTTATTCCTGTAGATAAATTAAGAGATTAGTGAGCAGCCAAAGCATGCAGATAAGCTTTGATATCTTCTAACTGTGTAGCCCTGAGATCAGTTTCTTCATCCCAGTAAATTCCAACACAGTTTGCCTGCATATCAATAGCATAAATCCCTTTTAATGCAATGGGAGAATCATCCAAGCTTTGATCTCCCTCGATGACTTTAAGTTTCTGGTCAACAACACGCGCCCGCATTAAAGGCAGACGGGCATCTGGAATCAGGATGCTGTAATAAGCCACCATACTGGCACGGTTTTCTGTAGCCATCGGAATTTTAGTCCAGGCAGGGGCTGCAACCAGTCGTGGATGCAGGCCAATCTTACGGGCTTTTTCTCGCATCAGGCCGAGTGCTTTTTCTCGCGGACTAACTCTTAACCCGACAATAGATCCAAACACAAAAACAATAATGACGATTGCGACCCAAATTCCAACGTTTTCCATAGTTCAACCTTTTTATTCCTTTATTAGAGTTGCACAAGGCCAATATAAAACGCAAGTTTACTGAATAAATTAATGCTGGAGCTGTTCGGGACTATAAATGAAGAAAACATATGATTTCTGTATAAATTTGTGTTTTTCAATATAAAAAGCATTTAGCACCAGATTTCCAGCTGTTCAAATTAGCTTCTGTTTTAGGCGGCCTAACAGTTTAAAATGCCTTCTCTTCATCTAAATCTATTGTTTCAATACTGATTTAAACTTAGTTCTAGTCCAGAAGTTTTAACATTCAAAATACTAATGCAGTAGAATTTCCGGACTATAATGCATTTTATATCCATCCCAATAAATATAGCCTTTTTCAAGCATTTCCTTCAGTAGCAGCTGGATATTTGCCTCTGGAAAAATGCTTTTTAACAGATCACGCAAGGCATAGATATTGTCAGGTTTTTTATGTCCCGCCTGATCCAGCTGACGTATAATCTGCCATTGCAGCGGATCAATACGGGCAAATTCTGAATACAGGTCTTCCGTATGGCGCTGCTGTTTTAAAGCAGCTTCGAGTGATGCAGATGAATTTGTTGAAATTTCAGTAGTGTGGATATCAAAAGTTTCAACAGAAGGCTGTGAAGGTAAAGGCATCGTGTGCACTTCCGCCTGCATATACTCTTCAAGCTTTAAGTTCAGCCAGTGTGCCAGTATTCTTTTTCGATATGACACGTGTCCATCCTGTGACCTGACAATTTTCAGATTGATCAATAGCCCCACCAGCTGCTGTGCTGTTTCAGCGAATATATTCAAACTACTGATAATTGAATGTTTTAAGCCCTGTATAGTTGCCGGNTTACCCTGCATTTTCCCTAACAGATCACAATATTTTTTAACGAGCTGCAGCTGAGGCTTTTTTTCAAAGGCTTCTCTGCTCGGCAACCTGTAAATTACGGTTCTTGACTTCTGTTGTGCGGAAGCTTCCATTTTTATCAGGCTGCAACTGACTGCCGAAGCGCCCAGCAGCTGCACCAGTAACTCACTTTCTGGCATTGCTGAAATAACATCAACATGCACTTCAGCTTCCAGAAGAGCCAGACACTGCCCCACGACTAACGCATATTCAAACTCTTTAAAATCTGCTTCTGCAGTTTCCAGTACCACAATCCGGCCTGACTGAATCCAGCCAGCCAGCTCTGTCAGGTCAACCAGTGCATATTCAAACTGTTTCTGGCAGTTAAACAGATACAGGGTTGAATAGTGCTGAAGCAGCTCACGCAGCAGACTGGCAGCTGGCTTATTTTGTTCAAGATCAAGGAGTATGACTTTATTCATGGTATTTCAGCAGTTGTAACACAGCGCGCTGCATTACAGCTGTATTTCAGTTCAAGGTCAAATGAATTTCAGATTAATAGTGTGGAGGAATATTGGTAGAAGGATCAAATGGGGCAATCCCTTCTGAAAGATCAGCAGCTTCAACACGCTGATAAAGTAGCTGCATTTGCTGCTTCAGATGGGTAATCTCGACACTCTGTCGGGTGACCTGTTCATTGAGCTGTTCAACTAAATCATCCAGAAATGCAATTCTTACTTGCAAATCTTCAATGGGTGCGGAAAATGTCGCCTGATTATTATGGTATGTTTGTTTAGTCATTTAATACTCCTCACGGATTTTTTCAGGAAACACTATGGCCTATATTACTTTAAGGGATGTCCAGCTTGCATTTGGTGGACCCGCCCTACTCGATGGCGCGAACTTTACATTAGAACGTGGCGAACGGGTATGTTTGATTGGCCGTAACGGTGAAGGTAAGTCTACTTTACTTAAGCTGATCGAGGGAAGCCTGCTACCTGACCGTGGTGAAGTTTCAATACAAAATGGCGTAACAATTTCAATGCTGGCCCAAGATGTACCGATGGATTCGGGCAAGGTTGCTGACATTGTAGCTGATGGGGCAGGCGAAGCTGCCCAGGTACTCAAGGATTATCATGAAGCCAGTGATGCCTGCGTACTTGGTGATATGGAAGCCTGTGACCGTATGGGCCTGCTACAGCATAAAATGGATCAGCTTGATGGCTGGGCATTAGAAAACAAGGTCAATAATATTCTTAGCAAGATGGGATTAGATCCGGATGCTGATCTGGCTGATCTGTCAGGTGGACGTAAGCGCCGGGTTCTTTTGGCCCGTGCACTGCTTACCCAGCCGGATGTACTGCTGCTTGATGAACCGACCAACCATCTGGATGTCGAGAGTATTGAATGGCTAGAAAAATTTCTTATGGATCAGAATAATCTGACCTTACTGTTTATTTCACATGACCGTTCTTTTGTTGACCGGCTGGCTACCCGTATTGTNGAACTTGACCGTGGTACCCTNCGCAGCTTTGAAGGAAATTATTCACGTTATCTGGACCTGAAAGCCCAACAGCTTGAAGCAGAAGAAAAACAAAATGCCCTGTTCGAGAAAAAACTGGCTGAAGAAGAAGCCTGGATTCGTCAGGGTATTAAAGCCAGACGTACCCGTAACGAAGGCCGTGTCCGCGCATTAAAGACTTTACGTGAAGAATCCAAGGCACGCCGCTTCCAACAGGGCAAAGTCAATATGGGGGTACAGGAAGCTCAACGGTCTGGCAAACTGGTATTTGATATTGAGCATCTCAGTGTTTCTTATGATGACCAGGTGTTAATCAAGGATTTCTCGGCGATTGTACTGCGTGGCGACCGTATTGGTCTGGTCGGCGACAACGGTGTGGGCAAAACCACCCTGATCAAGGCAATACTCGGTGATATTCCACATCAAGGTACAGTCAAGGTCGGTACCCAGCTAGAAGTGGCTTACTTCGATCAGCTACGTAACCAGCTTGATCTGGAGAAATCAGTTTCAGAGAATGTATCCGAAGGCTCAGATTTCGTCGATGTAAATGGCCAGCGCCGTCATATTTACAGTTACCTGCAGGACTTCCTGTTTTCACCAGAGCGTGCCCGCACACCGGTTAAAGCGCTATCAGGAGGAGAGCGGAACCGCGTATTGCTGGCTAAATTACTGCTTAAACCGTCTAACCTGATTGTCATGGACGAGCCAACCAATGACCTCGATATGGTTACATTGGAGCTGCTTGAGGAAATGCTGGCTGAATATAAAGGTACGCTGCTTCTGATCAGCCATGACCGTGCCTTTATGGATAATGTCGTAACATCGACTTGGGTCTTTGATGGCAAAGGCCACATTGAAGAATATGTGGGTGGCTATCAGGATTATCTGATGCAGCGGCCAGACCAGAAAGTAGTAGACCAAAAAGCGGATGTAAAAAAAGCTCAAGCAAAAGCAGAGATCGTAACCATGCCTAAAAAGGCAAAGCTGAGTTACAAGGATCAGCGGGAACTGGAACAGCTCCCTGCCGAAATTGAGCAGCTTGAAGCGGAACAGGCTCAATTAAATGAAAAACTGGCAGATGGTTCCTGGTTTGTAACAGATGCAGATGCAGCAACACAGGCTTCACAGCGTTTGTCAGAAATTGAGGAGCTCTTGCTTGAAAAACTGGACCGCTGGACTGAGCTTGAAGCAATGTCGCAAAACGGCTAAACAAATAGCCTGAACTTGTTACCAGATACAGGTTCAGGCTTCAATTTTCAATTTGAGTTCCTGCTGTTCCAGGAGCCGCTGCTTTAATAATTCTTCATACAATTCAAAATTCTCCAGATCAAAACATACCAGTGCAACTTCCTGTACTGTTTCCGAATTTTTTAATAGTGGAATCAGAGTATCAATAGCTATGGCAGCTGCTTCCACCTTAGGAAAGCGATATACACCTGTTGAGATGTTGGGATAGGCAATGCCAGTCAGATAGTGCTGTTCAGCCAATGCAAAACTGTTTTGGTAAGCCTGCGAGAGTAGTGTACGCTCATTTGCCTTTCCCTCTTCCCATATTGGCCCGACAGTATGAATCACATACTGGGCTGGCAAGCGGCCCCCAGTTGTCATTACAGCTTCACCGACTGTGCAGCTTCCTTGGCGTGCCCTAATCTGTCTGCACTCTTCAATTATATCAGCCCCACCAGCCTGATGAATGGCACCATCTACACCATGACCTCCCAGCAGGGTACTATTGGCTGCATTTACTATGGCATCAATTCTAATTCCGGTAATATCTCCATGAATCAGACGAAACTGTTTCATGTACTGTCTCCTTCTTTATTTGAATTTTTGTTCTTTCATATTTAGCGGTAAAACACGTATGTAACCAGATAAGAAGTGCTACCAATTAAGTGTTTCAGGTAACGGACAGCGGTTTTTCTTTTCAAAAACAGTTCATGCTAAACTGTCGGCACTTTTGAGGCACAGTATTGTCAGGATTTATGAGCAAGAAGCAGCACTATACGCCAGGTGAATTTCAGTGGTCTTTTTTGTTACCACAGTATTGGGGCATTTGGCTTGCGATTGTCTTTCTGATGTTACTGGCAATACTACCTTGGGCAGTCCAGCACCGTATGGCAAAATTTCTGGGCAATGTAGCATTTGAACGGCTAAAATCACGTCGAAAAACTACTGTCCGTAATCTTGAAGTATGCTTTCCAGAGTGGACAGAGGAACAAGTTCAGCAGCAGGCCCGTGAGGTATTTATTGACATGATGCTGGGGGTTTTTGAAACCTTGAATGCCTGGTATAGCCCTACCTGGTTTAATGGCCGGGTGAGTATTGAAGGACTTGAATACTTAAACCAGGCACAAGCCCGACAGCAAGGTGTATTACTGCTTGGTACCCATAGCACCTTGCTAGATGCTGGCGGTTATATCTGCTCTCAATATTTCAGTCCAGATGTGGTGTACCGCCCTCAAAATAATCCGCTTTTAGATATGCTGATTTACCGCTGCCGGGCAACCATCTATACCCATCAGATTGATCATGATGACATGCGCGGCCTCATTCGACACCTGAAAAATGGCCGTGCGATCTGGTATAGTCCGGATCAGGATTTTGGATTAAAACAGGGTGTAATGGCGCCTTTTTTCGGAGTGCCTGCCGCTACAGTGACTGCTCATCGGCGCTTATTGAAAATTTCCAGGGCAGTTGCCATCCCCTTATATTTTTATCGTTATGGTGATATTAAGGATCCCAAGTATCGTATCTTGCTTGAGCCCGCACTTGAGCAGTTTCCAAGTGAAGACGAAGTAGCTGATGCAACCCGGGTAAATTCCATTATTGCGCAACAGCTACGGATTGCGCCTACACAGTACATGTGGTTTCATCGCCGTTTTAAAAGCCGTCCAGAAGGCTATGACAAAATTTATTGAGCTATTGAAAATAGTAATTCAACAGTGCAATGAGCCCCCTATTTAACAAGAGAATAAATATGAAAGTGATGCAACTGCTTCCAGAGCTCAATAGTGGCGGTGTAGAGCGCGGGACACTTGAAATTGCACGGGCACTGGTCAGCCAAGGTCATGAATCTCTGGTCGTGTCCAATGGTGGCCGGCTGGTAGCCCAGTTAGAAGCCGAGGGTTCTACTCACTTAACATTGGCTGTTCACAAGAAATCATTGTCCAGTTTATGGCAGATTCGTCCACTTCAAAAATTAATCACGCAGTATCAACCTGATATTATTCATGTACGCTCGCGCGTACCGGCTTGGCTGATACATTTTGCCCTACGCGGCATACCCGCTTCACAACGTCCACATCTGATCAGTACTGTACACGGATTTTATTCAGTTAACCGTTATAGTGCGATCATGACTCAGGCAGAGAAAGTCATCGCAGTTTCCGATAGCGTGGTGCAGTACATTACTGAACATTATAAAAACTGCCCGCCTCAAGATATTGTACGGATTTACCGGGGTATCGATCCCAAAGCTTTTCCACATGGCTATCAGCCATCAGCGCAGTGGATTCATCAGGCTTTTGTAGATTATCCTCAACTTGAGCATAAATTTCTGCTCTGTCTGCCTGGACGGATTACCCGCTTGAAAGGTCATGAAGTGCTCATTGAAGTGATGGCTGCGCTTAAACCCTTTTATCCACAATTACATGCTGTCGTTGTAGGCGGCGCCGACCCGAAAAAACAGGCCTATCTAGAAGAGCTGGCTAACACTATTCAAAACAAAGGACTGGGCGATGATATTACGTTTGTCGGCTACCGTTCCGATATCCGCGAATGGCTGGCTTTCTCAGATGTAGTGTTGTCACTTTCAACTCAGGCAGAAACTTTTGGTCGTACTGCTTTAGAAGCTTTATCAGTTGGAACACCAGTTATTGGCTGGAATCGCGGGGGTGTGGCTGAAATTCTGGCAAAACTTTATCCGCAGGGACTAATTCCCTCCGAAGATATGAATACTTTACTTGGCACCATTAAACAGCATATTGAACAGCCACAGCAGGTTGCACCTGTCACCCTGTTTAGCCTGAGTGATATGTCTCAACAGACACTGGATTTATATCAGCAGGTGATCAATTCTAAAGAGCAGCAATATTGAAATACTGTAAACTAAAAGATTAATAGTATTTAATCTATCCAGTAGATTTTTAATACGGATACTTAACTTTCAAATGGCTTAAACTCGATTTCAAGCTATACTCTAAAACATAAACCCGAGTTCTGCTTCCTGCAAAACTCGGGTACATGAGGTTGTGCTTTCAACTTACTTTATTCTTATAGAGTGGTTTTCCCTACCAACATCTTATCCTTGATGTATACCATCAGCATTTAACTATCCTTAAGGGATTTTCCATTCCCAGTTCCTTGTGCTGATAGACTTAGAGTAAGCTATACTTTGTGTTGCTGCTAGCCGTTTGGTGCCTAAATCGATGTAAGCAATTTCGTACACTTTTCTATGGCTTGAAAGTAGGTGTAGGTACTTGTTCTTTATAAGGCTCTACAATTTCATCTGTTAAAGTTTTTTCTTCCTGTTCAGCTTTAGCAACCCCCTGTTCGATGGCTTCTTGCGCTTCCTGCTCATCGGCTGCACTCTGCTCCAGTTCTTGCTGTGACTGCTCAAAAACGCGGCCACTTTGTAAAACGATATAAACTGGAAAGTGGTCAGAGCCGACATGACTTAGCCGCTGCATATCAACCAAAGCAAAATCAGTACTATGAAAAACATGGTCTAACGACCAGCGAAATAAAGGATAATTGGCATGAAAGGTATTTACAAAATGTCGGCCTACCCGCGGGTCCAGTAAACCGCTAATACGCTGAAACAGGCGTGTTGTACGTGACCAGGCCACATCATTTAGGTCGCCCATTACAATACAGCTCTTGTCCATGTCTTTAATCTGATCACCCACAATCAGCAGTTCAGCATCACGCAAGGTTGAATCTTTGGCCTCAGTTGGACTTGGCGGTTTGGGATGTAGACAGAATAGCTGTACCGGTTGTCCTGAACGTAAACGTACAGTGGTATGGATAGAAGGAATTTCATCACTTAAAATAAATTTGACTTCAGTATCTTCAAGCTTTAAACGGCTGTACAGATGCATGCCATATAAATTATCAAGTGGTACAGCTACCCGGAAGGGATAATCTTTTTCGATTCCTGACAGTTCATTTTGCCAGGTCTGATCAGTTTCCAAGGTAAGTACTATGTCTGGCTGATATTTTTGAATCTGCTCAATCAATAGGTGATATTGAGTATTAGGGGTCAGAACGTTCGAAACGATCAGTGAAATCTGCCGTTCGGGATCCAGCTGTTCTGGTTTGACCTTTTTGACCTGTTTTTTCCAGACAAATGTATAAGGCAAAACCATTTTTAGCTGATAGGCAATCGCTGCAATCAGGCCAACAATCCAGATTTCACGCCATATAGTCCAGTCCGCCTCCCAAACCAGCATTAAAACAAGTATAACCATACCTGCTGATAATAACTGTAGCCGTGGAAAATCTGCACCACGAATCCACCATTCGTCACGGGGGATCAAGGACCAGAAGCTGAGCCAGATCACCATACCGGCCATAATTTCTATCCAGATCATATTCACACCAATAATTTATAATTTTTTGAATAAATCAAACAAGTTAGCGTTCTACTATCTGCTCTATGTAGCACAGTTATAAAATTATTCACAATATTATTTATGTAGTGCTTGAAGTTGCAAACACTTTTGTTACACTCAAACCCCCTTTAATTTTTTAACGCACCGAGGCAAAGAGACAATGAAAGTAGGTCTGGTCGGTTGGCGCGGGATGGTTGGTTCTGTCCTTATGCAACGTATGGTTGAAGAGAATGATTTTGCTCATTTTGAGCCATTCTATTTTTCTACCAGTAATGCAGGTGGTGAAGCACCTGTATTTGGTGGTAAAACTGCCCCAGCACTTATGGATGCTTCAGACATTAGCTGTCTGAAGCAGATGGATGTCATTATTACCTGTCAGGGTGGCGACTATACCTCTGAAGTCTTTCCAAAACTGAAAGCGGAAGGCTGGAAGGGTTACTGGATTGATGCGGCCTCGACCCTGCGCATGAGTGATGATGCCATTATTGTCCTAGACCCGGTCAATCTCAACGTGATTAAGGATGCGCTGGTTAAAGGCACCAAAATATTTGTAGGTGGCAACTGTACCGTTTCCCTAATGCTGATGGGCCTAGGTTCACTGTTCCAGCATAATCTGGTGGAGTGGATGAGTGCCATGACCTATCAGGCAGCTTCAGGTGCAGGTGCACAGAATATGCGTGAACTGATCACCGGCATGGGATATTTATATAATAATAGTAAAGATCTGCTCGATGATCCCAAGTCAGCTATTCTAGATATTGACCGCAAGATTGCAGACTTGCAACGTGGTGAAGGTTTCCCTTCAGCCAACTTCGGTGTGCCACTGGCCGGTTCACTAATTCCATACATCGACAAGCAGCTTGAAAATGGTCAGTCGAAAGAAGAATGGAAAGGTCAGGCCGAAACCAATAAAATTCTGGGAAATTCACAGATAGTACCTATTGACGGGCACTGTGTACGTATTGGCGCAATGCGTTGTCACTCTCAGGCTCTCACCATCAAGCTCAGAAAAGATGTACCTCTTGATGAAATTGAAGATATGATCCGTTCTTCAAACGAGTGGGCCAAGGTGGTGCCAAATACCCGTGAAGCCTCAATGACTGATCTGACTCCAGTGGCAGTTACAGGTACTTTATCTGTGCCAGTAGGTCGACTGCGTAAACTGAATATGGGTAAAGAATATTTAGGTGCTTTTACTGTAGGTGACCAGTTACTTTGGGGAGCTGCCGAACCTTTGCGTCGTATGCTTCGCATTTTAATTGACTATAAAAATGTTTAATTAATTTTAAGTATTTTAATAAATAGAACCGGTCGACCATGGCCGGTTTTTTGTAATTGTAGTTTGAATAATTTCCACTGCCTTTATGGCAAGATCATGTATACTTTTTGTGTTTGCATTGTTTTCAGCTCCAGATCAAGATGACTGTTTATAAGAAATTAAAAATTGCTGTCCTAGCCATCATGACATCGCAAACAGCTTCTGCGATCATCATTGAACCAATTCAAGTGCAGTCCGCACCTGGAGAGCTTCTGTATGCAGAAATGGCTTTCAGCCAAGCCGATACAGATGAAAACATGCAGGTCAGCCTTGCCAGCCCAGAAGATCTGGCGAGCTTGGGAATTCAGCATCAGCCACCGGGCCATCTTAATTTTTTTAACCGCCGTAACGGTCAGGGCACTGGTGTCATCGTGATTACCTCTTCTCGCCCTCTCACCAGTTCCGAACTGAATATTGTGGTTAAGGTTAAAGAAGGAAATGCTACCCGGCTACAGCACATAAAAACCACACTTAAACCTAGCCAGACAGTGCCATTGCAAGCCTCGGTTAATGAAAAACCGCTTGTGCCTGTCATGGTTACTGAAAAAGATATTACCCTGAATTTGCCAGAGAGTACGGCGTATCAGGCCACCCAGCAGAAAAGCCGTAGCCCGCTCCCTAGTAAGCAGGACCGGCCATTGTTAATCAATAACAGTCGTCCGCCTGCCTTAATAAGTGGTTCGGCTATTTCTATCGTTCAGCAGCCAAGTTCAGTTATATCTTCTGTCGTACAGCCAAAAAATACACTTCATAGACAAGAGCAGGCACTGAGAAATAAACCGCAGCTTTCCGCTACACCTAATACAAGGCCTAGTACAACAGCTTCTGCCAGACCGAACCCCACTACGCAGTCTGCATTAACAGCAAAAACAGGACCTAGCACCAAGAAAACTGCTGAACCCCAACAACGGAAATTAGCTACAAAACCGGTAATCGCTTCTACTACCAGTAGCAGGGCTCCGGTAGAACAGCCTCATACTTATGTAGTTCGAAATAATGAGTCACTCTGGACTATTGCATCACAGGTTGCAGCCCAAACCCAACAGCCTGTTACAAACGTAATGCAGCAAATCAAGGAAGCGAATCAGCATGCATTTATTCAGGGAGACGTGAACCGGTTACGTCGTGGTGCAGTTTTAAATTTAAATGCTCAACCTGTGATGACACAGAATAAATCTCGTCCCAAAGCTGTTTCTCCCTCTTATTCACCTAAGACAAAATACCGTCTAAATGAAGCAGAAATGAGCTTGGTCGCTGAAAGTACAAAAAATACAGCTCAAGGAAATGCTAAAAGAAATAACGACCAGTCCATGAGCAGTGCGGATTTAGTATTAAAAGTTATGACAGCTCGTGAAAAAACCGTTAAATTACAGAAGAACGTAACGCAGCTAGATCTGGCATTACAGAAAAAGGATCACAAGATCCAATTATTAAATGCCCGGCTGGCGCAGCTCGAACAGCAACTCAAAGCACAGCAGACAAAAAAATAGGTCAAGACGCAGTTAAAAAGATTTCAATCAGAAATTAGCTGCCATGATGGTTCAGTATTAAGGGGTTTAAATTATGTTGTTGTATGTGATTCCATTTGTCCTGCTCTTGGTCATCGCAATTTTTCTTAAAAAACGTGAAGCGGCCCAGCAGGATGACAGTTCTGCAACAAAAGGCAGTTCACGGAAAAAAGCGTCTAAAAAAGTTGCAAAAACCAAAGCAGTTAAAACTACTCACAAGCGTAAAGCGGCTCGCATTGTAGAAGATCCGATAGCAACTCAACAAAAAACGTCCACCCCTATTCCTGCTGATGTTCATCGTAAAATTGAGAATCTGATTGAACAGCGTAATTACTTTTCTGCTGAAGCACAGATTAATCAGGCACTGAACCGTGATAACACTCAGCATGAATTATATTTATTATTACTTAAAATTCATCTAGACCAAAAAGATGAATTTGCCATAAATCAGCTAATTCAGCATCTTCACTCTTTGGGATTAGAGGAAATTGCCAGACAGGCAGAACAGAAGTATCAAGCTTATAATCAGCAACAACAACCTGATGCGATCGAGTTCGCTGTAACAGATGTTCCTGAACCTGCTCCTGTCACTCCATCACAGCCACACGTACACAATAGTGCTGATTTTGATGCTCTGGTACAGCAAGCTCCAGTAAATATTCCCGTTTTAACGCCTTCATTTGATGAGTTACAGGCAGAACCAGCCCCATCTGTACAACCTAAAGAAGCTGTAGTTGAACTTGCGCCCTTAGAGTTTAATTTCGGTGAAATCAAGACTAAACCAACAGAAACCGAACAGCCGCCACAAGCCACTGTCCTTGATCAAGATAGAACTGTTGATTTTTCTTTCCCACTTGAGAGTCAAGAAGAGCGATCTACAGACAAGACAGCTCTTGCTCAGGAGCAAAGTCAAAACCAGTCCGTACCACTTGCGCTGGACTTCAATTTTGGTGAGCTTCATCTGAGTCCTCAAGAGGAAGAGAAACCTGAAAGTGTCAAACCGGTAACTCTTGATTTTGAAACGGTTCCGTCAGCAACCCATGCTCCAGCATCCGGTTTAGATTTCAAACTTGAACCCGTTGAAATTTCGACTGAACCTGCCCTGTCTGAGCCACAAGTTTCATCTGTTCATGCTTCTGAGACATCAGCTGTAGTTTCAACAACTGATATTCACCAGAATGATCCCCTGGTTCAGGCATTTCCCGAATTGGCACAGATCAATGCCATTAATTTGGATCTGGAATTGGCGCAGCGCTATGTCGAGTTGGGCGCCTATGAGTCTGCACGTCATCTGCTTAGTCAGAATCAGGACCAGTTCAATCCTGAACAGCAAGAACAGTCAAAAAAAATACTCAATCAAATAGCTTCTTGAGTGTGTTCAATTTAGTATAGGGCAGTCATATGACTGCCTTTTTTTATGATGAAAAAGATTGCTTTACTTTATATGGGAGGAACTTTCGGCTGTGTAGGTGAGCCATTGACGCCTATGCCGGAAACAGAATTTCTCCCTAAACTGCAAAATACTCTTCCTGCCCAGTATCAGGTCGACTGTCTTGCTGCACCCGTAATTAAAGATAGTAGTGCTTGCAGTGCTGCTGACTGGCTTTTGCTTGTACAGTATATACAGCAGCTTAAAGTACGCTACACTTACTTTGTGGTGATCCATGGTACAGATACGTTAAGTTATGCTGCAGCATTGCTGGCACGTTTTTTAGGCCAGTCTTGCCATGTAATATTAACAGGTAGCCAGTATCCGTTGCTTGATATCCAAGGCAATGCCCCCCGGGTATTTACAGATGCTGCCAATAATTTATATTTTGCTTTGGAACAGGTTTCCCGCAAACCGGCCGGAGTCTATCTGGCATTTCACCAGCAAGTTTTTCATGCCCAGTCTGTCATGAAAATGCATACTACCGAACTGGATGCTTTTAAAGGAATAGAGGCTGACCAGGATTTCCCTGTTTATAAGGAAGAGATTTCCGTCCAGGATGACATAATTGAACAGGCGATGAGTTTTAACCTGATCAGCTGGCACCTTCAGCCTCAACCTGTAGAACTTCTCATCAAGAATTTGGGCTTATTACAAGATGAACCCCCACACTTTTTAATTCTACAAGGTTTTGGGACAGGAAATCTGGCAGTTAACCAGGCTGTTATCGAGTGCTTGCAAGAATTTCAGCATAAGGGCTGCTTACCTGTTCTGGCTACTCAGGTTCCTTTTGGCAGCATGGATCAACGCTATGCAGTCAGTAGCTGGGTTAAACAAGCCAATATTTTAGTCAATAACACATATAGCAATGCAGATCTTTATTCAAAAGCCCTGCAAATCTATTTAAAATATCCATCTTGCGAGCAACGGTATCAGGGCTGGTCTACGCAGCCTTAAAAGAGGAACAGTATGCAACGTTATGCAGTCGGTATAGAGTTTTGCGGCATTCGTTATCGGGGCTGGCAAACTCAGCAGGCCGGTGTCCCGAGTGTGCAAGAAACTCTGGAGCGGGTTTTAAGTAAAATTGCCGATGAAAAAATTATTCTGCATGGTGCCGGGCGTACTGATGCTGGTGTACATGCTACTAATATGGTTGCACACTTTGATACCCATGCCATTCGCACGGAACGTGGCTGGATGATGGGTTCAAACAGCCAGTTACCAAAAGATATTGCACTACAGTGGTTACAACCCATGGGTGAAGATTTTCATGCCCGATTCAAGGCCTGTGCCCGCCGCTATCGTTATGTCATTTACAATGCCCCATATCGGCCTGCCTTACTGCATAAACAGGTGACTCATGTTTATCAGCAGCTTGATATTGAAAAGATGAAGGAAGCTGCAAAAAAGTTTCGTGGTGTACATAATTTTGAAAGCTTTCGTGCTGCTGCCTGCCAG